>LXNI01001499.1_pt1 | contig 19824 bp, 21 predicted proteins | sample 809091 | NCBI WGS metagenome assembly LXNI01 (sample SAMN04870527, study PRJNA318959) | sponge metagenome | biome: 01000161; feature: marine sponge reef; material: water | host: Sarcotragus foetidus | place: Greece: Milos, Mediterranean Sea | collected 2013-05-29 | depth 5-7 m | reverse complement strand
AAGGAGACGCGCCACAGCGTGACCCCGACGAGTGAGGGCCAACGCCGCAACCATCCGCCTCGAAGGAGCGCGACTCCTTAAGGAAACGCCGTCTAACCATTAAGGAAATGCCATTGCGCGTCCGCCCGTGCGGCGATCTCCGCCGCCGTGGCCTCGCCCCCGCCGAGGGCGGCGTAGTCGCGCGCGAGCGCGGCGCCGTTGAGCCAGGTCTCGACGCAGCCCTGGGCGAAGCGCCCGCAGGTGCAGGGCACGCCGCCCGCGCCCGGCGTGGGCCACGGGTTGTGGCCCCATTCGCCGGCGGTGGCGTTGGCGCCCACCACGATCTCGCCGCGCACGACCAGCGCGCCGCCCACGCCGGTGCCGAGGATGACGCCGAACACCACTTCCGCTCCGGCGCCGGCGCCGTCGGTCGCTTCGGAAAGCGCGAAGCAGTTGGCGTCGTTGGCGAGCGCCACCGGGCGGCCGAGCCGGGCCTCCAGGGCTTGGCGGAGCGGCGTCCCCTCGAGCCAGGGCAGGTTCACGATCATGCTGATCTCCTGCGCCCGGGTGATGATGCCGGGGAGGCTGATGCCGACGCCCGGCGCGCGCGCGCCGCCCGCCTCGAGCCGCTCCACGACGTCGGCGACGGCGTCGATCACGCCGTCGAAGCTCGTGGGCGTCGGCTGGCGCAGGCGCGCGCGCTCCCGCCCGTCCGCGTCGAGGCCGATGGCGGCGAGCTTGGTGCCGCCGATGTCGATGCCGATGCGCATGGCGTACTACCGCTCCTCAGCCTGATCGTTGCGCGTCCCGCCGATCCAGGTGGCGCGGACGCGGAGGTCGTCGTCGAGCCGGACCAGATCGGCGCGCAAGCCCGGCGCGAGCCGCCCCCGGTCCTCGCCCACGCCCAGAAAATCCGCCGGGTAGGCGGCGGCCATGGCGAGCGCCTCGCCCAGCGGAATGCCCGCGTGCAGGACGCAGTTTCTCACCGCCTCGCCCATATCTAGCAGCGAGCCGGCGAGCCGGCCGTCGGCTAGGCGCAGGCAGCCGTCCACGATCCGCGCGGTCTCGTTGCCAATGCGGAACGTGCCCGCCTCCGCAGCACCCACCGGCGCCATCGCGTCCGAGACCAGGAACAGCGTGCCGGGGGGCTTCGCGCGCCAGGCGAGGCGCAGCACCTCCCAGCGCACGTGGGCGCCGTCGGCGATGATACCGCAGGCGAGGTGGTCCCGCGTGAGCGCCGCGCCGGCCGCGCCCGGCTCGCGGTGGCCGAGCGGGCCCATGGCGTTGAACAGGTGCGTGGCGCCGGTGAGCCCGTGGGCCATCGCGTCGTCAATGGTGCCGGCATCGGCCTCGCTGTGGCCGGCAGCGACGATCGCGCCGCGGGCAGCCAGCGCGGCGATATCGGCAGGCGCCACGCACTCCGGCGCGAGCGTCACCAGGGTGCGGCCCCTGCCGAGCGAGGCGAGCAGGTCGATGTCGCTCTCGGCCGGCGGCCGGATCTGGCGCGCATCGTGCGCTCCCCGGCGCGCGGGGTTGATGTGCGGCCCCTCGAAGTGGATGCCGAGCACACCGGGCTCCCCCTGGTCCATCGCCTCCCGCACCGCCGCCACCGCGCGCGCCATGTCCGCTCGCGGGCCGGAGATGAAGGTCGGCAGAAAGCCCGTGGTGCCCCGCGCCCGGTGGGCGCGCCCCATCGCCGCGATGGTTGCCGCCGTCGGCGCGTCGTTGAACATCGCGCCGCCGCCGCCGTTCACCTGCAGGTCGATGAAGCCCGCGGCGAGCGTGCCGCCTGCGAGCCGCGTCACGCGGGCCCCGGCGGGGATCGCGCCCTCCGCCACGATGTCGCGGATTGCGCCGTCCGCCAGCAGCAGGGCGCGGCCGGACACGATCCCCTCCGGCGAGTGCAGCGCCGCGCCGATCAGGGCTTCCATCATCGGGCCCGCGGCCCCGGCCGGGCTGCGCCGCGCAGACCTTGGCCGTGGCGAGAAATCCGGGCTAGTGTCGGGACGGGATTCACAGGATCGGGTGTAAGCCATGCTGCGCGCCGCCTCAATCGGGATGGGCTGGTGGTCGGACGAACTTGCGGACGCTGCACAGGGCAAGTCGGACGCAGTTCGCATCGTGACCTGCTTCACCCGGTCCGAGGAAAAGCGCGCGGCCTTCGCCAAGAAATACGGCACGGCGCAGCACGATTCCTACGAGGCGGTGCTTGCCGACGACGGGGTCGACGCGGTCATCCTGACCACGCCCCACTCGACCCATGCCGAGCAGGTGATCGCGGCGGCGGCGGCCGGCAAGCACGTCTTCTGCGAGAAGCCCTTCACGCTCACCCGCGCGAGCGCGCAGGCCGCGGTCGATGCCTGCGCCGAGGCCGGCGTGGTGCTCGCGATCGGGCAGAACCGGCGCTGGCACAGCGGGACGCAGGCGCTGAAAGCCAGGCTGGAGGGGGGCGACTTCGGCACGGTCCTCCACGCGGAAGCCAATTTCTCGGTGCCGAGCGCGCTCAGCTATCCGCCGGAATTGTGGCGCTCCAACCGCGTCGAGAGCCCGGCCGGCTCCATCACCGGCCTCGGCATCCACATGATCGACGCGCTTGTCTACCTGCTCGGGCCGATCGCACGGGTCGCGGCGCAGGCGTACCGGCGCGCGGTCCCGGTCGATATCGACGACACGACCTCGGTGCTGTTCGCCTTCGAGTCCGGCGTCTCGGGCTATCTCGGCACGATGTTCGCCTGCCCGCACACCTCCTACATCAACGTCTACGGCACCGGCGGCAACGCGTTCGCCGAGATCGACAACAGCAAACTCGTCCTCCAGGCGGCGGACGGGACCAGGCGGGAGGAGCCCATCGAGCCGCTGGACACGCTGAGACTCGAGCTTGACGAGTTCGCCGCCGCCTGCGCCGGCGAAGCGCGGTTCACCGTGACGACCGAGGAAGCCGTGCACTGCATCGCCGTGATGGAAGCGCTGGTCGAGGCTGCGGTCACCGGCCAGTGGGTGCAGGTCGCCGGGGCGGGCTGAGCGATGGGCGCGCGCCACACCTTCTTCTGTATCGACGGCCACACCTGCGGCAATCCGGTCCGCGTGGTCGCGGGCGGCGGGCCCACGCTCGCGGGCGGGACCATGAGCGAGCGGCGTCAGCACTTCCTCCGGGACTACGACTGGATCCGCCGGGCACTGATGTTCGAGCCGCGCGGCCACGACCTGATGTCGGGCTCGGTGCTCTACCCGCCCATCTCGCAGGATGCCGACCTGGCCATCCTCTTCGTCGAGACCAGCGGGTGCTTGCCCATGTGCGGCCACGGCACCATCGGCACCGTGACCATCGCGCTCGAGCACGGCCTCGTCGCACCCCGCGACGAGGGCTCGCTGGTGCTGGATACGCCGGCGGGCCGCGTGGATGCCCGCTACCGGCGGAACGGCACGCACGTCGAAGGCGTGCGCATCACCAACGTGCCGAGCTTCCTGGCGGAGACGGGGGTCGCGGTGGAGTGCCCCGGCCTCGGGACGCTCACGGTGGACATCGCCTACGGCGGCAACTTCTACGCCATCGTCGACCCGCAGCTGGGCTATGCAGGGATGGAGGCGTTCTCGGCGGCCGAGCTGCTGGCGATGAGCCCCGGCTTGCGCGCGGCCTGCAACAGGGTCGTCGAGTGCATTCACCCGGACGATCCCTCGATCGCGGGCGTGAGCCACGTCATGTGGACCGGCGCGCCCCGCGATGCGAGCGCCCATGCGCGGAACGCCGTCTTCTACGGCTCGGGCGCGCTCGACCGTTCCCCCTGCGGCACCGGCAGCTCGGCCCGCATGGCGCAGTGGGCGGCCTTGGGAAAACTCGCGCCCGGCGACGAGTTCGTGCACGAGAGCATTATCGGCAGCCTCTTCCGCTGCCGCGTCGAGAGCGCGACCAGGGTGGGCAATCACGACGCGATCGTGCCGAGCGTCGAGGGCTGGGCGCGGGTCACCGGGCTCAACACGATCTTCGTCGACGAGGACGATCCCTTCGCCCACGGCTTCCAGGTGACCTGAAGGAGACCACGCGATGACCCAGGTTCAAGGCCGCACCGTCCGGCGCGGCGCGCGATCCCTCGGCGCGGCCCTTGCCGCTCTCGTGATCGCCGCGCTCGTCCCCGGCTGCGCCGCTTACGGCGACTCCTCGGGCGAGATGCTGCTCGATCCCGAGGCCCACGATGCCGCCGCCGGCGCGTCGGCGACCTATACCGTCACCTTCACGGGCGCCTGGACCGTCGAGGCCACGCCCGGCGGCGTTCCCGACGGCGTGCACTTCTCGCAGCTGATCGGCGGCGTCCACAACGCGGACGTGGCGTTCCTGGAGGCCGGCGGCACGGCCACGCCGGGGATCGAATCCATGGCGGAGCGCGGGCGGACGGCCACGCTCACGGAAGAGATCGAGGCGGCCGGCGCGAACGCGCTGAGCGTGCTCCGCAAGGAGTCGGGGCCGGGGGCCACGGCCTCGGATTCCTTCGACTCCGTCACGCTTACCGCCGAGCATTCCCGCATCACCCTGCTCACGATGATTGCGCCGAGCCCGGACTGGTTCGTCGGCGTCTTCGCCCTCTCCCTGCTAGATGCCGAGGGCGCGTGGATCGAGGCGCTCACGGTGAACCTCTACCCCTGGGACGCCGGGACAGAGGAGGGAGACGACTTCTCCTTCGACAACGCGGCGACCGTGCCGGCGGGCACCATCACCAGCCTGCGGGGCATGGACCCGTTCTCGGACGCGCCCATCGCGACCATGACCTTCACCTTGCAGTCGGGCGCGTAATGGGGCCGGTGCTGCCCGCCGCCGCCGAGAGGGCGCCATGACTCGCATACTTCCCAGGCTCGCGTCGCTGCTGCTCGTGGTCGTGCTCGCAGGGGCGGTGCTGGCGCCGGCCCCGCGCGCGTCTGCGGAGGACTACAGCGACGCCACGCTCGAGGCCTTCGTCTTCGCCGCGATCGAGGTCAGCCGACGGATCGAGACGTGGCGGCCGATCGTCGAGGGCGCGGCCGACGAGGACGAGCGCGAGGCCCTGATCGAGGAGGCGCAGGCCGACCTCGGGCGCGCCATCGAGGAGGCGGAAGGCATCGACGAGGACGAGTACTACGCGATCTACAACGACGCCCGCGAGAACGAAGCGCTGCGCGAGCGAATAGACGAGATCTTTACCGCCCTCTTTCACAGCCCTGAAGCGCCTCGCGCCGAGTGACCCTTCACCAAGGAACAGCAACCCGATGAAGATCGAGAGCGTCACGGCGCGCTGGGTGCACGTGCCGATCCCCAGGGCGCAGCAGCACAGGAGCGACCTCGGCGTCGCCGACTACTTCGACGCCACCATCGTCAGGGTGGGCACGGCATGCGGGCTCGTCGGCTGGGGCGAGGCCAAGGCCTCCGTCGGCAGCATGGGCAACAACGCGGCGATGGCCGCGCTCATCAACCGCGATCTCGGGCCCGCACTGGTGGGCGAGGACCCGCGCAACCCGCGCCGCCTGTGGGAGCTCGGCTACAACGGCGGCCGCGCCCACTTCGCGCTCACGCGCGGCCGGGGCTTCCCGGTGCTGGACCGCCGCGGCAGCAGGATCAGCGCCATCGGCGCCATCGACATGGCCTGCTGGGACATCCTCGGCCGCTCCCTCGAGGCGCCGGTGTGGCGGCTGCTCGGCGGCAAGTGCCGGGAGTCGCTCCCGGCTTACGCCTCCGGCGGCTGGGCGCCGGCCGAGGCGATCGGCGAGCAGCTCGAGAGCTACATCGCGCGGGGCGGCTTCCGTGCCGTGAAGATGCGCGTCGGCGCGGGCGACGGCGACCTCGCCACCTCCGTCCGCCGCGTCCACGCCGCCCGCGCCCATCTGGGCGACGACATCGACATCATGGTGGACGCCCACGGCACCTATTCGGTGAAGGAGGCGCTCCGCTTCGCCCGCCAGGTGGAGGAGTGCGACCTCGCCTGGTTCGAGGAGCCGGTGAACGTCGACGACAGGGCCGGCATGGCCACCGTGCGGGCCGCGACCGACATCCCGATTACCGCCGGCGAGAGCGAGTTCACCCGCTTCGACTTCCGCGACCTGGCGGAGCACGAGGCCGTGGACTACTTCCAGCCCGACCTCGCCATCGCGGGCGGAATCACCGAGGCCATGCGGATCGCGGCGCTCGCCGAGAGCCACGGCATCAAGCTCGCGCCCCACCTCTGGGGCGGCGCGCTCAACTTCGCCGCCGGCCTTCAGGTCATGGCGGCCTCGCCGGCCGCGGTGATCGCCGAGTACTCCCTCGGCGCCAACCCGCTGCTCCACGATCTCGCCGAGGAGGACTTCGAGGTGGTGAACGGCATGATCGCGATCCCCGACCGCCCCGGCCTCGGCGTCACCATCGACGAAGGGTTCCTCGCGGCCCACACGGCCGAATAGCCCCCCCACGCAGGAGAGCAACCGCCATGCCCAACGAGATGTACGAGAAAGGCCTTCAGATCCGGCGCGAGGTGCTGGGCTCGGAGTACGTCGACCGCGCCATCGGCAGCGCCGACGACTTCAACCAGGAGTTTCAGGAGATCCTCACCGAGTACTGCTGGGGCGCGGTGTGGGGCCGGCCGGGGCTGAGCCGCAAGCAGCGCAGCCTCAACAACATCTGCATGCTGTCGGCGCTCGGCCGCAACCACGAGCTGGAGCTGCATCTCAAGGGCGCGCTCACCAACGGCGTGAGCGTCGAAGAGATCAAGGAGACGCTGATCCAGGTGGCCGTCTATTGCGGCGCGCCGGCGGCGGTCGAGGGCTTCCGCATCGCGCGCCGCGTCGTCGACGAGCACCGCAAGGCGGAGGCTGGCTGATGCCCGCCCTCGGCTTCATCGGCCTCGGCAACATGGGCGGGCCGATGGCGCACAACCTGGCCGCCGCCGGCCACGAGGTCGTGTGCTTCGACGCCGCCGGCACGGAAGCGCTGGCGCCGCCCGGCGCGCCCGTGGCCGAGTCCGCCGCGGCGCTCGCCGCGCGCGCCCGCATCGTCTTCCTCTGCCTGCCGGACGGGCCGACCGTGCTGAAGGTGGCCCAGGAGATCGTGGACTGCCCCGCGCGCGCGGCCGCGATCGTGGTGGACAGCACCACCGCCGGCATGCACGACGCGCAAGCCGCCCACGACCTGCTGGCCGCTGCCGGCATCCGCTACGCCGATGCGCCCGTGAGCGGCGGCACGAAGGGGGCGAAAGCCGGCACGCTCGCCATGATGGTGGCCGCGCCCGACGACCTCTACGCCGAGATCGAGCCCTACTTGCGGCCGATGGCGGCGAACGCGCGCCAGGTCGGCACCCGGCCCGGCCACGGCATGGCGATGAAGCTTCTCAACAACTTCCTCTCCGCCACGGCGATGGCGGCGACCAGCGAGGCGGTGGCCTTCGGCGTCAGCCAGGGCCTCGACATGACGATGATCCTGGAGACGGTCAATCTCTCCACCGGCCGCAACACCGCCACCGAGGACAAGTTCCCCAACCGCATCGCCACCGGCGCCTTCGATTCCGGTTTTTCGACCAGGCTCATGGCGAAGGACATCCGCCTCTACGAATCGAGCGTCGCCGCCGCCGGCGCGCCCGGCCGTCTCGCCGGCCAGCTCCGCGAGATCTGGGACGGCATGGAGGCCGCGCACCCCGACTCCGACTTCACCGAGATCTACAAGCACGTCCGCGACGGCCGCTGAGGGCGCGGCTGCCGTGAGCGAAAAGCTTACGTCCAGGGCGGAAACGGTCTAGCCTCGACGCCATGAGTGACGAGACGCCCACCCACTACCTAGTCGTGGAGGGGCTCGCGGGCGAGGGCTCGACCTGGCGCGTGGTCCGGGCCGAGGAGCACGCCAGGGGGCGCAGGCTCTACGCCTTCGTCGGCACCTGCCAGACGCGGCGCGCGGCGCTCTCGCTCGCCCGCGCGCTGAACGAGAAACGCGCCGTCGACGAGGCGACGCTGCGGGCCGCGGCGCTGAAGGGCCAGGCGCTCGCGCCCGGCCGCGCCGACATCGCGCCCGCGCCCGATCCCTACCGGCTCCGGCCGTCCTGTTAGGGCGGCCCGCCTTCAGGCGTTCCGTTTCCTGATCTCGTCGAGATAGTCGAGCACGCGCTCGGACGAGACGATGTCGGCGTAGCGCCGGCCCACGTCCCGCAGGTTGTCCCGGTGCGGCCGCTCGTCGGCATCGCCGACGCAGTCCTCCGGCACCATGGTGCGGTAGCCGTTGGAGAACGAATCGATCACCGAGGCGCGAATGCAGCCGCTGGTCATGCAGCCCATGACGATGGTCGTGTCCACCCTGTGCTTGGTGAGGAAGGCCGTGACCGGCGTCTGGAAGAAGATCGACGGGCCTGACTTGCGCAGAATGTAGTCGTAGTCGGGATCGGAGGTGCGGGGCTCCATCTCCGCGCAGGGGTCGCCCTCGAAGAAGTTCTCGCGCACCGGCGCGATCTTCCAGTAGGGCATGTCGCCCTCGGAGTGATAGGCGGTGTAGCAGTTGGCGACCGGCACCCGGGCCGCGCGCGCTGCCTCCAGCACCCGCGCGGTGTTGTCCACGGCGCGGTGCACCAGCGGGCAGCCGCCCATGGGGAACGCCGGCTGGGTGAAGCCGGTCTGGAAGTCGACCACGAGGACGCCCGGTCGCTCGCCGAAGCCGATCTCCATCGCGCCGTAGCCGATGTCCTGATAGGTGTCGTCGCTCATCGCATTTCCCCTTGTGGCCGGCGCGTTCCGGCCGTTCAGACGGTGATCACCGCAGCGCCGATGCCGTAGGGCAGGAGCCAGCCCAGGCCCTCCAGCGTGCCCCCCTTGGGCCGGTACTCGCAGCCGATCCAGCGGTCGTACCCCGCCGCGTCGAGCATGTCGAAGAGGTAGGGGTAGTTGATCTCGCCGACGTCGGGTTCGTGGCGGCCGGGGACGCCGGAAACCTGGATGTGGCTGACGATGTCCTGGTATTGCGCGAAGCCGGTGGCGAGGCTGCCTTCCATGATCTGGCGGTGATAGAAATCGTACTGGAGGAACAGGTTCTTGCTGCCCACCGTCTCGATCAGCCGCTGCGCCTGGCCGGCGGTGGTGAGCAGATAGCCCGGCAAGTCGATGGTGTTCAGCGGCTCGATGAGGGCGCGGACGCCCTCGCGCCCAAGCGCATCGGCCGCGTAGGCGAGGTTGCCGACGAACGTGTCCTCGTACGCCCCCTCGTCCGCACCCGCCGGCACCAGGCCCGCCATCACGTGGAGCTGGCGGCAGCCGAGCGCATCGGCATAGCGGAGCGCGTCGTCCACCGCGCGGCGCACGTCGTCCTGCCTGCCGGGCAGCGCAGCGATGCCGCGCTCGCCGGCTTCCCAGTCCCCCTGGCCCAGGTTGAAGAGCACCTGGGTCAGCCCGTTGTCGTTCAGCCGGCTTGCGATCTCCGCCGGCGGCGCGAGGTCGTAGGGAAAGAGAAACTCGACCGCCTGAAAGCCCGCGCGCCGCGCCGCCGCGAAGCGGTCGAGAAATTCGTGCTCCTGGAAGAGGAAGCTGAGGTTGGCGGCGAATTTCGGCATTGTCCCTCCGGCGCCCGGCGGCCCCGGGGCAAAGAAAGCGCTAGAAGCAGCCGAGCGCGGTGCCCGCGCGCTCGATCCACATGATGAGGTAGGAGTCGGTGACGCTCTGGAAGGCGTCGGCGGCGAGCGCGCGGCAGGTGCCCCAATTGGCAGCCACGAGGCCGGCGGCAAGCGCCGCCCCCGCCCCGATAAGGAGCCTGCGGCGGCCTCTGCCGCCAAGCCCGCGCCGTTCTGCCGCAACATCCGCCATCGCCGCGGCATTATGCGCCGCCAAGAGATTCTTTCAAATCCCTCAGGCGCCGGTCGCGCAATCCGGGCCGCCTGGCGGCCCGGCCCACATCGGATCGATTGCGGGTGTCCAAGCGCCGCGCCGTGGCGAGAAATCCGGGTTGATGGGATGATGCGGCGGACGCACGCCGAACGGGCGCAATCGAAGGGAGAAACGCATGGGCACACGCGAGTGGTTGATGAGCGAGCGCAACCTGGCCGACGAGCCGGTCGAGAGCCTGGGCGACATGAGCGACGCCGAGCGGGACAACCTGGCGCTGCTCGTCAGGCAGTGCCGGGGCTGGTCGAGCCAGGACATCGAGGAGGTGGTGGCCGTGATGGCGGAAGACGGGGTCTATCACGACATCACCCTGCCGCCGGCGGTGGGCCATGACGCCATCCGCGAATTCGGCGGCGGCTGGCTCGACGCGGTGCCCGACCTCTCGCTCCATATCGAGGCCTTCTGCGTGCAAGGCAACGTCGTCTGCGACATGGGCTGGATGAGCGGCACCATCACGAAGGATTATTTTGGCCTGCCGGGCAACGGCCAACGCTTCGACTGCCAGTTCTCCCAGATCTGCTTCATCGAGGGGGGCAAGATCAAGTACCTGCGCGGGCTCTGGAACGCGCCCGACATGTACAACCAGGTGGGCTGGGACCTGGCCGGCCTCAAGCGCTAGCCCGGGACGCCTGGAGCAGACGGGACATGGCCGCGGGAGCCGAGGAGCGGATCGAGAGCGACGTCGTCATCGTCGGCGGCGGTCTCGTCGGGCTCACCCTTGGCGTCGCACTCGGCAGCGCCGGGATCGAGACGGTCGTCGTCGACGGCGCGCCGCCTGCGGCGATGAAGGATGCCGCATTCGACGGGCGGGTCTCGTCCATCGCGCTCGGCTCCATGCGGGTGCTGGACGGCATCGGCCTCTGGCCCGCGCTCGCGGCGGACGCCCAGGCGATCCTGGAGATCCGCGTCTCCGACAACGACGCGCCGCTCTTCCTCCACTACGACCACAAGGCCGTGGGCGAGGACCCGCTGGGCTTCATCGTGGAGAACCGGGCCATCCGCGCGGCCTTGCTCGCCCGTGCGGCGGCTCTGCCTGCGCTTCGCCACGTGGCGCCGGCTTCGGTCGAGGCGCTGGAGCCCGCAGCCGGCGCGGTCGAGGCCCGGCTGGCGGACGGCAGGTGCGTCCGCGCCCGCCTCGCGGTCGCCTGCGACGGCGCCAATTCCAGGCTGCGGGCCGCCGCCGGGATCGAGGCCGTGCGCTGGTCCTACGAGCAGACGGGGATCGTCTGCACGGTCGCGCACGAGCGGGCGCACCGGGGCATCGCGCACGAGCGTTTTCTGCCGGCAGGCCCGTTCGCCATCCTGCCCATGACCGGCAACCGCTCCTCGCTGGTGTGGACCGAGCGGGCGGCCCTCGCGCCGGCCCTGATGGAGGCCTCGCCCGCCGTCTTCGCGCGCGAACTCGGCGCGCGCTTCTGCGACTTCCTGGGCGCGCTGGAGCCGACGGGCCCGCGCTGGAGCTATCCCCTCAGGCTCACCCACGCGAAGCGCTACACGGCCCCCCGCCTCGCGCTCGCGGGCGATGCAGCGCACGCGATCCACCCGCTCGCGGGCCAGGGCTTCAACCTCGGCATCCGCGACGCCGCGGTGCTGGCCGAGCTCGTGGTCGACCGTGCGCGGCTCGGCCTCGACATCGGCGAGGGCGACGTGCTCACGCACTATCAGCGCCGGCGGCGCTTCGATTCGGTGGTGCTGATCGGCGTGACCGACGGGCTGAACCGGCTCTTCTCGAACGACAGCCAGGGCTTGCGCCTGATCCGCGACGCAGGGCTGGCGGCGGTCAACGAGATGCCGCCGGTCAAGCGCTTCTTCATGCGCCACGCCATGGGGCTCGCCGGCGACCTGCCCCGCCTCGCGCGCGGCGAGCCGCTGTAGCAGGGAAGGCTGATTCTTTATCGCTCACGGCAGCCGGCCTTTGGCCGGCGCCGTCGCGCGGGACGCGCGCGGAGCGCACGATGCGGGCGCGCCGCATTCGCGGCGGGCCGCGGTCGCGGCCTGTAAAGCGAGTCCGACGAAGTCGGACTCGCTTTACAACCACTCCACGTAGCGCGCGCGCTCGGTGTCCGGCACGTGGCGGCGGAAGTCGTCGTACTCGTAGCGCTTGACCGTGGTGTAGTTGCGGCAGAACTCCTCGCCGAACCAGTCCTTGGCCAGCTCCGACGCCTCGAACCGCTCAAGCGCCTCGCCCCAGTCGTCGGGCAGCCGGGGCAGCTCCTGCATGTCGAGGTCGCCCTCGGCCGCGGGGCCCGGATCGGTCTTGTTCACGATGCCGTCGAGGCCGGCGGCGAGATAGGCGGCCAATGCGAGGTAGACGTTCACGTCGCCGCCGCAGACGCGGAGCTCCGGCCGCGTCGCCGCAGGCGATTCGTTGATGACGCGAATCGCCGCAGTGCGGTTGTCCACGCCCCAGGCGAGCGAGATCGGCGCGAACAGGCCGGGCACGAGCCTGCGGTACGAGTTCGAGTTGGGGAAGAAGATGGCCGTGAGCTCCGAGAGCCGCGCCAGCACGCCGCCGATGAAGTGCCGGCACGTGTCGTTGATGCGCTGCGGCTGATCGGGCGCGCCAAAGACATTGTTGCCGTCGCCGTCCACCAGCGACAGGTGGATGTGGCAGGAGTTGCCGGTCATCTTGTCGAAGGGCTTGGCCATGAAGGTGACGCGGTTGCCCATCTGCAGCGCCGCCTCCTTGGCGGTGGTGCGGAAGAGGTGGCCGTCGTCGCCCATCTGGCGCACCGGCCGGTGGCGGATGCTCACCTCGTACTGGCCGGGGCCGTACTCGTAGTGGCTGCATTCGAGCTGCCCGTGGGCGGCGACCGCATCCAGCAGCGAATACTCCTCGGCGAGGAACTGGGTGCGCTTCTGCATCGAGTAGCACTGCACGCCGACGTCGACCATCTCGTGCGCGCCGTCCAAGAGGAAGAACTCGAACTCCGGCGCGCAGGTGGCGCCGTATCCCATCGCCTCCATGCGCCCGGCCACGCGGTGCAGCACGTTGCGGGGGTCGCCCTCGACCGGCCGCCCGTCGGGCCAGACGAGCGTGCTCATCACCAGCGCGGTGTCGGCCTCGTGGCGCAGGATGCGGAGGCTCGAGAGGTCAGGCTTCGCGATGAAGTCGGCGTAGCCGATGGTCTCGCCGTAGTCGGTGCCCGGCACCACGTTGCCGGCGATGTCGAAGGCCAGCACGGTGGCGCAGAAGGCGATGCCGTGGTGCAGCGAATGCTCGAAGTGGGCGACGTCCATGGCCTTGCCCCGGGCGACGCCGCCGTAGTCGCAGTACTCGATGCGGACGCGCTGCACGCCGTTGGCGCGCAGCCAGTCGATGACCTCGTCGCTCGTGCCCGTAAAGCGCATCGGGCCGCCTGCCGCCTCGCTCATTCCTTTCAGCTCCCCCTCGTCGCCTCGCGGGGCGATACCATAGCGGCAGAGGCGCGGTCGGGGAAAGCGGCGGGGGTGTCGGGGCTATTGAACGTGCGTGCGAGCGCCAGGGTCGTGCTTCCAGCGGATCACTCGTCGACGCGCAAGAGGGCCTGGGGCGCGTGGGCGGGGAACGTTAGGTGAGGACAGGTGAATGTTGGAGGCGCTGACAGTGGCGCTTAGCTGCTTATTCGTGCTTATGTTGGACTACCGATAAAGGGCCGGAGAGAGCCGTGTGTACGACTGAGTGAAGCGAGCATAGATGCAAAGTAAGTTTATCGAAGCCATCAACCGTGGGGTTCAGTTCAAACTCGTTGATGCTCTCGATAATGTATATTGGGGAAAATTGGCGCTAGTGGCACGGAGCATCGAAGTGGCAGACGACGAACTCCGAGAGGTTATTCAAGAAGCGTATGACTACCATCAAGCACTCATTGACGAAAGCGACCGGGGTGCTGCCATCTTGGCTGCCGCACAATTCGAGGAGTGGTTACGCGAACGGATAACGTCCCGATTTGTCAAGATTAGCAAAACATTGGATAAGAAATTATTCGATGGATTCGGTCCGCTATCCACATTCGCTGCGAAAATCGACATTGCGTACGCACTTGAACTCTATGGCGAGGATATTCGAAAGGGTCTGCATACAATAAAGCATATTAGGAACAAATTTGCTCATACGTCAAAGCCATTGTACTTCAGCGACAACGCAATATCCGAACTTTGCTGTAAACTTTCACCGCAAGCTACATCCGATTGCCAAGACTTGCGCAAGATCTACATGAACTACCTAACTAAGGCTCAGAACGATACTCGTTCCTCACTCCTGTCGCGCCGTCTCACTCGCCACCCCCCGGCAGCGGCCCGTCCTTCATGAAGGCGTTCAGCACGTTGGCGGTCACCCGCGACGCGCTGTTGTCGCAGGCGTTGATGGGAAGCGCCTGGCCCCAGGCGATGGAGCTGGCGGACCACACCGCGCCCTCTCCCGGCGTCGTGAAGTAGGTCATGTCCGCGCGCACGCGGTGGTCCTGCGTGCCGCCCATGCCGGGGTAGTTGCAGAGGATGTCCTCCACCACCAGGGGGAAGTTGTCCGAATGGCCCTCGGAGGACGCGAGGAGAAGCGTGTGCGGCGGGGTGCCGAGCGCCAGGTCGTAACGGTCGAACTCGATGCCGGCGGCGCCGCCGATGCCGAGCCCCTCGTCGCCGATGATGTTGCCGGCGATCCCGTCGAAGATCCACGAGGCCGCCGGGTTATCGGCATCCGGCATCTTGCGGTAGGGCTTGGATTCGTCCATGCCCTCGGAGGTGAACCCGGTGCCGAGCAGTTTCTGGGGTGCGCGCCCGCGCCCGCGCCAGAGGCCGCCGCGCTCCCCGTTGCTCACCATGTAGTGCTCGCCGGGCTCGGCGTTCCAGGCCCGCGTGCCCATGTCGAGCCGGCGCACCTCCATCACGTCCATGTCGCCGTCGCGGAAGGAAACGACCCAGTAGTAGCCGTTGCCGGAGAGGTACATGAGCCGTCCGCCGCCCGCGAGGTAGTCCTCGGTCGCGTTCATCATGCGCTCGGAATAGTACTCGGCGTGGGTGGCGTTGATGACGACGTTGTAGGACTCGAGGCAGGCGAGCCCCTCCTGGTGCAGGTCCTCGTCGGTGATGACGTCGTAGTCGTAGCCCATGGTCTCGAGCCAGTAGATGATCGAGAGGTCGGCCGGGAACTGCCAGGGCACGACGACGGGCCCCGTGCGGTGGCGGGGGCGCATGTTGAAGATCGGCCGGAGCCGGGTGGTGTAGCAGATCCCCGCCCCGTCGCGGTGGCTGTCGTAGCAGGAGGCGCCGTATTCCGGCCGCTTGCGCAGCTCCAGGTCCCATTCGTGGATCACCGTCACCTGGCTGCTCAGCACCTGTGCGATGCCCGTGCCGAGGCCGATGCGCTCGTTGGCGTAGGCCAGGTAGCTGCAGGTGGGCATCAGCATGGCGATGGGCGCGGTCGGCTGCTTCGGGCGCAGGAAGAAGACCACGTGCTCCACCGCATCGCCCGCCGTGAGCCGCGCGGCATAGACGCCGCTCTTCACGTCCGGCACTTGCATGGAGATGGTGGGCTGCCAGCCGCAATCGGCGAGCGCGTCCTCGTGGAACTCGATGCCGCCGAACTGCTCGGGCGCGTGGCGGAAGCAGTCCTCGTGGCCGCTCCAGTTGAAGCCGGTCATGCCCCGCACCGGCCGGTTGACGCCTGCGCCGTCGAGGCCGTGGGGGCCGGTGTCGACGACGGTGTCGCCGATGCCGGTCGCGTCGTAGCCTTCCGTGGTGTCCCAGGCGGCGAGCACGGCGTCGGTCGCCGGTGCGCCGCCCGCAGCCCGAGCGCCGTCCAGCGCGTCCCGGCTCAGCACCGTGCCGGCGACCCCCGCGCGGTCGATCTTGCCGTTGTAGAGGCGGCTCGCGAACGGGCCCCGCCCGGCCGCGCGGTCGCCTGCGGCGGCCCACAGGAAGTCCGCGTCAGCCGCCGCCGGCTTGACATCCAGCCGACCGCTCGCGTGGCAGGAACGCTCGAGCGGGACGATCTTGGAGAGGAGGTTGCTGTAGCGGTTCTCGATCGGCTCCTGGTAGAGCGTGGCTTCGCCGCTCGCAGGATCGTATGAGGCGGCCACCAGGTACCACTGGCGCGCGATGAGCGGAACGTCGGCCGAGAGCGTGTCCGTGCCGCCGTTGCCGTCGCCTGCGCGAAACGCCAGCGCGCCGTCCTCGCCGATCTCGAGCGCGTAGCCGCTGCCGTCGGCCTCCTGCCACCGGGTGAGGATGCCCTGGCGGCCTTGCGCGGGCGTGCGCGCCCAGATGTAGGCCCAGAGCGTGAAGGGGCCGGAAGGCGCGAGCCTGCCGTCCGGGTCCGCGACGCGGACGAAGCTCCCGAGCTGCGTGTGCTGCTTGGCGACGGCATGCGTCCCGTTCACCGCCGCATCCACCTCGCGCTCGACGAAGCCCGGACCCTCCGGGTTCTCGTCGCCGTGGATCAGGCGCACGAGCTGAAGCTCCGCCTGATCCGTGCCCTCCGCGCTCACCATGATGTCGAGCCGCTCGCCCGGCCGCGCGCTGAAGCGGTCGCAATAGCCCGCCAGATGAATCTTCGCCATTGCCCTTCCCCCCGGCCCTCAGGAACCGCTCGCCATCAACGCATCCACCCGCTTGAGGAAGACCGCGTGGAGCGCCTCGTTCTTGTCGGTGTAGACCGTCCCGTCCACGTCCTGGGGCAGCCCGCCCTCCTTGGCCGTGGTGGTCACGATCTTGTACTTAGCATTGGCCTCCAGCTCGAAGAGCACGTACTTGCCCTCGAAGGGCGCACGGCGGAAGTAGTTCAGCACGCGCTCCAGGTCGCCCGAATGCTGGCCCAGCGGGTTCGCGCGGTACTCCGCGATGAGCGCCGGCGTGACCAGGGTCCTGAGATGCGCGCGGAGTTGCCGGTCGAAGCGCTCGAGGTAGATCTTGTCCCTGTCGTGGTGGGCGGCCGTCTCGCCTGCCATGCGTCGCCTCCTGCCTCCGGTCGTGAGCGGGTTGGAGGCAAGCATAGCCGCCGCCGCACCCCTGGGCCATCGGGCGCCGATCCGTGCTACGTTCCCGCGCACCGGTTCGGCGATCGTCAGGGAGAGACGCGGAATGAAGGAGTTGGGCAAGCGCGGGGTGTGGATCTTTCCGGACTCGCCGTCGGCGCGCGAGGTCGCGACCTGGGCGCAGCGGGCGGAGGCTCTCGGCTACGACGCGCTCTGGTATCCCGAGGGCACGGGCTTCGAGAGTTTCGGCTTCGCCGGCCTCGTGCTGTCGGAGACGGAGCGGCTCTGCGCCGCGAGCGGCATCGCCAACATCTACGCACGCGACGCCGTGGCCGCGATCGCGGGCCACGACACGCTCAACCACTTCTACGGCGACCGCTTCGTCCTCGGCCTCGGCGTCTCCCACGTGCCGCTGGTGGAGGGCTTTCGCGGCCACACCTACGCGAAGCCGGTGGCGACCATGCGCGCCTACCTCGATGCGATGGACGCAGCCGAGCTCGCCATGCCCGCGCAGGAGCGGAACGTCGTGCTCGCCGCCCTCGGGCCCCGCATGCTGGCGCTGGCGGCAGAGCGCACGCGGGGCGCGCATCCCTACAACGTGACGCCCGAGCACACCGCGCGGGCACGCGAGATCGTGGGGCCGGACGCCTGGCTCTGCGTCGAGCAGAAGGTGTGCGTGACCCCGGACGCATCGACGGCGCGCAACGTCGCAGCGCAGACGCTCGCCATCTACATGCCGCTCACGAACTACCGCAACAACTGGCTCAGCCTGGGTTTTAGCGAGGACGAGCTGGGCGAGCGGGGCAGCGACCGCTTCCTCGACGCCATGGTCGCCTGGGGGAGACCTGAGGCCGTGCGCGCGCGCATCCGCGAGCACTTCGATGCCGGCGCGAACCACGTCTGCATCCAGCCGCTCGATCCCGGCGGCAGCACGGCGCCGGACCTGAACGGCATCGAGGCGCTGGCGACGCTCTAGGCGCGGGCGAAACGCACGATAGGGAACGGTGGGGAGACGAGCATGACCGGCGCCGATCTACTGGTGAAAATCCTGCAGGCGGAAGGCGTCCGCCAGTGCCTCTGCTTCCCCATGACGCCGATCATCGAGGCGCTGGCACGGGCCGGTTTGCGCGTCATCACCACGCGGCAGGAGCGCGTCGCCGGCAACATGGCGGACGGCGTCTCGCGTTCCACCAACGGCCGCGAGATCGGCGTCTTCACCGTCCAGGCGCTGGCGGGGTCCGAGAACGCCTTTGCCGGCGTCGCCCAGGCGCACACGGATTCCTCGCCGGTGCTCTTCCTCCCCGGCCACCCCGGCACGTCCTACGTCGACCAGCCGCCCACCTTCGACAGCAAGGCCAACTACGCGGCGACGACGAAGATGGCGCAGAAGGTGCTGGCCGCCGACCACATGCCGATCAAGCTGCGCCAAGCCTTCACGGCGCTCCGCTCCGGCAGGCCGCAGCCTGTGATGCTGGAGCTGCCGGGCGACGTGTGCAAGGCGGAGGTGAACGGCGCGCCCGAATACACGCCGGTGCGGCGGCTGCGCTCTGCGGCCGACGACGGCGCGGTGCGGGAGGCCGCCGAGCGCCTGCTCGCGGCCGAGACGCCGCTGATCTGGGCCGGCCAGGGCGTGCTCTGGGCGGAGGCGAGCGACGAGCTGCGCGAGGTCGCGGAACTCCTCGGCGCGCCGGTGATGACGACGCTGCAGGGCAAGAGCGCGATCCCCGAGGCGCACCCGCTGGCCGCCGGCGTCGGCGCGCTGTCCACCACCGCCATGGCCGCCCATTACCTGCAGGCGTCGGACGCGATGCTGGCGGTGGGCTCCAGCCTCACGCGCGCGCCGTTCACGCCGATCGTTCCGGACGGCAAGACGCTCGTCCACGCGACCAACGATGCCATCGACATCAACAAGGAGTACGAGACGGCGGTGGGCATCGTGGCCGACGCAAAGCTCTTCCTGGGCCAGCTTGCCGCCGAGCTGAGGCGCCAACTGGACAATGGTGGGGGCGAGGGTAGGGCCGCGCAGAGGGCCGAAACAGCGGCCGCCGTCGCTCGCATCAAGGGCGCGTGGCAGGCCGAGTACGAGCCGCTCTTCGCCGATGATTCCGCGCCGATCAACGGCTACCGCATGATGCGCGAGCTGTGGTCGGTGCTCGACCCGGAAACCTCCATGCTCACCCACGAATCCGGCGCCTCGCGGGACATCCAGAGCGTCTTCTACGAATCCGGCCCGCCGCGCAGCTACCTCGGCTGGGGGCAGTCGTCGCAGCTCGGCTTCTCGCTCGGCCTCGCCATGGGGGCCAAGCTCGCGAACCCCGACAAGCTGGTGGTGAACGTGATGGGCGACGCCGCGGTCGGCATGACCGGCATGGACTGGGAGACCGCGTCCCGCAACGACATCCCCATCCTCACCGTGATCAAGCACGATTCGATCTTCTCGGGCTACGACCGCAACATCCCGGAGGCCTCGGCGCGCTTCGAGGCCAACAGGCAGCAGGGCGATTACGCGACCATCGCGGCGAGCCTCGGCTGCCACGCCGAGACGGTGACCGAGCCCGCTGCGCTCCGGCCCGCGCTGGAACGCGGCATTCGCGCGACCCGCGACGGCCAGCCGGCGGTGGTCGACGTCATCACCGCCGAGACGCGCAAGCTCTCGCGCCTCGCGCCGACCTCTATCGGCTAGCGGGCCTCAGGCGAGGGCCAGGCGGCGGGGCGGCCGTCGCCGGTCCAGGCGCCCTTCGGCTCAGGCGCGCCCCGGCCGACGCCGGCGATGGGCACGATGGGGGCGCGGGCGAAGAAGGCCTGCGCGCGGAAGCCGAAGATCACCGTATCGCCGATTGCGACGTGCTGACCGGATTCCGGCAGCAGCTGGCCGTAGTAGTCGATCATCGCCGGGTCCGGCGTGGCGGCAGCGACCTCCTGGCCCAAGTTGGCACTTTTTCGCTTGCCCCATCCTTTAACGTGTTGAGTTGACACGATATTTCTCTCGGCCGATTCCAACATGGCACTACATTTTGTGAGATTTTGTCAGCTCGTCAGGCGTGTC
>LXNI01001498.1_pt1 | contig 19833 bp, 16 predicted proteins | sample 809091 | NCBI WGS metagenome assembly LXNI01 (sample SAMN04870527, study PRJNA318959) | sponge metagenome | biome: 01000161; feature: marine sponge reef; material: water | host: Sarcotragus foetidus | place: Greece: Milos, Mediterranean Sea | collected 2013-05-29 | depth 5-7 m | reverse complement strand
AAGCCGATCAGAGCTACAATCCGTCACCGCCGCGCTCCCGTGTCAGATTCTCGTTAACCAACTGAATCATAACACAAAACGGAACGCGGCGGTGCCTACTTCATGAAATATCCGGGCTAGCCCTCCGCCGCCAGATAGTCCTCCACCAGCGCGAATTTCCGGATCTTGCCCGACCCGGTGAGCGGGAAGGCCTCGACCCGGCGCCAGACAGCCGGTGTCTTCTGGGGCGAAATGCGCGTACGGCAGTAGCGGTGCAGTTCTTCCGGATCGAATTCCCGGTCCGGCTCCAGGCGGATGAAACAGGCGACGATCTCGCCCCATTTCTCGTCGGGCAGGCCGACCACCGCGACTTCGGCGACATCGGGATGTTCGAGCAGCGCGTTCTCGATTTCGGCCGGGAACAGGTTCTCGCCGCCCCGGATGATCATCTCCTTCACCCGCCCGGTGATGCGCAGATAGCCCTGCCGGTCGAGCGTGCCGAGATCGCCGGTATGGAGCCAGCCGTCGGCGTCGATGGCCTCGGCGGTTGCCGCCGGGTTGTCGTGATAGCCGATCATCACGCAATAGCCGCGCACGCAGATCTCGCCAACCTCGCCGACCGGCAGCACCCGGTTCTCCCCGTCGACGCTGCGGATCGAGACCTCGGTCTGCGGCATCGGCAGGCCGGCCGTCTCGCAGACGATGTCGAGGGGTTCGCCGGCATGGTGCTGGGTGATGAGCGGCGCGGATTCGGTCTGGCCGAAGACGGTCTGGAAGGTGCAGCCGAAGCGCTCGATGGCGTTGCGCACCAGCTCGGGCGCGACCATGGAGCCGCCCGAGACCGCGACCTCGACCGACGACAGGTCGAAATCCCGCTGGTCCAGGCATTCCAACATGGCGACCAGCATGGTCGGCACGCCGAGGATCGCGGTGACCCCCTCGCCTTCGATCAGGTGCAAAACGGCAGCGGGATCGAACATCCTGACCAGGAACACCGGGCAGCCCGCCTGCAGCGCGCCCAGGGTGATCATCCCGCAGCCGCTGGTGTGGAACATCGGCATGAAATTTGCCCACACCGATTCCGGCCCTATGCCGACGCGCCTGGCGTAGAAGCGCGCATTGTTGGTCAGCGACCGGTGCGAGAGCACCGCCCCCTTGGGGAAGCCGGTGGTGCCGGAGGTGTACTGGATCTGCGCCGCGTCGCCGGGCGTGACATCGGGCAGCGCGGCCGGCCTTCCGCCGATGCGGAACAGCGCGTCCGGATCCTCCAGGTCGACGATTTCGCGCACCGCCTTGAGGCCGCGGGCGGCTGCGGCGCCTATCTCCGCCATCGGATTGCCGCGATGGCTCTCGACCGAGAACAGGGCCGAAGCGCCCGACTGTTCCAGGACGTAGCGCAGTTCGTCGGTCTGGTAGGACGGGTTGGCCGTCACCAGCACGAGGCCGGCCAGGCCGCAGGCAAATTCCATCAGCACCCATTCGGGGATATTCGGCGCCCAGACGACGACCCGCTCGCCCGGCGCGTAGCGCGAGGCCAGCGCCGCGGCCAGGCGCTCGCTGTCCGCCAGCATTCCGGCGAAGGTCCATTGCCGCCTGCGTTCGACCGACGGCGGGTCGATCTCGACCAGCGCCGTGGCATCGCCGCGCAGCCGCGCCGCATCGCGCAGGATGCCGCCGACCGTCGTTTCCAGCACGACGTCGTCGCTCTGGGCGGGGATGTAGGACTCGGTGAGGTCGAAGCGGTACATGGTCGGATTTTCCGGCGGTTTGACTGAACCCGGTTATCTGCCCGGCAATTTATCGAAGTCGGGCGGAGCCGTCGCGATGTTATTGATGCGCGGCGCGCACTCCGGTCATCGGTTCACCAGCGCGACGCCCAGGATGGCGACCGCCATGCCGGCGAGCGCCAGCGGGCCGAGGGTCTCGCCGAACAGCAGCCAGGCGAAGAAGGCGACGAACGCCGGCACCAGATAGAACAGACTGGCGACCTTGCTGGCCGCGCCGCGCCGGATCATGATCATGAGCAGCCAGACGGTCACGACCGACAGCACGACCGCGAGCCAGAACAGGGAAATCAGGAATTCGGGCGCGGTGAAATCGACCCGCCAGGTCTCGGTCAGTGCGGCGCCGGCCGTAACCAGCACGCCGGCGGCGGCATACTGGTAAACGCCGCCGGAGGCCGGATGGACATCGGCGCAGAAGCGTTTCTGATAGATCGTGCTCGCCGTGATGCCGAGCAGCGAAAGCGCGGCGAAACCGTAGCCGACGAGGCTGCCCTCGGCCTCCAGGCCGTCGTCCAGGCCCATCTTGCGCCACAGCACCATGGCGACGCCGATAAGCCCGAGCGCGAGCCCGAGCCACTGGACCGGCCGGACTCGTTCGCCGAGCACCGCGCCGACGGCGGTCGCGGTCAGAACCGGCTGCAGGCATACGATCAGGGCGGCGACGCCGGCGGGCACGCCTTCGGCAAATGCGATAAAAACGCCGCCGAGATAGAGGCCGTGCAGCAACGCGCCGACGACCATGCTGTGGCCCGCCTCGGCCCGCGCCGGCCAGGCCGCGCGCATGACCAGCGCCAGGCCGATCATCAGCGGCAGGACGATGGCGAACCGGACCGCCATGAAGGTCAGCGGCTCGGCATACGGGATGCCCAGCTTGGTGAAGATGAAGCCGGTCGACCACAGCGGCACGAAGGCGAGCGGCAGGAGATAGTCGGCAGGGGTGGGTCTATCGGCGATGGCGGCGCGCTTTTTTGCGGGGGCGTCCTTCGAGATGGCTCAGACGTTCGCCTTCGCCGCCTCAGGATGAAGCCCTTCGAGACGAGGTTTCGAGACGCGATCCTACCGGATCGCTCCTCAACCTCTCCTCAGGATGAAGCCCTTCGAGACGAGGTTTCGAGACGCGGTCCTACCGGATCGCTCCTCAACCTCTCCTCAGGATGAAGCTGAAATTGTGGAACCAATACAACCCTTCATCCTGAGGAGGGCGTTGAGGAGGCCCCCCTCGGCTTCGCTCGGGACAGGCTCCGGGCCGCCGCGGAACGCCCGTCTCGAAGGACGGACTTTGTGGAGGGGCCGATCAGCTCAGTGTATCCACCAAACCCGCCTCCACGATTCGCCGGTCCCGGGTCAGAAGCGTGGCCCCGAGTACACAGGCGGTAGCCACGAGGATGCGGTCCGCCGGGTCGCGGTGGAAGGAATCCGGCAATGACGCCAGTTCCGCGGCGACCGGAGGCGAGATGCCGTAGCGCCGTACCAGCGGCGGCGCGACCGCCTTTTCCAGCCAATCCCGCAGGGGAAGCTTCAGGCGGATGCGACCCAGGCTGTGCAGTGTCGCTACTTCCCAGAGCGAAATATCGGAGACAAGCAGCGGCGCATCTGCATCGGCAGCTTCAATGGTGTTCCGTTGTTCCGGCGAGAGTCGACTGCGGTCGCCATGCCACCAAAGCAATATGTGCGTATCGAGAAGGGCGTTCATCGCTTCAGGCTGTCCCAATCTTCTTCCGGGACCGCCGGTCCGAGGATATCGCCGGTGACGACGACCGTGCCTTCGAGTTCCGCCTGGGGGTATCCGGAGTCCTCCGGACGATGTGGCGAAAGTTCGGCGACCGGCCGGCCCCGTTTCAGGATCACGATCCGTTCGCCGGTCTCCTGCACGCGGTCGAGGATGGCCAGACACCTGGCCTTGAAGTCGGAGGCGTTGATCGATTCCATATGACTAGTGTTCATGACCAGTCACAAATTGTCAATGCGTTGCCGATTGGCCGTCTCGACGGAAGTTCTTGACGGCGCCATTGAGATGCAGGATATTTGCAAATGCAAATACCGTGTTGCAAACGGGAGTGACGGTCATGGAATTCGGCTATTTCACGCTCAGCGACAACCACTATCCGAACAATCCGCGCACGCCGAACGACTTCGTGCTCGACATCCGGGAGCAGGCGATCCTGGCCGACCGGCTGGGCTACCATTCGGCCTGGATCGGCGAGCATCATTTCGATTCCCTGGGCGTGAATTCGCGGCCCGACCTGCTGCTTGCCAGCATCGTTCCGGAAACGCAGCATATCCGCCTGGCGCCGGCCGTCGCCGTGCTGCCGCTGCACCATCCGGTCCATGTCGCCGAGACCTGGGCGACCTTGGACCTGCTGTCGGGCGGCCGGGTCGATTTCGCCGCCGGGCGCGGCTACGACCGGCGGGAATATGCGCCCTTCGGCGCCGACTACATGAAATCGGCGGAGTATTTCGAGGATTCGATCGAGATCATCCTCAAGGCCTGGGGCGACGGGCCGTGGTCGCACAAGAGCGAATTCCACGACATCCCGGAAATGGAGATCACGCCGAAGCCGGTGCAGCAGCCGATCCCGTTCTACACCGCGTCCTTCTCCAACACCTCGCTGGAGATCGCCGCGCGCCACAGCACCAACGTCATCTGGGCGCCGTTCGCCGCCGGCATGATGTATGGCGGGCTCGACAAGGCGGCCGAAGCCTATCGCGAGACCTGCGCGCGCGCCGGCACCGAGCCGGGCCGCAAGATGTGCAGCTACTTCATCTATATCGACGAGGACGACGGCTACGGCCGCAGCAAGCAGATGGACTATTTCAACTACTGCTGCCTGCCGGCCTTCACCGGCGATCCGGCTAAGGCGCCGCCGACCATGCACTATTTCCGCAAGATCATCGAGATCCTGGAAAACATGAAGGAAGAGGATCTTTCCGACAAATCCATCCTGCTCGGCCCGCCGCAGAAGGTGGTCGACAAGCTCAAGGAGGTCGAGGAGGCCGGAATCGACGAGGTGATCCTCTATTTCAACGTCGGCAACAAGGACAAGGCGATCGTCGAGGACCAGATGCACCTCTTCATGGACGAAGTCGCCCCCCATTTCGACGGCAAGCACAACGCCCGCCGGGCGCAGCTCAAGGCGGCGTAGCGGCATTGTCTTTCGCCCTTCGAGACGAGGTTTCGAGACGCCGTGCTGCGCACCGCTCCTCAACCTCTCCTTAGGATGAAGCGTTATGTTGGCCGATAATTTCAGCTTCATCCTGAGGAGGCCATTGAGGAGCCGTGCGGAGCACGGCGTCTCGAAACGCCCGTCTCGAAGGGCGAAACGCCCGTCTCGAAGGACGCGCCAAACGGTAGTCGCCGCCGGAAAATGAACAGCTACGTCTACATACTCCGTTGCGCCGACAGCTCATACTATGTCGGCAAGACAGACCGGCCCCTGGCCGAGCGGGTTGGACAGCATGCAGCCGGACAAGGCGGTCGCTACACCGCCAGCAGGCTGCCGGTTACCTTGGTGTGGTGCCAGGATTTCGACCGGTATTCGGATGCGGTGGCCGCAGAACGGCAGATCAAGGGCTGGCGCCGCGCCAAGAAAGAAGCATTGATCCGGGGTGAGTGGGAACGGCTGCCGGAATTGGCGAAGAGGGGGGCCGTCCTTCGAGACGGGGCTTCGAGACGCGATCCAGCGGATCGCTCCTCAGCCCCTCCTCAGGATGAAGCTGTAAAAGGCGAACCGGACATAACCCTTCATCCTGAGGAGGGCATTGAGGAGGCGCGAAGCGCCGTCTCGAAACGCCTGTCTCGAAGGACGCCCGTCTCGAAGGATGCCCGTCTCGAAGGATCGAAGGTATTACCCGGAAGCCATAGCCCCGGACCGTCGACCGCATTCGATTTGACAAATTACCTCCCCTACCTGATCAACCGCACGGGCGTGGAGCTGGCGACGGCGTTTTCGCAGGAGATCGCGCGCCATGGCGTCACCCTGCAGATGTGGCGGGTGCTCGCCGCGCTCCAGCATCGCGACGGCCTGCGCATCAGCGGCCTGGCGGAGATGACCTCGATCGAAATCTCCACCCTGTCGCGGCTGATCGGCAAAATGGAGAAACGCGGGCTCGTGACCCGCCGGCGCGGTCCGGAGGCGGACGGGCGGGTGGTCGCCGTCGCCCTGACGCCGGTCGGCCGGGCGGCGACCCGGGCCATCGTGCCGGTCGCCCGTCGCTACGAGACGAACGCGCTCGCCGGTTTCACCCCGGAGGAGGCCGCAACGCTCAAGCGCCTGCTGGTCCGGGTCTACGCCAATCTGGGCGGCGACGCGCTGGACTCCGCCGCCTGATGATCGAGGACGGCAGTACGCGTGTGCCGTCCTTCGAGACGGGGCTTCGAGACGCGATCCTACGGATTGCTCCTCAGCCCCTCCTCAGGATGAAGGGGAGTTTAGATTCGCTTCCCCTCAGCGCTTTATCCTGAGGAGGCCAATGAGGAGCCGTGCGCAGCACGGCGTCTCGAAATAGCCGTCTCGAAGGACGCGGCCCTATCCGTGGGTCGTATCGAAGCCTTCCAGGAAGGAGAAGACGTTCCGGCCCAGGTCCGGCACATGGTAGCCGCCTTCCTGGATCAGCGCCGTCGGGACTCCCAGTTCGCCGATCGCCCGGGCGATGCGGTTGAAGCCGGGCGTGGTGAGGCGGATGCCGCGCAGCGGGTCCTTCTCGTAGCCGTCGACGCCGAGCGCGACCAGCAGCATGTCGGGACCCCAGGCGGCGATGCGGTTGAGCGCCGTGTCGAGCGCCGAAAGATAGGCATTGTCGCCGGTCTCCCGCGGCAGCGGCAGGTTGAGGTGGCAGCCGGCGCCGTCGCCGGCGCCGCGCTCGTCGGCGTAGCCGGCGAAAAAGGGGTAGTAGTCCGCCGGATCGCAATGCAGCGAAACGGTCAGCACGTCGGGCCGGCGGTAGAAGAGGCCCTGGGTGCCGTTGCCGGCATGGACGTCGACATCGAGGATCGCCGGGCGCCTGCCCCGGCGGACGGCATATTGCGCGGCGATGGCAATGTTGTTCAGGAAACAGAAACCGCCGGCCATGTCGGCATAGGCGTGATGCCCCGGCGGGCGGCACAGGCCGTAGGCGGCCGGCGCGCCGTCGAGCACCAGCTTCGCGGTATGCAGCGCCGTATTGGCGCTGCCGCAGGCCGCTTCCCAGGTGCCCGGCCCGACCGGGCTGGAGAGATCGGTCGTGTGGAAGCCGACCTGGCCGAGCAGGCTCGCCGGCCGTCCCGCCATGTGGCGGCCGGGATGGATGTTCGGCACGACTTCGTCGCCGGTCTGGCCTTCCGCCTTCCAGCGCCGGTGGACGCCCGCCAGGAAATCGAGATATTCCGCGGTATGCACGTCGGCGCGCGGGCCGGGGCCGAAATCGTCCGGCGCAGCGGTCTCGCCGCCCTCCGCCTTGAGGGCGCGCACGATCGACTCCGCCCGCGACGGCATTTCCGGATGGGTGTGGAATTCGCCGGCCTTGAAGTAGACCTGTGGATCGTGGCGGGCGTGGCCGGGATGGAAGACGATGGGAAGCATGGACGCCTGCCGGTGCGGTCGGGACGCGCCAACGCCTAGCCGACCGGGCCGCAGGTTGCAACGCCGTCCTTCGAGACGGCCATTTCGAGACGGCCATTTCGAGACGGCCATTTCGAGACGGCCATTTCGAGACGGCCCGGAGCCTGTCCCGAGCGAAGCCGAGGGGGGCTTCCTCAATGGACTCCGCAGGCTGAAGCTGAATGTGTTGGGCAACAATAACCCTTCATCCTGAGGAGGGGCTGAGGAGCGGTTCGGAGAACCGCGTCTCGAAGCCCAGTCTCGAAGCCCCGTCTCGAAGGACGGCATTGCATTCGCACCGCGGGCGGCGCAATTCTCCTGCCTGTCGGGATCGGAACGCCGCCGGACGACGAAGGGAACGGAACCGAAAACGCATGAAAAAGATCGACTGGTATTTCGACTATATCTCGCCCTACGCCTATCTGCAGTCGCAGCGGCTCGGGGAATTTGCCGGCGTGGCGGAAATCCGGCCGGTGCCGGTGCTGTTCGCCGGGCTGCTCAACGCGACCGGCACTCTTGGGCCGGCGGAGATTCCGGCCAAACGGCTGTGGACCTACCGCTTCTGCCAGTTCACCGCAGACCGGCTGGGCGTGCCCTTCCGAATGCCGGCGGCCCATCCGTTCAACCCGCTGCGCATCCTGCGCCTGTCCATCGCGCTGGACTGCGATCCGGCCGCCATCGACGCCATCTTCCGCTTCGTCTGGGCCGAAGGCCGCGACCCGGCTGCGGAGTGGCCGGCGCTGACGGCGGCGCTCGGCGTCACCGACGCCGACAGCCTGATCGGGGCGGCGGACGTGAAAGCGGCGCTCAAGGCGAATACGGAAGCGGCGGTCGCTGCCGGCGTTTTCGGCGTGCCGACCCTGGCGGTCGGCGACCGGCACTTCTGGGGCGTCGACGGCACGGATTTCGCCCACGCCTATCTGGCCGATCCCGGCATTCTCGAGACCGATGCCATGAAGCGGCTGGAAACGGTGCCGGCTGCGGCCGAGCGGCGGCGATAGCCCGCCGGTTCCGGTGCCCGACCGCCCGCGCCTCGCCTGCATCGTCGCCGATCTGCGGCTGGCCCGGATCGCCGTGCAGGAGGCGGCTGCCGCCGGCGCCGACATTGAGCTTTGGAGCCCGCCGGACGGCGCCCGCAGCCTGGGCGTCGGCTACTGGGCGGCGCTCGACCGGGCGGTTGCAAAGGCCGCGGAACCCGGCCGGGCCGCGACGGTGCTGGATTGCGGCGATGCGCCGGGTTTCGCCCAGGCTGCATTGCGCGAGGGGCTCTGCAACGTCCACGTCGCCGTCCGGGCCGATGTCCGCGCCAGGCTGGCCGCGATCGCGGGAGAATACGGTACCGTGCTGCATCCCGGCCCGCCGCCGGACCTCGACCTGCGCGACCGGCTGGACCCGGCGGCGTCGTGCCGCTTCGCGCTGGGCCTGCCCGATACGCACGACTGAATCCCGGCGTGACGGCTCTGGCGTTCAATCCGCGCGTTGAAACCTCGGGCTGGCTTGTCTAAGCACTGGGTCCAGACACAGCGGGACAGCCGGCGGACGAAGCGAAGGAAACAGCCATGAAAATGACGTCCACGGTGCGCCGGATCCTGAGGAACTACGAGAGCGACTGTCCGGGCACCAAGGGCCAGCTGGCCCGCATCCTGATGACCGGCCGGCTCTCCGGCACCGGCAGGGTCGTCATCCTGCCGGTCGACCAGGGCTTCGAGCATGGCCCGGCGCGCAGCTTCGCCCCGAACCTCGACGGCTACGATCCCCACTACCACTACCGGCTGGCGATCGACGCCGGCCTCAACGCCTTCGCCGCGCCGCTCGGCCTGCTGGAGGCCGGGGCGGACACCTTCGCCGGCCAGATCCCGACCATCCTCAAGGTCAACAGCGCCAACAGCCATGCCCGGGAGAAGGACCAGGCGATCACCGGCGCGGTGGAGGATGCGCTCCGCCTCGGCTGCGCGGCGATCGGCTTTACCATCTATCCGGCCTCGGACAGCCAGTTCGAGATGATGGAGGAAATCCGCGAGCTGGCGGCGGAGGCGAAATCGGTCGGCCTCGCCGTCGTGGTCTGGTCCTATCCGCGCGGCGGCGGCCTCTCGAAAGAGGGCGAGACCGCCATCGACGTCTGCGCCTACGCCGCCCATATGGCCGCATTGCTGGGCGCCCACATCATCAAGGTCAAGCCGCCGACCGCCCATATCGAGCAGGACGAGGCGCGCAGGGTCTACGAGGCCCAGGGCATCGATATTTCCAGCCTGTCCGCCCGCGTCGCCCATGTCATGCAGAGCGCCTTCGCCGGCCGCCGGCTGGTCGTCTTCTCCGGAGGGGCCGCCAAGGGCGACGACGCGATCCTCGACGAAGTCCGCACGCTGCGCGACGGCGGCGCGTCGGGCTCGATCATCGGCCGCAACAGCTTCCAGCGCCCGCGCGACGACGCCCTCGCCCTGCTCGACAAGGTGGTCAGAATATACAGGGGGCAGCTTTAGCGCCGGCTGGGCTGCCGGATGAACGAGCGATGGTCGAGCCTGACGATCCCGGCTGCCAGCTTTACCTGGTGACGCCGCCGGCGCTGGAGCCCGCGGCATTTGCCGAACGGCTGAAAGCGGCGCTCGATGCCGGGCCGGTGGCGTGCCTCCAGCTTCGGCTCAAGGACGCGCCGGACGATGCTGTGCGCCGCGCCGCCGAAATCCTGATGCCGGTCTGCCACCGGCATGACGTGGCGTTCCTGGTCAACGACCGGCCCGACCTGGCGCGCGAGCTGGGCGCCGACGGGGTCCATATCGGGCAGGAGGACGCCGGCTATGCCGAGGCGCGGGCGCTGGTCGGCGACGATGCGACCGTCGGCGTGACCTGCCACAATTCCCTGCACCTGGCGATGGAGGCCGCCGAGGCCGGCGCCGACTATGTCGCCTTCGGCGCCTTCTTCCCGACCAGGACCAAAGCACCGAAATCGCAGGCGACCCCGGAAACGCTGGAGCGCTGGTCGGCGGCCACGGTCGTGCCCTGCGTCGCCATCGGCGGCATCGCGGTGGAGAATTGCCCGCCCCTGGTCCGCGCCGGCGCCGACTTCCTCGCCGTGGTCGGCGGCGTCTGGGACCATACGGACGGCCCGGCGGCGGCCGTCCGGGCGTTTGCCGTCATTCTGGCGGAGAGCAGCCGTGCCTGATGGAACGTCCTTCGAGACCGGCGTTTCGTTCTTCGAGACGGGCGTTTCGAGACGGCCCGGAGTCTGTCCCGAGCGAAGCCGAGGGGGGCCTCCTCAACGCCCTCCTCAGGATGAAGGGTTCATTTGGTCGGACCCTCACAGCTTCATCCTGAGGAGGTGAAGGCGAACGCTTGAGCCGTCTCGAAGGGCTTCATCCTGAGGAGGAGATGAGGAGCGGTTTGCAGAACCGCGTCTCGAAGCCCCATCGCGAAGAACGCTATGTCCAGCCTAAGAAATTGTTCTGGCAAATTGTAAATTCTTGCGCTGATATTGTGAGTCGATAGATTGCAGAACACGGTCGGCGACGGGATGGGCAACCGGGCGACGGTCGAGCGATCTGTACGTCCTCTGCCGCCTGTCCCGAAGCCGCCGGCAAACCCTATGGTTGAGCCGGAGCGCGGCAATGTCCCAGGAAACAGCAGACTCCACCAGTCGTCCCGACAGGCCGCGGTGGCTTGGCTACGCCCAGCTTGGGATCATCCTGATCGCCATCGTCGCGGCCCTGTATTTTGCCCGCGCGCCCGACCGGGTCGAGCGCGGGGCGACGGCCGCCCCGACACCAGGATCGGACAAGCCCGCCGTGCGCGTGGTCCAGCCCGGTCCGGAAAAATACACCTTTGCCGTCCGCGTGACGGGAACGGTGACCCTTGAACGCAAGACCAAGGTCGTTTCCCAGGTTGTCGGCCGGGTCGTCTGGGTCTTGCCGAATTTCACGAATGGCGGGTCGGTCCGGGCGAACGAGGTCTTCATCAGGATCGATCCCGCCGAATTCGAGATCCGGGCCCGGGCCGCAGAAATGTCGGTCAAGGAAGCCGAAGCCAGCCTGCAAATCCAGAAATCCCTTGCAAAGGAAGGCGCCGAAAGGTTCGCGAAAGCCAATCCGGGCGCGGAGGTTCCCGAACGGGTCCGCCGGCTCTCGTCGATCGCCAGGGCTGAAGCGAGGCTCGGCCGGGCGCAGGCGGCGCTGGAGCTGGCCAGGCTGCAGCTTGCGCGCACGAACATATCGCTGCCCTACGACAGCCGGGTCGTGCGCTCGGATGTCGAGGTCGGCGAACTGGTGGGCCCGGCCGAAAATGTCGGGCGCGCGTGGGTGCTCGGCGTCGTCTACCGGCCCGGCGGATTGCAGGTCCGCGCGCCCGTCGAGCCGAAGGATCTCAAGAATTTCGCACCGATGGTCGGGCGCTTTGCCCGGCTCTCCACCTGGGCCGGAACCTATGACGGCAAGGTGGTCCGCGTTTCTTCGGTTGTAGCGCCGGGCACCCGCCTGGGGTCGATGTTCCTGAATTTCGCAGAAGACGTTCCGCCGGAGTCGTTGCCGGCGCCGGGCACCTTCGTGGAAATCGCCGTCACCGGGCCGACGCACGACAAGGTCTTCGTGCTGCCGGAGACGGCGGCGCGGGATCGCGACAGCGTCTGGGTCGTCAGGAAGGGCGCCCTGGCGCCGTTCACGCCCAAAACGCTGGGCCGCACGGCAGACGGCTGGATCGTCGAGCCGTTCGACGCTGGCGACGGCGTCGTCCTGGGCGTGCTGGCCAACGCCAGGGAAGGGATGCAGGTGACGGCCAGGGCAATCCGGTCTTCGGATTAACCCGGCCTGAAGACCGAGGCTGCGCGCGCCAGGCGCGCCATCGCGAGGGACCATCGTGAAAAACGGACCGATCGCCTATTTCGTCGGCAATCCCGTCGCCGCCAAGTTCCTGCTGATCCTGCTGATCGTCGGCGGCGTTTTCTCGGGAATTCAGCTGACCGTTCAGCACATTCCGGAAATCGATCTGCGCACGGTCAGCGTAACCGTGAAGGTGCCCGGCGCGTCGCCGAAGGAGGTCGAGGAAGACCTCAACCGCCGGATCGAGGAAAGCGTGGTCGGCCTGCCCGGCGTGGCGCGGGTCGTCGGCACCGCCTCGCAGGGCTTTGCCCGGCTGGACGTCGAACTCGAAACCTTCGCCAATGCCGGCGACGTCCTGGCCGATGTCCGCAGCGCCGTCGAAAGCATCGAGAATTTTCCGCCGGCCAACGCGGAACGGCCGAGGGTCGAGCTTAAGAAACAGGCGATCGAAGTGATGACGCTGGCCGTCGCGTCTTCGACCGTGCCCGAGAACGCGTTGCGCGGCGCTGCGGAAAAACTGCGCGACGATCTGCTTTCGTTGCCGTCGGTCTCCCAGGTCAAGCTGCGCGGCACGCGCGACCGCGAAATCGCCATCGAGATGAACGAGGAGGAGTTGCGCCGCCACAAGCTGACCCTCGCCAGGGTTGCCAGAATTGTCCGGCGGGCATCCCGCAATGCGACCTTCGGCGAGTTGCGCACCCGCGCCGGCGGCGTGGTCCTCCATGCCGTCGGGAAGCGGCAGATCGGCGAGGAGTTCGAGAACATTCCGCTGATTACAAGGGTCGACGGCACCATCCTGACGCTCGGCGACGTCGCCACGATCCGCGACGGCTTCGTCGATGAAGACATCCTGTCGACGGTCGATGGCAAGCCGGCAGTTTTCGTCCGGGTGGAAGCCTCCAAAGAGCAGTCGCTGTTCGAAATTTCTTCCAACATCAGGAAACGCCTCGAAACCTACACCGCGCCGCCGGGGATCGAAATCCGCGTCTGGAACGATACGGCGGAGCCGATTTTCGACGTTCTGTCGGATATCGTGCGCAACGCGGCGATCGGCGTCATCCTGGTCTTCGTGTGCCTGTTTCTCGTTTTCGACCTCCGCCTCGCCTTCTGGATTACCCTCGGCATTCCCTTGTCGTTCGTCGGCGCGCTGATGTTCTTCGATCTGGCGAACCTGACCCTGAACCTGGGCACATTGTTCGCGTTCTTCCTGATGATCGGCATTGTCGTCGACGATGCGGTCGTGGTCGGCGAGAGCGTCGCCGCGGAACGCGAGCAAGGGAAGAGTGCCCTGGACGCGGCGGTTTCGGGGGCCCGGATCGTCGCCGGCCCGATCTTCGTCGGCGTATCCACGACCGTGCTGGCGTTCGTGCCGTTCCTGTTCGTTACCGAAGGCAGCCTCCAGATCGTCCAGTCGTTTTTCTGGGTCGCGCTGTTCGTTCTCGCCGTATCGCTGGTCGAGGCTTTCTTCGTCCTGCCGTCGCACCTCTCGCACGAGCGGCGCTGGAGCCTCTCCCCATTGCGCGAAATGCAGGACTGGGTGCGCCTGGCGATCGACCGGATGCGGGATTCGATCGTGGCGCCGGCGGTGTCATGGGCGGTCCGCCACGTCTGGCTGACGATCGTCTTCAGTCTGGTTTTTTTCGTTGCCGCTCTCGCCCTGCTGCGCTCCGAACAGGTTCGCGTAATCATTTTCGACAACACGGCGAGCCGCTCGAACACGGTCCAGGCAAACCTCGAACTGCCGGTCGGCGCGCCGTTCGAAGCCAGCGCCGCCGTGGCCGAGAGATTCGTAAGGGCGGCCGAGGCGGTCGAGAAACAGCTCGACGGGACGGCCATAGACTCGATCAGCGTGATCGTCGGCAATACCGGCGGCGTCGCCCGCTCGCGCACCGGCGAGGAACGACGCAACGGCAGCCATCTGGCCTCGGTCCGGCTCCATCTGCACGAGCGGCCGCTGCGCCAGGTATCGCCGGTCGAAATCGAGCGGCTGTGGCGCCGGAATATCGGAAATCTGCCGGGACTGGCGAAAGTCTCGGTCCAGACCGGCCGGTTCCAGTTCAAGCCGTCCGTCGCCTATGCGCTGCTTCACGACGACCGCGAAATTCTGGAGCGGGCAGCCCGGGAACTCAGCGCGTTCATCGGGTCCGTTCCGGGCATCTACCAGCTTTCGGACAGTCTGGCGCCAGGCAAACGGCACTTCGTCGTCCGGGTTACGCCGGCCGGCAAGGCCGCGGGCCTGACGCCGACCGGGATCGGGAAACAGTTACGGGCGAATTTCCACGGTATCGAGGTGCAAAGAATTCAGCGCGGCCGCGACGAGATACGGGTTGTCGTGCGCTATCCGGCGGAACGGCGGCGCAGTCTGCGTGAGCTTGCCAGCGAACGGATCCGCCGGCCCGGCGGCGGCGAGGTGCCGCTGTCCACGGTCGCCTGGATCGAGGAAAAGCGCGAGCTTGCCGCGCTGACCCGCATCGACGGCAAGAGCACCGTCCTGGTCAACGCCCACGCCGAACTCACCCAAATCACCCCCCGTCAGGCGCGGCGCAAGATCGAGCAGGATTTCCTGCCCGGTCTGATCGCGAAATATCCCGGCCTCGGCATATCCGATGACGCCGGCGTGCGGCAGGAAAGGCACCTGATCGAGACGTTGAGCCTGCTGGTGCCCTTCGTGTTGATCGCGATGTACGCCCTGATGGCCGGCTTCCTGCGCAGCTACTGGAAGCCGGTGGTCGCCATGGCGGGGGTGCCTATTGCTTTCGCCGGCGCCATCTTCGGGCACTGGGTTCTCGGCTGGGATGTCACGGCGATGTCGCTGTTCGGTGTCGTCGGCGTTGCCGGCGTCATCGTCAACGACGCGCTGGTGCTGCTCGACCGCTACAATGCGATCCGCCGGGACAACGACATGCTCCCGGCAATTGCCGCCGCCTCCGCGGCGACGCGCCACCGCTTCCGCGCCGTCTTCCTGACCAGCCTGACCACGGTCCTGGGCCTCTCGCCCCTGCTCTACGCGCGCGGCGACGAACTGATCCGCTTCGTGCCGTTCGTGGTCAGCATGCTCGGCGGCCTGGTTGCCGCCGGCATCTTCACCCTGTTCATCCTGCCGACCCTGGTGATGATCGTCGACGGGCGCAGGGAATGAGGCAGACGGGACTTTGTCCTTCGAGACGGGGCTTCGAGACGCGATCCTGCGGATCGCTCCTCAGCCCCTCCTCAGGATGAAGCTGAATTGGTTTGGGCAACACAACCCTTCATCCTGAGGAGGCCATTGAGGAGTCGTGCGCAGCACGGCGTCTCGAAATGGCCGTCTCGAAGGACGGCCTGAAACCCGAAGATCCGCCTCAATAACCCAGCGCGCAGCCGTCTCGGCGCGGGTCGGAGCCGGCGGAAAGCACGCCTCGCTTCCGGTCGATCAGGATGCCCTGGCCGCCGCCGTGGGGGCTCTCGGCGGGCACGACGGCGTGGCCGAGGGCGCGCAGGCCGGCGACGGCGGCTTCCGGCACGCCGCGTTCGGCGACGATGGCGCCGCCGTCGTGGAACACGCGCGGGCAGTCGATGGCCTGCTGGATGTCCATGCCGAAATCCCGGAGGTTGGTCACGACATGGGTCTGGCCGACCGGCTGGAAGGGCCCGCCCATGACGCCGAAGGCCAGTTCGCATGCGCCGTCGTTCAGCACCATTCCCGGGATGATCGTATGCAGCGGCCGCTTGCGCGGGCCGACGCAGTTCGGATGGCCCGGCGCCACGAAAAAGCCGGCGCCGCGGTTCTGGAACACCACCCCGGTTTCCTCCGAGGCAATGCAGCTTCCGAAGCTCCAGTAGACCGAATTGATCAGGCTGACGCAGTTGAGGTCGCGGTCCACGACGGTCAGGTAGACCGTATCGTTGTGGTGGGGCATCTCGACGGGCGGCAGCCCGTCCATCGCGCGGTCGCGCCGGATATGGCTGCGCAGGCCGGCGGCGAATTCGTCGGACAGCAATCGCTCGACCGGCACGTTGCTGCGGCGCGGGTCGCCGACAAGGGCGTCGCGCTGGGCGTAGGCGAGGCGCTGGGATTCCATTTCCAGATGCAGCCGCTCCGCGCCGACCGGGTCGAGGGCGGAAAGCTCGTATCCTTCCAGGATATTGAGCATGATCTGCGCCGTGATGCCGCCGCCGTTGGGCGGGATTTCGAGCACCGTCCGGCCGCGATAGCCCGATTCGAGCGGCGCGACCGGCTCGCAGCGCTGCAGGGCGAAATCCTCTTCCGCGTGGACGCCGCCGGCCGCGTGCAGCGCGGCCAGCATGGCGTCCAGCACCGGCCCGGCGTAGAAGCCGTCGCGGCCATTTTCGGCGATGGTGCGCAAGGTCTGCGCCAGGGCGGGCGAGCGCCAGACATCGCCGGTTTCCGGCGGCGCGCCGTTCTTCAGATAGAGCGCCGAGGCGGCGGCGTTGCCGTGCAGTCCGTCGAGCCGGCCGATCCACAGCTGCCGGGTCACTTCGCCGACGGTAAAGCCGTCTTCCGCGCAGGCGATGGCCGGCTGGAGCACCCGATCGATGCCCATGGTGCCGTGGGCGTCGAGAATCGCGCACCAGGCGTCGACCGCGCCCGGCACCGTCACCGAGTCGGCTCCGTCGGGGTCGATCTGCCCGATCCCGCGCTCGAGCAGGGAATCCACGGTGAGCCCGGCCGGCGACCAGCCGGAGCCGTTGATCCCGGCGACCGGCCCGGCGCCGCCCTTCTGGTAGAGCATGAAACAGTCGCCGCCGATGCCTGTGCTCATGGGCTCGGCGACGCATTGCACGGCGCAGGCCGCGATCGCCGCGTCGACCGCATTGCCGCCGGCGCGCAGGATGTCGATGGCGGTCAGCGTCGCAAGGGTATTGGAGGTTGCCGCGGCGCCGTTGACGCCGTGGACGACGGAACGGCCGGGAAGCTGGATATCGCGCATGGCGGAACCCTGTCTGCGGATGCCGGCCCTGAAACGCCGGTTTGAGAACGGTTGTGCGGAACGCGCCCTCCGTGTAGCACGGGAAACGGAAACGGCAAGGGCGGCGGCCCGCCGGCGATTGGGAGAAAACCGGGGAGGACACGTCATGGATGTCAAGGCAGCGGTGGCGCACAAGGCGGGCGAGGCGCTCACCATCGAATCGGTTCGGCTCGACGGCCCGAAGGCGGGCGAAGTGATGGTGGAGGTCAAGGCCACCGGCATCTGCCATACCGACGAATTCACCCTCTCCGGCGCCGATCCGGAAGGGCTGTTCCCGGCGATCCTGGGCCATGAAGGCGCCGGGGTGGTGGTCGAGACCGGGCCGGGCGTGACCGGTCTGGCGAAGGGCGACCACGTCATCCCGCTCTACACGCCCGAATGCCGGCAATGCAAAAGCTGCCTGTCGCAGAAGACCAACCTTTGCACCTCGATCCGCGCGACCCAGGGCCAGGGCCTGATGCCCGACGGCACCAGCCGGTTCAGCATGAACGGCGAGAAGGTGTTCCACTATATGGGCACCTCGACCTTCGCCAACTACACGGTGCTGCCGGAGATTGCGCTGGCGAAGGTCCGCGAGGACGCGCCCTTCGACAAGATCTGCTACATCGGCTGCGGCGTCACCACCGGCATCGGCGCCGTCATCAACACGGCGAAGGTGGAACACGGCGCGAACGTGGCGGTGTTCGGCCTCGGCGGCATCGGCCTCAACGTCATCCAGGGCGCGCGCATGGCGGGCGCGGACCGGATCGTCGGCATCGACATCAACCCGGCCAAGCAGCCGCTGGCCGAGAATTTCGGCATGACCGATTTCGTCAACCCGAAGGAGGTCGGCAACGACAAGGTGGTCGAGGCGGTCGTCGACATCACCGGCGGCGGTGCCGACTACAGCTTCGAGTGCATCGGCAATGTCGAGGTTATGCGCCAGGCGCTCGAATGCTGCCACCGCGGCTGGGGCGAGAGCATCATCATCGGCGTTGCCGGGGCGGGCCAGGAAATCGCGACCCGGCCGTTCCAGCTCGTCACCGGGCGGGTCTGGCGCGGCACGGCCTTCGGCGGCGCGCGCGGCCGGACCGACGTGCCGCGGATCGTCGACTGGTACATGGAAGGGAAGATCAACATCGACGACCTGATCACCCACACCATGCCGCTCGAAGACATCAACTCGGCCTTCGACCTGATGCACGCCGGCGAGAGCATCCGCAGCGTGGTGATTTACTGAGGCCGGCCGCCAAGCCCTGCAATGCCGGCCGAGCCGGCCGATACCGATGCCGGCGCCGGCTGGCTCGCCCGGGCCGCGCCCTATATCGCGCTGACCGCGGCGGCGGCCTTCTGGGGCGGCACCTGGACGGCGGCGCGCGGCTCGTACCAGGATGTGTCGCCCGCCGTCATGGCGTTTTCGCGCTGGGCTGCGGCGGGGGCGGTCCTGCTGCCGCTGCTGGCGGCGTCGCTGTGGCGGCACCGGGCCGCGCTGCGCCGGGAATGGCGCACGATCGCGCTGCTCTCCGCCGTCGGCGCGATCTTCTTCAACTACATGATCTTCCGCGGCACCCAGACGACGACGGCGATCAACGGCGCGCTGCTCAACGCCTCGGTGCCGATCTACATCGTGCTGCTGTCCCTGGCCGGCGTCGGCGAGCGCAGCACGGCGGGCCGGATTGCCGGCATCGCCATTGCCCTGGTAGGCCTTGTCGTCGTGGTCGCCCACGGCAGCTGGCAGCGCCTGACCGGCCTGGAGTTCGTCGAGGGCGACCTGTGGATCGCCGGGGCGATGTTCTTCTGGGGCCTCTACACCATCGGCATCCGCGGCTGGAACAGCGCCCTGCCGCCGCTCACCGGCCTGGCGGCCATCGCGGCGGTCTCGGTGCTCGGCCTGGCGCCGGTGGCGGCCGTCGAACTGGCCTATGACGGGCGGCTGGTGGCGAGCGCGGAAGCGGTCTACGGCATCCTCTATGTCGGCGTGTGCGGGACGGCCGGCGCCTATGTCCTGTGGAATTACGGCATCCGCCGGGTCGGCGCCGCCGGCGGCAGCCTGTTCCTCTACCTGATCCCGGTGTTCGGCGCCATCTTCGCCGTGACGATCCTGTCCGAGGAGATCGCCCTCTACCATCTGGCCGGCACGGCGCTGATCGTCACCGGCATCCTGGTCGCCAACCGCGGGCCGGTAGGGCCGGGGCCTTAGGGCATCCGTCCTTCGAGACGGCCATTTCGAGACGCAGTGCTGCGCACTGCTCCTCAATGGCCTCCTCAGGATGAAGGGTTGTGTTTGCCTCAACCCATACAGCTTCATCCTGAGGAGAGGCTGAGGAGCGATCCGTGAGGATCGCGTCGCGAAGCCCCGTCTCGAAGCCCCGCCTCGAAGGACGCCCTGCGGCCGGGAGCCGCTGGCGCGCCGGCGGCGCCCTGTGCCATGACAGGGCGCAACGAAGCCTTCCGGAGCGAGCCCACTCCATGACTCTCGAAACCGTCAGCGCCAGCAAATGTTTCGGCGGCACGCAATTCGTCTACGCCCACGATTCGGCGGCGACGCGCTGCCGGATGCAGTTCTCCGCCTATGTGCCGCCCCAGGCCGCGGACGGGCCGGTCCCGGTCCTGACCTGGCTGTCCGGGCTGACCTGCACCGAGGAGAATTTCACCGTCAAGGCGGCGGTGCAGCGCCATGCCGCCGAACACGGCCTGCTGGTCGTCGCGCCGGATACCAGCCCGCGCGGCGAAGGCGTGCCGG
>LXNI01001497.1_pt1 | contig 19852 bp, 14 predicted proteins | sample 809091 | NCBI WGS metagenome assembly LXNI01 (sample SAMN04870527, study PRJNA318959) | sponge metagenome | biome: 01000161; feature: marine sponge reef; material: water | host: Sarcotragus foetidus | place: Greece: Milos, Mediterranean Sea | collected 2013-05-29 | depth 5-7 m | reverse complement strand
GTTGAACTGATCAACATACTCATATTTCTTCTGCCGGGACTTTTGGCAGCTGCTATTTTCTATTGGCTTACAGCTCACACGAAACCCGGTACATTCGGCCAAGTTGTTCAAGCTTTAATTTTCACCTTTATTGTTCATATACTGTTTTCTATATTCTCTAAGGAACAAATAAAGTTGCTAGAGGAACCTTCCCTCGGGTTGAACCGGAATCTTATCTGGTTAATTTTGATAGCAGTCTGTTTAGGCTTGCTATTCGCTTGGATTTCGAACAAAGACCTAATGCACAAACTCTTCCGCTATATCAGAATAACAAAGGAAAATTCCTACCCGTCGGAATGGTATTCAGCTTTTTCGCGCCACCCCAATTGCTTCGTTGTATTGTACATGGTGGGGGACCGCCGCCTTTACGGTTGGCCTACGGAGTGGCCCAGTAAACCAGGGCAAGGGCATTTCCGAATTGAAGAGGCAGAGTGGCTGCAAGATAAGGAATTGGATTCCATTAAAGTACAAGGTATATTGCTAATACCGGAATCAGAAGTTGAAATGGTGGAATTTTTACCCTATAAGGAGTAAGTTATGGCAAGAGAAGAAAACCCATACCCTGGAAGGAAACGTACGAAGGGACCTTTGATTAATTATGGAGAATCCTTCAAGAAGGGGGAGCAACCCAAATCCGGAAAAATAACAAAGCCTAAACCATCTCCACCACCCCCACCGAAGAAATAGCGACAGGGGAAAAAGAGTACTATCTATAAGTAGAATCGGATTTTATTGATGAAACAACCCCTAGGTCAGCATTAAAACGGCGACAATGCCTATTTTTTTCATGATTGGTAAATTTCGTTTATGCTGTTCGTTCTTTCATCAAGTCTGGTACTTACGGCTTCTACCGCAGCTTTAATGTCTAAAAATTGAGCAATATCCTTTTCAATGCGAGCTATTCTTTTCTAACTGGCACGCAGAAGCTGAAAACATGTCTGCTAAGAAAACAACCGAAGTCTACGTAGACGGAGCGTCAAGGGGAAACCCGGGAGAATCCGGCATCGGGGTCCTTGTAATCTGTCCAGATGAAAGCAGAAAAGAGATAAGGGAGTACATCGGCAGGGGAACAAACAACGAAGCGGAATACAAGGCGCTCATAGCAGCTCTCGGTCATCTCCTGGCAGAACAAATCTCAGAAGCAAAAATCCATACGGACTCTCAGCTCGTCGCAAGCCAGATGAACGGGCTCTGGAAAGTAAAGGATCCGAAGCTCAGACTCCTGCACTCAAAAGCAAAAGAACTCGCCTCTTCGCTAGCGGCACTCGAAATAGAGTATGTTCCAAGAGAGAATAACGTCGAGGCCGACGCTCTTGCGAATGAGGCGATAGATAGATACTTTAATGACTAGCGAGTTGGCCGTGCGGTCGCCTGCGGTTTGTCCGCGGGAGGAAAGTCCGAGCTTCGCAGGGCAGGGCGCTGGTTAACAACCAGGTGTCGCGAGACAACGGAAAGTGCAGCAGAAAGTATACCGCCTGGGCGCCGCAGGCGTTCCGGCAAGGGTGAAAAGGTGGTGTAAGAGACCACCGCTCCAAAAGTGATGGAGGAGGCAAGGCAAACCCCGCCCGAAGAAAGACAAATAGGAAAACGCCCGGACCACGGTCCGGTCAGAGTTGCCCGCTCTGGTTTTCGGGTAGTCGCTTAAGGTATCCTGGCAACAGGTATCTCAGATGGATGACCGTGCTTGACAGAACTCGGCTTACAGGCTAACTCGCTTCCTTTATAGCAACTCTCAGAAACTCTTTTTTCCCGATCTTGAGTTCAAGGGCGGTGCTTTCGGGAAATTCCGAATTCGGATCGGTGTACTTCTCCCCGTTTATGACGAGTCCTCCTTGGGATATGATTCTCTTGGCCTGCCCTTTCGTGTTCACAGAATCGGACACATCCAGAACAAGGTCGACCACCTTACGGGAGCGTGCAGTGTAGATCTTTTCCTTCGTGTCTTCCGGGAAAGATCTTCTTGAAAACTTGGTTTCAAAATCTCTGGTGGCTTCAAGGGCGCTTTGAGAGTCATGAAGCCAGGAGACGACTTCTCTGGCAAGCGCTTTTTTCGCGTCCATGGGATGCCCGGTTTTTAAATTTCGTATCTCTTTTTCATCGCGGGCACTCAGAAGAAGATAGTATCTCCACATAAGCTCGTCTGAGATCGACATCACTTTTCCGTATATATCCTGGGGCGATTCGTCAAGACCTATGTAGTTCCCGAGGGATTTTGACATCTTCTTCACCCCGTCTGTTCCTTCAAGTATCGGAAGAAAAACTCCTACCTGCGGAGACTGCCCGTAATGTCTCTGAAAATCGCGACCAAGCAGGATATTAAAAGTCTGATCCGTGCCGCCAAGCTCAACGTCGCAGTGCATCTGCACTGAGTCATACGCCTGCACCAAGGGATATATGAATTCCCTAAGAGAAATCGATATCCCCTCTTTGTATCTCTTTGAAAAATCGTCTCGATCCAGTATCCGAGAAACGTTAACCAAGGAGGTAAGCCCGAGAAGTTCCTCTGAACCAAGGTTGCTGAGCCATCGGGAGTTTGAAAGAATCTGGGTCTTTTTTTTGTCAAGAACCTTGAAAACCTGGCGTTCGTAAGTCCTTGAGTTCTTGATTATCTCTTCTCTTGAAATTGCCGGGCGGGTTTCACTTCTCCCCGAAGGATCTCCTATATAGGCAGTGAAATCCCCTATGAGGAAAAGAACCTCGTGACCCAGGGCCTGAAAATCGCGAAGTTTCTTGAGGATTATCCCGTGACCCAGGTGCAGGTCTGGAGAGGTGGGATCGAACCCTGCCTTTACCTTGAGAGGACGATCATTCTCTTTTGAAGCCTCAAGCTTCAAAAGAAGCTCCTCTTCGGGAATTATTGCCTCAGTTCCCCTTTTTATTACCTCTAACTGCTCTTTAGGATCGGCAAAAGCCACCTGGAAAGTCCTCCTCGTAACGGCAGAAAGTATTTATGGAAGGTTGGTTGATCCCATGAGATATCTGTCGCACTCCCTCGCGGCTTCTCTTCCCTCGTTTATCGCCCATACCACAAGACTTTGTCCCCTGCGCGAATCCCCCGCAGCGAAGACTCCCTCGACGTTCGTCATATACTTCCCGTACTCCGCCATGGCGTTTGAGCGTTCATCGGTATAGATATTCATCTGCTGCAGAAGTCCCTGTTCAGGCCCCAGAAATCCGAGGGCCAAAAGCACGAGCCCGCACGGCCACCTCTCCTCAGAACCCTCTACTTCCCTAAACGACATCCTTCCGTCATCCTCCCTGTACCACTCAATGCGCACGGTCTCAAGTTCCTCCACCCTACCCTCGCCGTCACCTATGAATTTCTTGGTGAGAACCTGGTACCTTCTCGGGTCTTCGCCGAAAACCTCCATGGCCTCCTGCTGACCGTAATCAAGAGTGTATACCCTAGGCCATTGCGGCCATGGGTTGTCAGCAGATCTCTCGGTGGGAGGCTTGGGAAGTATTTCGAACTGAAGAAGACTCCTGCATCCATGCCTCAGGGAAGTCGCAACACAATCGGTTCCGGTATCGCCGCCCCCAAGAATGATGACGTCCTTATCCGCTGCGGAAATGTAATGGCCGTCGCTTAGCCCACTGTCAAGAAGGCTCTTGGTGTTTGCCTTTAAGAACTGCATCGCGAAGTGGATTCCCTCAAGGTCCCTTCCCTCAATCGGAAGATCTCTGGGTTTCGTCGCCCCGGTGCATATGACAACAGCGTCAAAGTTTTCTATAAGTTCATTTCCGTCAATATCCACCCCCACTTCCGTGCTGGTAACGAACTTGACCCCCTCCTCCGCCAAGATATCGACGCGGCGGTCCACGATCTTCTTGTCAAGGTGGGGATTGGGAATCCCGTACATGAGCAGTCCACCTATGCGGTCGTCCCTTTCAAACACAGTGACCAGATGCCCCGCCTTGTTAAGCTGCGCGGCGCACGCAAGTCCCGCGGGTCCAGAGCCTATGACAGCGACTTTCTTTCCGGTTCTATGTTCGGGAGGTTCGGGCGTTATCCATCCTTCCTCAAAACCCCTGTCAACTATGGCGCACTCTATACTCTTTATGGTAACCGCAGGCTCGTTTATGCCCAGAACGCACGACCCCTCGCAGGGAGCGGGGCATATTCGACCGGTGAACTCGGGAAAATTGTTAGTCTTATGAAGCCTCTCGAGAGCTTCTCTCCAGAGGCCTGAGTAAACCAAGTCGTTCCACTCGGGTATAAGGTTGTTTATGGGACACCCTGCGGTCATACCGCCGATTATCTGGCCCGTCTGGCAGAAGGGAACACCGCAGTCCATGCACCTTGAGCCCTGAGTGGCAAGCTCTTTTTCCGGGAGATGACCGTGAAACTCGTCCCAATCGCCGATTCTCCGGGCAGGATCCCTGTCAGGCCCAAGCTTTCTTCCGTAATTCATAAAACCTGTGGGATCACCCATGATACCTTTTCCTCCGTTCGAGCTTCCGTGTCAGTTTCCGCTTACGCGCGCGAGATCTCTTTTGTTTTCTTCAAAAGCCGCCATAAGGGCTTCGTCACCCGAAAGACCACTCTGTTGCGCGCGGTTTATGTGCTCAAGCATTCTCTTGTAATCTTTCGGTATCACTTTCACAAATCTGGGGAGATTTTCGTTCCAGTCTTCCAAAATCCGCTTTGCTACCTCGCTTTCGGTGTACTCAAGGTGCTTTCTTATCATTCCCAAGAGTTCTGCTTCTTCATCCTTTTCCACAAGCTCGAGAAATACAGATTCTGTATTGCATCTTCCCTCAAAATCCCCCCCGTGGTCGTAAACATAAGCTATGCCGCCTGACATCCCAGCCGCGAAATTCCTCCCGGTCGGACCCAGTACCACAACACGACCCCCGGTCATATATTCGCAGCAGTGATCCCCAACCGACTCTACCACGGCGTGGACTCCGCTGTTTCTCACGCAGAATCTCTCGCCGGCAATACCCCTCACGTAAGCTTCCCCTCCGGTGGCGCCGTAGAACGCAACGTTTCCAATTATGATATTCTCCTCAGCCGCAAAAGTGGACTCCTTCGGTGGATAGATGATTACCTTTCCGCCGGAAAGCCCCTTCCCCGTATAGTCGTTTGAGTCGCCTTCAAGAACAAGTGTCATGCTCTTGGGAACAAAGGCACCGAAGCTCTGGCCCGCAGAACCCGAGAAATGAAGCCTTATGGTATCCTCCTCCAGTCCGTCAAGGCCGTACCTTCTCGTAAGCTCGCTTCCTACTATGGTTCCCACGGTCCTGTTAACGTTTTTTATGGGAACGGCTGCATCCACCCGCTCACCCCTCTCAATCGCCGGGCGGCATATCTCCATCAGGACAGTTTCGTCAAGGGAGTTCTGTATACCGTGGTCCTGTTCTATCTGGCAGTAAGTTCCCCATTCCTCGGGAACTTCGGGACGGACGAGGACCCTGCTAAGATCTATCCCCTTGGCCTTCCAGTGATCAAGAGACTTTCTCATCTCGAGGTGGTCCGTTCTGCCTATCATCTCATCTACAGTCCGAAAACCCATCTTCGCCATTATCTCGCGAAACTCCGTGGCGACAAAGTGCATGAAATCAACCACGTGCGCCGGGTTCCCCGTGTATTTCTTTCGAAGCTCGGGGTTCTGCGTGGCAACTCCGACGGGACAGGTATCAAGATGGCAGACCCTCATCATTATGCATCCTAGAACTATGAGCGGAGCCGTGGAAAAACCATATTCTTCGGCACCCAGAAGGGCTGCAATGGCAACATCCCTCCCGGTTTTCATCTGACCGTCGGTCTCTAGAACCACCCTGCTTCTCAGGTTATTAAGAACTAGGGTCTGGTGTGTTTCGGCTATGCCAAGTTCCCAGGGAAGTCCCGCGTGGTGTATGCTGCTTTGCGGGGATGCTCCAGTTCCCCCCGAGGTTCCGCTTATGAGTATCACGTCCGCGTGACCCTTCGCCACACCCGCGGCTATGGTCCCAACGCCTACCTCCGAAACCAGCTTGACGTTTATCCTCGCATGCTTGTTCGCGTTTTTAAGATCGTAGATAAGCTGCGCCAGATCCTCGATCGAGTAGATGTCGTGGTGCGGGGGCGGCGATATAAGTCCCACCCCGGGAGTCGAGAATCTCACCTTGGCTATCCACGGGTAGACCTTTCTTCCCGGAAGCTGTCCCCCCTCACCGGGTTTTGCCCCCTGGGCTATCTTTATCTGTATTTCGTCTGAGTTCACCAGGTATTCGCTCGTGACGCCGAAACGACCCGAGGCAACCTGTTTTATGGCGCTTCTCCTGAGGTCCCCGTTCGGATCACGGGTGTACCTGTCGGTGTCTTCTCCGCCTTCGCCCGTGTTGCTCTTTCCGCCTATGCGGTTCATAGCGATCGCGAGGCTCTCGTGGGCCTCCTTGCTTATCGCCCCGTAGGACATGGCCCCCGTTTTGAACCTTCTGCATATGCTCTCAACCGACTCCACCTCATCAAGCGGAACCGGATTATCCGAGTACTTAAGCTCCATCAGGCCGCGAAGCGTAAAATGCTCTTTTTCCTCGTCGTTTGCAAGCTTCGTGTATTCCTTGAACTTCTCGTAGCTTCCCGTCTGGCAGGCTTCCTGGAGCTTGTGCACGGTGCGCGGGTGGTACATGTGGCGCTCTCCGTCGGGTCTCCACCTGTAAACCCCTCCGGTCTCAAGTGTCGCCGTTTCAACATCTCTTTCAGCGTATGCTCTCGAGTGGCGTTTTACCGACTCCTCAGCTATAACGTCCACTCCCACTCCCTGTATCCGTGAGGCCGTCCAAGTAAAATACTTCTCGATAAACTCGGTGTTAAGTCCTAACGCCTCGAATATCTGGGCCCCGTGGTAGCTCTGTACCGTTGAGATACCTATTTTGGACATTATCTTCACTATGCCCTTAACGAGACTTTTCACGTACCCGGAGACCGCTTCCTCGTAAGACATGCCAACAAGCATGTTCTGGTGAATCATGCCGTTTAAAGTTTCGTAGGCCATGTAGGGGGCAATGGCACTTGCGCCGTAGCCTATAAGAAGCGCCATATGATGGGTTTCCCTCGGCTCACCCGACTCGACGACGAGCGCCGCACGCATCCTGTTTCCGTTTCTTATCAGGTGGTGGTGAAGCCCCGAGACCGCGAGCAAGGCGGGAATGGGGGCGTTTTGCGCGTCAAAGCCCCTGTCTGAGAGAACCAGGATGTTGGTGCCTTTTTCTATGAGTTCGTCGGCGCGGGCGAATACTCTGGAGAGTGCCTCCTCAAGTCCCTCGGCTCCCTGTTTGGAATTAAAAAGAGTGGGAATCACTTCGCAGCGGAATTTTCCCCCGCGAAGCGTTTTCAGCTTTTCTATCTCGGGATTGGTAAGAAACGGGGTTTCGAGTTCTAATTTCTCGCAGCTTTTCTCCTCGGGACGTAATATGTTGGCCGTCGTCCCGAGCGTGACCATGGTCCCGGTTATAAGTTCCTCTCGTATGGCGTCAATCGCGGGATTTGTGACCTGGGCAAACATCTGCTTGAAGTAATTGTAAAGAAGCTTTGATTCATCAGACAGTGCCGCAAGCGGAGTATCGATTCCCATGGCCCCCACCGGCTCGACCGCGTTTTTTGACATCGGACCCAGAAGAATGCGCAGGTCCTCAAAGGTGTAGCCAAAGACCCTCTGCCTAGTAAGAAGCTCCGGAGGATCGTACTTGGGCGGGACCTCGGGGGGCTCTTCTTCCATAATCCCGGAGAAACTCTCCATGTTTTCTTCAAGCCATTTTCCGTAGGGTTTTTCAGTCGAAAGCCTGTTTTTGAGTTCGGTGTCCCCGACAATGCGGCCTTCCCGGGTGTCTATCAGAAGCATCCTTCCCGGAAGCAGACGCCCCTTGTAGCTCACTCTCTCGGGCGGTATGTCAAGGACTCCCACTTCTGAGCCCAAAACCACGATATCGTCTTTTGTCACGTAGTATCTGGTGGGACGCAGTCCGTTTCTGTCAAGCACCGCGCCCACCTTCTCACCATCTGTGAAAGCTATTGAAGCGGGGCCGTCCCAAGGTTCCATAAGACAGCTGTGAAACCTGTAGAAATCTTTTTTCTCAGCGGACATGCTCTCGTGCTTTGACCATGGCTCGGGAATCATCATCATCGCGGCGTGCTCTATCGAGTAGCCCGAGAGACACAGAAATTCCATGGCGTTATCAAAAGAGGCGGAATCGCTTCCCTCGGGAGCTATCACGGGGAAAATCTTTTCGATATCATCGCCGTAGAACTCCGATTCCAAAACGGCCTGCCTTGAATGCATCCAGTTTATATTTCCCCGAAGCGTGTTTATCTCCCCATTGTGTATCACGTACCTGTAGGGATGAGCCCTGTCCCAGCTCGGAAACGTGTTCGTACTGAAGCGGGAGTGAACAAGCGCTATGGCGCTCTCCATGAGATCGGATTCAAGATCAAGAAAATAGGGTTCAAGCTGCCATGTAACGAGCATTCCCTTGTAAACTATGGTCCTAGATGAAAAACTGGATACGTAGAAATGCTCGTCGCGCCCGGCGGTTTTTATTTCCGCCTGGGCACGCTTCCTTATTATGTAGAGCCTTCTCTCGAAATTGTCTCCTGCAGGAGTCCCATCTCCCCGCCCGATGAATATCTGCCTAATCCCGGGCTCGCAACCAAGCGCGGTCGCGCCCAGAGAGGAATTGTCGGTCGGAACCACCCGCCAGCCCAAAACAATCTGGCCCTCTTCGGTGACTATATTCTCAAGTCTCTTTTTTGTTTTTTTCTCAACCGCCGGATCGGGGGAGAGAAAGATCATTCCGACCCCGTAATCTTCCTCCGCCGGGAGGGTTATTCCCTCGGTTCCAAGAACGTCAACGAAGAACGCATGGGGTTTCTGGAACAGTATCCCGGCTCCGTCTCCCGTGTTCGGCTCGCATCCGCAGGCCCCGCGGTGCTCGAGATTTTTAAGCACGGTTATGGCCTGACGTATTATAGCGTTTGACCTGACGCCCCTTACGTTGACGACGAATCCTATCCCGCAGGAATCGTGCTCAAACGCAGGATCATAAAGCCCGTTTTTCTCAGGAAATTTACTAAAACTCATATAACCTGTCCGCCTGTTGTGTCGTTATGAAAAAACAAAGCGAGAACTGATGAGACGCAAGCAACCTCTTCTGACGCCTCCCGTAATTATAACATAAATCCCAAACTCCGCATACGCACAACCCGTGGTTATAATAACAACCATAGATCATGAACCCAACCAATAAGAGCCAAGAAAAAAAAGACCCAGAAAGCATAGTCCTCTCTTTCCACATGGAGTCAAGCGCGACTTTGTGGAACAGGATATTCGAGGGTTTTTCCTCCGAGATGATCCTTGTGAGCAGGTTTGAAGGAAAGGACAGAAAGGCCCTTGAGATACTCTACAGGTTCGGTTCCATGGTTGCGGAAAGATACGGAAAGTGCGCCGTAGAACCCAGGGTCTACGGAATAGTCATAAAAAAAGACGTAAGCGACGAGACCGAGGAAACTGTAAACGAGTGGATGGGCCTGATGCGCAGGCTTCACTGCGAAATAATCGGGGTTCTCTAAAAGACCGTATCTCCCGTAACCACCTTGCGAAGGTCGCCTTTATCTGTTCTCAGATAAAGAAATCCGTTTCCGTCAACGCGCTCCACCACCCCGCTTGTAATCTCGCCCGAAACGTCAACCGATATCTCCTTTCCCAAAAACCCCCATCTCTCAATCCACATATCCACAATCGCCTGCGTCCCACGGCGGTGAAACTCCCCGTAGAACCGGTCAAGGGCGCCGATAAGCTCGGCGCAGAACTTCTCCCTGCTTATGTCTTCTCCAAGCAGCATTGAAAGAGATGTCGTTTTCTCTGAGATGTTCCCCATTTCACTGCGTATGAATTCCTCCGGCAAATTGAGGTTGACCCCGATTCCGATCACGAGATAATCAACCGAGCCGTCCGAGGTGCCAAGTTCCGTAAGTACCCCCGAGATTTTCTTTCCGTCGACGAGAATGTCGTTCGGCCATTTTATCGTGGCGTCAACTTCGTAGCCCGAGAAAACCTCGACAAGGGCGCAGGACGCAAGAAAGGTGAAAACGGAAGATTTCTGCGGGGAGATCTCCGGACAAAACAAGGCGGAGAGGTAGAGATTTCTGCCCGCGGGAGAAACCCACTTCCGCCCGAGCCGCCCCCTGCCCCCAGTCTGCGAATCAGAAACCACGACCGCCCCGTCCGCGGCCAGACCATCGGCTATGAGTTCACGGAGAACATCGTTTGTAGAAACCACCTCGTCGTAGACAAAAAGTTTTTCTCCGACTATCTCTGCGCTGAGATGTTTTTTTATTTCTGAAATTTCCATGAAAAGGCAGTGCACCTTTTTCCGCGATATTCAAGTATTATAGTCGGAATCCAGACTCAAGAGAAAAATCCCCCGTGAAACAGATTCTTCCGAAAAACCTTGCGATACCGCTTGTCGCCTACGCGGCGGTTATAGTGGCGATAATCATCTCAAGAACCGCGATTGGCCGCGAGTATGCCCTTTTGCTCTCGGCGGGATTTATGCTCTGGGTTCCGTTTCTCCTTGACCGCGCTTCGGCAGATGTCCTTAGGTTTGATCTACGGGGGCTGTTCCGGGGTGGGGGAATTTCTATTGCCGTGCTTTTTTTGTACCTTGCCTGCCTCTATCTTTTCTCCGCCTATCTTGGAAAAACGGTTAAATTCATCGAACCAACGGCACTTTTCATGTTCACCCATCTTGTGGCCATCGCGTTTCCCGAGGAGTTCTTCTTCAGAGGATATCTCCAGAGAACACTAGGCGGCGGGTGGGGCGCAGTTGTCGCGGCAAGCGTGCTTTTCGCCGTGGCGCACCTTCTTGTGATCTGCGTGTTTACCGGCGGGGGTGCCTGCGGGCAGAACGCCCTTACGTTTTTTCCTTCTCTCCTAATGGGATATCTATACATGAGAACCGGAACCATATGGTCAAGCGTTTTCTTTCACTTCGCCGCAAATATCGTCTACCTGTCTTTCAGGATTGCTTAGCCTTAATCATCCCAACAATATCCACTACCGGTTTCGGTGCCGGACCATGATGGCGGAGCTTTTCGCATTTCACTCCAAAGGATATAAAACGGTTTTAGGAATATATTATTTGCTTCTTTTTTAAATAAGAATATACTCTTAAGAGCTAATTAACTATGATAAGATAGACTTAAGAGCTTATGACTGCTAAAAACCTGCTAAACACCTCTCCACCGTACACGGTTGAGCGAACGCTGAAACGCCTCGGACGCAATCTGCGTACCGCCCGGCTTCGCAGAAACCTTACAATCAAAAGCGTTGCGGAAAAAATCGGCACAGGCCCCCGTCCGGTTTCCGATGCCGAAAAAGGCAAGCCTTCAACCGGCATCGCCGTTTATATAGCCCTTCTCTGGGTTTACAACCTGCTCGAACCCATGGATGAGATTGCAAACCCAGTTCTGGACGAAGAGGGTCTGGCGCTATCGATGGGCAGGGAACGCGCCCGCTCCCGCACAACGGAAGGCTTGGAAAATGACTTCTAGGAGATCAAAGTGAACGGCGAGTGCTATGTCTACATTGTTCTTCACGGTGAAACGGAATTCGTGACAGCCGGGAAATTCGTACTGAGCAAGAATCGGTTCGATGTACCCGTCGGCAAGTTCGTTTACGGCCAAAGTTACCTAGCGCGTGAAAATGCGGTCCCGATTGACCCTTTTGAGCTAAATCTCGGCACAAAAATTTTTGAGACAAGGCGTCTCAAGGGTGTTTTCGGTGCACTGCGCGACGCAGGTCCAGACTACTGGGGCAGGCGGGTTATCGAGAAACACTCTGGCAAGACCCAGCTTGGCGAGCTTGACTACCTGCTGTATTCGCCGGATGACCGTGCCGGTGCACTTGGCTTCGGATTGAACAGAGAACCTCCTACTCCGCGTCGCGAATTCAACCAGACAATGGATCTAGAAAAACTGCAAAGTTTGGCAAACGCCGTAGTTAACGATGAAGACCTACACCCTGATCAAGAAACCGAACGGATACAAGAACTGCTGCTTTTGGGCACATCCATGGGCGGTGCGCGGCCTAAGGCGGTAGTCGAAGATAACAGTGGTCTTTGGATTGCTAAATTTAATCGTCCTGATGACAGATGGAACTATGCTCGGGTTGAGCACACAATGCTGGTTCTTGCACGCACCTGCGGTATACAAAGCGCTGAGAGTCGCGTGGAAACAATCGGAGACCGAGATGTACTGCTTGTCAAACGATTCGACAGGGAAAAAACCGATCAGGGATATCGCCGTGCCCGGATGTTAAGCGCGCTTACGCTTCTGGGTTCAGAAGATTCGTATCAGGATCGTGATAAATGGTCGTATCTGTTGCTGGTTGAGGAGTTGCGCAGAATTTCCTCGGGAGAGAGATCGGATGCTCAAGAACTGTTCCGACGCATGTGTTTTAACGCTCTTATCTCAAATACAGATGACCATCCGCGAAACCACTCCGTTATCGCGCTAAAAGAGCACTGGCGACTCTCGCCGGCTTATGACCTTACGCCTTCTGTACCGGTGAGCATTGAACGGCGGGACCTAGCACTTATTTGCGGTGATGCGGGCCGTTACGCTAACGCTAAGAATCTGCTGTCCCAATCCACTCGTTTTATGCTCGCACCCCAAGAGGCACAGGCGATCATTCAGAGTATGGAGCAGACCATAGCAGATAGATGGTATGAAATCTGTCGAGCGGAGGGCGTCACCGAGAAGGACTGCGATAAGATCTCGGGTGCATTCGTATATCCGGGATTCAGACTCCTCATCGACGGTAACCGACCGTGAAACGGAATAGAAATGGATAGTGCGCAGAATTTTCACAAATTAAACTGTGTAAGCTTCGCAAGCCCATCTTGGTCTGAAATCATGTTCTTTCGTTTATATTGGAATACAATTCCATAATTAACGAAATTTACTTTCACAGCACATCTTCTGAATCCAGGAAAGACTCCTTTCCCCAGTCAAGCAGAAAATAGCTCGCAAGCCCGAGACTTCTCGAAATGTCCTGCGGTTGCAAGTATAATCTTCAAATGAAACAGTTGCGGGCCGGACTCTCCCAGCTTAACCCAAGCGTGGGAGACATAACCGGAAACACAAAGAAAATAACAGAAGCGATCGAGGCGGCGCGAAGTCTCGACATAGATATTCTGTGCTTCCCCGAACTTGTCGTAACGGGCTACCCTCCTGAGGATCTTCTTCTCAAAACCGAATTCATCGACGACAACATCCAGGCTCTTGACGAAATAAAGAAACACTGCCGGGACAACATGGTCGTCATAGTGGGATTCGTAGACAAAAAAGACGACATATTTAACTCCGCGGCTGTAATCCAGAGAGGAGAGATAATCGACGTATACCACAAACTCCGCCTTCCCAACTACGGGGTGTTCGACGAGAACCGCTATTTCCAGTCCGAAAGACGGTTTCCTGTCTACACGATGGGAAAGATGACTTTCGGGGTCACGATCTGCGAAGACATATGGTACCCCGGGGAACCGGTAAGAAGCCAGGTTCTGCTCGGAAACGCCCAGATCATATTCAATCTCTCCGCGTCTCCCTACTACATGGGAAGACCCGTGGCCAGAGAAAGAATGCTCGCCACGAGAGCAGTTGACTACAATACCATAATAGCCTACTGCAACATGGCCGGGGGGCAGGATGAGCTTGTGTTTGACGGAAATAGCATGTTCATAGACGAAAAAGGAGAGATCGTCGCCACCGCGCGCAACTTCGAGGAGGATTTGCTTGTCTGCGACGTGAACACTGAAGGGGTGTACAGATCAAGGCTGAACACCCCGGCCATAAGAAAAACTAGATATGAACTTTCCTTCGAGGAAAACGAGCTGGAGACGGTTACTCTTAAGCCCGCAAAGACAAAACGGAAAGTAAAAATGCCGGAAACCGGTGCGGTTCGCCCCGACGACCCGCTGAAATGCGCCTTCTCGGCCCTTGTCCTCGGCACCGGGGATTACATAAGGAAAAACGGCTTTAAAAAGGTGGTGATCGGTTTAAGCGGCGGGATAGATTCCTCGCTTACCGCCGCCGTTGCCGCAGAAGCCGTCGGACCCTCAAAAGTCATCGGGGTCTCTATGCCTTCGATGTACAGCTCCAAGGGGAGCGTCACCGACGCGCAAAAGCTCGCGCGCAACCTCGGAATCGAGCTTCTGAGCATTCCCATAGAAGACGTTTTCAGGTGCTATGAGGGAACGTTCGCCGAGGTTTTCTCCGGAATGGACGCTGACGTTACGGAAGAGAACATCCAGGCTAGGATACGGGGAAACATTCTCATGGCGCTTTCAAACAAGTTCGGGTGGCTGGTGCTCGCCACCTCGAATAAAAGCGAGCTGGCAGTAGGTTACTCAACGCTCTACGGGGATATGTCCGGGGGGTTTGCGGTGATTAAGGACGTGCCCAAAGCCATGGTTTATAAACTTTCCCATTATTACAACCGTCTGCGGGGAAAGCAAATAATACCAAAATCGGTAATTGAAAAACCCCCTTCAGCCGAGCTTCGCCCCGACCAGAAAGACACTGACTCGCTTCCCGAATACGATACGCTCGACAGAATACTGAAGGCCTATGTTGAAGACGGCCTAGGAGTTGATGACATAGTAAAACTCGGGGAAAAGAAAAGTGTCGTGCGCAAAATAATCAGGATGGTCAACACAAACGAATACAAAAGAAGACAGAGCGCTCCGGGAGTAAAAATAACGTCCCTTGCCTTCGGAAAAGACCGCCGCTTCCCGATAACAAATCTATACAAGAAGTAGAAGATACAGCACTTTTTCGGAATTTGAGGGAAAACAACTTTTTCCAGTCAAGTAAAAATCCTTTCTTAACATCCTGACATGACAGACTTTTTGTAAATCCACCCTAAACAAAGCAATTTCCCAGTCAAGTAAAAATCTCGTTTCTAACTGCCGCCCGTGTCCGCTGAACCGAGCGACATTATAAACTCAGAGAGGCTCTCAACGGTCTCCAGAACCTCGGAGGAAATCTCGGATTCGTCAATTGAGACCCCAAATTCCTCTTCAAGCTCCATAATGAACTCAAGGGTCGAAACGGAATCAACGCCGACTCCGAGCTCAATCAGCGACTGCTCGGCTGATATATCCTGGGGCTCGATGTCAAGATTGAACTTGCCGACGACAAGCCGCCTTATTTTCTCTCTCAGGACTTCTTTCCGCGCAGTCACTTAAGTCTCTCCCTCAATACCTTGCCCGCGGAACTTCTCGGAAGCGTATCCACAAACTCGATCTTCGTGGGAATCTTGTAGTCGGAAATTTTTCCCCTGCAGAAATCGACAATATCCCGCCTCGTGAGTCCGCCCGCAACGATAAAGGCCTTTACCTCTTCCCTGCCCCCGGCTCCAAGGATTCCTATCACCACAGCTTCTGTTATTCCCTCATGAGTCATAAGCAAGCTTTCAACCTCGTAAGGATCAACTTTGTTCCCAGAAATGTTGATGAAAAGCTTCTTTCTTCCGCGAATAAAAAGATACCCGTCGCTATCAAACATTCCGAGATCCCCGGTATGGTAAAAACCGTCAATGAAAACCCTTTCGGTCTCTTCCGGAAAATCGACGTAACCATCCGTCATGGAAGGACTCTTTATTATGATCTCACCGATCTCCCCAACCGGAAGTTCGCTACCGGTTTCCGAGACCACCCTGATAAGGACGTTTTCAACCGGCGCTCCGACAGAGAGGCGTTTCTCCACTATGTTCTCCGCGACATTGATTGTCATAACCCCAGTCTCCGAGGAACCGTAGAGCTGGCGGGGGTAAACACCGAAGGTGCGATGGAAGGAGAAGAATGTTTCCTCAGACAATGGAGCCCCGGCGGAGATAACATGCTTTAGGAGCGGGAAATCGTAATCTCCCCGGCTCGCGCTTCGCGCCAGGATCTCGAGCATAAACGGAACGGCGGGAAAGATAGTTATTCGCTCTTTTTCAAGCACCCCGAGAACTTCTTTTCTCACAAACCTCGGAAGAAAATAACAGCACGCCCCGACGCTTACAGCACTTACGAAGTTTCCAAGGCCATAGGTATGCGATATCGGAATCGAAAAAAGAATCCTGTCCCCGCTATCCCAGTTTATGGTGGCCGTATGGTTTCGGGCAAGGGCAATCATGTTGCCGTGGCTTCTCGCAACGCATTTCGGCTTTCCGGTGGAACCCGTAGAAAAAAGATATATGGCTTTGTCAGAAGGAGAGTTTCCGGGCAAATCCGCTGGGGCGTCACCGAGAAAATCACCCCGGGTTACCAAAACGGTTTTTATGTCCCCGGAAACTGCGGCTATGGTTTTCGCCAGGGATTCGTCTGTAATTATCAAGGCGGGTTTTGAGAACTCAAGGCAGTGTCTTATCTCCTCGGTTCCACAGGCACTGTCGATCGGAACGCAGGCGGCGCCAAGTCTGGCGACCGAGAAAACGGATACTGCAAGCGAAAGCGAATTAGGCAGAAAAACACATATCTTTTCCCCCGGCAATACGCCCTGTTTCAGGAGAAAGGAGGAAAAACCGTCAACAAAACCGCAAAGCTGCGCGTAGCTGTACGTTTCCCCTTCGTACCAGACGGCAGCTTTTTGGGAATTTCGCCCGAGGTTCGAATAAAGTATTTCGCAGTAGTTTTTCATCGCCCGGTCACGGGAAAAGGGGGACTTGCCCAAGTCCCGTGTCCTCGGGAAATCCGAAGACGATGTTCATGTTCTGAACCGCCTGGCCCGCTGCCCCTTTCATGAGATTATCAAGAACCGATACGACGACAAGGTGCCCTTCCCGCTCGCAGAATCCTAAAGAGACATAATTGGAACCTGAGACAGACGCCATCCCGGGCGGCCCGTCGCAGACCCGGACGAAAGCATCCTCTTCGTAAAACTTCGCGTAAAGCTCCATTACCTCATCATGAGACACCTCCGAGCGAAGCTTGAGGTACGAAGCGGCCATTATCCCTCTTTTAACCGGAACGCGAGTATTAGAGAAAAGAAGATTTTTCTCCACGCCAAAGAAATCGGAAAGCACGCGAAGAATTTCATGTTTCTGGTCATCCCCTCCCGCACCCTGGGCGGACACGTCTTCCTTTACCTCGGTGTAGTGGCTCTCGGCCTTGGGAGCACGCCCCGAAGTCGAAAGAGAGGACTTGATATCCACTATGATATCGTCCTCCGTATCATAACTTTTGAGAAAAGGCGCTATGCTGAGCGAAACGCAGGTCGAATAGCAACCCGCGTTAGCGACCAAGGATGCGTTTTTTATCTTCTCGCGGTTAAGCTCGCTAAGTCCGTAGACGGCTAGGGAGAGAAGTTCGGGGAACCGCGGCGCGGCGCCGTGAGCGCGGGAGTAATCGTCGGGGGAAGAGAATCTTAAATCAGGACTCAGGTCGATCACCCTCGTCCCTCCCTCAAGAAATTTTCGCACGAAAACAGAAGAAGTTCCCCCGGGAAGACAGGAAAACACAATATCGAGCGGCTCCGAGTAAGAAATCTTGGATACGGAACTCAGTAGAATATCCGCATAGCCCAAGAGATGCGGAAACGCTTCATCCGCCCTTTTCCCAGAGAATTTCTCAGACGTAAGCAGACGAAGATCTACATTCGGGTGCCGAACCAGAAGGGAGAGAAGCTGCTGGCCAACATAACCCGTAACTCCCAGAATCGCAGTTTTAAGTTTCATTTGTCTTAGGGAACCCGCCTTCTTTAATATAGCTTTAAAAGCAGATAGGAAAAAACCGGATCCGGGAGAAAGGAGAATTGCTTTTAGTGTTCAGACCTTCTGGGCGGTCGCCGTCCAGAATACCCTGTCGATCCACTGCTCTATGCTTTTGCGCGAGGTTCTTCCTATAAGATCCTTTACCTCGTTCATTGGAATCACGGCCTTGGCATAGGATCTGTGTCCCCCGGCACTTCCTATTTCATCGAAAAGTTCGAAAAGCAGCCGACCGGCGCTTCTGACAGACCCGCTGTTTCTAACAGACATGACAAGATGGGAACCTGAAACGATTCCGAAGGCTATTGACCACTCAACCCCTCCAACCTTCATTCCCATGTCAGCCACCTGTGAAATCAGGTGTTCCTTCTCTATCCTGCCCAGGTTCATGAAAATTATCCCGTCATTTATCCAGTGCTTTGAGAGCGCCTGGCCGTAATGCTTGATCTCTTCTGAATACAGAGTTTTGGACTCTATTTTCCTGAGAAGCCCCAGGTCGGCCTGATTGTAGAGATATGTAAAGGCTTCCAGGTCGTCAAGGTCAGCACCTCTGTTAAGAATCATGGTGTCGGTTTTTATGCCGTAGAGAAGCGCAGTTGAGAGTTTCGCGGAAATCTCCACCTGGGCAGCTCTTAGAAGCCGGGTCATGATCGTCGCCGTAGCTCCTTCCTCGGAACTTATCTCTGTGAATTTCGCATCGCACTCCGGGGTTATGGGATGATGATCAATCACCGAATCAATACCGATAATTTCCCCTCGGAAATAAGAAGGTTGCACATCGACAAGCGCTATGGAATCGAAATTCTTTATGTCCTCATGGGAAATCACCTGCAGGTCTATATCCATAAGTTCCACCATGGCTACGTTCTCGGGTCTTGAAATTCTCTCCCCGAGATAACCTATGGTCGCCGTTTTTTTGTTTCTTCTAAGAAGGGTCCGAAGAGCCATGGCGCTTGCGATCGCGTCTGGGTCGGGTTGATTATGAACGAGTATGAGGAGTTTCTTCGCGTCGCGGTGAATCTCTCTTATATGCCTTACGGAGATATCGGATCTCGCAAGCTTTTCCTCAAAAGATATCTGGTTGTCTACGACTTTATCAAATCTCACGTATCTCGCTATATAGCCATCCTGGCGCTGCTCGTCGTCAGCGGAAACAACTATCGGGCTCGTGGGATAGCTGGAAGCAAGAGATGCAAGGAACTCCTTGCTTGAGAACTTGCTGTTTACAACTATAAGTGTAAAAACTCCCTTCTGATTAAATGCGTCATCGGGAGAATCAAGCTCTGTTAACTGACCCCTGTTCTTAAAAAGACTCATCAGGAGAATATCAAATTCTCCGATGAACATATATCTTCTTTCCCCATTCGTACTCATGGCATGCTCAACGCAGGGCGCCTACCTTTGGCAGGCCGCGCTAAGCTCCTCCGTGAAGCTTGAAATTTCCCTCAGCACTTCCTGCTTCTCCTTCCCGACACCCTCGATTATTCTCACAAGAGCACTTCCGACTATAACCGCGTCGGAAAAAGATGCTATCGCAGCTGCCTGACGCGCCGAAGACACCCCGAACCCCACTCCGACGGGAAGCTCTGAGCGGCGCTTGATTCTCCCCACGAGATCCTCAATATCATAGTCCATGTCCGGGCGTGCTCCAGTGACCCCGGTAACCGAAACCACGTAGATAAACCCCGAGGCATTTTCCGACACCATCTCTATTCTTTCCTCAGTACTAGTCGGGGCGAGCAGAAAAATGCGGTCAAGCCCCTCACGCTCGACATGAACGCTCAGTTCTCCGGCTTCCTCGGGCGGAAGATCAACGACCAGAACCCCATCCGCTCCCGCCTCGCGGGCGTCGCGGGCGAAGCGCTCGGTGCCGTATGAGAAAAAGGGGTTGTAGTAACCGAAAAGTATGACGGGAATATCCGAGCGGGATCTTATTCTTCTAACGAGGGAGAGCACGTCGGAGAGAGATGTCGAGTTTGCAAGAGCCCGCTCAGAAGCCGCCTGAATGACCGGTCCGTCCGCCATGGGATCAGAAAAAGGAATGCCGATTTCGACCATGTCGACACCGCTTGCTTCCA
>LXNI01001496.1_pt1 | contig 19861 bp, 14 predicted proteins | sample 809091 | NCBI WGS metagenome assembly LXNI01 (sample SAMN04870527, study PRJNA318959) | sponge metagenome | biome: 01000161; feature: marine sponge reef; material: water | host: Sarcotragus foetidus | place: Greece: Milos, Mediterranean Sea | collected 2013-05-29 | depth 5-7 m | reverse complement strand
CGCTTTTAGAAGAAGCCGCTGCCGACCTTGGCATCGAGCTGCCGCTGGAGTCCCTGGATGATCTGGATGATACCCACAAAGCGCTTTTAGAAGAAGCCGCTGCCGACCTCGGCATCGAGTTGGATATCCTGTTTGATACCAGCACTGGCGAAGAGCGCGCCCTGACCTTGACCTGGCGTGATGTTGTCCGCGGTTACCTGCCCAACCCAGGCATCATCGCCAACGACGTTGCCGCGCAACTCGCGGATATTGGCATCATCGCCGATGTGCAAGTGGTTGAATCCGGCACCTTCCTGGCATCGGCCAACCGAGGCAACGAGCCGCTGCATATCCTCGGCTGGCATGCGGATTTCCCCGACGCCTCCAACTTCTACAGCTGCTGCTTCGGACCCAACAATTCGCAGTTGGGCGTCCCCAATCCCGCGCTGTATGAGCCGCTGGTCGCCGCTTCCCAGGTCCTCGATCCAGAAGAGCGGATGGGATATTTCCGGCAAGTCGCCAAGGCGATGTCGGAACATGTGCCTTGGGTGCCATTTGGGCATGCCGGCGCCGCCGATGTATGGCAGTTGCGCATGGTTGGCGTGCATCCGGGCCTGCTGGACGGTACCGAGGAATTCTCACGCATTGAAGATCCGGACGATGACAATGTCATCTACATGCAGAATGCCGAGCCGATTTCGCTCTATTGCAACGATACCTGGGACGGCGAGACTTTCCGCGCCTGCCACCAGGTGAGCGAAGCCTTGCTTGATTTCGAGCGCGGCGGCGTTGATGTCATACCGGGCTTGGCTGAGACCTGGTCGGTTTCGGACGACGGCAAGACCTGGACATTCAACCTGCGCGACGGCGTCCTCTTCCACGATGGCTCCAGCCTGGATGCCAATGACGTAGTTGTGTCCTGGCAAGCCTCGGCTGATTGCGCCAGCCCCAACCACACCGGTACGGGACAGGCCTTCGCCATCTACAAGTCGATCTTCCAGCAGTTCATCAACGCCGATCAGTGTTAGCCCCACTTTAGGGCAATTTGTAGGGGCGACTCAGCGAGTCGCCCGCTTCAATCAACGAAACGCTGTAGGGGCGAGCCTTGGCTCGTCCCGTTCAATTAACGTATTTTGTGTAAGGTTTGTCTGGTACTCGTTCACGTAATGGCAATCTTTCCACCCCATCCCCCGGCCCCTTCCCCAGCAAGCTAGGGAAGGGGAGCGCGTTTACCGAACATGAGATATTCTGCCCAAACGCGGTAGCGATAATTCATTATCTGCCTAGATCACCGTCGAGTCACCCTTCCCCGTAGATATGGGATGCTCGCCATAGAGATGGCGGGAACGGGCCGAGGGACAGCTAAAAGAATTGGACGCCAAGTCGCAATATCAAGCAAGCCTTGTAGGGGCGAGCCAAGGTTCGCCCCTACATTTTCAATAAAGATTGCTGTAGGGATTAAATAGCTAACTGCGATTCAGCCGCGGATCCAGCGCGTCGCGCATGCCATCGCCCAGCAGGTTGAAACCGAGCACGGTGATCATGATGGCGATGCCGGGGAAGAATACCAGGTGCGGCGAAGTGAAGAGGTAATTGCGCGACTCGCTGAGTATCTGGCCCCATTCCGGCGTCGGCGGCTGCGCGCCCAAACCGAGGAATGACAACGCCGCCGCGTCCAGAATAGCAGTGCCGACGCCGAGTGTGCCTTGCACGATTATAGGCGTGATGGCGTTGGGCAGGATATGCGCGAGAACGATGCGCAGCGGACTGGCGCCCAGGGCCCGCTCGGCCACGACGAATTCCTGCTCTTTGAGCGACAGCACGCTGGCGCGGGACAAGCGGGCGTACTGCGGGATAAAGGTGATGGTGATGCCGAGCAGGGCATTGGTCAAGCCGGGGCCGAGTATGGTGACGATGGAGATGGCCAGCAGCAGGGCGGGAAAAGCCAGCACGACATCCATCAGGCGCATGATGACGTTGTCAACGCGGCCGCCCATAAATCCGGCAGTGATGCCCAGGGCGGTGCCGGCCACGATCGACAGACTGATGGTGATGATGCCGACCGAGAGCGATGTGCGCGTGCCGAAGATGACGCGGCTGTATAGATCGCGCGCGTTGAGGTCGAGCCCGAGTATATGCTGCGGGTCTTCGCAGCCGAAGAGGGGGATGCAGGGTTTCTTGCTGGGCAGGCGTCCCGTCTCTCCCGGCACGCCGATCATGGTTTTGATCGGGTCGTGCGTGGCGAAGACCGGCGCGGCGACGGCGATGATGATCAGCGCGCCGATGATGATGGAGCCGAGCACGGCCGACGGGCTGTGGCGCAGATTGCGCAGCGCTTCCAGCCAGAGACTGGCGGAACGATAGTTGGCTTCGGGCGCCAGGTCGGCTGGTTGGGCGTCGGCCATGAATTTGTCTTTCGCGCGCCGCTAGTTGAAACGAATGCGCGGATCAAGGTAGCCGTAGAGCATGTCAACCACCATGTTGATGAGAACGAAACCGGCCGCGATCACGACCGTGAAGCCTTGCACCAGCGTGTAATCGCGCGAGGTGATGCTATCGACCAGGGTGCGGCCGACGCCCGTCAAACTGAAGATGGTCTCCGTCAGCACAGCGCCGCTGATGATCAGGCCGAAGTTCAGTCCAATTACGGTGATTACCGGCAGCATGGCGTTCTTCAGGGCGTGTTTGCCCACGACGCTGCGTTCCCGCAAGCCCTTGGCGCGCGCCGTGCGGACGTAATCCTGGTTCAATACCTCCAATACGCTCGACCGGCTCATGCGGGCGATGATAGCCAGCGGAATCGTGCCGACTGCCACTGCCGGCAATATGAGGTGTCGCAGCGCGTCGATCAGCAGCTCGCGGTTGAGCGTGAGCACGGCGTTAAGCGTGTTGATGCGCGAAAAGAAGCGCAGGATTTCCAGCGGCTCTTCGCCCTCAGCCACCCAGCCAAGCGCCAGATAAAAGGGTTCCGGGTTGGCGCCGGGCGTCAGGCGACCGGACGGCGGCAAGGCTAGCGGCGTGTCCTTCAGCAGCACGGCGAAGAGGTAGGCCAGCATCAGTCCTAGCCAAAACACGGGCATGGAGACGCCGATATTGGCGCCGATCATGGTGCCGACATCGATGGCCGATTTATGGCGATAGGCGCTCAATACGCCGAGCGGCACACCGACGCTGATGGCAAACATGAGCGCGAAGAAGCCCAGCTCGACGGTTGTCGGCAGCCGGTCGACCAGAAGCTCCATCACCGGGCGATGGAAGCGCATCGAGTCGCCCAGGTCGCCCTGGGCAAAGTTGCGCATGTAGATGAGAAGCTGAATGGGCGCGGGCTGGTCGAGACCGTTGCGGCGGAAGAAACTCTCGCAGATGTCTTTGGTGGCGCGTTCGCCCAGTACGGCCAGGCAAGGGTCGCCGGGTATGGCGCGCGCCAGGGTAAAAGTGACGACCAGTATGCCGAACAATACCGGCAGGGAATACGTCAGTCTTCTGAGGACGAAAGTGAGCATCAAATGATCCTGTCAGGCGCAGGTCTTCATCATATAACGAAAACCGGCGCTGTCGAAGGGAGCGACTAGCTAGTCCGTCGCCCAAGCGCGCGCCCGTTCGACGGCGCGTTGCCAGCCGGCATAGAGCGATTCACGCTGATCGGCGGACATGGCCGGCTCAAATTCGCGCTCCAACTGCCACTGTTTGGCGATCTCGTCCTGGGATGTCCAGAAGCCTGTCGCCAAGCCGGCCAGGTAAGCCGCGCCCAAGGCCGTCGTCTCGGTCACCGCCGGGCGCTGCACGGGCACGCCCAGTATGTCGGCTTGGAATTGCATCAGGAAATCGTTGACTACCGCGCCGCCGTCGACTTTGAGTGTGTCAAGCGGCAAGCCCGAATCGGCTGACATGGCGTCGACCACATCGCGCGTTTGGTAGGCGATCGACTCGAGCGTAGCGCGTACGATCTGGGCGCGTCCGCTGCCGCGCGTCATGCCGACGATGGCGCCGCGGGCGTACTGGTCCCAATAAGGCGCGCCCAAGCCGACGAAAGCGGGCACGACGTAGACGCCGTCGGCGCTGTCGATGCTGGCCGCGATGGCTTCGCTTTCGGCGGCGTCAGCGAGCAGCTTCACCTCATCTCGCAGCCACTGCACGGCGGCGCCGGCCATGAAGATGCTGCCTTCCAACGCATATTGCAGCGGATCTTCGCTGACCTGCCAGGCCACGGTCGTCAGCAGATTGTTGGCGGAGGATTGTGGCTTGTCGCCGGTGTTCATCAGCATGAAACAGCCGGTGCCATAAGTGTTTTTCGCCATGCCGGCCTGGTAGGCGGCCTGCCCGAATGTCGCCGCTTGCTGGTCGCCCGCCATGCCGGCGATCGGCAGCGCCGCGCCAAAAAACTCAGGCAGCGTCTCGCCGTATACCTGGCTGCAGGGGCGCACTTCGGGCAGCAGCGCGCGCGGTATATTCAGGCGCTCCAGTATGGCCTTTGACCAGTCGCCGCGATGAATGTCGAAAAGCATGGTGCGGGCGGCGTTGCTGACATCCGTGATATGCAGCGCGCCGCCGGTCAGCTTCCAGACCAGGTAGCTGTCGACCGTGCCGAAAGCCAACTCGCCGGCTTCCGCTTTTTCACGCGCGCCGGAGACATTCTCCAAGAGCCAGGCTACTTTTGTGCCGGAGAAATAGGCGTCGGTGACCAGTCCTGTTTCGTTCAGGATCGTTTGGTCGAAGCCCTCGGCTTTCAGGGCGTCGCAGAAGGCGGAGGTGCGGCGGTCTTGCCAGACGATGGCGTTGTGAATCGGATCGCCGCTGCGCCGGTCCCAAATCAGGGTGGTTTCGCGCTGGTTGCTGATGCCGATGGCGGCGATTTCGGCCGGGTCCTCGACGATTTCTTGCGCCACATTGAGTTGCGTGGACCAGATGTCGCCCGGGTCATGCTCGACCCAGCCCGGCTGCGGGTAGATCTGCCGGAATTCGTTTTGGGCGCTGCGGACGACATTGCCGTCGTGGTCGAAAAGAATGGCGCGGGACGATGTCGTGCCTTGATCGAGCGACAAGATGTATTTGGCCATGTGCGGTCGAGCCCCTTGCTGAGCGGTCAAGTTATCCGACCATTGTAACGTATAGCCGCGGCGGATACCGCTCAGCGTTTGTGGGGCTCAGCGAACATGCGTCAGATTCTATCCAAACACAGAAGTAGTTCCAACCAAGTAATGAGAAACCGGAATAACGTCGGTTGTAGGGGCGACATTGTATGTCGCCCGCAAATTCAAGATTACAACATCGGGCGATTCACAGAATCGCCCCTACGATGTCCCATGATTTTTGCATGATTAATTTGGTACTACTTCTGTGTTTAACTTGATTTGATTGCGCGCCGCTTGTTTGCTTCGTTGAGCCGAGACGCCAGCAGCAGGCCGATGCCCAGGCCAGCCAGCCCGCCCGCGATGGTCCAAGGGGGCAGCCGCTGCAAAACCGCCAGCAGCATCTCGGCGGGATAATCGGGAAAGACGTGGGCGTGCCGCAGGTTCTTGAACAGCATCAGCGCTGCGGTACACAGGGAGGCGAGGGCGCCGGCAACTGCGCCGGAAAGCGCGATGTGGGCCGGCTTGAGGGCTCGGCCAGCCGCCAGGCGCGACAGCAGCCACAGCGTAAGCGCTATCGACGCGAGCGCGCCCAGCGTCACCGCGGCGGTCGGGTCCTTGTCTTCCAGGCTTGACCAGAGCAAGATCGCCACGCCGATCAGCAGCAGCGCGCATCGCCTCAGTTTTTCGCCGGCTGTTGCTGAGGGTTTCATGGCTTGGGAGCGGCGTCTTGGTCGAAGCGCAGTATTTGCGCGGAACTGGGCGGAACTTCGAGCAGTAGACCGTTCTGCAGCATGGCGTCGCCGTCTTGCCGGGCGAATGACTCGCTGAGCGCGTCGTAGAGCCGCCAGCGCCGCTGCGCCAGCCAGGTCCAATCAGACAGGTCGAGGCGGGCGCGCGACCACTCGCTGCTGAGGTTGACGATGACCAGGCGCGTCGTCTCTGGCTGTTGCCAGCTATAGGCAATCAGGTTTTCCTGCGTGTGGTCGCCGCTGTGAATGGCCTGCGCCGCGCGCAACTGCCAGCTGCCCGCGCGGTATAGCTCGCTTCGGACTTCGTTGAGCAGCCGGCGGTAGAAACGCGCCAGCAGCGGATGGCTGTCTTCTTCCGCGCCGCGGTTGATCTGCACCGGCAGCTTGATGCGGCGTCCGCTGAGCTGACCCTGATGCAGAAGCGCCGCGCCGGGCAAGGTGCAAATCAGCGCGGCCGCCGGTCGCTGTCGGTCTTCGCCAAAGACTTCCATGGCGCGCCGCTCGTCATGGTTTTCGATGAAGCGGATGTTCGAGCGCAGAAAGGCCAGGTCCGCCTTGAGATGCGACTTGATTTCGCCGATCTCGCCATTGGCCAGCCGGTCGTAAAGGCGCTTGTCGTAGGTATAGTCGAAGCCCTGCCGCAGCAGCTCGTGCTCCAGGTCCCAATACACTTCCGCCATGAACAGCATTTGCGGATGCGCCTCGCGCACGGCCGGGATGACCTCCAGCCAGTAGTCGCGCCGGGGCAAGGCGTCGGCGTCTCGGTTCCAGGTATGGGCGAAAACTGCATTCATCATCAGCATAGCCATGTCGCAGCGGACGCCGTCGCACTGAATGCCGATGTCGATCAGGGTATCGACGGCGGCTTGCCGCAAGCCCGGCTGAAAGGCGTCCAGTTGCGCCGTATCGATCCAGGCGGGGAAGTAGGGGTCGCGCCCGCGGGCGATGACCGCGCCGCCGCTGTCGGCTGTGTCGGCGACGAAATAGTCGGATGGCCGCTCTTCGAAATCCAGGAGCGTACCGCGCGCAAAGTACTCGGGATGCTCGAATGTCCAGCGATGATCTGTGGCCACGTGATTGGGCACGAAGTCGAGAATCAGCTTGATGCCCATGCGGCGCAGTTCATTGCGGAAGCTGGCCAAGCCGTCGCGGCCGCCCAGCTCATGCTCGACCTGATAATCGCGAATGGCGTAGGCGGAGCCGGGCACATCGGCATCGGTGACATCGGGCAGGGCTTGGCGGTACTCGTGCAAATAATTGAGGGCGCTCATGCGCGTGGCTCGGCCGCGATGCCAGACACCCATCAGCCAGACGGCGTCAAAACCCCAGGCGGCCAGCTCAGCCAACTCGGCGGCGGGCACATTGGCCAAGGTGATTTTCTGCTGGTACTTGCTGCTGAGCCGGCGCAGCCAGACCCAGGTGTTGATCTCGTAGATGAGAGGATGCGCTGGCCAATTGGCGGGCGCGCTCTCGGCTGGATTGACGCGGGTGTTTTGCAGCAGGCTCATTGAAAAGGCGGCAGCATAATAAGCGGAATCACAATTGAAGGTGCAGTCTAGCAGCGATTAGAAGCGAATCCAGTCGGATTTTGCGGACTTCAGGCGCCGGCAGCGGAGAGATGCTGCAGCGTCAGGCGGTAGAAGGCTTCGCTCGCTTGGTCGTGCACGGCATGGCCGCAGTCGAATAGCTCCAGGCGGCCGGATTCGACCTTGTCCACAAAGCGCTGGCCGTACTGCCATGGGTTGAGTTTGTCGGCGCGCCCAAGCATGATGACAAGCGGGCAGGTGATGTTAGGCGCCAGGCTCAGGCTGACATCGCCGCCGGCGTCGATAGTCCGTGTCATGGCGCGCACCCAGTCGCCGGTGAAGGCCGCCGCGTCGCTGAAGCCGTGGATGCGCTTTTCGTCAGCGGTGATCCAATCGCCCGGGTACATGCGCTGAAAGACCGGCCGCAGCTCGGGCCCGAAGTGGCCGATGGCGCCGATAGCGATGCAAGAGGCGACGCGCGCCGGGTGTTTGCCCGCGGCAATCAGCGCAATTTCTCCGCCATCGGAATAGCCGATCAGATGCGCCTTGGCGATGCCTAAGGCGTCCATGAAGGCGATGAGGTCTGCGCCATCGCGCTGGTAGAAGTCGTCGGGAAAGTCGCGCGGTTTGGGCAGTGACTGGCCGTATCCGCGCAGGGTCAAGCCGATTACTCGATAGCCTTCACTGTGCAGACGGTCCATGACCTGGCCTAGGTGGATGCGCGCTGTGCCCAACATGCCGTGCAGGAGTATCACCGGGGTCTGCTCGCTGCCGGGTCGCATGTCTTCGTAGTGCAGCGTGGCGCCTGTGGTCAGTCTGGCGAGCGGCATGCGATTGGGTTTATCCGACCGCGACTTGCGGCTCGCTCATGGCGATGGGCTGCGCGTCGACCAGAGCGATATCGAGGACGTCGTCCAGATGATCCACCAGCACGAAACTGAGGTCGTCACGCACGTCATCGGGCACATCGTCCAGATCGTTCTCGTTCTTTCGCGGCAAGATGACCGTGTCCGCGCCCAGCCGATGCGCCGCCAGCACCTTGTCTTTAATGCCGCCGACGGGCAGCACCTTTCCGCTTAGCGTCAGCTCGCCGGTCATGGCGATATTGCTCTTGGCTGTGCGCCCGGTCAGCAGGGAAGCCAGGGCGGTCGCCATAGTGACACCGGCGCTGGGGCCGTCTTTGGGCACGGCGCCCGCCGGCACATGCAAGTGGATGTCGTATTCGTCGTAGAAGGCCGGGTCGACGCCCAGCTGATCGGCCCGCGATCGGGCAAAACTGTAGGCGATTTTGGCGCTCTCTTGCATGATGTCTCCCAGCTGGCCGGTGTATTCGAAGCCCTTGCCGCCTTTCATCTTGGTGGCTTCGATGAATAGCGCGTCGCCGCCGACCGGCGTCCAGGCCAGCCCGGTAGCCACGCCGGGAATCTCGGTGCGGTCTTGCAGCTCGCTGCGGTAGCCAAAGCGCGCTTTGCCCAGCAACTCCTTGACCGCGTCGCGGTCCACATGGCGCTTTTCCAGCTCGCCTTCGGCGATTTGGGTCACGACTTTGCGCGCGGCTTTGCCGATCTCGCGTTCCAGGCTGCGCACGCCCGCCTCACGCGTGTAATCGCGGATGATTTGCAGCAGCGCGTCGTCGCTGAATTCGAGTTCTTCCGCGTGCAAGCCGTTTTCGCGCCGTTGCCTCGGCGCCAGATACTGCGCCGCGATGGCCAGCTTTTCCAGCTCGGTATAGCCGCTCAGCTGGATAACCTCCATGCGGTCTCTCAAGGGACCGGGGATGGTATCCAGCGAGTTGGCGGTGGTGATGAACATGGCATCGCTCAGGTCGAAAGCGACATCGAGGTAGTGATCGCGGAATTCGGCGTTCTGTTCTGGATCCAGCACTTCCAGCAGCGCGGAGCCGGGGTCGCCGCGAAAGTCGCGGCCCAGCTTGTCGATCTCGTCCAGCATAATCAGCGGATTGCGAGACTTCGCGCGGCGAATGGCCTGTATGATGCGGCCGGGCATGGCCCCAACGTAAGTGCGGCGGAAACCGCGAATCTCGGCTTCGTCGCGGATGCCGCCCAGGCTCATGCGGATGAATTTGCGGCCCATGGCGCGGGCGATCGAAGCGCCCAGCGAGGTCTTGCCCACGCCGGGCGGGCCGACAAAGAGCAGGATGGCGCCGGAGCGATCGCGCCGGACGGGATCGAATCCCTCGCCCTCGGCAAATTCATCTTCGCGCTCGGCGCGCAGCTTGCGCACAGCCAGGAATTCGAGGATGCGTTCTTTGACGTCTTGCAAACCATAGTGGTCTTCGTCCAGGATTTCGCGCGCCACGGCGATGTCGAGCTTGTCTTCGGTGCGCTCGTTCCAGGGCAGGCTGCAGATCCAGTCCAGGTAGGTGCGGATGACGCCATACTCGGCGGCGGCGACCGATAGCTTGGACAGGCGGCTCAATTCGCGCTCGGCTTCCCGCCGCGCTTCCTCGGGCATATTGGCTGCTTCGATCAGTTCGCGGAAGCGCTCGACTTCCTGTTGATCGTCGTCTTCTTCCAATTCGCGCTGGATGGCCTTCATTTGTTCGCGCAGGTAGTAGTCGCGCTGGGTCTTTTCCATTTCTTGCTGCGCGTCTTCCTGGATCTTGCGGCCCAGCGACAGCACGTCATATTCTTTGCTGAGCAGCTGCAGCAGGTGGCGGATCTTGTCGCCGGCGTTGTTCATTTCGAGCAGGCGCTGCGCGTCGTCGAGTTCAATGCGGACGTAGGTGGCGATGGAATACACCAGCTGCAGCGGGTCTTCGACGTTGATGGCGTTGGTGACCAATTCTTGCGGAATGCTTGGCACCAGCTCGGCCAGCGCCTTGAAGCGGTCCACCACGCTGCGCACCATCGCTTCCATCTCGATGTCGTCGGCGAAGACCACTTCGTCTTCTGGAATACGCGTCACGCGCGCCTTGAGATAGGGCGAGGTCTCGATGAATTCGTCAATTTGAATGCGCTGCAAGCCCTGAATCAGCAGGCGCACCGTGCCATCGGGACTGCGAAACAAGCGATGGATGGTGGCGAGCGTGCCTATCGACTGCACTTGATCGGGACCCGGGGTTCCCAGGCTAGGGTCTTTTGACGCGACCAGGCCGACCATGCGATTGCCGGCCACGACGTCGTCCACCAGCTGGATGCTGCGTTCCTGGCCGACAGTCAAGGGAATCGCGGTTTGCGGATAGACGACCAATCCGCGCAAGGGCAGAATCGGCAGTTCTTCCGGCAAGTCTATCGCTGTGCCTTCGTCCTCCAGCTCTTCGCCGAGCGTGAAGTTGACAGTGTCTTGCGGCGCGTCCATATCGCTCAATATCACTTCCCAAAATGTCATGGATGCAGTTCCTCAGCGTATGTAGTCCGACAGCCTGGCAATAGCGTCCGCCAAAACACCGCGTGGGGAATTTCGTCGCCTTGCGGATTCGTAAGCGATAACTCGGCTGCTCACCTTACTTTACATATAGACGCGTAAAAATAATATCAGTGTTCGTGTGTAGCGGAGAATTTTGATACGTTTCTAAGACTTGCGCGCGGCGGTTGATAGCGGCGCTGTTCCAATTTGCCCCATTCGCCAGCATGAATACAATAAATGCAGGCAGCATTGTCGGCAGTATAGGAAGACTGCGCCATGACCGAGAACTTTGGCAGACCGCGAAAACGCAAGACTGGACGAGCGCGCGATCGCTATCTGGCGCGGCAGCAACGGCGCCTGGCGATGATGGAGGGCCGCGAGCGTGGCGACCATGCCTTCTTTCGCAGGCATTTTCCGTCTTACGACGAGACCAAGCTGGCGCATCGCGCTCTGGCCTGGCTGTTCTCCAGCCGTTCGCCGGTCGCCAAGGTGACCACGGTGGTGGCGATATCGGTGCTGGCGTTCTTCATCGGCAGCTACGTGCTATCCGACCGCATCTTCCCGAATGTCTACGCGATGGGGCTGCCGGTCGGCGAGTTAACGCCGCACGAGGCGGAAGCGGTCATCAGCGACCACTGGAATGCCAATCTCAGCATCGATATCCGGGTTGATGGCGAGCATGTGGAGTGGATTAGCCCCGACGAGTTGGGCCTGACGCTTGATGCCGGGGCTATGGCGGGCAGCGCCCGGGCGGCGGGTATCGCCGGCATTCCCTTTGGCTACAACGTGAATCCGATCGTGTCGGTATCCCATAGCCGCGCCCAAACCGTGCTGCTGGATTTGACCGAGTCCATCTACGTGCAGCAATACGAAGCCGGCTACAAGTGGTCGGGCGGGCGCTTGATCACTGTGCCGGGAAGGCGCGGCAGACATCTGGATATCAAGCAGAGTTTGGACAGCCTGAAAGAAAACGCGGCAACCGTCGTGACGGAGCGGCGCTTCAATTTACAGACGATTCAACTCAATCCGATCGTTCTGGACAGCGCGCCCTTCCTGGATGAGGCGCTGGTATTTCTGAACAAAGGCATTCGACTAACGGGCTATGATCCTTTCAGGGATCAGACGTTTTCCTTCAGCGTGAATCAGCAGTTGGCGGCCGAGTGGATCATCGCCGGCGAAAACGGTTTGTCGGTGCGCGCTGACGCATTCGGACAGTTTATCGACGACGAGAACCAGAAATTGGTCAAAGGCGGCCGTTATATTGACAAGCTGCTGGCCACCCAGACCTTGCAGGAAGCGCTAAGCGCCAGCGACCCGGAAGTGATATTGCGTTTGAATTACTTGCCGGAAGAGTACACTGTCGTGCGTAAGGACACGGGACATCTCATAGGCCGCAAGCGCGGAATTCCTTACGAATTGATTCGGGACGCCAATCCGACGGTCAATTGGAACAGCCTGGTGGTTGGCCAGTCGGTGCAGGTTCCGTCGCGCGATGTGATGATCCCCGAAGATCCGGTGCCGCACAAGCGCATCGTTGTTGACCTTGACGCGCAATGGCTGGTTGGTTTTGAGAATGGGGAGCTAATCTTCGACTGGGGCATTTCCTCCGGGCGGGAAGAAGCGCCGACTTATCCGGGCATCTTTCAGATCTTGACCCATGACGAGAAGGCCTTTGGCGGCAGTTATGCGCTCTGCAACGCAGCGGGCACCAATTGCAACCAATGGGAGATGGCTTGGTTTATGGGCATCTATGAAGTTCTGCCAGGTCTGATGAATGGATTCCACGGCGCCGTTTTACTGCCAAACGGCGGCTATCTGGGCGGCGGCGGGGTCTACGAACCGTCGACTTTCGGCTGCATCATGTCCGTGGACGCGCGGGCGAAAGACTTGTACGAGTGGGCTGAGACGGGCACTATGGTGGAAATCATTTCCGACGAATTCGCTCCTGAGAGTGAATTGGCCAAATACGCCAAGGAATATATCGGCACCGTCGACACCAACTACCGGCCGATTTCGGCCTAAGCAGCGCAAAGATCGGCATAAAGCCTGGCTGGCGCCGCGCTGCTGCTTGATGCTTGACTGATCGGCATTGCCCGGCAATATTCCGCGCAGTTGCTGCGGCAACCCGGAATGTATCATTTCGTACAACTGGATTTAGGCTCACGCAAGTGGGCATTTTGTTTTGCCGAGCCTCAGGTAAAATCTGTAGCCGTTCGCGAGTCGACTCTAGGCAAAGCATGAGCAAAGCATACGGTACATGGGAGAGCGCGATTGATGGCGCGTCTATCGCCAGCGGCGTCAGTCTGCGCGATGTGCAGTGGAATGACAGCGACGAGACCTTGGTGTGGTGGGAGAGCCGCGGCAAGATCGGCGTCTTAAAAGCGCAAACAGGCCTTGACGCGCCCCGGGATTTGACTGACCGGCGACTGAACGTGGCCGGACGCGTCGGCTACGGCGGTGGCGCTTTTACTGTCGGCGGTGGCCAGGTCGTCTTCGCCGCTGAGGGCAGGCTTTACCGTCAGGCCTTGGCTGGCGGCGCGGCGCGGGCTATCACGCCGCAATTCGGCAGCTACGCCTCGCCGGCAATTTCAGCCGATGGCCGCTGGGTTGCCTGCGCGCACAACTATGAAGGCCTTGATGGTCTCGTGCTCGTGGATGCGGAAGGCGAGGAGTTTCCGCGCAAACTGGCTTACGGCACGGACTTCGTCATGCAGCCGACCTGGCATCCGTCCGGCGAACATCTGGCATTCGTGGCCTGGAATCACCCGCAGATGCCCTGGAACGGCAGCGAATTGCGCATTGTTTCGCTGACACCCACAACTTCCGGCGGCCTCTACGCGCGGGATATCCTGACCCTGACAGGCGACACGGAGACGGCCATATTTCAGCCGGAATTCTCGCCAGACGGGACTTACCTGGCCTACGTCAGCGACGCCAGTGGCTGGAGCCAACTGTGCGTTTACGACTTGGAAGCGCAAGAACATCGTCAGCTCACGACTGCCGCAGCCGAGCACGGCACGCCGGCCTGGGCGCAGGGCTTGCGCACTTACGCCTGGAGCGGCGACAGTGGCTCGCTGGTTTATATCGAGAACAGCCGTGGATTCTGCGCGCTGAAACACATTGAACTTGATAGCGGGCAAAGCGCCGCAGTCGCCGGCTGGGAAGAATACACCGATCTGGAGCAGGTGGCTGTGTCGCCGAAGTCAGGCGCCGTGGCCGCGATCGCCTCGTCTTCGCTGATTCCGCCGCGCATCGTGTCGGTCAGCGGGCAAGGACGGGCGCTGGTTCATCGCCGGCGGGGCCCGGAAAACTTGGCCGCCGATGAGCAGTCCGCGGCCGAGGCCATCACCTGGCCCTGTGAAGATGGCGGGGAGGCGCATGGCCTGTTTTATCCGCCGGTGCTTCAAGACGAGATGCCAGCCGGCCTGCCGCCGCTGATCGTCAATATACACGGCGGCCCCACATCGCAGCGCCGCGCCGCTTACGCTAGTGAAGTCCAGTTTTTCACCACGCGCGGATACGCCGTGCTGCAAGTCAACCATCGCGGCAGCACCGGCTACGGCAAGGCTTATATGAATATGCATCGCGGCAACTGGGGCACATACGATGTCACGGATTCAGTTGCGGGCGTGAAGCATCTGGCCGACGCCGGACAAATCGACCGCGAGAAAGCCGTCATCATGGGCGGCAGCGCCGGCGGCTTCACCGTGCTGCAGTCGCTGGTGGAATACGCCGGCTTCTACCGCGCGGGGATCTGTTCTTACGGCGTTTCCAATCAATTCGGCCTGCTAATGGACACGCATAAATTCGAGGAACGCTATACCTACTGGCTGCTGGGCGAATTGCCGGAAGCGGCCGATGTGTATCGCGCGCGCTCGCCGATATTCCACGCCGACAATATCGTCGATCCCATCATCGTCTTTCAGGGCACGGACGATGTCGTCGTGCCGCAAGATCAATCGGATACCATTGTGGCTTCGCTGAAACGCCGCGGCGTGCCGCATGAATACCACCTGTTTGAAGGCGAGGGTCATGGCTGGCGCATGCCGGAAACCATCGAAACTTATTACGACAAAATCGAACGCTTTCTGCTGCAGCACGTGATATATGCCTGACCGTTCCTTTCCACTTCTTTATCTAAAGCCTCAGACACAGCGCTGTTCCAGCGTCGCCTTTGCTCCGATGAGGAATCGAAGCGATGATTGATCAAGTTGCGCTGCTGCTCGCCGGATTGGTCGGCCTGTTTTTCGGCGGCAACTGGCTGGTGCGGGGCGCTTCCAACCTGGCGCTGTCTTTCGGCGTGTCGGTGCTGATCATCGCCTTGACATTTGTCGCTATCGGCACGTCCATGCCGGAATTGCTGGTGAGCCTACAGGCGGCGATGGCGGGCAAGAGCGATTTGGCGGTGGGCAATGTGATCGGCTCGAACATCGCCAATATTGGCTTGATCCTGGGCGCGACCGGCTTGATCGCGCCGCTGAGCGTCAAAGCCATTCTGCTGCGGCGCGAAGTTCCGATCATGATTCTGATCTCGCTGCTAGCTTTTGCCTTGACTATTGACGGCCTGATCAGCCGGCTTGACGGCGCCATCTTGCTGCTTTGCTTTGTCGCCTTTAACCTGCTGTTCTACTGGTTGGCGCGGCGCGAATCCGAGACGCAGGAGCGTCTGCTGTCCGACCTGGAGGACAGCCCCGACGGCAAGGTCAGCCGGGGGCGCGAGTTTCTGTTCTTGTTCGCCGGGGTGGCAGCGCTGGTATTGGGCTCGCGCATGATGGTCGAGGGCGCGGTCAACCTGGCGCGATTGTTCGGCATCAGCGAATTGGTGATCGCCATCACGCTGGTGGCCTTTGGCACCTCACTGCCTGAGTTGGCGGCTTCGCTTTCGGCGGCTTATCACCGCGAGACGGATCTGGCGATTGGAAACGTTGTCGGCTCGAATATCGCCAATCTGCTGCTCATCCTGGGCGTGACCGCATTCGTGCAGCCCATACAAGTGGAGCGCGGCGCTGTGCAATTTGAGTTCATCGTGATGATCGCCTTTGCCGTGCTGCTCATTCCCTTCATGCGGCATCAGCGGCTGGGTCGGCGGGGGGCGGCGCTTTTCCTAGGCGCATACATCGCCTTCGTGATTTACAGCATCGCGGCCGGCAGCGCGGCGCCAGAGGCTGCTTGGCTGCGCTGAGATCTAAGCCCTAGTCTGCGCATTGCGGTACACTGTAGCCAGGGGCGGTCGCCAAGATTCGTCAAGCGAAGGGGATGCATCGAGATGACAAATCTGCCACCGGTTGAGCGCTTCACCAGCAGCAGCGGCGTCGACATCTATCGCCTGCCGATGCTGCTCTTCCCCAGTGACTTCACCGGCCACGCCTTTGTTCTGGACGGCGCGGGACCGCTGACCCTGGTGGATACCGGCTCGGGCATGGGGCGCAGCAACCAAGACTTGCTGGACGGCTTCCGGCAGATCAGCGAGCGCTACGGCAAGACGATTACACTGGGCGACATCGAGCGCATCATCATCACACATGGGCATATTGATCACTTCGGCGGCTTGGCCTTCGTTTTGGAACAGACGGACGCGGCCGTCGGCATACACGAACTGGACCTGCGCGTGCTCACCAATTACGAAGAACGCGTGATCGTGGCGACCAAAGCGCTGGGCATCTACTTTGACCGTGCCGGCATAGCGCCATCGCAGCGGGAAGCGCTGTTTTCCATGTACGGGTTCGCCAAGAAACACGTCACGTCCATCGCGGTCGATTTCAGCATCGAAGACGAGCAGATCATCGACGGGCTGGAATTCATTCATACGCCGGGCCATTGCCCCGGACAAGTTTGCATCCGGCTGGGCGATATCCTGCTCAGCGCCGATCATGTGCTGTCGCGGACGACGCCGCACCAGTCTCCCGAGAGCATCACGCATTACATGGGTTTGGATCATTATGCCGATTCGCTGCGCAAACTGCTGCGCGTCGAGGGAATCGAGCTGGCGCTGGGCAGCCATGAAGACGCGATTCACGATCTATACGGGCGCATCAACGCCATCCGCGCCAGCCACAACCGCAAACTTGACCGCATCCGCAAGATCATGCGCGATCAGGGCGCGCCCATGACTATCGCCGAGATTTCTCAAGCGATGTACCCGGATGTGGAAGGCTATCATATTCTGCTGGCGCTTGAAGAAGCCGGCGCGCATATCGAATACCTGTATCAGCATGGGCATTTGTCCATCGCTAATTTGAAGCAGTTTGAAGCCGAGCCGAATCCGGCGATTCTGTATGAATTGCATGATTGAGCGTTATGCTTTGTTGACCGGGCAGGGCAATCGCATCAAAATGATAGCGGCTGAAAAGGTGGGAATCTAAACTGAAAATCAACTACAGAGGGCACAGAGAGCACAGAGAAAAACAAAAAATATGTGTTCATGTCTTATTTGAACTGTAATTTGTGGTTCACGTTTCGCTAGTGACTGTTGCCTATTCCAGCCGCAGATTTAGTAGAATAGTCGTCTAAACTCCAAAAACTCTGTGCCCTCTGCGCTCTCTGTGTTGAAAATAATTTGATGCAATTGCCCTGAGTAGTTCCAAGAAAGTAACGAGAATGCCGAAATCGCCGTTTTTCTACCCCATCCCCGGCCCTTCCCCGAATCATCAGGTAAGGGTGACGCGCCGTTGTGATTGGGAGATTCAGCGAAATTCGCATCACTTAGTTGGTTCTACTTGTGTTGACCGGCGACAAGGCTAGATAGTACACTTGAGGCGTATTTGGGGGCGTAGGCCGCGTTGCCGCAGGCGAGGAGAGAACGAAAGATGGACGAGAAAGCAAAGAACAACCCCGGGCCGCCCAGGGAAACGCATGAGCTGGCTGGTCTCTTCGCGCGCTTGCTGGCCATGATTTTAGACAGCGTTTTGATGGTTTTGCTGTTTCTGCTGCTAATTTTTGTTGTGTCACTATTGGGCGGCGGCGACTCCACGTCGATCTCACAAGTCATCGGCTTCGCGAGTTCGGTCTTATACAATTGGTACTTCTGGACGCGCCGCGACGGGCAGACGCCGGGCAAGTTCGCGCTAAAGATTCGCGTGATCAAAGCGGATGGCACGCCGCTAAGCGATACCGACGCCGTGATTCGAGCCATCGGCTATCAAGTCAGTTCAATCGTTTGCGGGCTGGGCTATATCTGGGCGATATTCGACAAGAACAACCAGACCTGGCACGACAAACTGGCGCGGACATATGTCGTAACCAAAGACCGTCAACCAAAAACGGTCGAGATTTAGCGCGAAAACTGACAGTCTTTGTATCGTGTTCAGACTTAACTCGGCGCTTTTCTCAGCGGAACAAGACATGACGAGCTTGGCGCAGCGCTTGGGCATATCACGCTTCGACGCGGATCAACATTACCGCGCCGGGTTGGCTGCATTTGCCGCGCGCGACCAGCGGGCTGCCATCAATGAAGTGCAGGCGGCTATTGAGTTGTTGCCCAATCATGCCGAGTATCATGCGGCGCTGGGTTTGCTGCTGCTGGAAGACAAGCAGAAGCCGGCCGCGGTCGCGGCATTTGACGAGGCGCTGCGGCTGAATCCCTACGAGGCGCTGGCGAATTATGGCAAGGGTATGATTGCTTACCGCGCCAAAGACTGGCGCGCGGCGGAGGGTCATTTCCTCAATGCGCTGGCTGCTCAACCCGAGCGGGCTGAGGCGCAGTACTATATCGGCATGGTCCAGCACCGCCTGGGGCAGAATGCGGAGGCGCTGGAGTGGATGCGGTCGGCGGCTGCCGCTTTCGCCGCGGATAATGACCGGCGCGAGAGTCACTGCACAGCCTGGATGCGCGAATTTGAGAAGCTTGCAGCCGGGTAGCGCCGCGGTCAAACTGGCAAATGCCGTCCCCTCTCATCGTCGGCGACTGCGGTTCTGATGCGGGTCTTAACCAGAGTAAGCGCAGGGCATGCTGGCGCTTGGGTCTTGATTAGCGCAAGATGCCCGGGCATTGACGCGACTGGCGCAGAGCAATTGCTTTGCGGCGGCAAGACCACTACAATCGCTGCAACTCTCCTACCTTGCAGAAGCGCAGGTGAACTTGGAAAACGTATTTGGCGAGTTCTTGGCGCTGGGTGGCGCCCTCGTTTTCGGCGTGGCATCGACCGCGTATACATTGGCGGGGCGGAAGATCGACGCGAGCTTTTCCATGGCGCTGAGTCTGGTGATTTCTCTTTTCTTCTTTGCGCCCATCCATCAGCTGATGCATGGCGAGCCGGTCCCGCTAAATGCCGAGCCTGACCGTTGGCTGATTTTGGGATTGTCGAGCTTGGCGGGCTTCGTCATCTCGGCGCTTTTCCTGCTGCGCTCCTTTCAATATATCGGGCCGCGGCTGACGATGCTGATCGGGTCTACTTCGCCGATTTTCGCCGCGCTGATGGCTTGGGTGTTTTTGGGCCAGCAACTGCCCGCCTTCGCCGTCATCGGCATCGCCGTCGTTGTCGGCGGGGTTGTCTGGGTGGTATCCGAGCGAGGCGCGCGGCAGATTGCGGGTCAAGGCGCCGACTATGGCAAGGGCCTGTCGATGGCTGTGGCGGCCGCGGTGGGTCAGGGGGCTGGCTTTGTGCTGATGTCGGAGGGTGTGGCCGGCGGCTTCTCGCCCATGAGCGCGGGCCTCATTCGCACGATAGTGGCCATTGTATTGCTCTGGGTATATATCGCCCTGCGCGGCACGCTGCGGCACAACCTGGAGTTGATCTTGTCTTCGCCCCGCGCCTTGGCCTGGCTGGTGCTGGCGTCTGCTGCCGGGCCGGTTGCCGGCACGACGCTGATACTGATTTCGCTGCAATATACCAGCGTCGGCATCTCGTCGACTTTGACAAATACGACGCCGATTTTCTTGATTCCCATCGCCTATCTGGCCTTTGGTGAGCGCATCACGGCGCGCGCGGTGGTTGGCACGCTGATTGCGATCGCGGGCGTTGCCTTGCTCTTCGCCGCTTGACCCGGCCTCGCCGCGCCCCCCGCATTTTCCCTCATCCGTCAAACGGGCTATAATGTAACGCGCAGATGAAGGACAGAATAAAGGTCTTGGCAATGACCGACTACAATATACGGCCGCTGGAACGCTCCGACCGGGAGTGGGTGGCGCATTTCCTGGACGAGCGCTGGGGCACCACCCAGATTGTCT
>LXNI01001495.1_pt1 | contig 19864 bp, 20 predicted proteins | sample 809091 | NCBI WGS metagenome assembly LXNI01 (sample SAMN04870527, study PRJNA318959) | sponge metagenome | biome: 01000161; feature: marine sponge reef; material: water | host: Sarcotragus foetidus | place: Greece: Milos, Mediterranean Sea | collected 2013-05-29 | depth 5-7 m | reverse complement strand
ATTATTATTCAACAAACCTGTTTTTCGGTCCGTGCATCATACGTGGTCGCAGGGTGCATAGACAAGCACGCAAGGCACGGCTTCACGCGGCCTTATTCCATGCGCTGCAGCAACAGACAGCCGGAATCCTGTGCCAGCGCCGTCCATTTCGGGGCCACGTACAGTGTCGCCTGGGGTTCGATGACGATGAGCGGGCCGCCCACCGCCTGGTCTCGGGCGAGATCGCAACGCCTGAATACGGGTACATCCTGCGTGAGTTCATGCAAGCGTGTCTGGCCGAAGGCGACCCCCGGTTCGCTGCGGGCCATGCGTGGCAGGGGCAGGTCCGGTGTGTCCGTCGCCGTAGCGGTCAGGCGCAGGTTGACCAGTTCGACCGGCATGTCCAGTGCATAGCCATAGCGTTCCTGATGACGTTTGTGAAAGGCCGGTGCAGTTCTCGCCAAGTCCAGCCACGGAAGTCTCAGGGTTGCAGACTGACCCTGGTAACGTAAATCCAGTTCCCGTTTCAGCCGGTATGAGGAGGCGGCCTGCGCCTCAAGGTCCGGTGCGATTCTTTGCTCAAGCTGGGTAAAAACATCCTCCAGTTCCTGGCTCCTGCACGTCTTCAGCAACTGGATACGACTTTGCGATACCTCCTTGCCGGAAGGCGCTGCCAGCAGTCCGAAGGCGGATAACACCCCGGTGTGTGACGGCACCAGGGCCTCGCGAATGTGCAGGCTCTGCGCAAGGTCGCACACATGCAGGCCGCCGGCACCGCCAAAGCTCACCAGCGTAAAGTCTTTGGGATCATGGCCCCGGTACACCGACATGACCCGCAATGCTTGCGCCATCTGTTCATTTGCAATCCGCACGATGCCCTGTGCACAGGCCTGCAGGTCCAGATGCAAACGCCCGGCGAGATCGTCGACGACGCGCTCGGCGGCTATGCGGTCCAGCGCCAGGTGGCCTGCGAGCTTGCAATCGGGCGGCAGGCGTCCGAGCACTACATGGGCATCCGTCACCGTGGCATGGCGCCCGCCCTGTCCGTAACAGGCCGGACCGGGAGCGGCACCTGCCGAGTCCGGGCCCACCTGCAGCAGCCCGCCCTCGTCGATCCAGGCGATCGAGCCGCCGCCGGCACCGATGGTATGGATGTCCAGCATGGGCACCGCGACCGGGAGTCCGGCGATTTTGCCGCGGCTGGTCAGGTCGAAGTCACCGTCGATGATGGAAACATCGGTGGAGGTCCCACCCATGTCAAATGTCAGCAATTTCGTGCGCTCGACGCTCTCCCCAGTACGCAGGCTTCCCCACAGCCCGCCTGCCGGGCCGGACAGCAACAGACGAACGGAGTTGCGCTCGGCGGCCGCAGTACGCAAGGTCAGGCCATCGCTTTGCATGACGGACAATTGCGAGTCCGGCAACTTCCGACCCAGGCGCGACAGGTAGCCCTGCATGACCGGGCCCAGGTAGCTGTTGATCCAGGTGGCCAGCCCGCGTTCGTATTCCCGGTATTCGGCCAGAACCTCGGACGAGATGGAAACGAAATACTGCGTGCCCAGGGCGGCCTTGAGGGCTTGTTCGAAGCGGCTGTCGATAAACGAAAACAGCAGGCAGACCGCGACGGCCTCGGCGTCGAGCTTTTCGATGGAGCTGACCAGAATATCGATTTCCTCATCGGTCAACGGCGCCACCGTGTTGCCCTTGGGGTCTACCCGCCCGCCGGTCTCCAGGCACAATTGCGGATCGAACAGACTGTGTTTTTCACGCGGCGTGAGATTGTACAGTTCCTCGCGCGTCTGGCGGCCGATCAGCAGCAGGTCCTTGAAGCCGTGGTTGGTGACGAACACCGTGCGCGCACCCTTACCTTCGAGCAGTGCGTTGGTTGCCACCGTGGTACCATGCACGATATGCAGCCCCCGGGGGTCAATCTCCAGGGCGGCAATGCCGCGCAGGATGGCCCGTTCGGGTGCCTGCGGTGTGGAAAGCTCCTTGTGCGTCCGTACGGATTGCCCGTTAAAATAGACCAGGTCCGTAAAGGTTCCACCGGTATCGACACCTAGCAAGCGCATGAAGTCATACCGGTATAGTCAATCGGGCCGTGTCCTGGGAAAGGCACGCAACCCTGTGCAGCAAGAGGCCATCGTCATGTCAGTGTTGAAATCCGTAGTGGTGGTGCCGTGGTGTTGTCCGGTACAAGCGGTGCAGGTCGCACTACACTTTAAACATCATTACCGGGAATTTAAAGCCGACCCGCGCGGTCCGTACCTTTTGTTCGCAAGGTAGGCATGAGCAAGGTACAGTATCCTGATGAGTGCACGTGATCCCAACGCCATGCCCCTGAGTGCGCCCGCCCGCCTGGAAGTGGCCGTCCTTGAGGCCGCGCGCACGTCCTTCGCTGACGCGGCCCTGCTGACCAGCATACAGTTCGGCGAACCCACCCGCCTGGAAGGCATGGGCTTGCGGATCGAAAACCGCCTGGAGGTGCTTTCGGGATCCGGTCCATTTTTCCAGAACTGGTACACCAGCGATGCGATTACCCTTGGGCAGCACGCCGCCATACGCTATGCAGGCAACCCGCAACTGGTGTTCGGCCACCTTCAGCTGGCCTGCACGGACCCGGACACATTCCGGGCACTGGTCCAGCAGGCCTACGAGGAGATCTATGGCTGTTTGCAGCATACCGGCTGCCACCACCTGCTCAGGACCTGGGGCTACTTTCCGGGAATCACGGATCCGGTCGACCACCGCCTGAACCGCTATGACCAGTTTTGTAGTGCCCGCCTGCAGGCCATGCAGGCCTGTGGCATCGAGAACAAGATCTATCCCGCCGCCACCGTGATCGGCAGCCAGGATAAATTTTTTCAGGTCTATTTTCTCGGCGCCGACGGCCCCGGGATCGCCGTCGAGAATCCACGCCAGACGAGCGCCTACGATTACCCGACCGCGGACAGCCATGCACCGCCCCTGTTTTCGCGCGGCGTTCTCAAAACCTGGCACAACCATACCCACTTCTATGTCTCGGGTACGGCCAGTATCGTCGGACACGAAACACAACATGCCGATAATGTCACTGCACAGCTCAACGAGTCCCTGAACAATGTAGAGACCCTGGTCGTGCATGCCAATCACCTGCACGGGACGCAAATGAACGCACAGGACGACCTGCTGTATATGAAAGTGTATGTACGCTACCGCAGGGACGTGGCGCACATCAAGAGCGTGCTGGACGCACGATTGCCCGCGCAGACACAACGGATCCTGCTGCTCGGCGATATGTGTCGGGACGATCTGCTGGTGGAAATCGAGGCTCTCTACCAGTCCTGAGCCCGATTTCATATGCCTGAGCTCCCCGAAGTCGAAACGACCTGCCGCGGCATCCGTCCGCACGTCACCGGCAAGCGGTTTACCGATATCATCGTGCACCAGCGCCAACTGCGCTGGCCCGTACCAGCCCGGCTGAAAAGTTCATTGAAGAACCAGCAGGTAAAGGCGGTCGGACGGCGCGCCAAGTACCTGCTGATGGATACCGGCAATGGCTGCCTCATCGTGCATCTGGGCATGTCCGGCAGTCTGCGCATCGTCGGGTGCAATGTGCCGGCACAAAAGCATGACCAGGTTGATTTCGTGTTTGCAGACAAGGTGCTGCGGTTTCATGACCCACGCCGCTTCGGCAGCATCCACTGGACGCGCCGCGACCCCCTGCGGCACAAGCTCCTGCAAGGCCTCGGGCCAGAACCCTTCAGTGATGAATTCTGTGGCCGCTACCTGTACGACCGTGCCGCCTCGCGCAAGGTCAGCGTCAAGAATTTCATCATGAACAGTACCGTTGTCGCCGGGGTGGGGAACATCTACGCCAGTGAAGCGCTTTTTCTAAGCGGCATTCATCCCCAGCGGGCCGCGGGCCGTATTGCGCTGCCTCGTTATGAGCAGCTGGCCGTGAACATCAAGGAGGTATTGCGCCGTGCCATCGACTCCGGGGGCACCACCCTTCGGGACTTCACCCGTGAGAACGGGCGCCCCGGATACTTTGCACAGGAACTCAACGTCTACAACCGGCAGGGGCAACCGTGTCCGTGCTGCAGCCACCCGATCCAGGCGCGTGTGCTCGGTCAGCGCAGCAGCTTTTTCTGCAGCCGGTGCCAGCACTGATCCAGGCCATTACTCCCCGACCTGTGCATGGCCGATGCCACGGGGGTCGCTGGCGGCCGTGACCTGGCCCGTGCTGCGATTCCAGATCAGCGCATGCATGTCCCCGTAGCTGCGTGGCGTCACCTGCAGCCGGTGACCGAGTCCGGCAAGGGCGGCCTGCGTGGGGTCATCGAAGGCCTCGCTTTCGAACTGGATCAGGTCCGGCATGAACTGGTGATGAAAACGGGGCCGCGAGACCATGGCCTGCGCATCCGCGCCGTTCGCAAATTCAATGGCGGCAAGCAGCATCATGGTAATGATACGGCTGCCGCCCGGTGTCCCCAGGATGGCAACGCGCTCACCGTCATCCAGGAACGTGGGTGACATGCTGGACAGCATGCGCTTGCCCGGTTCAATCGAATTGGCCGCATCTCCCGTGAGGCCATACAGATTGGGTTGCCCCGGCTTGACTGAAAAATCATCCATCTCGTTATTCAGCAGCACTCCGGTACCGGGCGGCATAAATCCCGAGCCGAACGGGTAATTGATGGAGAGTGTCGCGGCCACGTAGTTGCCGTGGCGGTCGATGACGGAGAAATGCGTGGTGTTGCGTCCTTCTTCACGCCCAGCGTCCTGCCGGTCCGCCCCCTCACTGATAGCACTGCTCGAAGTGGCATGCTTGGCACTGAAATCCGCAAGCAGGTTGCGGGCATGGCGCATGGATAACAGACGTGCTGCGGGAACCTCGACGTAGTCCGTATCCCCAAGATACCGGGCACGGTCCCTGTAAGCGCGGCGCATGACCTCGACCAGGGCATGGGTTCGCTGTACCGGGTCCATTTTTTCCAGGTCCTGCAGCGACAGCATGTTGAGCATCTGCATCAAAACAATGCCCCCCGATGAGGGCAGTGCCGCACTGGTGACCTTTATGCCGGCGTAGCTGCCAGACACCGGCGCGCGCTCCACGACCCGGTACTCGGCCAAGTCCTGCAACTGCCAGATGCCGCCGGCCTCGCGCACGCCCTGCACCAGCAAGGCGGCCACCTCTCCCCGGTAGAATCCGTCGCGGCCCTCATCCCGTATGTGCTCAAGGACCCGCGCAAGCTGCGCCTGGCGCAGCACATAGCCGGGCTCGGGCGCCCTGCCCTGGTCCAGGAATATCGAGGTCCTGCCACCGGCTTCATGAAGGTTCTCGAGCATGGCACCCGCAAGCTCCTGGTAACGCGTGCTCACCTCAAACCCTTCACGTGCCAGGCGGATGGCAGGCCGCAGGGTCGTATCCAGCGACAGACGTCCATACTTATCCGACAAGTGCACGAGGGCCGCGGGCACCCCCGGAATGCCGGCCGACAGTGGCCCCACCACGGATGCCCGGGTGGGCCTGCCAGCCTCATCAAGATACATGTCGCGGGTGGCTGCCAGCGGCGCTCGCTCCCTTCCATCGAGCATGACATCGTGTCGGTCAGAAGCCTTGTGCAGCAGCCAGAAGCCACCGCCGCCCAGGCCCGAGGCGTAGGGCTCCACCACCGCCAGGCAGGCTGTAACAGCAACGGCCGCATCGAAGGCATTGCCTCCCTGGCGCAGGATCTCGATACCTGCCTGGGTTGCCAGCGGATGGGCACTGGCGATTGCGTAATCCGAGACGGGAGGTGCCGATGCAAGACCGTTGGGGATGGATTCGGGAGCCGTCGTCAGGCTACAGGAGGCCACTCCCCATAGCAGGCACACGAAAATCAGGTTTCGCATTTCGAACAGGAGGGCTTCAGTCGGTCAACTTGGTACGCAAGGCCTCGACTACCGCGGGGGAAACAAACCGGGACACGTCACCGCCGAGGCTTGCGATTTCGCGTACCAGGGTCGAGGAGATAAAGGTGTGTTCATCCGAGGGCGTCATGTAAATGGTTTCGAATTGATCGTCCAGCCTGCGGTTCATGCTTGCCAGCTGGAATTCAAATTCGAAATCCGAAACCGCGCGCAGGCCACGGAGAATGGCCTTGGCGCCTTGCTGGCGTGCAAAATCCACCAACAGGCCGTCAAAGCCATGAACCTTTGCATTGGGTATTGCGGCCAGCGCCTTGCGGGCCAGGTCGACGCGTTCGTCCAGGTTGAAAAATGAATGCTTGCCGCCACCGGTGACCGCGACGCCCACGACCACGCTCTCAAAAAGGGTGCAGGCGCGGCGCACCAAGTCCGTATGACCGTTGGTAATCGGGTCAAAGGTGCCCGGATAGACTGCAACTAGTGCCATGTACAAATTCTAGCATGAAGCGATCCAGGTCACGTGGCCAGGGAATCCGGTGCATGGTTTACGCCACCAGCTCGTGCAGCTGGTAGCGCACCTGCCCGGCGGTTTTCTCACGGATGCATCGCAGGGCATCCGGTAATTCCGGCGTTTTCCCCACCGGGGATTCGATGTACAGCCGCCCGTCGGGGCACAGCAGTTCGCGGGTGACCAGGACCTGCGCAGCCTGCTGATGCAGGTCCGTGTCGAAAGGAGGATCGAGGAACACGATGTCAAACGGCTGGCTTGCCTCGCGTATGTACGCCAGGGACTCGTGGTGCACGATCTCGACCTGCCGGGCATCCAGCGTGCGCCTTTGCGCCTTGAGCATGTCAATGACCCCGGCATCGTGGTCCACCAGGGTGAGATGTGCAGCGCCTCGCGAGGCAGCTTCGAATCCCAGGGCACCACTGCCGGCAAAGAGGTCCAGGCAGCGGGCGCCCACGATCTTGTCCGCCAGCCAGTTGAACAGCGTCTCACGCACCCGATCGGGTGTGGGCCGGATACCGGGGGCATCCGCAAACTCGACACGCCGGCTGCGCCAGGCCCCGCCGATAATGCGCAGGCTATTCTTTTTCGGGACCACCAACGACGATCTTGACCATGCGGTCGGTGTGCAGGTTGCGGCCAAAGGCCGCCCTGACCTCGTCCTGCCTAATAGCGGCAATATGCTCCGAGAAGGTATCCAGGTAGTCGAGCGGCAAGTCGTAGTAACCGATCAGCGACAGGTACCGGAGGATGTCGCGGTTCTCATCCACGCGCAGCGGAAAACCGCCGATGATGCTCTTTTTTGCCAGTGCCAGTTCGGCCTCGCTGGGGCCTTCATCGACATAGTCGCGAATCATGCGATGCGCCTGTCCGAGCGCCTGGTCGGCCTGGTCCGTGCGGGTCTGCAACCCCAGCGTGAACGTACCGCGTTGCTGCAAGGGAAAGAAATAACTGTATACGCTGTAGGACAGCCCCTGCTCCTTGCGAATCTTCTTCATCAGTCGCGAAGTAAAGCCGCCGCCACCAAACACATGGTTGCCGACATACAGGGCAAAATAGTCCGGGTCCCCGCGCGCGATGCCGATCTGCCCCAGGTACACGTGTGCCTGCTGGGAGGGATAGGGGATATACCGCTCTTGGGCCTGGTCCGCAGGCTGCGGGGGTGGCGTAGGCTGCGCCCGGGTGCCCCTTGGCAGGTTCGATGCGATGCGCTCGGCAATCTGGCGTGCGCGATCCGTATCCACGGCCCCGACGATCGCGATCATGGCATTCTCCGCGACCATGAACTGCCGATGGAATCTATTCACATCATCCAGCGCGATGGCCTGCACGCTGCTTTCACTGCCGGTGCCCGACTGTGCGTAGGGATGGTCGCCAAATACGGCCTGGTAGAAGGCCTTGCGGGCTATGCTGTCCGGTCGTTGCTGCTCGTCGCGAATCGCCGTCAGCGCCTGGTTCTTCAGGCGCAGAAAGTCCCTTTCGGGAAAAGCGGGCCGCGCCAGGACCTCGACAAAGGTCGAGAGCGCCTGCTCAAGCAGCCGCTCATCGGTCAGGCTGCGCAAACTGACCCTGGAATGATCCAGGTCCACGCTGACGCCGAACTGGGCGCCAACGTCTTCAAACTTCTCGGCGATCGCATCGGCATCCAGCGCTCCGGAGCCCGCGCTCAGCAGACCATGGGTCAGCTGTGAAAGCCCGGCCAGCTGGGCATCCCGATCACTGCCAGCACCGAAGGTCACGGCGATGTCCAGCATGGGCAACTCCGGGGCAGCTACGAACAGCGTGCGCACCTCCTGGCCGGTCTGCCACTGCTCGATCGAAGGCGATGCCAGGGCATTGCCAAGCACGGCAAGGAAGACAAAGGGCAGAAAGCGCGTGACTCTCATGGGCTCAGTGTGCGGCGCCGAACACCGCAGCGGCATGCGCTGCCTTGTCGGCATTTGCCGGCTCGCTCAGCGGCTCCAGCAGGGAAACCGTCAGGCGCTCCTCTACCAGGTAGGTGCGTGCGACCTGGCGCACCTGCTCCGCGCTGATGGCATTGATACGCGTGCTGTATTCATTCATCGCAGGCCAGCCCAGGCCGACCGATTCCAGTCGGCCGATCACACCAGCCTGAGCGCGGATAGAATCCTGCGCATACACTTCACTGGCAATGACCTGTGCCTTGACACGGGTCAGTTCCTGTTCACTGACCAGCGCCTCCTGGAGTTCCCTTATCTCTGCATAAAATGCCTGCTCGAGGTCATCGAGGCTGTGCGCCTGTGCAGGGATTGCCTCAAACAGGAACAGGGTCGGATAGCGTGCATGCAGGTTGTAGCCGGAACCCGCACTGGCCGCCAGTTCGCGCTCGCGTACCAGTCGCTTGCTGAGCCGGGCACTGCGCCCGCCATCGAGCACCCCGGCCAGCACTGACAGGGCATACGGCTCCCAGTCCTGCTCGGTCGTGGCCAGGCTCGGCACCTTGTAGCCCAACAGGAGGTACGGCAGCTTGGCAACGGCCTTCACCGTGACCCTGCGCGGCCCGGTTTGCTCGGGTTCACGCCGCGGCTTGCTTGCCTGCACCGCCCGGGGTTCGATGTCACCGAAGTACTCTTGTGCCAGTGCAAACACGGCCTCGGCCTGGACATCCCCCACCACCACCAGCACGGCATTATTGGGCGCATACCAGCGCTGGTACCAACGGCTCAGATCCTCGAGTTCGAGATGCTCCAGATCGTTCATCCAGCCGATGACCGGATGGTGATACGGGCTGCTGGCAAAGGCGGCCGCATTCAGTTGCTCGTAGACGAGTGCATTCGGATCGTCATCGGTGCGCCAGCGTCTCTCTTCCTTGATGACTTCGCGCTCGCTGTCGAAATCCTCCTCGGTAAGAATCAGGTTCAACATGCGGTCAGACTCGATATCGAAGCTGATCTCCAGGTGATCGCGGCTCATCAGCTGGAAGTAGGCCGTATAATCACGCCCAGTGAACGCATTATCACGTGCTCCGATTTCTGCTAGAGTCGATGTAAACTTCTCGGCGGAATATTTTTTCGTACCCTTGAACATCATGTGTTCAAGTGCATGGGATACCCCGGTAATGCCGTTATGTTCCTGGGCGGATCCTACGCGGTACCAGATTTGAGATACGACGACCGGCGCCCGATGGTCCTCCTTGACAACGACTTTCAGACCATTGTCCAACACCCTCTCGTAGGTGTTGTCCGCACTGGCAGGTGCATGCCAAAACAGCATCAGTACCAGCCACGCTCCGGCTACTCTTGTTACTTTCATAAATGACCGGTTGGGATGTTAGGATTAGCGCCGCATCGGATGCATTGATGTATGATCAGCGAACCTTACTATAACTGTTTACCCGAAATCCATGCCTGAATCCGGAGTTTTTTCACGCCTGGGCCTGGGCCTGCAAAAAACCAGGAATGCACTGACCGGGGGAATCTCCACAGCGGCGTGGAAGGGCAACAGCGAGGACCTCCTGAGCGAACTGGAAGACCGCCTGTTAATGGCGGATGTGGGAATCGAAACCACGACCCGGATCATAGATGACCTGAAGACCCGCCTTCGCCGTACACGCAGCGGGGATTCAAAAGGCGCGGACGCCCTCCTGCAGGAAAGCCTTGCCGAGATCATGGCCGTTTGCAACAAGCCCCTGCTGACGCGCGGCGTGCAGCCCTTTACCATCCTGGTCGTCGGTATCAACGGTGCCGGCAAGACCACCACCATCGGCAAGATTGCCCACCGCCTGGTCGGACAACAGCAGAGCGTGATGCTGGCTGCAGGCGATACCTTTCGTGCGGCAGCGGTTGAGCAGCTGCAATCCTGGGGAGAGAAGATCAACGCACCCGTGGTAGCCCAGAAAAGTGGTGCGGACAGTGCGGCGGTCGTATTCGATGCCTACCAGTCCGCCAAGGCACGCAACATCGACGTGCTGATCGCCGATACGGCCGGTCGACTGCACACCCAGCAGAACCTGATGGATGAACTGCTCAAGATCAAGCGGGCCATGCAAAAAATCGAACCCGAAGCGCCGCACGAGATCCTGCTGGTGCTGGAAGCCGGTACCGGGCAAAACGCACTGCAACAGGCGCTCGGATTTCACGAGGCGCTGAACCTTACCGGCCTGTGTGTGACCAAGCTTGACGGCACGGCCAAGGGCGGTACCGTGATTGCCATTGCGGACACGCTCGGCATCCCGATTCGTTTTGTCGGCGTGGGCGAGGGCATCGAGGACCTGCGCGTGTTTGATGCCTACCGCTATGCCGAGGCCCTGTTGCACACCTAGAATACCGACTGGAATACTGGCACTGACCGATGATTGAACTACAGAACGTCACCAAACGATACCCGGGAAATCGAGAAGCCCTGTCGCAACTGGACCTGGTGCTCGAGCGCGGCGAAATGGCCTTTCTGACCGGTCCTTCGGGGGCCGGCAAAAGTACCCTGCTGAAACTGATTGCAGCCATCGAGCGGCCTACCCGGGGACACATCCTGATCAACCAGAAAAACATCACGCACATTCCGAAACGCAGTATTCCCAACCTGCGAAGGTTCATGGGGATCGTATTCCAGAATCACCACCTGCTGTACGACCGCAGTGTCTTTGACAACGTGTCCCTGCCGTTGCAGATCGCAGGCTATTCGCGTGCCGAGATCAGCCGGCGTGTGCGTGCGGCTCTGGACAAGGTCGCCCTGCTGCACAGGGACAAGGCCATGCCCATCACATTGTCCGGTGGCGAACAGCAGCGTGTCGGCATCGCCCGCGCGGTCGTCCACAAGCCGGCTATCCTGCTGGCGGATGAGCCGACGGGCAACCTGGATCCTGAACTCTCTGCCGAGATCATGCAGCTCTTTTCCGAGTTCAACCAGGTCGGCGTCACCGTGCTGATCGCCTCTCACGATCTCGACCTCATATCACGCATGGGCAAGCGTATTGTGCGCCTCGAGGACGGGCGTTGCGTGAACGGACAGGCACGGGCGGCCTGATTGCAGGCGCATCGGGAGCTTCATACGAACATGCGGGAATCCAGGCGCAAACCATCACCGACCCGGCCGAACGCCTTGACGCGCTCGCGTGCCCTCGTGCGCGACCACCTGCGCAGCCTGGTGTTCAGCCTCGGCAAGCTGTACCGCCACCCCTTTGCGACCACGCTTACCCTGCTCATGATTGCGGTGGCCCTGGCATTGCCTGCCTGCATGTACCTGTTGCTGGACAACCTGCAGGCGGTCACGGAAAAATGGGATGACTCCGGGCAGATCACCCTGTTTCTGGACGTTGGCACGAGTGAGGCACAAGTCGAAAACCTGCGTGCCCGCCTGGCGAGTGTCGAGGGGATTGAGCGCATCGAGTACATGTCTGCCCAGCAGGCCCTGACCGAGTTTCGCAACCTCAGCAGTCTTGAATACCTGATCGAAGGGCTGGATGAAAACCCGCTGCCCTCCACCCTGACGCTGACTCCGGCGGACCAGGCCAAGCAGGCCAACCACCTGGATCAACTGGTACACGACCTCGCGACCTTCCCGCATGTGGACCAGGTGCAGCTGGACATGCAATGGCTGCACCGATTGCAGGCCATTACCGCGGTGGTGCATCGCGCCATCACCCTGCTGGGGATCACGCTGGCCCTGTCCGTGCTGCTGGTCGTCGGCAACAGCATTCGCCTGGATATCGAGAACCGCCGCGAGGAAATAGAGGTCGCCAAACTGATCGGTGCCACCAACCGGTTCGTGCGCAGACCGTTCCTGTATGGCGGCATGTGGTATGGACTGCTGGGAGGGGCCCTGGCGTTGGGACTGGTGCTCATCGTGCTGTACGTCATCGAGCAGCCGGCGCAACACCTGATCGGCTTGTACCACAGCAACTTCGAACTGATCTTCCCGGATCTCAAGCAGAGCCTTACCCTGATAGCAACCAGTATCGCACTGGGGCTGCTGGGTTCCTGGCTTGCGGTTGGACGTCACATCGTCAGGATCGAACCCAGCTGAGCGCCGCGGGCGGGTGCGGTACGCGGTCCTGGCGCATCGGAGTCGCGATCCAAATTGCCCCTTTCATCTGCCGGACTCCCATGCTCATACACGCGCTTGGTCTTGATAACTCATTGAAATATCAGGTATAAAAGTGTTAGCACTCTGTATAAAAGAGTGCTAATATTAGCCCTGAACAAGATTGAAACGAAGATTCCGGACTGAGGAAAACTGAACGATCATGGCAACATCCGTACAACCATTGCAGGCATCAACGGCGATCTCCACCGCCAATCTGGAGGGCTATATCTCCTCGACGATGCAGATTCCGGTGCTGAGCATGGAAGAGGAGCAGGCCCTGGCCCTGCGCCTGTATGAGGACGATGACCTGGATGCGGCGCGGACCCTGATCATTCACAACCTGCGTTTCGTGATTCATGTGGCGCGCGGATACCTGGGCTATGGCCTGCCGCTGGCCGACCTGGTTCAAGAAGGCAACATCGGACTGATGAAGGCCGTCAACCGCTTCAACCCGCACAAGGGTGTGCGCCTGGTTTCGTTTGCCGTGCACTGGATTCGTGCCGAGATCCATGAATTCGTATTGCGCAACTGGCGTATCGTCAAGGTTGCCACCACCAAGGCCCAGCGCAAACTTTTCTTCAACCTGCGCAACTCCAAGAAACGCCTGGCCTGGCTGAACCAGGATGAAGTGAACACCATCGCCAGGGAACTGGGCGTCAAGCAAAGTGAAGTGGTGGAGATGGAAAAACGCCTCAGCAGCCAGGACCTCGGTTACGACATGGACCATGATGACCACAAGGACGACGTCGGCACGTTTGCCCCGGCGGCCTACCTCAGCCATGCACAGGACAACCCGGAAGTACAGGTAGAAAACGAGGACTGGGAGTCCCACCAGAACCAGCAATTGCGCAAGGCACTGACGGTGCTGGACGAGCGCAGCCGGGACATCATTACCCGGCGCTGGCTCAGTGAAAAGCGCGCGACCCTGCAGGAGCTTGCGAACGAGTACGCGATCTCGGCAGAGCGGGTGCGCCAACTGGAAAGCAACGCCATCCAGTCGCTTAAAGCGGCCGTCGTACGTTGATCTAAAACCCGCGGCTCACTTCCCTGCGGGCAAAAAACACCAGGCTGACCACACTCAGCAGCAGTAACGCGGCTGCACCGTTATGCATGACGGCCACCGCGATCGGCAGGTGCAGCACGACATTCGATACCCCCAGCGCAAGCTGAATCGTCAATAACAACAGGGCCATCCCACCGGCTATGCGCAGCGAAGCCGTAGCGTTGCTGGTCGTCAGCAGGTAGGCAAGCAGTGCAAACCAGTAGACGGCTACCACGACAGCCATGAGCCTGTGACTGAAGTGAATGGCCGTGCGCGCCGGGCTTTCCAGTACCCCGAACTCGTAATTAGTGCCCAGGCCACGCCAGAACACGAACCCTTCCCGGAAATCCATGGGCGGCCACCACCGGCCCTGGCAGGTCGGGAAGTCCGTACAGGCCAGGGCGGCATAGTTGGCACTGGTCCAGCCGCCGAGGATGATTTGCCCGATCAGCAACACCAAGCCCGTCACCAGCAGGGGCAGGATCGCATGACTCAGGCGCTTGCGATAAATCAGTCGCTCGGTGTCCGTATCCAGGTACACCCACCACAGCAAGGACAACACGGCCAGGCCGCCAAGCAGATGCAGCATGACGATGATCGGCTTCAGCAGCAGCGTCACCGTCCACATCCCGAGCAGCGACTGGAATATCACCAGGCCCACCAGGAATATCGGCATGGCAACAGGCTGCCCCGGGTCCCTGCTGTTGCGCAAGGCCATGATGGCGAGAAATGCAATCAGGATGCCGAGCACACCGGCAAGATAACGATGGGCCATCTCTTTCCAGGCCTTGTCCGCCTCGACCGCACGTTCCGGGAAGGCGCTGTTGGCCTGCTCGACTTCCTGCGCCGATTCCGGAACCCCCAGCAAGTGGCCATAACAGCCCGGCCAGTCTGGACAACCCAGTCCTGCATCGGATAGACGGACATAGGCTCCCAGGACCACCACAACCAAAGCCAGTGCGCAACTGAGCAGGGCGGTGGTACGGAACATGCTACTCGACTTGGTGTTCATGCGCGCTGAATGACCCGGGCATACCCCAGCGGGTCGGCTCTTGCTGTATACAGTTGCACCGGCATGCCCCTGTTCCCCCTATCCAGGCTTGTCGGTCCTGTTTTGCAAGTGACTGACAGGCACATGGACTTCGCGGTTGTCATCGGCCGTAAAGGCCGGACTGTGCGCCTTTCGGGCATATCCATAAATCACTTCGTAACTTGCTGGCAGCGTGCCGTTTTCCTGTCGATACTCTTCATAGGCCTGCACCAGTGCACGGTATTTCTGTTTACCCATCAACCCGGATGCCGTGGGGCGCGGGGGACTGAATTTTCCGCGGCTGCCGGTATTTTTAAGGTCGTCCAGTAACTGCGATAAGGACTGATACTGAATATCGATGATCTCCATGTCAACGACCGGATCCGTAAAGTTTTGTGCCAACAGCATATCGCCGATGTAGTGCATGTCGATAAATTCGTGTACATGCGGCCAATCGTCCAGCGTTGCAAAACTCTCGCGCAGCTGGTGCAGGGTGTCCGGACCGAAGGTGGAAAATATCAGTACTCCATCCGTGCGCAGCACGCGCATGCATTCGGAAAATACCCGGGGCAGGTCCTCACACCATTGAAATGTCGAGGAAGAAAATACCAGATCGACGGACTCGCCTGCAAATGGCAGCTGTTCGGCATCGCAGCATGCCAGCGCCTGGGTCACCCGGGCATCCTGGTGCTGGCGGCACCACGACAACATGGACCACGCAAGATCACAGGCTACCATCTCGCTGTCTGGAAATCGGCGCGCCAGTCCCTTCAGGCCGCGACCAGTGGCAGTACCGATATCCAGCACCACCCGTGGCTGCAGCTTGATCATGTCCACCCGCTCAAGCGTTCGATCACAAACCTCGTGTTGCAGCACGGCGGCCGCATCGTAACTGTCGGCGGCCTTGGCAAAATCATCGCGCACACGCTGCTTTCTTCTATCGGCGGGTTTATTCATGGCTGCAACTTCGGTCCACCCACATCAAAAACTGTTCCGCATGCGATACAAACGGCGCATGCCCGGCGCCTGCGATGCGCTCGAGCCGGACATGGGGCCAGATGCGCTGCGTATCTTGTGCGGCATCGACCGACAGCACCCGGTCTTCCTCGCCGTGCAGCAGATCGATGCAGCGGTGTACCCGACCCTCGGCCTCGCGCAGATCGACCTCCTCCAGCCATCGCAAACCCCAGGCCAGGGCATCAGCAGGATCTGCTGCATCGGACAGGGCGCCTCGCAATGTTGCAAGCGTGGGTTTTGCATGCTTGCTGTTCACCACCTGCAATGCACAGAATTTTTTCAGGGTCTGCGCAGGGGCCTTCGTATACTGGCATGCAAATTCATGCAAGCTCGAAGGCTCCATGCCGTGCGGCCAGTGCGGGGCGGCCGCAAATCGCGGCGCACTCGATACCAGCATCAGGCCCTCGACCCTGCGCGGATACCGCCTGGCGTACAGCAACGCCCACAGGCCACCCAATGACCAGCCGAGAACCCGGGCGGTCGGCGGCAAAACCTCGGCAAGCCGCTGCATCCCCTGTTCGGTGGTGCAGTCCCAGGGCACAGCATGGCTGTGGTCGTGCCCCGGGAGGTCGATACACCAGACCCGGTACTTCAGTGCAAGCGGGGCCACCACGTCGCGCCATATTTTCGAACTCGATCCCCATCCATGTAACAATACGAGATTCGGGCCCTGGCCGTAATTTGAACAATACAGTTTTCTCACAGTACCTCGGATGAATGCAGTCGTTCTTCAGATAGCAGCGGTCATTGCGGCCTATCTACTGGGCTCTATCAACAGCGCGGTCCTGTCCAGCAAGGCTCTGCATTTGCCCGACCCGCGCACCTCAGGCTCGGGCAACCCCGGAGCCACCAACGTGTTGCGCACGGGCAACAAGTCCGCCGCGGCGATCACATTGCTCGGCGACGTTCTGAAAGGCTTCCTTCCGGTCCTGTTGGCCGGTACCCTCACGGACGATCCCCGGCTGGTGGCCGCCGTGGGCCTGGCCGCACTGCTGGGGCATATCTTTCCGGTCTATTATCGCTTTCAAGGCGGCAAAGGGGTAGCGACCACATTGGGAGTGCTGCTGGCGATGGACTGGCTGCTTGGCGGTCTGTGGGCCCTGACCTGGGTGGCCACGGCCCTGGTGTTTCGCTATTCATCCGTGGCGGCCATGACCGCCACGGTCGTGACGCTGGGTCTCGCTATTGCGTTTCGCATGGATGTGCCGTGGACCATCGGACTACTTGGCCTCTTCACGGCGTTGATATTCTGGCGTCACACCAGCAATATCCGCGACCTGCGTGCCGGGCGTGAAGTCAAGTTCGGAAAGAAATAGTCAGAGCTCGTCCAGCGACCAGCGCGGCTGAACCCGGATGCGCAGGGGCTCGTTGCCCGCGCCCTGCAGCCTCAACAGGCCAAGTTGCGCCACCATGGCAGCGTTGTCGGTGCAGAATTCCGGGGCTGGAAAGATCACCCTCACGTCCTGTGCGCCGAGCTGTTGGGCCAGTTGCCGGCGCAGCTTCTGGTTCGCACCGACGCCGCCTGCCACGACCAGCGTCCTGGCACCGGTGTGCTCGATCGCACGCGCGGACTTGATCCTCAGGGTATCGACGACGGCATCCTCGAAGGCCCGTGCCACATCCGCCCGTGCCTGGTCGTTGGGGTTCGAAAGTCCTTTCAGGGTGTTCAGCACATGGGTTTTCAGTCCGCTGAAGCTGAAGTCCAGGCCGGCGCGATTCACCATCGGGCGGGGAAAGTTGAAACGGTCCGGGTTGCCCTGCCTGGCCAGGCGCTGGATTTGCGGGCCGCCGGGATAGCCCAGGCCCAGCATCTGCGCCACCTTGTCAAAGGCCTCGCCGACGGCATCATCAATACTCTCCCCCAGTACCGTGTACTGTGCCACCGAGCGCACCTCCACCAGCAGGGTGTGTCCACCCGAGACCAGCAACGCCACATACGGATACTCGGGTGCGGCATCCTCCAGCAGGGGTGCCAGCAGGTGGGCTTCCATGTGATGCACGGCAACGGCCGGCTTGTTGAGTGCAAATGCGAGGCTGCGGGCAAGACCGGCGCCAACCATCAGTGCACCCATCAATCCCGGACCCGAGGTATAGGCCACCGCATCGACATCGTCTTGCAGCGACAACCCGGCGGTGCGCATCGCACTCTGGACCAGGGGCCCAAGCTTTCGAATGTGATCGCGCGATGCCAACTCCGGGACTACGCCGCCGTATTCGCTGTGCAGGGAGGACTGGGAATACAGATGGTGGGCCAGCAGTCCCTGGCGTTCGCAGATTACGGCAACGGCCGTCTCGTCACAGGAGGTTTCTATACCCAGTACTCGCATCAGGGCAGCTTCGTGTCATTCGGGTGCACAAACATAGCACGTATTTTTACGGACCAGCTACCGGCCTGCGCGAACGGGTTTCGAAATGTATTTGAAATATGGGGACCTGCCGGTATAATCGCGGTTCTTTTTGGTTAGACTCTCTTGAGGTTAGGAAAGTATTCAATGCCTGGTGTGCGTGTAAAGGAAAATGAACCGTTCGACTTTGCCTTGCGGCGATTTCGACGTTCCTGCGAGAAAGCAGGTGTGATCACCGAAGTACGCCGACGCGAATACTATGAAAAACCTACCGAGGTGCGCAAACGCAAAGCGGCGGCAGCCGTCAAGCGCAACCTCAAGCGCGTAGCGCGAACCAGTCTGCGTCGACGACGCCTGTACTGAATCCCTCCCCTCATACCTCCAGATCCAGGTTCAGCATCTGCAGTGCGCCCTGCGCTGGTTCCAAATTACTGTTTACCGCTATACTCGAAGTGCCATGCCTGCCTTGCAAAACGATATCCTAATCCGTGCACTGCTCAAAAAACCGGTGCCGCGAACGCCGCTGTGGATCATGCGCCAGGCCGGCCGGTACTTGCCAGAATACCGTGCCACGCGCAAACGCGCCGGCGGGTTCCTGACACTTTGCAAGACGCCTGAACTGGCCTGTGAAGTCACGCTGCAGCCGGTCGAGCGATTTGACCTCGATGCGGCGATACTGTTTTCGGATATCCTCACCATCCCGGATGCGATGGGACTGGGCCTGTCCTTCACCGAGGGCGAGGGGCCCCGGTTTTCCAAACCTGTGACGTGCATGAAAGACGTACAGCGTATCGCGGCGACTCAACCCCTGGAAGGCTTGGACTATGTATACGATGCCGTACGCCTGGTGCGCCAGGAGCTGGACGGGCGGGTGCCGCTGATCGGGTTCTCCGGCAGTCCGTGGACGCTGGCCACCTACATGGTGGAAGGCCAGACAAGCCGTGAATTCCGCAAGATCAAGGGCATGCTCTACGCGCACCCGGAACTGCTCGAGCACCTGCTGGAGATCCTGAGCCAGGCAGTCGTGGAGTACCTTTTGGCACAGGTCCGTGCCGGGGCACAGGCCGTGATGGTATTTGATACCTGGGGAGGCGTGCTGTCCAGGGAGGCCTACCTGAAATACTCCCTGAAACCCATGCGGCATATCGTTACCGAACTGTTGAAAACCGGCACACAGCCGGTCGTACCCATTACCCTGTTCACCAAGGGTGTGGGACAGGAACTGGCTGACCTGGCGGCTACCGGATGTCATGCCGTGGGTCTGGACTGGACCATGGAGATGGACCGGGCACGGGCCCTGGTGGGTTCCAGAGTCGCGTTACAGGGAAACCTGGACCCGGCGGTACTGTATGCACCGGACGAGGTGATTCGAAGTGAGGTCCGAAAAGTCCTGGAAAAATACGGTACCGGCAGCGGACACGTATTCAATCTGGGCCACGGCATACAGCAGTACGTGGACCCTGAGAAAGTCGTGGTCCTGGTCGAGGCAGTCAGGGAGTTCAGCCCCGCCTATCATTGACCCGGGCTCCCCGGGTCCGATCAAGCCACCTGTTCATCGCCAGGTTCAAGCCGTGCGTGGCAAGGCCCGCGACAGCCAACCTCCGGGGGTGTCCCTAGACAGATCCGCCGGCTGAATTGCGGGTTCTGGAGACTCTCATTCGAACACGATCCGGGCCTGGCTCCCCGTGACGGCTTTCAGGGAACAGTTGGTCCAGGCAGGAAAAGCCGTCCAGCACGCGCAGGATGCGAACCAGGCTGGACAACTGCACCGAGTGGCCGGCCTCCAACCGCTCCAGGGTCCGCTTGGAAATTCCGGCTCGTTGCGAGGCCTGTGCCTGGCTCAGTTCCAGCGCAATTCGCTGCGCAGCAATGCGTGCCCCGAGTTCTACCAGGACAATCCTGTCTGAAAGTAGTGGAAATATCTGCATATTCGCCAATTATGACGAATTAATAGGTATATTACAAAGGATGGCTGATTGAATGACCTGGTTATCTAATCGGGTGCTTTA
>LXNI01001494.1_pt1 | contig 19902 bp, 18 predicted proteins | sample 809091 | NCBI WGS metagenome assembly LXNI01 (sample SAMN04870527, study PRJNA318959) | sponge metagenome | biome: 01000161; feature: marine sponge reef; material: water | host: Sarcotragus foetidus | place: Greece: Milos, Mediterranean Sea | collected 2013-05-29 | depth 5-7 m | reverse complement strand
TCAACTATTTGACGACCAGGACCTAAAGGCAGCGCAACTGGACGATGTTGTCGGCGGCGATCCCCTGCGCGGCTACAGCCTGGCCCTGTCTGCCCTCGCGCCCGGCGACTACACGGTAAAACTGATCTTGTATGACTTCGAAACCGGCAGCGGACAAGCCGGTACGATCATTGCCGATGAACGGCACTTCGAGCGGGCGGTTGATGTCGGGCGGATTTCCATCAGCGGCTGATCCTGGCTCGCTGCTGCGTTGAATGCTGAGCGCGGCTTGCCCGTCGCTGCGGCCTGCACTATCCTAGAAAGCAGCAATTGCTGTCGGGAAAAACGAGAGAATCAGGATTTCGATGAGCCTGCGCAAGCGCGGCAAACCTGCCGACGGCCCCCAATGGGTGGCGGTCTACATCACGCATAATTCGCCGGAAGCGCATATCGTTATCGGCAAGCTGCGAGCGCACGATATCCCCGCGATGATCCATCAGGAAGCGGGCGCTACGGCGCTGGGCATCACCTTGGGCAATCTCGGCGAGATCAAAGTTCTGGTTTCTCCGGACGACTATGACGAGGCGGCGGCGCTCCTGTTCCCCGATTCCGCCGAGCAGATTGAAGCCAGCAACGACAAGATTCAGTTGATTTGGCGTGATGACGGCGACGGCGCAGCATACTATGTGGACGATGATGAAGAATGACACGCTGACACAAGTGCCCGGAATCAAAGTTGGGCACTACACCGACCTCGACGCGGCAACCGGCTGCACCGTGGTTTTATGCCCGCCGGGCACAACAGGCGCGGTTGATGTGCGCGGCGGCGCGCCGGGCACGCGCGAGACCGACTTGCTGCAAGCGCATAATCTGGTGGCGGAAGTGACCGCTGTAGTCCTCTCCGGGGGCAGCGCCTTTGGTTTGGCGACCGCCGATGGCGTGATGCGCTGGCACAGCGAGCGCGGCCTGGGCTATCAATCCCGCAGCGGCGTCGTCGTACCCATCGTTCCGGCGGCCATATTGTTCGATCTGACTATCGGGCAACCGGGCATTAGACCCGATGCGGCCGCAGGTTATCAAGCTTGCGAAGCGGCGTCGGCGGACCCGGTCGCGATGGGCAGCGTCGGCGCGGGCACGGGAGCGCGCATCGCGGCCATCTCCGGGAATGAACGCGCCAGCAAAGGCGGCATAGGCGCTGCGGCCTTGGCTTTGCCCAATGGATTGGTGGTGGCGGCGCTGATGGCCGTAAACGCGGTTGGCAATGTCATCGGCGAAGATGGCCGGATTTTGGCCGGTCTCCGCGCGCAAGACGGCGCCGGCTTTGTCTCCGTACTTGGCGAAATGACGCGCATGTCAGCTGGGGGCGCCGCGCCAGCCGCGAGCGAGAATACCGTAATCGGTGTGGTGGCGACCAATGGGCGGCTGAACAAGGCGCAAGCCCAGAAGGTGGCGCAGATGGCGCAGGATGGCATCGCGCGCGCGATAAATCCCGCCCATACCATGTACGATGGCGATACGATATTTGCCTTGGCCACCGGCGACATCGCGGCCGATACCACGCTGGTCGGCGCTTTTGCCGCGGAAGTTGTCGCCGCTGCCATCCGGCGGGCAGCCCTGCGCGCGACTTCGCTGGCCGGTATCCGCGCGGCAGCCGAGGCATAGACCTGCGGGCGGCCCCGTTGGCAACAGTACGCCGCAACGAATTGAGCAGACCGGAGTTCACGTTTCGCCAAGTTTAAATTGTCGGCCAAATCCCTTAACATACATTTAGCGCAGAGCTTGTAAGCTAGAAGCGCAAACAGAAGGCAAACAAAGGATCGGATACTTGGCCAAGAAGATCCTGCTGGTAGAAGATGACCAAACACTGATAAGCAAGCTGTCTGATCTGCTATGCGCTGAAGGCTATCTTGTCGATACCGCCCTCGATGGCGAGATCGGCTGGGATAAGGCGCGCAAGGGCGCCTACGACCTCATCGTCCTGGATATCATGCTGCCGGGCGGCTTGGACGGCGTCAGCCTATGCCGCATGATTCGCAAAAACTATAAAGAGTACGTGCCCATCTTCATGCTGACAGCGCGCGGCACGGTTAACGATCAGATTCTTGGCCTGGAAAGCGGCGCCGACAAGTATATTGTCAAGCCTCCTAAGCTCGGCGTATTTCTGGCCGATGTGCGCGCGGAATTGCGCCGGCCATCCGCCGAGCAGAGCCTTAAGCCGGACGAATTGGTCGCCGGGGACCTGCACGTCGATCTCACCGGGCGACGCGTATTCAGAGCGGGCGAAGAAGTGAAGCTCAGCAACAAGGAATACACGCTCCTGACCGTATTCATGCGCAATGAGCGGGCGGTGCTCTCGCGTGATTTTCTCATCGCTAATGTCTGGGGCGAGGACTATTTACTCGCGGAGAGCGACAAGCGCACCGTGGATGTCCATATCCGCTGGCTGCGGGAAAAAATCGAAGACAATCCATCCAAGCCGAAGCGCATCAGCACTGTCCGCGGCGTCGGCTATCGTTTTGAGGGTTGAGCATGGAGACCCTGCTAGCGTTGTTGATTGCATGTCTGCTCGGGGCGGGCGGATTCTGCGCCTATCAGCGCCGCAAGTTGAAACAACTGGCCGCCGCTCGCTGCAGCCAAGACGACGAGATCGACCGTTTCCGGCTGCGCTTGCAGGAATTGGAACAGGAATCCTTGCGGCACAGCGCCTTCGTGTCGACCGCCGCCTCGGTCGCCTTTGACGCCATCTTGCTGCTCGACGAAGACCTGCAGATTCTCAGCCTGAATCAGTCAGCGGCGCGTATCGTCAAAGCGGAAAGCGCTATCGGGCTGCGTCTGCCCGACGTCATTGACTCGGACGATCTGCGCGACCTGGCCAAGCACACTCTGAGCGAAGCGGAGAGCTTGGACGAGCAGCTCCTGATCGGCGAATCCAATTATCGTGCGCGCGCCAAAGCCATCGACCTCAGTGGGGATGCGCGTTATATCGGCATCGCCATGCAAGACATCACCGACCTGGTGCATCTGAATCGCGCGCGGCGAGACATGGTCGCGAATATCTCGCATGAACTGCGAACGCCAATCACGCGCATCCGCTTGATCATTGAGGGCCTCTTCCTCGACGCCGACAAACCCAAACGCAAAGCCAGCATCCAGTCGCTCAAAGAGATCGCCATGGAGACGGACGCTTTGCTCTGGCTGGCGCAGGAGTTGCTCGACCTGTCCATGATCGAGTCGGGTGAGGCCATTCTGCGCCTGGTGAAGACGCCCTTGAATCAAGTCGTTGACGACGCGATCGCAAGGCTGGAGTCTCAGGCGGAGACGAAGCATCTCAACATCGTCAGCCATGTGCCGCAGAAGCTTGACGTCCTCTGCGATGCCGACCAACTGAAGCGCGCGCTGGCAAACCTGCTGCATAACGCCATCAAATGGTCGCCGCCCGGCGATGCCGTGACGATTACGGCGGCGGAAAGCGGGGATGAGGTTGTTGTCACTGTCTTCGACAATGGGCCCGGTGTGGCCGACAACGTTCGCGAGCGTATCTTTGAGCGTTTCTACCAGGCCGATGTATCGCGCTCCGGCGACGACGGCACCGGCTTGGGACTGGCCATCTGCAAACACATTATCGAGGCCCATGGCGGGCGCATCTGGGCCGAGGACAATAGCCAGGGCAAGGGCGGCCATTTCCTTTTCACGGTGCTGAAGGCGGATGCCGAATTCGAGCCACAGCAAGCCGCCATTGATGATGGCGACGCGCAAGAGCTGGAACTGCCCGAGACTGCCGCCCCTGCCTAGATTGAATTCGACGCCAATTCTGCTATACTCGATGCTGAAATACAGTTCAACCAACCTTCGGGGCAGGGTGGAAGTCCCTACCGGCGGTGATGCATGAGATTTCATGCCAAGCCCGTGACCCTGGGCAGCGCCAAATAGTACGCTGCGCAGGTGGATTCCGGTGAGATTCCGGAGCCGACGGTGATAGTCCGGATGGGAGAAGGGTGCGCAGGCTGCTCCTGGCGGCTTGCCTGGTGAAATATGCGTCTTGGCTGCCTGTTGTCAGGCGGCCGCCTCGCGTATCGCCCTTCCCTGAATTTGTGCCTCGGGATGAGCGATATGGCCGATAGCGACCTGACCCCATTTGCCCAGCCTGAGAAATCACGAGCCATCGCTCATGGCGCTATTTTGCGGCGTCTGTCGCCCCTGGCCACGGTTCTCGTTCTCATTCTGATCTGGCATTGGATTACTGACTGGCGGCTGGTTTCGCGCATACTCATACCCCCGCCGGCAGACGTTCTGGATTCCCTGGCCGCCGCCCTGGCTGATGGCACACTGGCAAAGCACAGCACCACGACCCTGGGCGAAATGATGTGGGGCTTGCTCTTCGGCGTATCAATCGGGCTGGCCATCGGCTATGCCATCGCCAAAGCGCCGCTGCTGGAATACATCCTCTCGCCCATCATTGTCGCCTTTCAGTCGACGCCGATTGTGGCTTACGCGCCTCTGCTCATCATCATCTTCGGTACCGGGCCGAGCAGCAAAGTCGTCACCACGGCCGTGATCGTCTTTTTCCCCACCTTGGTCAATACCATCGTCGGCATCCGCGGCGTCTCGCCCAGGCTGCGCGATCTCATGCTTTCGCTTAATGCCGGACGCTGGCAGATCTTCCGCAAACTGGAATTGCCCTCGGCCTTGCCGGTGATATTAGCCGGCTTGAAGACCAGCACAACCTTGGCGGTCATTGGCGCGGTTGTTGGCGAATTCGTGGGCTCGGGCAGCGGCTTGGGCGTGCTCGTCATTTCGGCGCGCAGCCAATACGACACGCCCCTGGTGTACGTCACCGTATTTACCATGACAGCCATCGCGCTGAGTTTGTACAGCCTGGTTGCTCTATTGGAGTGGCGCGTGCTGCTTTGGCAGCGCCGTTCCGCTTAGTCTATCCATACTAGCGAGGAGACCTATGTTGAACCTCATACGCATCATCGCGCTCTTTGCCTTGTTGAGCGCCGCGATATCCAGCGCTCAGGCTCCGCTCGTCGAAGAGCGTATCTTGCTGACATTTGTACCCAATGTCCAATTCGCCCCCTTCTATGTCGGCATTGAAGAAGGGTTCTTCGCTGATGCCGGCTTTGACGTGACGCTGGAGCATCTGCAAGAGCCGGAAGTACTCGATCTCGTCGCGGTCGGCCAGGCCAACTTCGGCATCGTCAGCGGCGAACAAGTGATTCTGGCGCGCTCGCGCGGTCGGGATGTGACCTATATCTTTGAGTGGTTTCAGCAGTATCCCGTGGCTCTGGTCCATTCAGACGCCCTGGATTTGAGCGATCTGGAGCAGCTGCGTGGCTTGAAGGTGGGCATCCCGGGCCGCTTCGGCGCCAGCTATAGCGGGCTGACGACCCTGCTCAGCAGCGCAGGACTGACCGAAACAGATATTGAAGTCAAGGAAATCGGTTTCAATGCAGCGGAAGTCCTTTGCCTGGGCGCGGTCGACGCCGCCATGGTCTATGCCAATAACGAGCCGCTGCAAATCCGCAACCTTGCCGCAGCCGGCGATTGCGGCGAAATATCGGACGTTGAAGTTGTCACCGTCGCCTCACAAGTGGATCTGGTGTCCAATGGCTTGATTGTCTTCCGCAACCTGCTGGACGCCGCGCCCGAAAGCGCCGCGCGTATGGCGTTTGCCTTTAAGGCGGCTCTCCAGTCCGCGATCAACAATCCGGCGAGCGCCTATTTGGCCAGCTTGAAATACGTGGACACGCTGCCGAGCGATGAGTCGCTGGTCGCAGAATTAGAGGCGGCTGCCGAGCGACAATCCGAGTTTCTCGCCTCCAATCCGGACCGAGCGGCGGTCGCCGAGAGCCGTGCCGAGATGCTGCAACTACTGACGACGCAGATCGATGCCGGCGTCTTGACACAATTCCAAGTCTTGCTCAACACCATCGGGCTTTGGGATGCCGACCAGCTCGGCGTCAGTGACCTGGCCTCCTGGGAAGCCATGCGCGATACTTTGGCGCTGATGGGCTTTCTAGGCGACGATCTCGGTGATCTCTCGGATGCCTTCAGCAATGAGTATGTCTTGGACAGCGGCGAGTGAGACTGAGCCTGCGACAGGTCGAAGTCAGCTATGCCGGGCCTGCCGGCGCCTCCCTGTCGGCACTGGGACCGATCTCATTTGAGGTAGCGGAAGAAGAATTCGTTTGCCTGGTAGGGCCCAGCGGCTGCGGCAAGAGTACGCTGATTCGCGTGCTGGCGGGTCTGCTGCGTCCGTCAGTTGGCGCGGCCTATTGTGGCGATGAACTGATCGATCGTCCGCTGCCTCACATCGCCATCATGTTCCAGGATACCAATCTGATGCCCTGGCGCACCGTGCTGGACAACATCGCCTTGCCCCTGGAAATCGCCGGTGTGACAAGAGCGAAACGCTATCAAACTGTGCGCGAACTGTTGCCGCAGCTCAACCTGGAAGGCTTCGAATTAGCCTACCCTGCCGAGCTTTCCGGCGGCATGGCGCAGCGCGTGGCCCTGGGGCGTGTTATCTTGCAACAGCCGCGCGTTTGGCTGCTGGACGAACCCTTTGGCGCCTTGGACGCGCTGACCCGCGAGAAGCTCAGCCTGGAATTGCTGCGGCTGCGCGGGCGCTCTCGGCAGACGATTGTGCTGGTGACACACGATATCAGCGAGGCCGTGTTGCTCGCCGACCGGGTCATCGTCTTGTCCCGCCGCCCCGGCAAGCTGATCGCTGATATCGCCGTTAATCTGCCGCGTCCGCGCTCCGCCGACATGATCTATCAGCCGGATTTCTTGCGGCTGGCGAAACAAGTCCGAGCCTGTATCGAAGACCAGCGTGATTAGCGCTTCGGCAGCATTAGCGGAGGCTTGCGCGCGCCGGCTTCAGATTCGCGGATTTGACAACACAAGTGCCTATTCCACCACACTGGCATTGTAGTGCATACTGGCTGTTCCCTACTTAGCCAGCTGCAGCAAGGACAAGACTATGAGCTTCCGCGCCGAGGCGATTCGACCGCTATTCCCGTCACTTAGCTTTCCAACGGATGACGGCAGCCTGCCCGTCTTCCTGGACAATCCCGCTGGCACACAGGTGCCGCGCAGTGTGATGGAGGCGGTTACGCAGTATTACATGACCATGAACGCCAACTCGGGCGGTCCCTTCGCCACCAGCCAGCGCAATGACGAAATGGTCCAGCAGACGCGTCGGCGCATGGCGGAATTCCTCAACGCGCCCAGCGCAAAAGAAATCGTCATCGGCCCCAATATGACCACGCTCAACTTCAACCTGAGCCGGGCCTTGGCGTCGCTTCTGTCCCCCGGCGACGAAGTGCTTGTAACGCGCATGGACCATGACGCCAACATCAGCCCCTGGACTTTGATTGCGCGCGACCGCGACCTGAAAGTAAAGTGGGTGGACATTAACGCCGCCGATTGCACGCTCGACATGGGGTCATTTGAGGAGGCGCTGTCGGTCCGAACCAAGGTGGTCGCCACGGTCCACGCTTCCAACGCCGTGGGCACAATCAACCCGGTAGCCCAGATCGCCGGCATGGCCAAGGCGGTTGGCGCCTGGCATGTGGTGGACGCCGTGCAGAGCGCGCCGCATGTGCCCATCGATGTGCAGGAGATCGGCTGTGACTTTCTGCTCTGTTCCTCATACAAATTCTACGGTCCGCACCTGGGCATCATGTGGGGGCGGGAAGACCTGCTCAATTCGCTGCCCGCCTATAAAGTGCGCCCGGCCAAAGACATCGCGCCCAACCGCTGGGAGAATGGCACGCCCAGCTACGAAACCTGGAACGGCTTGCGCGCTTGCCTGGACTATTGGGAGCAGCTCGGCCGTCAATACGGTGAAGCCGATTTGCCGCAGTACCAGGGCGCGCGCCTGAACATGAAACGCGCTGTCGTGGCGGTTCAGGACTACGAACGCGAATTGGTTGCGGAATTGATTGACGGACTGAGCTCGATCCCCGGTGTGAAAATCGCCGGCATCGTTGAGCCGGATCGCATGGGCTTGCGCGTACCCACCGTGGCCATGGTGAAGGACGGCAAGTCGCCCGACGAAATCGCGTCGATCTTGGCGACTGAGCATGTCTATGTCTGGAGCGGCGACTACTACGCCGTGGAGATCATGCGCAGCTTAAGCCGACCGCAAGGCATGGTGCGCATCGGCATCGGCCACTACAATACACGCGAAGAAATTCAGCGCCTGCTGAATCTGATCGAATCGATATAAGTTATTCTACGAGGGTCTGCGCTTCGGCTAAGGGTCCGACGCTGGCGGGCTTAACTATCCAACGCAGCCAGTTGCTTCATCAAGCGGCTTTTGCGCCGGGCCGCGTTGCGCTTGTGCACGACGCCGCGCCGGGCCAGCTTGTCCAGGTCGCTGACCGCTTTCAGCGTCGCTTCGCGGGCTTCGCTGACGTCTCCGCCGGCGATGGCGGTGCGCGCCTTCTTCACCAGCGTGCGCGCGCGATTGCGATAAGTGCGATTATGGATGCGCCTCTTCTCGTTCTGGCGAATGCGCTTTAGGGCTGATTTATGATTTGCCATAGTTGCTGTTAAGGGGAAGGCCTGCTTCCCGCTCTTCCTTTCCGATCAAGTCTTACGGTCGAGAGACCAGTATCTGCCGAATACACAGCCGCGCATGATAGCATAGCGCGCGGGAGCTGTCCAGTGTGCGTCCTGGTGTTGCAGCCAATGCTAATCGGCGATCTTGGGGTCAAAGGCATCACGCAGGCCATCGCCGATTAAGTAGATGCAAAAGACGGTCACGCTGATAAGCAGCCCCGGCAGTACCATCAGATGTGGCGCGCGCCGCATATAATCCAGGGCGTTGTTGAGCATATTGCCCCAGGTTGGCGTCGGCGCCTGTATGCCGAAGCCGATGAAGCTCAGGGCCGACTCCGCCAGGATTAAGCCGCCCATCGCTTGCGAAAGGCCGATGATCAGCAGCGAAAAGATATTCGGCACGATATGCACAAACATCAGGCGCAAGTTGGAAGCGCCCATGGCGCGCGCGGCAATGACGTATTCGCGCTGCTTCAAGGAGTAGGTCTCGGCGCGCACCAGCCGGGTCGTCCCCGTCCAGCCGATTGTGGCGAAAACCAGCACCATGGCCGCAGGGCCGGGCGAGAGCACGGCAGTGATGATGATGAGCAGAAAGAGACCGGGAATAGAATTTAGCGTAGTGATGAACCAGATGATGAAGTCGTCTACGATCCCGCCATAGAACCCGGCGAAGGCCCCAACCGCGACGCCAATGCACAAGGACAAAATTGCCGAGGCGAAAGCAATGCCCAAGGAAATCTGACCGCCGTAGAGCAACCGACTCAAGTGATCGCGCCCCAGCTCGTCAGTGCCCAGCGGGTGCCCGGGCGCTCCGACTTCGAGATATTTCTTGCGCAAATCCTGGGCGTAAGGATCCACGAACAGCGCCTCGCCGATGATTGGCGCCAGCAATGCCAAGCTCGCCAAAACCACGATCATGACCATCGCGGCAAGGGTGGGGCGGTCCCGCCGCAGACGCATCATTGCGCGGCTCCACAAGCTTTGCGACGGTCTGAGACCCTCTTGGGTAATGGTCGTCTGTAGGGAATCGCTACGAATCTTGGACTTCAACTGTGGCTTGCTCCCGAATGCCGCCTAGAATCGAATGCGTGGATCAAAGAGCGCGTAGAGGATATCCGAGATCAGATATCCTATTACGGTCAAAACCGACCCGATCACCACCGACGCCATGATGATTGGGTAGTCTCGGCTCACCACGCCGTCCAGCAGCAGCAAGCCGACGCCGGGCCAGGTGAAGATCCGCTCAATGATTACGGAACCGCCAATCAGACCGACAAAGGTGGGCCCCAAGAAAACGGTGAAGGGCAAGATGGCGTTGCGCAGCCCGTGATTGACCCAGATGCTGCGGTTGGACAAACCTTTGGCGCGCGCCGTACGCATATAATCGCTGTTGATCGTCTCCAGCATGGAGGCGCGCATCAGCCGCGACCATACCGCGATGACCCCCAATGCGCTCACAAGGGTCGGCAGAATCAAGTAGTGTATTCGCTCGAATATGGGCGGACAGCCCCCGCGCACCGGTGGACAGCGGCCGCCCATAGGCAAGATCGGGCGACCTGAGCCGATGCCGTTGGATTCCAGGATCCGCGGCAAGATTAGTCCGAAGAAGACGATCGCCAGCAATCCAAGCCAGAAGGCCGGCACAGAGTCGCCTATCACCGCAAATATGCGTGTGAACTTGTCGAAGAAACGCCCGCGATATACCGCCGCCAAAAGGCCGATGGTGATTCCGCCGCTTAAGCCGACCAGCAGCACGGCAATATTCAGCTCGATGGTCGCGCCCAGCCGCTCGCCGATTAACGTCAAGGGATTGGAGCCGCGGAACTTGAACGATGTGCCGAAATCGCCGCGCAGGATGCCATAATTGTCGCCCCAGGCATCGGCTTCGCCATCGAAGTTGGTATCGACCATCATCCAGTCGTCGCCGATCAACCAGCGCAAATATTGCAGGAAGAAGGGATCGTTGACGCCCAGCTGACTCGCCAGTCGCTCGCGCTCGTCCTGCCGGATCTTGGGGTCAAAGGCCAGCAGGGAGACGGGATCGCCCGGCGCCAGCAGCATGATGACGTAAACGATCAGCGTAATGCCCAGCAGCGTGGGAATGGCCTGTACCACGCGTCTGATGATGTATTTCTGCATGAGGCTTTAGTTTCGCGGCAAGGCTATCAGAGAGCCGAAGCTCCCTGAAAGCCAGATTGCGCTGAACCCTAAGGCATGGCTACAGCGGGCGAAACCCAGGCATCCATGGAATAGGTGCGCGAGTAGGGCGTGGGATTCCAGTTCTGGGTGCCCGGCAGCACCGCGGTCATGGATTCCGACACGTACATGTAGAAGTAGGGCATATCGTTGAAGAGGATCTCCTGAACGCGTCCGTACAATTCCGCGCGCGCTTCGGTATCGCAGCCGGGAACGACGCGAGCCTGGTCGTTGAGCTCAATCAGCTCGGCATTGTAGTAGGAGACGAAGTTAAAGCCCGAGCCCGGCACGTCAACTTCCGGATAGTAGAAGGGCGAGATATCCGGATCGACCGGCAAGCCGAGGCTCCAGCCCAACAAGTTCATGTCGAAGGTCTGGCCGGTCAATTCGGGCAAGAAGGCGCTGCCCCAATCGATCGCTTCGAATACCGCCGCGAAGCCGACTTTGTTCATTTCAGCCTGGAAGAACAGCCCCATCTGTTCGCCCACTTCCGAGCCGGCCGGCACGTGCAAGTCCACAGCCAACTCGCTGCCGTTATAACTCTCGTCCACTTCGCGGGCGAACAAGCAATCCTGGCAGACGCGCGCGGTAGCCGGGTCGTCATCGTGGTCGATCCAACCGGCTTGGGTCAGCTTCTCCATCGCCAGCTCCGGATTGTACTCGTACTGCAATTCGGGATTGTAAACCCAGGAGGTCGGGATGGTGTGCGTGGCCACTTTCACGCCGTTGCCGTCGCGGATGCCTTCGATCAGCGCGTCCATGTCCACGGCATGTGAAATCGCCTGCCGTACCAGTACATCGCCGAGCACCGGATGCGGCTCCTGCGGGATCAAGTTGCCGTCTTCGTCAAAGCCCGGTTGCGGATTGTCGGGATTGGCGTGATTCATGGAGAAGAAAGTAAAGCCGTTGCCGGTGAATTCAAAGCGCGGGAATTCCAGCAGTTTCTCGTCCGTGCGGAATTCTTCCTGCCGCGTGGCCGGCACGCCCAAAATGCTGAATTCGCCGCCGATAAAGCGCTCCGTGGCCACATTCTCATCGGCGACCTGCAAGGTAACCAATTCCGACGGGCTGACGTAGCCCAGCAGCGCATCGGGATAAGATTGATCGGCCAGCAAGCTGATGCGCTCGCCAGCGGCAAACTCAACGTCCTTGAAGGCGCCGAAGGAGACTGTCGGTATATGGCGCGGATTTTCATTCATGGCCGCGTAGTCGTCGCCATAGAGTTCGGTAAATACGTGCGCGGGCACCGGCGTCACATCGTTGACATCGCTGAAGGAAATGCAATCGGCCTCGCTGAACGTAACAACCACGGTGTAGTCGTCCGGCGCTTCAATGCTGACGATCTTGCCGCCGGCCGGTGTGCCATCCGCCATCGTCTCGAAAATGCCGGCGCGGGGACTGTCGATCTGGCCGCTGCGCACCGCGTCTACCGCCCACATATAGTCGGCGGAAGTCACCGGGGCGCCGTCATTCCAGCTGATGTCGTCGCGGAGATGCACGGTCAGCACGGTTCCGCTTTCATCGTATTCCCAGCCCGAGGCCATGGCGCCGGCCAAGTTAGGCTCTTCCAGACCGGTATAGGGGCTGACGCCAACGATGGCCGGATACAGCCAACTGTAAACAGCGCTTGAGGCGGTGTCGCCGCCGATCAGCGGATTAAATGTAGCCGGATCGCCGGCGGTTGACGAATCGATGACGATGCCGCCTAAGCCCGGTCCCGGCGCCTCCATATCCTGGGCGCTCAACGGCGCGCCGATACAAAGACATATAACAAGAAACAAAGTCAGTTTTCGCATCATGATGACGACCCTTTCTGTCGCATTCGACATGGTTGCTAACTATAGAAGCTGAATCCACCTTATCTAAGTGTAACACAATTACGAAACCCTTAATTCAATTGCAGCGGCTGAGGACTGTGGAGACTGCAACGCTGCAAGTGGATTGGCTAGCTGCAGGAAGTTATACACGAACCTTGTGAACGTCCCATGAGCGGCATGCTACCCCTGTATTATCGCCGCTCGTTTTGCGATAATATCCCGCGGCTTTCCAAGACGACCTTGATCTCAAGCATAACAGGACGGTGGGGATGACTAAGCGGCAACGATTCGATTCGCGCATACCAAGGCTGATTTGTGGCATGTGCTTTGTTTTGGGGGTCTTGGCTGCGGGCTGCGGCACCTTGGAGTCTACCGTTCTGCAGCGGGCAACCGACGCGCCTGTGGCGACACAGGTGGTAGAAGCGCTGCCGACGGAAGCGCCCACAGACACTCCCGTGCCGCCGACCGCGACGCCGACTCCCGAGCCGACCGCTACCCCCAGGCCTCAGCCGACCGCCACAAGCGAACCGACAGCGACGCCACTCTTGTCGCCGATTGACCGCATGGTAGCGGCGCGCGATCCCGAAAAGGGCAAGATACTTTTCGAGACTTTCCAGGACGATGCCGGTTCCGGCTACTCTTGCTCCAATTGCCATTTGCCGACCAGCGAAAAAACCAATATCGGCCCCGGCCTGCTGAATATCAAAGATCGCGCTGCCACGCGCGTCGACGGGCTGACTGCCGCCGAGTATATCTACGAATCCATCACGGACTCCATGAGCTACACGGTTGAAGGCTTTGAAGCCGATCTCATGCCGCAAAATTGGGCCGAGATTTACACGGACCTTGATATCTTCGATATCGTCGCCTACCTGCTCACGCTGGAAGGCAGATCGGATATCGACGACCCCGATCCTGTAGCCGAGGAGGCCGCGTCGGACTCCGACTAGGTCGCTGGCCAGCGAAATCTGGCAAGGGCTCGCCGGCAATTAGCGGGTTAGGGCTTCAACCTCGTTGCTGAGCGACTGATCGGCTGAGGCCAAAGCTGCGCGTGTGGATTCCAGCCATGCACGATCTTCGCTGATGACGCGCTCTTGCGCATCCAGCACGGCTGCTGTGGCGCTGGGCGCGGCGCCGCCCGGCAAGTCTCGCGCGTCGACGAAGGCACGCGGGTCAAGCGCGCGATTGAAAGCTTCATCAGATAGCTCAACTTGTCGTCCTAACGTATCCAGCGCGACCTGTCGCAAGCTATCGGCGCTCAAGTCCGTCGGCGCCAGGTCCTGCGCCTGCGCGTGACGCACCAGCGCCGAGACCAGGCTATGCGCTTGCCGGAAGGGCAGGCCGGCTTCCCGCACCAGTGTATCCGCCAATTCGGTAACAGTCGTAAAACCAGCTATGGCGCGCCGGCGCAGATGCTCGACATTGACGCCCAGCGTATCCACGACAGCGCCATATAGCCGCAGAATCTCGGACGCCGTCTCCAGTGACCCAAACAGGAGCGGGATGATCTCGTCTTCGATGTCTTGCGTGTCGCCAAATGGGATATTGTGGCACTGCAGCGTGATCCCGTGCGCCTGCGCCATCATGCGGCTGATGCGCGCGCGCAGATGCTCCAGCACAACCGGATTGCGCTTCTGCGGCATGATGGAGCTGATCTGCAAGAAGCTCTCGTCGATGCGGATCGCTCCGCTCTCTTGCGTCGCCCAGAACAGCATGTCCTTGCTGAAACGGGAGAGATTCACCCCCAGCGTGGACAAAGCGCCGGCTACATCCGTCATATTGTCTGAGGCGCCGATGCTGTCATAGGTGCTGAGCTGAACCTCGTCGAAGCCGAGCAAGCGCGCGCTGAGCTGCCGGTCGATGGGAAAGGCTGTGCCGGTCAGGGCGGCGGCGCCCAGCGGACTCTGATTGTTGGTCGCGTAGGCGAAGCGCAATCTGGCTGAGTCCCGCTGCAGACAAGCGAGGACGCCGGCGATGTAGTGCGCCATCGTGGTCGGCTGCGCCGGCTGCGTATGCGTATAACCCGGCATCAAAGTTTCCAGATGCTCTCGCGCGAAAGCCAGCAGACTCTCGCGCAGGCTGATCAAGTCGTCGGCGGCCTCCAGCAGTGGCGGGCGCAAAGCCAGGCGAGTCAGCGCGTAACCCAGATCGTTGCGGCTGCGCGCCAGCTGCAGGTTGCCGCCGTATTCCGCGCCGGCTAGCTCAATCAATCTGTTTTCCACCGCGAAAAACAGGTCTTCCACGCCCGAGCGGTAGGCCAGCTCGTCGATGCCCGCCGCATCGACCTGCGCCAGCGCATTCAGCAGCGCGGCTGCGTTATCTCGCGTGATGATTCCGCAGCGAAAAAGCATCACGGCGTGCGCGCGGTTGGCCGCCAGCATGGGCTCATAATAGTAGGTCTTGGCGTCCTGAAAGAAGGGTTTCAGCACATATTCTTCGTAGAGCGGATGAGGAAACGAGGCGAACTCGCGCGACACGGCTTAGCCTTTCAAGCCCGTTAGCGCGATCCCCTCTATGATGTAGCGTTGAAAGATGATGACCACTAGCAAGAGCGGCACCACCGACAGCGAGGCGCCGGTCATAATCAGATTCCAGGGCGTATCGGCTTCGGACGAGAACTGCTGAATACCCACCGGCAAGGTGAACATTTCGCTGCGCGTGGTGGCGATCAGCGGCCAGATGAAGGCGTTCCAATTGCCCAGGAAGTTGAAGATGCACAGCGCGCCAATCGCCGGCAGGCTCAGCGGCACCGCCACGCGCCAGAACAAGCCGAACTCGCTGACGCCGTCGATGCGCCCGGCATCCAGCAGCTCGTCCGGCACGCCTTGCATGAATTGCCGCATGAGGAAAATGCCGGCGGCGGTGATCACGCCCGGAAAGGCGATGCCCCAGTAAGTGTCGACCCAGGTGCCGCCAATCGGCGGATTGGACGACATGATAAACCAGGGGATGAGCAGCATCTCAGTCGGCACCATCAGCGAGGTCAGGAAGATGATGAAGATGGGCCGCTTGCCGGGGAATTCGTATTTGGCGAAGACGAAACCCGCCAGCGCGTCGAAGAAGGCCACGCTGACCGTGCTGATGACCGCGACGATGAAGGAGTTCTTGTACCAAAGCGGCAGATCCGTCCGATTGATAACCTCGTTATAGTTGTCCAGGGTCGGCTCGACCGGGAAGATATTCCGGCGCAGGATTTCCGTCTCCGGCTTGACCGAGGTCGACAGCATCCACATAAAGGGCACGATCATGGTGAAGGCGATCATGGTCAGCAGCAGATACGAGAAGAACTTGTACTTCCAGTCGTCGCCGGCTTTGCCAACAGCCGTGACCCGGCCCTGGTCTTTGAAGATATTCGAGGGAGTGATGGATTCGGCCATGATCGCCTCAGTTGATCCGCCGCGATGTCACGGATAGTTGAATGATGGTGACGCCCAATATCATGGCGAAGAGAACGACGGTAAGCGACGAAGCATAACCCATGTTGAAACTCTGGAAAGCCTCGCGATACACACGCAAAACCACCGTCGTGGTTGAATCAAGCGGACCGCCGCGCCCCTGTTCGGTCATCGCGACCACCGGCGCGAACATACGCAAAAATGAAATCGTCTGCAATACCAGCAGATAGACAATGCTCGGATTCAGCAGCGGCATCGTGATAAAACGGAAGGTGTGCCAGCGGCTGGCGCCATCGACTTCGGCCGCTTCATAATAAGTGCGCGGAATCTGTTTGAGCCCGGCCAGGAAGATTATCACCGCGAAGCCCATGCCTTGCCAAATTACCAGCGCCAGCACCGACGGCAGCGCCTGCTGCGGGCTGCGCAGAAAAGGCTGCTGTGGCAGCGACACCAACTGCAAGATGACGTTAAACAAGCCGAAGCGCGGCTGGTAGAGCATTCGAAAGACCCAGGCGATGGCGATAGTCGAGGTGACAAAGGGCAAAAAGAACAAAATGCGATACAGCGTGCTCATAACGCGAATTTCGTTGAGCATCATGGCGATCGCCAGCGCCAGGCAAAGTTGAATCGGTACACCGAAGACCACATAACTGATCGTATTGCGGAAGGCGGACTTGGTGACCGATTTTTTCTTGCTCAACTCTTCAACGACTTTTTCGTAATTTTCCAAGCCGACGTAGGGCTGCTCCACCGACAGCGGATTGTAGTCGTGCAGGCTCATCTGGAAGGCGAAGAAGGTCGGATAGATGCGGATGTAGGCGAAGAATACGATGGGAATCGCCAGGAAAATATAAGCCCAGACAATTTTCTTCCGCGCCAGCGTCCAGCGAAATGGGAGATTGACTTGTCGTTTGACTTTACGACCCATGTTGTCTGCCCGCAATTGGCGGATTCAGGTGGTTATAAAGCAAAAACTACGCCAGGCGGCGAACTGCCTGACGTAGTTGATTATGCGTGTTGCTCAACCGCGATTACTCACGATCGGCCCAGAAGTTGTCGATCAGCTCCTGCTCGGCTGCCGCGGCTTCATCCAGCGCGTCGCAGGCATCCATGCCGCCGAGACGGATATTGTCGAAGGCGTCGATCAGGACTTGCCGCTGAGCGCTCTCGTCCACGAAGAAAGTCGCGTGCGAGTAGGCCAGCCCGGCCGAGAAAGCGCCCAAAATCGGGTCAGCCAGGATCATCTCATCGCTGGCAGCGGAAAGCTGCGCCGGCAATTCACCTACGTTGTTGACCCAGAGCGTGCCCGCCTCTGGCGTGGTGATGAACTGCAGGAACTTGACAGCCGCTTCCATACGAGCCGGGTCGTCATTGGCGCGGCGCGTGATGCCGTGCGTCCAATAGGAACCGAAAGTGTGCCGCTCGCCGTTGGGACCAACCGGCAATTCGGTCACGCCGTAATTCAGGTCCGGATTATTGTTCCTGATTGTGCCGACGCGGAAAGAGCCGTCAACATGCAGCGCCGTCTCGCCATTGACGAAGGCGTTGGTCGAGCCATCGAGAATGTCGTTGCTGCCCGTGACCAGCTCGGTCTCGAAGGCGGCCAGCCAACTGAACGCGGCGCAGCCTTCTTCGCTGTTGTAGGTGACGGTGCGGCCGTCATCGCTATAGGGCGCGCCGCCGTACTGACGAATCAGCACTTCGCGGAACCAGTGATGATCCTGCGACGCCAGCGCCGGCGCATGGCCCTGCCGAACGATGCTCAAAATGTCGCTTTCATCGCCGTCGTACACCGTCGTTGCGACGGCGGCCTCAACGAATTCATCCAGCGTAGCCGGCGGAGACTCCGGATCCAAGCCGGCATCGGCGAAGATATCCTTGTTCCAGAACAGCGCCAGTGAGCGTACCGCAGTCGGGATCGCCCAATAGCTGCCTTCGAACTTGGAATTGGCGACCATCGGCGAGAAAGTCTCCAGGATGAATTCCTCGCTGAAGGGATCGTCCGGCAGCGGAATCAGGTAACCGGCGTCCACAAAGGCCGGGATCCAGCCGTAGAACAGCGTCACCACGTCAGGCCCCACGCCGGCCGGCGCCGAAGCGGCCAATTCGTCGCGGAAGTTGGCGTAGGGGATATCGCTATTATGGACTACCTTAATGCCCGGATTTTCCGCTTCGAACTGCTCAATCAGCATATTCATCGCGTCAACGCGGGCGCCGAAGTTATATTGCCAGTATTCGATTTCTACCACGTCATCTTGCGCGCCCGCTACTGCACCGAGCGACAACAGGATGACCAGCACTGCCAGTATGGCAATTAGCCTAGACTTAAGCATCTCGCACTCCTTATGATTGTTTGTCTAAATTCGCACACTAACACTTTAACTTATCTGCGGGCGATTGCCAAATGCTCCTGATTCGCCTACAGGTCGATCTTGAATAGCCGCGCCGCGTTGCCGCCGAAGATCAGCTGGATGTCTTCCTCGCGGTAATTCAGCTCGCGCACATCGCGTATCTGTTGGACCAGGTAGGGCTCGGCCAGGCCGCGCGGAAAATAGCTGGAATCGGTGCCGAAGATGATGCGCTCGGGCCCGATCGTCTCCATATACTTGCGGAACAGCTTCTTGGTGTCCCATTCGCCGTCGACCCACTTCACCCACTGATTGGAGCCCGAGGTGTCGATGCAGACATTGCCGCAAGCCCAGCAGAGTTGCAGCGTCTCGCGTATCCAGGCGCAGCCGAAATGCGGCACGACGAAGGTCACTTCGGGAAAGTCCTTGGCCACATTGTGCAGCTTCAGCGGATTGATGTTCTCGTGCCAGGCCACGCCGCCGCCGCTGCCCAGGATGCCGAAGTGAATCAGCACCGGGATGTCCAGCTCGGCGCAGATCTCCCAGACCGGATAGCCGGCTTCATCTTCCACCGGACGGTCCAACGCCGGCGCCAGCAGCTTGTAGGCCTTCATGCCGTCTTCGGTAACGGCGCGCTTGACTTCATCGGCGGCGCCGTCGCTGAAAAGGTAATTGTGCGCGAAACCGACGAATTTGTCGGGATGGCGCTGAATGACCTTGGCCAGATTTCTGTTGCCGCCACCAGTGACGAATCCCACGGCGCGCAAGCCGTAGCGCTCCACCTCAGCCGCCCAGCGATCCGCCAGCTCCTCGTCGCTGTACGATTCGCGCTCCGGCGGATCAAAGCCCCAGGTGGCGCGCCATTGGCGGTTGTAGGCCATGGCCAGCTCGCGGGCGATGCCGGCGCGGCGCTCTCCCACGCGCTCGACATAGTCCTTGCGTGGGTTGGGTCCCCCTTCGATAAATGAGCCTTGCCGGGTCGGAAAATGCAAGTGAAAGTCAATAACCTTGAGTCCGTTGTACATTGGCGCCATCCTCTCATTGAGTTTGTAAGAGCCAGATCGTTGTGACCGATGATAACCCATAGCGCGCCCGAATCTCAAACCGGGCGTCAAGGACCGTTAGGCAAATCTCGCTACTTGCTCCGCCGCCGCGCTATTGGACGTCGCTGATTTGCTCGCTATACTTGTAGCCGATTTGTGAACCGTATCAGTCGATTGAAAGGAAATCTCAAATGCCCAGACCTGTTACCCTATTTACCGGACAGTGGGCGGATCTGCCCTTTGAGACCATCGCCGAGAAAGCCAAGAACTTCGGCTACGATGGCCTGGAGCTGGCTTGCTGGGGCGATCACTTCGAAGTGGACAAGGCGCTGGAAAGCGACGCCTACATTCGCTCGCGCCATGATGTGCTCGAGCAGCACGGCTTGCAGTACTTTTCTATTAGCAATCACCTGGTGGGCCAATGCGTGGCGGAAGCCTTCATCGACGAGCGGCACCGCGCCATTTTGCCCGACCGCCTCTGGGGCGATGGCGATGACGATGGCGTACGCGAACGCTGCGCTCAGGAGATGATCGACACGGCGCGCGCGGC
>LXNI01001493.1_pt1 | contig 19909 bp, 17 predicted proteins | sample 809091 | NCBI WGS metagenome assembly LXNI01 (sample SAMN04870527, study PRJNA318959) | sponge metagenome | biome: 01000161; feature: marine sponge reef; material: water | host: Sarcotragus foetidus | place: Greece: Milos, Mediterranean Sea | collected 2013-05-29 | depth 5-7 m | reverse complement strand
TTGAACAAGGATCTTCCTCCCTATGTGATGGCTTCTGGGAAATTTGCCGTCACGCATGGACTGAACAAGGTGGGCCTGCAGCGTCAGGGGTTCACGAAAGAATGCATCCTGGCCCTGCATCAATCCTATCGACTGCTGTTTCGTAACAAAGGCTCACGAAGCGAAAATCTTCCGCAGGTGGAAGCGCTGGCTGAAAAATTTCCCGAGGTCCGGAACTTCCTGGAATTCATCACGACCAGCAAAAGGGGGATCGTGCCGTAGACCTCATTACTCGCTGGACGTGATCAGCTGGGCTGCAAGCCTTGCCGCTTCAGCGGAACCATCTTTCCCCCCAAGTGCTTCCCGGATACTGCCCATCTCTGCAATCATTGCAGCCGTGTAAGACGCGTCTGAAAGCAGTTTCTCCAGTTCCTGGACAATGTTGTCCGGGGTCGCCTCGTGCTGGATCAGCTCCCTGCTGATCTCCTTGTTGGCAATGACATTGGCGATACCGGCATAAGTGAAGTTTACAAGTCGGCTGAGAATCCAGTAGGAGATTGGCGAGAGCTTGTAGATGATCAGCATGGGCGTCTGCATGAGTGTGATCTGCAGGGTCACCGTACCAGAAGTCGCAGCAATAACATCACAGGCGTTGATCACGTCGTAAATGCCGGCCGTGCTCATCATGATATCTGCCGGCAGGTCGCTTGCAAAGCGTTGCACGAAATCCGCCGACAGGGTGGATGCGACCGGTACAACGAACTGGACATCCGGGCGTTTGAGTGCAAGCTTGCTTGCCGCCTGAATCAGGGTCGGGAAATTATGTTCGACCTCACTCGCACGACTTCCGGGAAACAGGCCAACCAGTTTTTTATCAGAAGAGATTCGGTGCGCCTTCAGAAAAGCATCCTTGTCCATGCTCGGGTGTGCGTCCTCAACCAGTGGATGGCCGACGTACTCCACGGGAACACCCGCATCCTTGTAGAATTTCTCTTCGAACGGGAATACGGTGGCCATCTTGTCCACGCATTTCCTGATCACCCGTATCCGGGATGAGCGCCAGGCCCAGATTTGTGGACTGACGTAGTACATGACCTTGGTACGGCTGCGTGCAGCCTGTTTGGCAAGCCGTAAATTGAAATCCGGCGAATCGATCAGTACCAGCACATCCGGACGGATACGCTTCAATTCGCGCTTCATTCTGTTCAGGATACTCAGAAGACGCGGGTAGTGCCTGATCACCTCAACGAGCCCTATCACGGAGAGTTCCGAGACATCTGCCAGAATGTGCACGCCTGCCTGTCGCATGTGATCCCCACCGAGGCCGTAGCAGGTGATGTCGGGAAAGATTTTCTTCAGCTCAACGGCCAGCCTCGCGCCGTACAGGTCCCCTGAGGCCTCTCCGGCGACCACCATTACACAGGGGCCCCGGCCTTCAGCCATCGTGGGCCCGTCTTATCGCATCCACAACCGATTCGATCTGGGAGAGGGAAATTTCCGGGAACATGGGCAGCGAAAGGCACTGCATGCACACGGTATTCGTATGGGGCAGCTCCAATGACCTGGAGATCCCTGCAAAGGCTTTCTGATTTCCCAGGGGTTCAGGGTAGTAAATGGCATGCCCGATCTGGTTCTTGTGCAGCTGCTCGATAATGTCATCGCGTCCCGCACTCAGGATGGTGTACTGGTGGAATACGTGGGACAGGTCCTGGGGTGGACGGGGCACCTGCAAAGGCAATGCGTCAAGCATGCGGGTGTAGTGCCCGGCCGCATCGACCCGTTGCCGGTTAAAGGTATCCACATGCCTGAGCTTGACTCTCAATATGGCGGCCTGGATCTCATCCAGGCGACTGTTCCAGCCGAGTACCTCGTGGACGTTGCGGGTGGTGCTGCCATGATTTTTCAGCAAGGTGAACTTATTAGCCAACGTATCGCAGTCGGTGGTAAAAAGACCGCCATCTCCATACCCGCCCAGGTTCTTGCTGGGAAAAAAACTGAAGCAGCCTGCATCCCCCAGGGCACCCGTAGCCTTTCCATTCACTCGCGCCCCGAAGGACTGCGCGCAGTCTTCGATGACCTGCAGTCCACGGCGTTGTGCAAGGCGGCTGATGGGGGCCATGTCCGCCGCCTGGCCGAACAGATGCACGGGCAGGATGGCGCGTGTCCGGTCTGTGATGGCGGGCTCAATGGATTCGGCCAAGATATTGAACGTTACGGGGTCGATGTCTACGAATACCGCACTCGCCCCTACATGACCGATGGCCTCGGCCGTTGCGGCAAAGCTGAACGGCGTTGTGATGACCTCATCCCCCGGTCCAATGTTGCAGGCACGCAGGGCCAGGTGCAGGGCATCACTTCCCGAGTTGCATGAGATCGCGTGCTTGACGCCCAGATAATCGGCGGCTTCCGCCTCAAACTGCTGCACGTTGGTGCCCTGTATGAACTGGGTGCTGGCCAGCACCTCGCCGATGCAGGCGTCGATTTCCTCTCGCAACTTGGCATATTGCAATTTCAGGTCCAGCATCGGGATCATGACAGGAAACTCCGGGTGAAAGTCTTGAACTACGTCAGTTGCTCGCTGATCAGGATTGCTGTCTGCAAGGCACGCTTGCCGTCGAGCCCACTGACCTTGGGCGAGGCCCCGTTCGCGATGCAACCCAGAAAGTTCTCAATTTCAGCCAGCAGTGCATCGTTTTCCTCGCAGCGAATCTTCTGCACGTCGATGTTGGGTACTCCGGGATACATTTCCTGCTCACCTTTGCGGTAGACGGCAAGTTCGTGGTTTTGAAAATCCACGGAGAGGTAGGCGTCATTCTGGAAAATCCGCATTTTGCGGTCCGTCGTGGTGCTCACCCGACTGGCGGTTACGTTAGCCACGCACCCGTTTTTGAAAGTGATCCGGGCATTGGCGATGTCGATATCATCGGACAGCACCGGCGTGCCCTTGGCGTCAATCCTGTCAACCTCAGAGTTGACAATTTCCAGGATGATGTCGATATCGTGGATCATCAGGTCGAGCACTACGTTGACCTCGGTTCCGCGGATCTTGTACGGAGAGAGGCGATGGCACTCGATGAAGCGGGCCTCACCCAGCTGCTCCTCAAGGGCCACGATCGCAGGGTTAAAGCGCTCCAGGTGTCCTACCTGCAGTACACGGCCATGTTCGCGTGCCAGGGCAATCAGTGTGTCCGCCTGTTCCAGCGAGGCCGTCATCGGTTTTTCAACGAGCACATGGGACTTGTGGCAAAGAAAATCCTGGGCGACCTCAAAGTGCAGGTCGGTAGGCACGGCGATACTGACTGCATCCACCTGGCCAAGCAGTTCGCGGTAATCCGCTACCGCTGTACAGGAGGTGGCCGCTGCGATTTCCTGTGCTTTCCCGTAGTCCTTGTCGGCAACGGCCGTTAATGCGCTGTTTTGCAACTGAAAAAATTTCTGCGCATGAAACTTGCCTAAATGACCGACACCAATGACCGCAGTTTGTATCTCTGGCACTTTATTTCCAGTATCCTTTACAGAGGTGTGCAGTATACAAGTTTGTGTGCTGGCCACTAACCCTTTACTTGCGCAAAGCTGATTAGTTTTAGTCAATCATTGTTGGTCAAAGAAAACACACACCCGTTGGATCCTGTTGCCGGAATTGATGAGGCAGGGAGAGGTTCGTTGGCCGGACCAGTGATTGCAGCCGCCGTCGTTTTACATCCGAATCGCGACATCAGCGGACTGCGGGATTCCAAAAAGCTCAACCCTGACAGGCGCAAACGCCTGTACGAGGAGATCACTTCAAAAGCGGTGTACTGGGGCATCGGGCGCGCGACTGCTGCCGAAATCGATGAACTGAACATCCACCATGCGACACTGTTGGCCATGACACGTGCCTGGGAGTCCATGCCCATCCGGGTGGACAAGGTTCTGGTCGACGGTTTGTATTGTCCGGAACTTGCCGCCTCGTGCAAGGCGGTTGTCAAGGGGGACCAGACGGTGCCTGTGATCAGTGCAGCCTCGATCCTTGCAAAAGTAACACGGGATGAGGAAATGCTGGGCTATCACGCAGCCTATCCCAAGTACGGATTTGACCAGCACAAGGGCTATCCGACTGCGGGTCATCTGGCCGCCCTGCATGATCACGGACCCTCCGACCTGCATCGTAAAAGCTACCGGCCGGTCCGCGATGCACGTCAAATCGAGCCGGGCGATTCGAAGCGCCTGGGTCCATCACCCCGGCCATACGCCAAGTCCGTTCCAATCACGTAGCACGTCACCATGGGACAATTCGTACACTTGCACCTGCACACCGAGTATTCGCTCGTGGACAGTATCGTGCGCATACCCGACCTCATGAAAGCGGTGCGCCAGCAGGGTATGGCAGCCGTCACCCTGACCGATGTCAACAACCTGTTTGCTCTGGTTAAATTCTACCGTGCCGCTGTGCACCACGGCATCAAACCCATTATTGGCCTGGAAGCGCGCGTATCCGGACTGACGTCCGACGAACCGGATTCCTCCCTGGTTTTCCTGTGCAAGAACAACGCGGGATACGAGGCATTAAGCCGACTGCTTACCCGGGCCTATCTTGAAAGCGAGCATGTCAGCGGTCCGGTGTTACAGCGTAGCTGGCTGGAAGAGGCAAGTGATCATCTGATTGTACTGTCGGGTGCCAGGGATGGAGACGTCGGCAAAGCCCTGCTCGCAGGCGATCAGCGCCTGGCACACGCGCATGCCGATTTCTGGGCCTCGCGGTTTACCGATAATTACTATATCGAGTTGCAGCGCACCGGGCGCAGCGGAGAGGATCTGTACCTGGATGAAGCGATGGAACTGGCAGGTAAATTTTCACTGCCGGTGGTGGCCAGCAATGACGTGAGGTTCCTGTTCCAGCAGGATTTTGAAGCCCACGAGGCACGTGTCTGTATCCAGACGGGTTGCATACTGGAGGATACACGCAGGCCGCACCTGTATTCGGATCAGCAGTATCTGCGCAGCGCACAAGAGATGGCCGATCTCTTTTCGGATATCCCTGAAGCCATCGTCAATAGCGTCGAGATCGCCAAACGCTGTAACGTAACGCTGACCTTCGGGGAAAGTGTGCTTCCCAATTTCCCGATACCGGACGGCCTTACCCCGCAGGTATTCATCAAGCAGGAAGCAGAAATGGGGCTGAAAGAGCGTCTGCAGAAAACCGATTCCGACAGCCTGTCTGCAGGAGCCGGCTATACGGAGCGTCTGCACAGCGAGCTGGAAGTCATCAATTCGATGGGCTATGCAGGGTATTTTCTTATCGTCGCGGATTTTATCCGGTGGGCCAAGAAAAATGCCATTCCGGTCGGTCCCGGAAGAGGCTCGGGTGCAGGTTCCCTGGTTTCCTACGCACTGGGCATCACGGATATCGACCCCTTGCAGTACGACCTGCTGTTTGAGCGGTTTCTGAATCCCGAACGCATCTCCATGCCGGATTTTGACATTGATTTTTGCATGTCAAACCGGGATCGCGTGATTGAATATGTGGCGCACCAATACGGACAGTCCCACGTCAGCCAGATCATCACGTACGGCAGCATGGCGGCACGCGCCGTGGTACGCGATGTCGGCCGTGTGCTCGGCTACCCGTACGGATTCATTGACCGTATTGCCAAGCTGATCCCGTTTGAGGTCGGCATGACCCTGGACAAGGCGCTGGAGCGTGAGCCTGCACTGCAGGAGCAGTATGAGGGTGAAGAGGAAGTGCGTGCCATCCTGGACATGTCAAAGACCCTGGAAGGACTTGTGCGCAATGCCAGCAAGCATGCCGGTGGCGTGGTGATCGCACCGTCTGAACTCACCGAGTTCACCCCGCTGTACTGTGAGGCAGGCGGCACCAATGTCGTCACCCAGCTGGACAAGGACGATGTGGAGGCGATAGGTCTCGTGAAATTTGATTTCCTGGGGCTTCGCACGCTCACGATCATCGACAACACGGTACGAATGGCCAATGCAAAGCTCCACAGACTGGGTGAGTCGGTTTTCAATATTGATGAAATACCGCTGGATGATGTAAGCGCCTACGAGACGCTCAAGCGAAGACAAACCACGGCCGTATTCCAGCTCGAATCAAGTGGCGTCAGGGACATCATCAAAAGACTGCGCCCGGACAATTTCAACGACATTGTCGCGCTGGTTGCACTGTACCGTCCCGGCCCGCTGCAATCGGGGATGGTAGAGGACTACATAAAACGCAAGCATGGTGCCCGGGTCGATTATTTCCATCCCGACCTGGAGCCGGTTCTCAGGCAAACCTATGGCGTGATCCTGTACCAGGAGCAGGTCATGCAAATTGCCCAGGTGCTGGCCGGGTATACACTCGGCAGTGCGGATATCCTGAGGCGTGCCATGGGCAAGAAAAAACCCGAAGAAATGGCGCAGCAGCGGGAAATTTTTGTCTCAGGCGCTGTCGAGCGCGGCGTTGACAAAAGAACAGCAGACCACATCTTTGACCTGATGGAGAAATTTGCCGGGTACGGGTTCAACAAATCCCACTCGGTGGCCTACGCGCTGCTCGCCTACCAGACCGTCTGGCTCAAAACCCACTTTCCTGCCGAGTTCATGTCATCGGTCATGTCTTCTGATATCGACAATACCGACAAGGTGGTGCACCTGATAGATGAGTGCCGTGAGCTGGGCCTGGGTGTGGAGTCACCGGACATTAACAGCTCCCACTACGATTTTACTGTGCCGGATGACAAGATGATCCGCTACGGCCTCGGGGCTATCAAGGGAGTAGGGCGCGCCGCAGTGGAGCACATCGTGGCGCTGCGCGAGCAGCAGGGCAACTATACGGACCTGAATGATTTCTGCCTTCGCCTGGATTCGCAAAAAGTCAATCGGCGCTGTATCGAGGCACTGATACGTGCCGGTGCGATGGATTGTTTCGGGTACACGAGAGCCAGCCTGTTCGCACATCTGGACAAGGCCGTGCGTCATGCCGACCGCCACCAGCGCGATCTCGATGCCGGGCAAAACGACATGTTCGCCCAGGCCGATGCCGGCCAGCACGAACACAAGCCACAACTGCAAGCCATCGAGGAATGGGATGATGAAACCAAGCTATCCGGTGAGCGTCAGACACTGGGCCTTTACCTGACCGGTCACCCGATTACCTACTATCAGCAGGAATTGAATAGGATTACCAACAATACGGTAAAAGAGCTGCTGGACAACCGGGATCTGGCCCAGGTGCCGAGGAACGGCCCGAATTCCGAGAACGGAAAGGAGGTGCTGGTGGCGGGGCTGGTGGACCAGATCCGTCTTCGCAACAGCGCCAAGGGACGCCTCGCATTCCTGACCATTGATGATAATACGGGACGCATCGATGTTGCCGTCTTTGCAGGCGACTACGCAAAGTACAATCACCTGCTGGTCAAGGATGCTATCCTGATCATTCAGGGCAGCCTGGGGTGGGATGAATTCTCCGAGCGTGCCCGCGTTAGAGCCGATCAGATATGGAATTTCGGCGAGTACCTCAAGCAATTCGGCACGCTGCTGAATATCCGGGTCCGGCCACAAGGCGCATCCCCCTCTTTGGTACAGGACCTGCACCGCTACCTTCTGCCCTTCAAGAACGGCAAATGTTCCGTACATGTCGAATACGAAAGCCGTTCTGCAGTCGCGCGACTCGCTTTTCCAAAGGACTGGAGCATTTCTTTAGATGAGAAGCTGCTGCGCCAGCTGTCGCAGGTATCCGAGGTGTTGGGTACAGATGTGGTGTACAAGTAGCGGGTGATTCATGCATGATTGCGGATGTTTGCAGCACGGACACACAGACCCTGTTGAGTTACTAGGATGAACCCAGATTATCTGAATTTCGAGCAGCCCATCGCAGAGCTGGAGGCCAAGATTGACGAGTTGAAACTTGTTGAGGGGTCGGATGAATTCAATCTCAACGAAGAGATTGCCCGATTACAGGCCAAGTCGCAGAGCTTGATCGAATCGATCTTTCGCAATCTCAGTCCGTGGCAGATCTCGCAATTGGCCCGTCATCCCAAGCGGCCCTATACCCTGGACTATATCGAGCATCTGTTTACCGATTTTACCGAGCTGCACGGGGACCGCATGTATGCGGATGATGCGGCGGTGGTCACCGGGATCGCCCGGTTCGAGGCTCAGTCCGTGGCCGTGATTGGCCATCAGAAGGGGCGCAATACCAGTGAAAACATCCGGCGCAACTTCGGCATGCCGCGACCTGAAGGGTACCGGAAAGCACTGAGGGTGATGGAACTGGCCGAGCGTTTCAAGCTGCCGGTACTGACCTTTGTCGATACTCCCGGTGCCTACCCGGGGGTTGGAGCCGAGGAACGGGGCCAGAGCCAGGCCATCGCCTTGAATCTGCAACGCATGTCCGGGCTGAAAACACCGATTGTGTGTACGGTGATCGGTGAAGGCGGTTCCGGCGGTGCACTCGCCATCGGCGTGTGTGATTATCTGTCCATGCTGAGCTACAGCACGTACTCGGTAATCTCTCCGGAGGGCTGTGCATCGATTCTGTGGAAGGATGCAGGCAAGGCGGAGGATGCTGCAACGGCCATGGGGATCACGGCTGACCGCCTGTTCGAGCTGAAGCTGATCGACGAGATTATCCAGGAACCGTTGGGGGGTGCCCATCGGGACATTGAGACCACTGCCGCAAATATCCGCAATATGCTCGCCCAGACCCTGACACGTCTCAATTCCATGCCAACAGAAGATTTGCTAGCTGCGCGTTACCGGCGCCTTACACAGTTTGGTATTTTCAAGTAGTCCAGCTGTCTGATCGTCGCATGCAAGCTCGCTTCGTGTGTCATGCAATCCATTGATTCTTCTCTTGAGCGTTTTTTCGAGTCCTACCGCTTTGTCTCGCGCTTCGTGCTGGCCTACAGCGGCGGCATGGATTCAACCGTACTCCTGCACGCCATGCACAGACTCGGGTTGCCGCTATACGCAGTGCATGTAAACCATCATCTGCAAGCGCAATCCACGACATGGCAGCAGCATTGTGATTCGGTGTGCAAGGCACTGGGCATTGACTTCGCGGCCGCCTCGGCACCCGTGCAAAAGGCGCCGCAGCAAAGCCTGGAAGAATGTGCACGCAAGGTCAGGTATCGGTGCCTGTTTGAGCAGGTAGGGCCACAGGATGTCCTGGTAAGCGCACATCACCAGGATGATCTGGCCGAAACCCTCCTGCTGCAATTGTTGCGCGGTGCAGGACCTGCCGGTCTCGCTGCCATGGGGGCAGACCGCATGCAGGCCGAGGGCAGGCACCTTCGCCCGCTGCTCACCCATACACGCGCACAACTGAGTGAATACGCAACAAGCCATTCCCTTGACTGGGTGGAGGATCCCAGCAACCGGTCATCGCAGTTTGACCGCAATTACCTGCGCCTTGAGATCCTGCCCCGGCTGGTGCAACGCTGGCCGGCGGCCGTACAGACGTTTTCGCGTGCAACGGAGCTGCAGGCCGATGCCCTGCAGTGTCTGCACGAACTTGCTGACCAGGACGTCCAGGCAGCTTCCACAGGTCATGCCCACATTCTGGACATCGGGTTTTTACAACACCTGGGGGCTGCCCGGCTGAAAAATGCGTTGCGCGGCTGGATCCGGGGCCAGGGCCTGCAGGTTCCCGGCAAAAAAATGCTGGAGCACATTATCGAGGACATGGTGTACAGGAAAGACCTTGATACGGCGCCTGTGCAAACCTGGGCTGCGGGGGAGGTGCGCCGTTACCGAAACAGCCTGTACCTGCTCGATCCCCGGGTGGCGCATGACCCCGGGCAGGTGTTTCAATGGCAGATAGACCAGCCGCTGGTCATCAAGAGTCTCAACCGGGTACTGCACTACTCCGACCTCGAGCAATTCAATGTCAACGTACCCGAGGGCACCCGCGAACTCACGGTGCAATTCAGAAAAGGTGGTGAGCGTTTCAGGCCTGCAGGGCAAAAGCATCACAGGACACTGAAAAACCTGTTTCAGGAAGGAAATATCCCGCCGTGGGAACGCGACCGTATCCCTTTGCTGTACCACGAGGGAGAACTGATTTCCGTGCTCGGGTACTGGAACTCGGCCTCAACCTGAATTTTTTCAAGGGGGGCAAATTCAGTGATTCATCGTGCGCTGAACTGGATAATCCAGAGCGGATTTGCTAGGCTTCAATCCCGTCTTGAATACATTTTCCTCCCGGCATGGCTGCCCGCGTGCAGGCAAGGGAGCACATGAAAGGCTCAATGACGCGCTATATATTCATTACAGGCGGTGTGGTGTCCTCGCTGGGCAAAGGCATCGCATCTGCTTCTCTCGGGGCCATCCTCGAAGCCCGTGGACTCAAAGTCAGCCTCATGAAACTGGATCCGTACATCAACGTGGATCCGGGAACCATGAGTCCTTTCCAGCACGGGGAAGTGTTTGTGACTGCAGACGGTGCCGAAACGGATCTTGACCTGGGGCATTACGAGCGATTTGTGAATGGCCGGTGCAGTAAAAACAACAATTTCACTACCGGGCAGATTTACGAAAATGTCATCCGCAAGGAGCGCCGCGGAGATTACCTGGGCGGCACGGTGCAGGTGATCCCGCATATCACCAACGAGATCAACCAGTGCATCGTGGAAAGCACGCGAGAGGCAGACGTCGCCCTCGTTGAAATCGGCGGTACGGTCGGTGACATAGAATCCCTGCCTTTCATGGAGGCCATACGTCAGCTGGGCGTGGAACTGGGGCGTCGCAGCACGCTGTATATCCACCTGACCCTGGTGCCGTACATCCAGGCCTCGGGCGAGATGAAGACCAAGCCCACGCAGCACTCGGTCAAGGAACTGCGCTCTATCGGGATTCAGCCGGACATACTCCTGTGCCGTTCAGATCGTCCCCTGCCGGAGGAGCAGCGCAAAAAGATTGCCCTGTTCACCAATGTCGAGGAAAAGGCGGTCATCTCCACCGTGGATGTCAGCACCATCTACAAGCTGCCGCTTTGGCTGCATTCCCAGGGACTGGATACGATTGTTGCAGAAAAATTCGAGCTCGACCTGCCTGTCGCCCAGTTGAAAGACTGGAAAGAAGTGGTCCATGCGATCGAGTTCCCGGAGGCGGAAGTTACGATCGGGATGGTCGGCAAGTATGTGGGTCTCACCGAGTCCTACAAATCACTGAATGAAGCGCTGACGCATGCGGGTATCCACACGCATACCAAGGTCAATATCCAATATATTGATTCTGAAACGATCGAAACAGACGGCACTGCCGCACTTCACGGGCTGGATGCCATTCTGATTCCAGGGGGCTTTGGCAAACGCGGTATCGAAGGAAAAATTGCAGCTTCGCGCTATGCGCGGGAGCACAATGTGCCTTACCTTGGCATCTGTCTGGGCATGCAGGTAGCCGTCATTGATTATGCACGCCATGTGGCGAACCTCGAGGATGCGCACAGTACCGAATTCAAGCCGGATACGGATCATCCCGTGATCGCACTGATTACTGAATGGCAGGACCATGCCGGGCAGATCCAGCGGCGCAGCAAGGTCTCCGACCTGGGCGGCTCGATGCGCCTTGGTGAGCAGGAATGCAAGCTGCAGCCTGACTCCCTGGTACGCCAGCTGTACGACAGGGATTCCATCGCGGAACGGCATCGCCACAGGTACGAATTCAACAGCACATTTATGGCAGTCCTGCAGGAAGCCGGGCTCTCTTTCACCGGCACCTCGACGGATGAGACACTGGCGGAAGTCATCGAGATTGGAAGTCACCCCTGGTTCGTAGGGTGTCAATTCCATCCGGAATTCACCTCAACGCCACGCAACGGACATCCCCTGTTTACCGGCTTTGTGCAGGCGGCGCGCACCTACCACAGCCAGCAGCTGGATACTGGCAAAAAAGATCCCGTCCAGCAGCAGACTGCGTTTGCCGATTTCTCGGTACACTCCGGCTAAGGGCCACACATTCAGGACCGATGAAACTCTGTGGTATTGACATAGGGCTTAACAGCCCCTTTTTCCTGATTGCCGGACCCTGTGTGGTGGAAAGTCTGGAACTGGCTCGCGAAACTGCAGGAAAGCTCAAGGAAATTACGGGTGAACTGAAGATCCCGTTTATCTACAAGTCTTCTTTTGACAAGGCCAACCGCTCGTCTGCAAAAAGTTTTCGTGGCATGGGGCTGGAGAAGGGGCTCAAAATACTTGCGCAAGTCAAAGACGAGGTGGGGGTGCCCGTGCTGACCGATGTGCACGAGGATACACCCTTGCAGGAGGTGGCAGAGGTTGTCGATGTCCTGCAGACACCGGCTTTTTTATGCCGCCAGACGAATTTCATCCAGCGTGTGGCTGCCTGTGGGCGACCGGTAAACATCAAGAAAGGCCAGTTTCTGTCGCCGGCTGAGATGCAGTATGTGGTCGATAAGGCCCGCGAGCAGGGCAATGCAGACATCCTGGTATGCGAGCGCGGCGCATCCTTCGGCTACAACAATCTGGTATCGGACATGCGTTCCCTGGCTATCCTGCGAAACACAGGTTGTCCGGTCGTATTCGATGCCACCCACTCCGTGCAGCTCCCAGGGGCCGGTGCAGGCTGTTCCGACGGGCAGCGGGAATTTGTACCTGTGCTGGCACGTGCCGCAGTCGCCAGTGGAATTTCAGGGCTGTTCATGGAAACCCACCCCGACCCGGAGTCTGCCAAAAGTGATGGCCCCAATTCGTGGCCGCTGGGCCAGATGAAGGATCTGCTGGGTGCACTTCAGGCGATTGACCAGGTGGTCAAGCAGCGGGGCTTTATCGAGACCCTTGTGTAAGGGAAACAGCAATATTCACAAGGAGAGTTCTGATGTCTGAAATTGAGTCAGTCCGTGCACGGGAAGTGATTGATTCGCGCGGCAACCCGACCGTGGAAGCCGATGTGCTGCTCGGTTCGGGTGTGCTTGGCCGTGCCTCGGTCCCTTCGGGCGCATCGACCGGTTCGCTGGAGGCCGTTGAATTGAGAGATGGTGACCCGAAGCGCTATGCAGGCAAGGGTGTCCAGCAGGCCGTGGACAACGTCAATTGTGAAATCCGGCAGGCCCTGCAGGGGTTATCCTGTTTTCAACAGGGCGATATCGATCAATGCATGCTGAAGCTGGACGGTACCGACAACAAGCAGCGACTGGGCGCCAATGCGCTATTGTCCGTTTCACTGGCGGTAGCCAAGGCAGCCGCACAGGAAAAACAGATGCCCCTGTACCGCTATCTGCATGCAGGTGGAAGTTTCAGGATGCCGGTGCCGATGATGAACATCCTCAACGGAGGGGAGCATGCGGACAACAGTGTGGACATGCAGGAATTCATGGTCATTCCCGTGGGCGCTTCATCCCTCAGAGAAGCCGTGCGCGTGGGTGCAGAGATCTTTCATGCCCTGAAAAGCACATTGCATGCGCGGGGACTCAATACGGCAGTAGGGGATGAAGGCGGCTTTGCCCCGGATCTGCGCTCCAATCATGAGGCGGTCGAGGTCATCCTCAAAGCCATTGAACAGGCAGGATTTTCAGTAGGAGGCGATGTCAGACTGGGCCTGGATGTCGCCAGCACCGAGTTCTACAAGGACGGAAAGTATGTGCTGGAATCCGAGGGCAAGTCTTTTGATTCCGTACAATTTGTGGAGTATCTCGTTGACTGGATCAACCAGTACCCGATTATCTCCATTGAAGACGGAGTGGCAGAAGATGACTGGGATGGCTGGAAACTTCTGACTGAAAAGGCAGGACAACGGGTTCAACTGGTTGGTGATGACCTGTTCGTCACCAATGCAGAGATCCTTGAAAGGGGAATTGAGGCGGGAGTGGCGAATTCCATTCTCGTCAAGGTCAACCAGATCGGCACGCTCAGTGAAACGCTGAATGCGGTACGTGTTGCACATGAAGCGGGCTACACTGCCGTCATGTCACACCGTTCTGGTGAAACCGAAGACGTCACGATTGCAGACCTTGCGGTAGCCACTGGTTGCGGGCAGATCAAGACCGGTTCATTATCAAGATCGGACCGGACTGCAAAATACAATCAACTGATACGCATTGAGGAGGAACTGGGGAGTCAATGCCATTATCCAGGGCTTGAGGCATTTACTTTCGGGACAACCTAATCCATTGAGAACGCTCATAGTACTGATGGCGGTCCTACTGCTGTTGCTGCAGTACAAGCTGTGGTTTGGTGAGGGCAGTGTGCGTGAAGGACTGGAATTGCGGGGCTCGATCAACGTTCAGGAAATGCAAAACGACGAGGCCGAGCAGCGCAACGATGTGCTGGCTGCAGAGGTTGAAGAACTCAAAACAGGGCTTGAGTCAGTGGAGGAACGGGCTCGAAGTGAACTGGGCATGGTCAAGAAAAATGAAACCTTCATTCATATCCTAGAAGGCCGGACCGGAGAAATTGTCGAAGAATAATCACCAACGTTGCTGGGCAATTGTCTGTGCGGCAGGCTTAGGTCAACGCATGGGAACGGACACCCCCAAGCAATACCTGCCTCTCAAAAACTCGACCGTCCTGGAGGAAAGCCTGGCCTGTTTTTTGTGCCATCCACAGATTGCAGGGGTGGTGGTGGCCTTGTCGGCCGATGATCACCGATGGGCCTCCCTTGAAATATCCTCAGACAAGCAAATTGTGGGCGTTGTGGGAGGCGACAGTCGGGCTCAATCCGTACGCCGTGCGCTGGACAAGGTGCGAGATGAGGCCGAGGGCGAGGACTTTGTACTGGTCCACGATGCGGCACGGCCCTGCCTGGGGTATGCAGACCTGGATAAGCTGATCACCGCGGGGCTTGCCAGCGAGGGAGGCGTCATCCTGGCAACCCCCATTTGCGATACGGTAAAGCAGGCTCGTGTATCAGCCGACGGATGGGAAGTTGACCGGACGCTGGATCGTAGTCTTTTGTGGAAGGCCTTGACGCCGCAGATGTTTCGCATGGAGGTGTTGCATGAGGCCCTGCAGTTTTGCATTGAAAATGACCGGGAGGTGACCGATGATGCTTCGGCAGTGGAGGCCATCGGTGTCCATGTAAAGATAATCGAGGGGCGCAGCGACAATATCAAGATCACTCGGCCCGAGGACCTGCGGCTTGCAGAAACGATCCTGCAGCAGGTAAGCAAGTCATCGCTGGCCTGAGCATGCATTGAAGTGTATTGAATACGGGTGATTTCAGGAATAACGACAGCATTACCTGAAAGTAAGGATTGGTGATTGCAATGAGTCCAAAAATCGGATTCGGCTATGATGTGCACCGCTTCTGCGATGGGGAGTACCTCATGCTCGGCGGTGAGAAAATTTCACACAGTCAAGGCATTGACGCCCACTCTGATGGGGATGTCTTGCTGCATGCGATTTGTGATGCCATTCTGGGAGCCGCCGGGATCGGGGACATTGGACAACACTTCTCGGACCAGGACAGCACATACGAAAATATTGACAGCAAAATCCTGCTGCAGAACGTGATGGTCAAGATCGCAGACGATCTCGAGGTTGGAAATATAGACTGTACAGTGGTGCTGGAGCGTCCCAAGCTTGCCGGACATATCCGTGCAATGGAAATCAATATCGCCGAGCTCCTGGACATTCCTGCCAGCCAGGTCAATGTCAAGGCGACCACCAGTGAAGGGATGGGATTCATCGGCCAGGGTCAGGGTATTGCGGCCTACGCAGTCGTCTTGCTCACCCCGCGCGCACCTTCTGATTAGTAAACCGGCTGATGCAGCAAAGTGAAAAAATCTTCAGCCCGGATGGGTTGCTGTCCGAGCATCTGGAAGACTTTCGTTATCGGCCCCAACAGCAAGAAATGAGTGCCGAGATAGAGTCGGCGCTTGAGCATGGCAGCCGGCTCATCATCGAGGCCGGTACCGGGGTAGGTAAAACCTTTGCCTACCTGGTGCCGGCATTGCTGTCCGAGCAAAAAGTCATCATTTCTACAGGCACGCGCCATTTGCAGGACCAGCTGTATTTCAAAGACCTGCCGGCGGTACTGGACATTGTCAAAAAGCCTGTCTCCACGGCATTGCTCAAAGGCCGCGCCAACTACCTTTGTTTGTATCGCCTGAAGCACCATGTTTCTCGTACACGCGTGAATACGGGCGGTGCAGCTGAAAAAGCCCAGATCATCCGCAACTGGTCCCAGGTGACCAAGACTGGAGAGATTGCCGAGGTCAACTCCATTGGTGAGGGTGACCCGATTTGGCCGGCAGTGACCTCAACCGTGGAGAACTGCCTGAGTACCGAATGCCCGGATTTCGAGGACTGCCATGTATTCAAGGCCAGGGAAAAAGCTCAAGGTGCGGACATTGTGGTCGTCAACCACCACCTGTTTTTTTCTGACTTGATCCTGAAGCAAGCAGACTTCGGGAACCTACTGCCGCAAGTAGATGCCTGTATTCTGGATGAAGCACATCAGCTGCCAGAGCTAGCCAGCGATTTTCTGGCTACTACCACCAGCAGTTATCAAATTAATAATCTGTTGGAGGATATTGTGGCTGCACAGGTCGAGGAGGTGCCTCAAGCTTCTGATCTCCGAGACCTGGTCGATACAGTCAAGAAGAGGGTCGCAGAATTTCGGTTGGCACTCGCCAAGTGCAACGAGCGAACCCTGTGGCAGGAAGCGATTAAATCAGAGGCCATGCAAGAAGGGTTTGCCGAGCTTTGCGAATCCCTGGACCGCCTGTTCGAGGAATTGTCGATATGGAGTGATTGCGGCAAGGTTCTGTCACGTTGCAAGGAACGTTGTGAAATGCTGCAACAGCAGCTGCGACAGTTTTCGGAAATCGAAGAAGATGTGGTCAGTTGGGTGGAGCGATTCGAAAAGGGATTCAAATTGCACAGTACGCCCCTAATGATCGCCGAAATGTTCCAGGCGTTGATGCAGAGTTACCAATGCAGCTGGATATTTACTTCGGCCACACTGACCATGAATGAACGGTTTGACCATTTCCAGCAGCAACTGGGATTGGGCGAGGCGGATACGCTTTTGCTGGACAGTCCCTTTGACTTTGAGGCCAGTGCACGGCTGTTTTTGCCATCGATTAGTGTTGACCCGGGTAATGACGACTATACACAGCTTATGCTGGATGCCGTCCTGCCCGTGCTGCAAGCCAACCGGGGACGCGCATTTATGCTATTCAGCAGTCATCGGGCATTACAACTTGCAGCACACGTGTTGCGTACACAGGATGAATTCAATTTGCTGGTGCAGGGCGAGGCCCCGCGCAGGGAACTGCTGGATCGCTTCGTGAAAACAGAACAGGCCGTCCTTCTGGGCGCCAGCAGTTTCTGGGAGGGTGTGGACATTCGTGGAAGTGCGTTGAGCTGTGTCGTCATTGACAAGCTGCCGTTTGCAGCACCTGATGATCCTGTGCTCGCTGGACGCCTGCAGGCATTGCGCCGAATGGGCGTGAATCCGTTCATGTTCCATCAGTTGCCCCAGGCGGTGATTGCCCTGAAGCAGGGAGTTGGAAGGCTCATCCGGGATGAAGGTGACTACGGTGTGGTTGCACTTTGTGACCCGAGACTGACCGCCAAATCCTATGGGAAAACGTTCATCAATAGTCTGCCCGATATGCCGGTCACTTCCAGTCTCGATGAGGTGATTCACTTTCTTTTCCGGCAAGAAGAGTCCGGTCATGAAATTTCTTGCAATTGAGACCGCAACCGAGTGCTGTTCGGTGGCACTATTCTATGAAGATGACATCATTTGCGAAAGTGAAGTCGCTCCCCACCGGCACAATGAAATTGTGCTATCCATGTGTGAGCGGGTACTGGCCCGGGCCGAAGTCCCCCTTACCCAACTCGACGGCATCGCCTTCGGCCGTGGTCCCGGGGCGTTTACCGGGGTGCGTCTTGCTGCCAGCGTGACCCAGGGGTTTGCACTGGCACTGGAACTTCCGGTCGTCCCGGTATCCTCTCTGGCCGCCCTGGCACAGGCCGCCTATTCCAGGCACAAGGTATCGCAGGTCCTGTCCAGTATCGATGCGCGCATGCAGGAAATCTACATGGCGGTGTACCAACGCGATGAGGCGAATATCATGCGCCTGGTCGGTGAAGAGCAGGTGATCCGGCCCGACTTGGTGAATGTGGAAATACAAGACGGCTGCATGGGGTACGGTTCGGGATGGAAGCCCTATGCAGAAATATTGCTTGAGCGTTGTGGCAAAAACATCGATTTTGATGCGAGTGCTGCGCCGCAGGCAGAATTTGTGGCCGTATTAGCCAAGCCGTGCTTTGAACGAGGTGAGACGGTCCCGGCTACCCAGGCCCTGCCGGTCTATGTGCGCCATGATGTTGCACAGAAACCGAAATCCAAAACGGTTTGAAGGTACGCATTCGACCCGGTCACTCGACTGGCCGGTTTAGGTTCCGGATGAAGTTATTTGTATGGCTTGAATGCACCCGCAACTCTTTAGGGAGGTTTTGTTACACTGACCGAATGAAGCGCGTATACAGCGAACACAGCCCCATCTTTATCCATCACCTCAAGGATATCCTTGAGGAGAAAGGCATCGCTGCCATCATCAAAAACGAGTTTCTTAGCGGAGGAGCCGGGGAGTTGCCACCTACCGAGGTCTGGCCTGAGTTGTGGGTAGTGGAAAGTGGAGATCGCGATGCCGCCAAGAAAATAGTGCATGAATTCATCGAGTCGACGAAAAGCGTATCCAAGGACTGGTTGTGTACGGTGTGTGGTGAAAAAATCGAGGGTCAGTTCAAGGCGTGCTGGAGCTGCGGGTCGGTCCATAGCACAGGCTGAGAGTACGCGACGGATCGCCAGCAACATGTTGATCAGTCAACCCGGTACAGGGTCCTGTAGCTGAACAAGAGGCGGATTCGGAATGTTGCTTTCAAGACACTTGTTCAGGCGCGGGGCGCTCGTGCTGTTAATGTATCTGTGGTTGCCGCTCGCGCAGGCAACGGAGTGGAGCATTACCGAACTGCACCTGCAGTATGGCAATCTGGATGTGCCGACGTTTGCGGGCGGGGGTAATACCGATCATCTTATTTACACACTTCAACATGCCAGCGGGTGGAAGTACGGGGACAACTTTGTCTTCGTTGACGTACTTGATTCAAGAAACAATGATTTTCAGGACTTTGATTTATACGGCGAGTGGTATTCGAATTTCAGCCTTGGGAAGCTGAGGGCCAGGAAGACGGGCTTTGGGGTGGTTTCGGATATCGGTGCGCTCCTTGGGGTCAACTGGGCCCGGGATGCTGAAGTAACCAAGTTCCTGCCGGGTATACGTCTTTCGCTCGATATCGAGGGTTTCGCATTCGCCAATCTTGATATCACCGCCTATATTGACGACAGCCAAGGTATATCTTCAGGCGGTGCACCGAAAGAAGACGACTCATTCATGGTGGACTTCAACTTCGCCCGGCCCTTCAACATTGGCACTCTCAACTTCAGTGTCGAAGGCCATGTTGAGTACATCGGGGAACGGGACAACGAGCTTGGCGACAAGGTGGAGTACTGGGTGCTGGCCCAACCGCAGGTCCGCTGGCAGGCTGGGGATCATGTCTCTCTCGGGATCGAGTACCAGTACTGGATGAACAAGCTCGGTGACAAGGATACCGATGAGAGCACTGTCCAGGCATTGCTGGTCTTGAGCTTCTGACCCCGGCCATTCGATTTCTGGTGCACCTGGGACTGGAGAGACTCAGATGCCCTGTATTTTCTCCAGCTGCTCTTGCATTTGCTGCAAGGCCGTATTGGCAGCATCCAGGCGTGCGACTTCCTGGTCTACAATCTCTTTGGGCGCCTTGTTCTTGAAATTAGGATTATCCAGTCGGGTCTGAATTTTTTCCAGGTTCGCTGTCAATTTCCTGATTTCTTTCTTTAATCTTGCACATTCCGCATCCTTGTCAATCAAACCGGCCAGCGGAATAAGGATTTCCATGTTGCCGGCCAATGCCATGGCAGACTCCGGGGCCGTTTCATCCTC
>LXNI01001492.1_pt1 | contig 19915 bp, 12 predicted proteins | sample 809091 | NCBI WGS metagenome assembly LXNI01 (sample SAMN04870527, study PRJNA318959) | sponge metagenome | biome: 01000161; feature: marine sponge reef; material: water | host: Sarcotragus foetidus | place: Greece: Milos, Mediterranean Sea | collected 2013-05-29 | depth 5-7 m | reverse complement strand
AAACGAGGGAATCGCCCAGGTGCTCTTTTTCGAAGGTGACGAAGGGTGCGAGGTCTCCTACGCTGACAAGAAAGGAAAATACCAGAAACAGATCGGCATCACGCATCCGAAAATTTCCCAGGCGTAGACCGGCAGTTGGCCTTTTGTACTGATTTTAAAGTACTGAGCGGAGATATCTGACCCAGGCGTCAGTCAGTTTGGGGCAGACTCTCCGCCCCGAATTTAGAGATGGTTTCCAATGTCTCGCGTACGTCGTTCCAGGTCGTCGAGTAGTTGATGACGCACATCCTGAGCGCAAATGTCCCGTGAAGAAGTGTCGATGATATAAACGCGCGGTCTTCCCAGAAGATACGGACGAGTACGGTCCTGTTGATTTCTTCCAACACGTCCTCGCCAAAGTCCGTGTTTGCGGGGTTGACGCGGAAGCATGCGATCCCCAATACTGCAGGAGCCAACATCTCCAGGACGGGACTTTCCTCGATGTACTCCTCAATCCGGTGCGCAAGCTCCATCCCATTAGATACGGCTCGCCGGAACGCGGCCATTCCGAAAATCTGAACCGACATCCAGATCTTCAACGCCCGAATGGAGCGGCTGAGTTGCAGGCCCCTGTCCGAAAGATTCGGGTGGCCAGCACCCCAAATCGTGTCCTGGAGAATATCGTGCTTGGTGGCGAACGCCCGCTCAAGCGTGCGTACATCCTTCACCATCAGGCCGCCCACCTCATAGGGCTGGAAGAACCACTTGTGTGCGTCCAGCACGATTGAATCGGCGCGCTCGATTCCGCGCAAGAGCCTCTTGCCTTCCTCTGCCACGATCGCGAATCCTCCATGCGCGGCGTCGACGTGAAGCCATATATTTTGCGCCTCGCAGTAGTCCGCCATCGCTTCCAGCGGGTCGATAGCTCCTGTGCTGCTCGTTCCAGCGTTCGCACACACTGCGATGGGGCTGAGTCCGGCGGCCCGGTCCTCGGCCACGGTCTCGACAAGCGCATCCATGTCCATACGGAAATGTTCATCGGTCGGAATCATTCGAATGCATTCTGGACGAACTCCTACAATCCTGGCTGCCCGGACAAGCGCACTGTGGCTCTGGTCGCTCATGTACACGCTGGTACGTTCCGGGTGATTCGCGGCCTCCCTTGCCGCGACGAAGGCGTCAAGGTTCGCCGCCGAGCCCCCGCTCGTCAGCAGTCCGCCCGCACTCTCCAGATAGCCAAGCCAGCGCCGAAACCAGTCGATCACGACGAGCTCGAGCTGGCTTGGACCGCTCGGAATCAGCCAGAAGCTCTGGTTGATGTTAAATCCGGCAACCATGAAGTCGGCCAGCACTCCGGGCCACGTGGGCTGCGAAGGGATGAATCCAAAGCAACGCGGGTGGTCCAAGCTCAGTGCGATCGGGAGGATCTTGTGTGCTGCCTGCTCAATCACTTGCGAGGCCGAACGGCCGTCCTCGGGAGGGTCCTTCAGCAGTTGGTCCTCAAGTTCTAGTCGAAACTCTCCCCCTCTCAGGCATCTTCTCTGGGCAAGTTCTCGATGCGCTGCACCACGAGTTCCGCCGCTCGGCGTGCAAGTTCCAGCATCTGTTCCGGTTCCATACGGAGATCATCGCCCATCCCACCATCACTGCCTGTTGTTGTGTCGTTCATCGCATGTCCTACTCAGTTTTCCTGTCTCCGCTCATATATACCCCCCCCCAATTAAGAAAATGCTACCATGTTAACAAGCAATCTGCATGTTGTATATCCACTCAAGTGTTAATGATATGCCATCTGTCCGGTCTTGCTTCGGACCTTATGCGAGAAGTCTATAGGTCAGATTGAGAGACTGATCATCGTTTATGGTTTATTCGGACAGTGCGGGTCACAATAAATGACGTTGTGTTACGGGAAAACTGTGTCTGCCCACTCAAAATAGTTTCACGGCAAGGCCAGGAATTTAGTCTGAAATAATTAGATTTGAAAGAGCAACATTGTTTATTAGCGGCAACTCAATTGATTATCCTGGGGAAAAATTCTGATTTTTACGTGAACTGCCGGATATTACGGACTTTCCCGAACTCAAATGAATGAGACCTTGTCATAAGTTCTTATAAGGCAACTTTTTCCGCTATAATATATGATGAGACCACACAAAAGAGGAATAATTTCATGAAAATTCCTTGGCCGAGAAATCAATGCATCTTTTGCCTTATGGAAGGATCACTATCTGAAGAGCACCTGATTCTCAAATCTCTTGGAGGTATTCTTACCAGCGAGTTCGTTTGTAGTTCCTGCAACTCGCAGCTTGGTCATGCAGTGGAAGCAACTGTGAAGTCTGATCCTTGGGTTATTCTTGCCGCTGAAAATCTTTCCCAAGCAATTCCGAGGTTGTCTAAGCGGCTAGTTGGAAACCAACCTCTTATTGGCTACGGAGGTCTAGGTCCTTTGTCTGGATACATCAGAGATAAGGAATTTTGTGTAAAATCTCAAATCCTTAATGACGGATCGTTAATTCAGCCGGAAGGCGACGCTCGAAGATCTATAGCTAAGATTCTTCAGAGGTGCGGATACGGAGAGGAATCAATACGCATAGCTCTTGCGAAACATGATAGGGCGCAGGAAGGCAAAAGAGTCAAGCTTGCCTCTGGCCTTGAGGTTGTAAAGGGTTCAATTCAGAAAATCGAACCTGACATGAGTAAATGGCGATTGATGGACAAGTTAGTGCCGGTGAAAATAGCTTTTGAGTTCTTGGCTCTCCATTTGGGCACGGCTATATATGATGATGTCTCGCAGTTGCATGAAGTGCGCCGGGCTTTGTTGACACGCACGCTCAAAGTGGATGTCGTGCGAGTCGAACGATTATTCTCTAATGAGGATGGATCATTGTTCCATGGAATCTGTTTTGAAGGAAATAATCTGTATGCCAGGGTGCAGATCAGGTTTTTTGGCCGGTTAGCCTTCCGGGTTCATTTTCTTCATCTGCATGTAGGAGGACCTCTTTTTGCTTATACACACAAACTGGACACTGGAGAGGAAGTTCTGACACAACTCAATAAGACTAGGGATGCCGCATAGCGCGAAAATAAATCCGGTTAGAAATGAGCAAAAAAAGATACAGTACTTCGTTTAAAACGGGTAATGGCTTGTTCAGCCGCGAGTCGGTAAATCTAGCCTCTCTCTACATAGAACTTGGCGACTGGAGTATGGTTCGGGATAAAGTTGTACGTGAGAACCTTCTGCAGTTCAGGACCCAGAACACCTTAAAACGTTTCTGCTCCGAGGTTATATCCCGACTTAAGACCTTGAGTTTTGATGAACTCAGACTGCTGGTTGAAACCAATCCCCGTGAACAGCGCTACCTTTTATGGATTGCGCTCTGTCGTCGCTACTCTTTTATTGCGGATTTTGCCGTTGAAGTATTGAGAGAGAGGTATATCTCCTTGAAATTCAACTTAAATTACGAGGATTTCGATTCTTTTTTCAATAGCAAATCCGAATGGCACCCCGAGCTTGACCGGGTTCATCCGAGAACCAGAGCTAGCGTACGGCAGGTTTTGTTCAGAATACTTCGAGAAGCGGATTTGCTGACTGTGGACAACGTTATTAACGCAGCGATGCTTAGCCCAAGGCTTCTGGAAGCGATGCCTCGTGGCAAACGCCAGGATCTTTTGTTTTTCCCTGCTTTTGAGGCGGACTTAAGACAGGTGGCACAGTGAAAACGGATATAACTAAAATGCCTTTATCGGAGAGGTTCGAGCATCTCTACTTGGTAATATCAGGGAGACGATTTCTGGAAAAACAGGGTCTTGGAAACGAAGTACCATTTTTTCTCTGTCCTTTCAAGCCGGAGGAATACGTTTTGATGGAACAACATAGACCCTATCTGATTAACCGGCTGGAAAACGAAGGTGTTTCCGTACTGGAAATCAACCTTTACGATCTTTCAATAGAAATCCTTAAGGACCGGGAGATCTGGGACAGGGTACTTGAGATGGAAGAGTCGGTTTCCAAGGAGCAGCTAAAAGAACTGCTACAAGGAGTGCTTGATCCCCAAATGCACCTTGTCCCTGCAATTGCTACCAAGCTGGCAACCAGTGATTTCGATGTTCTTTTTATTTCGGGAGTTGGCGAGGTGTTCCCTTACATCAGGTCGCACAACGTGCTGAACAACCTGCAGAGTACGGCCAAGGAAAAACCGACCGTAATGTTTTTCCCTGGAGCTTATACTCACTCTCCTGAATCGGGGGCTTCGCTTAATCTCTTCGAGCGACTTCATGATGACAAATATTACAGGGCGTTTAATATCTTTCACTGCGAACCGTAGGATAGGGAGCAATGACAACTCTTAAAAACATTTTCGATAAGCCGGTAGATCGTCCTATAGAAGGGGTTATAAAAGCTGATGATGAAGCAAGTCTACGCCTTGAAGTAGAGGAGTATGTTCTCACCAATGAGGTTGCAAAGCGCTTGGAATCTTTCTTGGACGCATACAACAATTACGAAGGAACAAACGGTGTCTGGATATCCGGTTTTTTCGGGTCTGGAAAATCTCACCTGCTGAAAATACTGGCCTTACTTCTGGAAAACCGCCAGATTGAGGATGCGCTCTCTCTTGATTTGTTCTTGGACAAGTGCGGTGACCATGAGTTTTTAAGAGCCGATCTCAGACGCGCCGCCGGTATTCCCTCAAAGAGCATATTGTTCAACATCGATCAGAAAGCGGACGTAATCAGCAAAACTCAGACTGACGCCTTGCTTGCCGTGTTCGTCAAGGTCTTTGACGAAATGCTGGGTTATTACGGGAAGCAGGGGCACATCGCCCAGTTTGAGCGTGACCTTGACAGCAGAGGATTTTATGAACGGTTCAAAGAATCCTACGAAGTTCTTTCGGGACGACCTTGGCGGAAAGGCCGTGAACAGGCACTGCTTGAATCCGATAACATTGCGAAGGCCTATGCAGAAGTGACCGGTAGCGACGAAGCTTTGGCTGCGGGAATACTGGATAAGTATCGAGCCGAATACAGCGTCTCCATTGAAGATTTCACAGAGCAGGTATGTGCATATATTGAAGGGCAGGGTAAAGATTTCCGACTTAACTTCTTTGTTGATGAAGTCGGCCAGTACATAGCCGAAAATGTGAAACTGATGACCAACCTACAGACCATCGCCGAGAGTCTTGCCACCAAATGCCGCGGGCGTGCGTGGATTGTCGTTACCGCCCAAGAAGACATGGAGACCGTGTTGGGGGAGAAGGGGAGACAGCAGGGCAATGATTTCTCCAAGATTCAGGATCGGTTCGCAAACCGCATGAAACTCACAAGTGCTGACGTGGCGGAGGTCATTCAAAAGCGCCTGCTCATGAAAAACGAACAAGGCGACTGCCTGCTTTCGGATATCTATGATACGCAGGAGAACAACTTCAAGACCCTTTTTGATTTTACCGATGGTTCCAAGACCTACCGCAACTTCCGGGACAGTGATCACTTTGTTAACAGCTACCCATTTGTTCCGTACCAGTTTGATTTGTTCCAGTCGGCGATTCTGAACCTCTCCAAGCACGATGCGTTTGAGGGAAGACACAGTTCCGTAGGCGAGCGCTCCATGCTGGGTGTGTTCAGACAAGTTGCTATAGAGATAGGCGACTGCGGAATCGGCAAGCTTGCTACTTTCGATCTGATGTTCGAAGGCATCAGATCGGCCCTTAAATCGGATATACAGCAGGCAGTTATCCAGGCCGAAAAACAACTCAAAAATCCCTTGGCTGTAAGGCTTCTCAAAGCACTTTTTCTGGTAAAATACGTAAAAGACTTCAAGACAACTGCTAGGAACCTGAGCGTTTTGGTTCTGGACGACTTCAGCAGGGACCTTCCCGTTTTGCGTGAAGAAGTTCAGGATGCCCTCAATCTTCTTGAAAATCAGACTTATGTAGAACGTGACGGTGAGCTTTACGAATACCTTACTGACCGGGAAAAAGATGTTGAACAGGAAATCAAGAACACGGAAGTGGAGAACTCAGACGTGCTTGCCCAACTGGAGAAGATAGCTTTTAACGATGTGATCAGAACCTCAAAGATTCGCTACAGCTTTTCTTCTTCGGGAAATCATGGACAGGATTATCCTTTTTCAAAAAAGATTGACGATCGATTATATGGACGGGAGCACGAGCTTACAATAAACGTTATAAGCCCCTTTTATCAATACACAGAAACAGAACACGAAAAAATGCTGCGTGGGGGTTCAATTCGCAATCCCTACGAGTTGTTCGTGGTAATGGCTCCTGACCAACAAGTGATGCGCGACATGCTGATGTACAAGAAAACCGAAAAATACGTTCGCCAGAATATTACCATCACCCAGCAGGACGAAGTCGGACGTATTCTGACCGACAAAGGATTGCGTAATCAGGAGCGTCTCGTCAAGTTGGGGCAGAGAGTAAAAAACATTCTTGGGGAGGCAAGACTGTTTGTGGCTGGTGGAGAGGTAGAAGTCAACTCGAATGACGCACAGAACCGGATTGTGGAAGGCTTCAGTGAGCTTGTTTCCCGCACTTACACTAATCTGCGGATGCTGGGAGATGTTTCCTATACCGAAAGTGACATAGAGAAGTATATGAAGCTGTCGGAACCGAGACTGATTGACGACGATGCCTCATCGCTTTCGGAATCCGAGCGGGAACTGCTCTCTTTCATTCAGGGAAACAAGAACAATGGAATTCGCACTACCCTGAAGAGTCTTACTGAGAGGTTTGAGAGTAAACCTTATGGTTGGCCTTACGCAGCGATTCTCTGCACTCTTGCCAGCCTTTGCGGTTGGGGAAGGGTTGAGATCTGGTCCGACGGCAATATGCTTGAGGAAGGAGAACTGGTGAGAGCCCTTCGTAATTATCATGGTCATGGCAATGTTGTGCTTGAACCGCAAGTTGAGTTTACTGCGTCTCAGGTTCGCGCCCTCAAGGAATTCTATGGCGATTTCTTTGATCGGCCATCAAAAGCCGACGAAGCGAAAGCTCTTGGCAGCGAAACGGGCATTGCGCTTAAGGAACTTATAGAAAATCTCATTTCGTTGGAAAAGGAAATAGCGCAATACCCGTTTCGGGATGTGCTTACCCCCGTGCTTGGAAAACTAAAGGATATAAGCGGCAGACCCTACGCCTGGTATATGACTGAACTTGTTAGCCGTAAAGATGAGATTCTTGCCATGAAGGAAACGGTTATTGATCCGTTGACCAAATTCATGAACGGGCAGCAGAGAAAAATTTTTGATGAGGCACGGGAATTCACAAGAGAACAGGAACACAACCTCAACTATGTAGAAGGGGAGGAACGAGGTCAGATCTTGAGCATCTTGGAGAATTTAGAATCCTTCAGAGGCGATGGCATGCGGTTGCTCAAAAAGCAGATGGAAGCGTCGCGAGAGAAAGTCAAGACTCAAGTTGATTTTGAGATTGCGAGGGCCAAGGAAACTGTTGATGTGCTAAAAAGCCGTCTGCTGGGAATGGATGAATTCGCCTTGTTGAGCAACGGGCAACAGGAAGAACTCAGCAAAGCGTTTGAAGATGCTTTGATTTTTGTTGGAAAGAAGGAGCAGATTCCTGTAATCCGAGATTTTGCACGCTGTTTCGAAGAGTTGGAATACAACGAAATGCTATCACGCATGACTACTTGGACATGCCCTTCTTCTGAAGCGGACAACACAGAGAAGATTGAATGTGTTCCTCTCCGTTCCGTGCGGACTTCTTTTGAGAAGGCTTGGCTTGAAGATGAAGCCGATGTTGACCGTTATCTTAAATCGCTACGCGAGGCATTGCTCGGAGAAATTGGCAAAGGGAAGAGGATTCAGACATGATTGCACGTTTTGAACTAAGAAATTTTACTGCTTTCAGGAAGCTGGATATTGACTTTTCACCGAAGATAAACGTTATAATCGGCGAGAACAACACTGGCAAGACACATTTGCTCAAGGCCGCCTACGGAATTTACGTTGTAGGTCCGCTACTGGGAAACGAACCTGACTATGATACTGAAGAGTTGGAAACTGATCTAACAACTAGGTTCCTGCGTTTATTTCTGCCACTCAATGGCCGGCTCGGAAGAATGCACCATCACGGAGCAAAAGACCAAGCCCTCTTAGATATTGAGTTTGCGCAGGGCCAGAAAATTAATGCTGAATTCTCCAGAAATTCCAAGTTGCTCAGAATCCGATGGGAAGGTTCTTACGAAAGAGGTTATGAAGGCGGAGCGGTCTTTATCCCTACAAAAGAGGTTCTTTCTTTTACGAAGGGTTTTATCAGCCTTTATGAAAAATACGGACTTTCATTTGACCATACTTATCAAGATATTTGCTTACGTCTTGAATTGCCGGAGTTACGCTCGGGAACATTGCATGAAAAAGCAAAATGGGCCATGGGTGAAATAGAAGAAATCTGTGGCGGTCGTTTTATTTTTTCCGGTGGTGGAAAGGTTACCTTTAAAACTAAAAGAGATGAATACTCAGCCAATTCCATAGCTGAAGGGTTCCGTAAGGTGGGAATACTCTACCGTTTGCTTGAGACAGGTGCCATTCAGCCGGGGGTCAGTGGTCCTTTGTTCTGGGATGAACCCGAATCAAACTTGAATCCTAAGATGATGAAGTTGTTGGTGCAGATTTTGCTGGAACTGTCACGCAACGGGCAGCAGGTAATTCTGGCCACCCATGATTATGTGCTGCTTAAGTGGTTTGATCTTCTTAGCGACAAAGGGAAAGATGACCATGTCAAGTTCCATAGCCTCTATCGAGATACCACCACCGGTGAGATAAAAATTTCTTCGACTGATGACTACATTGAGATTGCCCCGAACTCGATTGATGAGGCTTTTGGCTATCTCATAGATAAGGAAATAGAGAAAGATATGGGGAACTTGGGAAAATGAAGGTAGTTGAAACCGACGGGTTCGAGTTCTGTTTTACGGACGCTCTCGACGCGTTTGTATTTGATGAGAGCGATAAGACCAAGCCTACATTTCACGGAGCGCCGATGAAGGCAGTTGATATTGTTGCCGAGTTTGAGAATGCCTACGTGTATGTCGAACTTAAAGACTACGATGACCCTTCGGTATACGATGTGCTGAACGCTGCTACGGGTGACAAAATATCCGACCGCCAGAAAAATTTCTTCAAATGGCTTAAAAACTATCTTAAGTACAAGTTTCGGGATTCTTATCTCTACCGCTATACTGAGGAAAAGGTTGAAAAAGATGTTCATTACATTTGTTTGGTTACCTTTGACAACGCTCTTAACAGCAGGATCCAGAAATCTCTGGAAAAAGAACTTCCGGTTGGCAAACCCTCGCGTCGTTGGATCCGAGAGTTGGCAGCAAGCTGCAAAGTTGTCAATCTTGAAAAGTGGAATAAGAATTTCCCAAAGTGGCCTGTCAAACGTCTTGACTAAACGATTTTCCAGAAAGGAACGCAAGCATAATGGAAACAGGCAGACTCAAAAGATTCGCTCAGTTTGCCCGACGCAATCTGATTGAACAGGTTTCCGCTAAACTGGTGTTTGTGCTGGATGAAAACAGTGCTGTCAGGCGAGAAAACCTAAAGGCAATCGGGGAGCTTAGTGATGCGATCGCTAGAGAAGGCGATGAGCGATTAATAAAACAAGTAGCCTATACGTGGTTTAATCGTTTCTGTGCTCTGCGCTTTATGGATGTAAACCGATACACACGTATCGGTGTTGTGACACCTGCCGAAGGACAGTTCCAACCGGAAATTCTGGCTGAGGCCAAAATGGGTCATATTGATGGAGAAGTTTTCCGAAAAGAATCCCGAGAACAAATATTTGCCTTATTAGAGGGCAGAGTTGTAAGTGCCGATCTCCAAAATGAAGCCTACAGATTGCTTGTTGTCGGAACTTGTAATTATTGGCATCGAGCCATGCCATTTCTGTTTGAGCAAATAAACGATTACACCGAACTGCTCATGCCGGATGATCTGCTCTCAGCTAATTCCATCTTATCCTACACACGAGAGGCAATGACGCCTGATACCTGCGAGGATGTTGAAGTTATCGGCTGGCTCTACCAATTCTACATTTCCGATGAAAAGGATGAAGTTTTTGCCAAGCTTAAGAAAAATAAGAAAATTACGCCCGAGGAAATCCCGGCTGCGACACAACTTTTCACCCCGCACTGGATAGTTCGCTACTTGGTGCAAAATTCTCTTGGTCGTCTCTGGATCTTGAACCGCCCTGATTCGTCACTGGCCAAACATATGGAATATTACATCGAACCGCAAAAGTTGACTGTCACCAGAGAAGAGGAAAATCAAAGTTTCTTGGGGATAAAAGGACCTGAAGAGATAAAAATCTGTGATCCTGCCTGCGGTTCGGGTCATATGCTAGTCTGTGCTTTTGAACTTCTACATCTTATGTATGAGGAGGAAGGTTATGAGCCCACTGAAATTCCGGAGAAAATCCTCACCCACAATCTCTACGGCATTGAAATTGACAAGCGCGCAGGGGAACTAGCTGCTTTTGCTCTTGTAATGAAGGCTTGTAAAAAACAACGACGGTTTTTAAACAAGCCTGTACAGCCAAATATCTGTGTGCTTGAGAATATCAGTTTTAATGAAGGAGAAGTGGAAAAATATGTTGGTTTTTTGGGACGGAAACTGCTTACCCCCTCGTTCTTAAATACCCTGAGTCAGTTTGAAGAGGTGGACAACTTCGGTTCTTTGATTCGTCCAGATATTACTGATGTTACGGGGATATCTGAAACACTGGAGTCAAAAAAAGTCTCTGAGAATTTACTTCTGAGTTCAACTCACCAAAAAGTGCTACAGGTTCTCCGACAAATCGACTACTTAAACCCCAAATACCATATTGTTATAGCAAACCCTCCCTATATGGGTAGTGGCAAGATGAATAAACGGCTTAAGACATGGATAAAAGATAATTATCCAAATAGCAGAAAGGATCTCTTTGCAACATTTATTGAACGTAGTATTGATCTTGTAATACCGCGTGGAGTAATTGCAATGATTACCATGCAAAGCTGGATGTTTCTCTCATCTTATGAGTTACTCCGAATGAAAATTCTTGAACAACAAACTATAGTTTCCATGGCACATTTTGGATCCCGAGCTTTTGATAGTATAAGTGGTGAAGTGGTTTCTACTACTGCCTTTGTTTTTGAAAACATTAGTCTGCAGGAGCACGAAGGCGTTTATCTGAGATTAGTTGAAGGCAATTCTGAAGCAGAAAAAGAGGCCACGATGCGCAGAGCAATACAAAATCCAGGTTGCAAGTTGTTTTTCAAAGCGAAATCTAGGGATTTCCTCGGTATTGTTGGAAAACCAATCGCTTATTGGATTTCCGATAATTTGCGTGCGCTTTTTAGAAATGAAAGGAAGATACGGTGTTTTTCCGACTCAAAAAAAGGGTTGGCGACAGCTGATAACGCACGGTTCCTCAGATTATGGTATGAAGTTGAATTCAACAAAATCAGAACTGATTTAACTAGGGGGAATATCAGCGAAATTCATAATGCAAAATGGCTTCCATATCAAAAGGGAGGTATGTTCCGTAGATGGTACGGCAACAATGAACTGGTCGTGAACTGGGAGAATGACGGCGAGGAAATACGAAAATTCGGCACTGAAGACGGTGGAAGACCTCGCTCGCGAGTGCAGAATACGGGTTTCTTCTTGAGACCAGGTGTAACTTGGTCTGATATTGCAACCAATTATGCAGGGAGATACTTTGGTACAGGTTTTCTTTTTGATGGCAGGGGACCAGCTCTCTTTCCTAAGGAAAAGACTTCAATTTGGGAACTGAATTCATACGTGAATAGCACAGTTTTCCAGACAATTCTTGATGTTTTATTATCTGGAATGAGTTACGATAATGGCCCAATTGCTGACATGCCTTGCATAATTTCTAAGCCAACGACATCGCGCTCAGAATACATATCCAAAAAAGCTGTTCAGATTAGCAAAAATGACTGGAATTCCTATGAGACATCATGGGATTTTACCAACCTGCTACTTTTACGACCTGATTATTTGCAACCTTCGCTAGAAGCCACCTACAAGACACTCCGTGAAGACTGGAAGGAAATGACACTTGAGACGAAACGTCTCGAGGAAGAGAACAACCGCATCTTTATTGAAGCCTGCAGTTTGCAGGATGAACTGATACCCGATGTACCATTCAGTGAAATCACTCTTAGTTGCAATCCTTACTACCGCTATAGCGGTAGTAAAAATGAAGATGAACTGGAGTCAATGCTGCTGGCTGACACCATGCGGGAGCTTATTTCCTATGCCGTCGGATGTATGTTTGGTCGCTACGCTTTAGAAAAACCGGGATTGATTCTAGCTAATCGAGGCGAAAGGATTGAGGATTACCTGAAACAGATTCCAAATTCTTGTTTCCCTGCAGATGACGACAACGTCATTCCAATTCTGGGTAGTGAGTGGTTTACCGATGATATAGTGGGGCGTTTCCGCATATTCCTGCGCACCGCCTTCGGTGAAGAGAACTACGAGGAGAACCTCAGGTTTATAGAAACTGCTTTGGGAAAAAACGGCAAGCCAAAAGATATACGCAGTTATTTTATTAGGGACTTTTATATTGACCATGTAAAGCGCTACAAAAAGCGTCCAATATACTGGCTGTTCTCAAGTCGCAATAGCAGCTTCAACGCACTTGTTTACATGCACCGCTACTGTCCTGATACTGTGAGCGTGGTGCTTAACGACTACCTGCGCGAGTTCCAGACCAAACTTATATCTTACAAAAACCAGATGGAAGGTGTTAGTGTTGCTGCTTCCCAAGGAGAGAGAACCAAAGCTCTCAAAGAAGTGGAGAAGGTCAGAAAAATGATTGTGGAAACTGAAGAGTATGAGCGCGAAGTACTTTACCCGCTTGCCACTCAGCAGATAGAAATTGATCTTGACGACGGCGTGAAGATCAATTACCCGAAATTGGGTTTGGCCTTGAAAAACATCCCCGGTCTAAGCGAAAAGACTGGGTAGCTGACGAAAAATATTCTCAAGTAGGAACAAGAGACGTATGAAAAAATTGATCAAACTGTTTATGTGGGGTTACCAACCACATTTTCGCCATAGCCTTGAGTATAGCATGAACGAAGTAATGGAGGAGTTGGGTGTTTCTGAGGCAGGGGCTGAGTGTTTTTTGGTTGGAGCGAAAATTCCTGGTCGTCAGAATCCGAACGGCGTTTGTATTGAACCGGAGGATGGTAAGTGGCCTGTCGACCTCTTTGATGGGTTACTTGATCTGATCGAGGCTGAGGTTGCCAATCATCCTCGGCAGAACATGTTTTACACCCACGAACCAAGCATGCGGGACAAGCCCGAAAATATCCGTCGAGATTCTGTTCGCACAGCTGTTCAGAAGAAACTGGATGTGTACGACTTAGATCAAGGTGTATGTTCATTTGTGGGTAGTGCGGCTCCGGTAAATGGCTACCATGTTGCTCCTGTGTTACAGCTACCAAAGAAGCTGTTCGAGCGTTTTCGTCCGCTTCGTGAGCCGCCCGTCTTGTATGATCGCTTCAAAGGGCATGCAAGCCTTATACACGCTGCCGTCTCCGAGGTACTGAACGAGGCCCACGATGAACTCCTACGGCCAGATCCAGGGCGCTACATTATCGGACAATCGCGTTCTTCAGAGGAGATAGTTCGTCGAGCTGCAGCATCCTTCATGTGTACGCCTGGCATTGCTATCGCAGATGGAATCTACGGAGTAAAAAGCAACCTGTTTGAACGGTTCAATTCCATCTCGTCATTGATGTATGAAGGAGCGAAGGGAACGGGCCGATTACTTTTGGGTAAGCCTGATGACGAATCTATTGATATGTTCCTCAAGTTTGTTGAACCGGTGCCTTTCCGTGACCCCCGGTGGTCCCGCAAGGTTTTGCAGATGGCGTCACCCGGTATAGCTCTGGTTGCCGACTACGAGAAAATCTTTGGTTTGGGTGAAGTTGTTACAGGAATTGATCCTTGGGAAAGTCAGAAAATCTTCAAGATCGAATTCTTGGATCATTACCATTGGCAACTTTCGTGCGGCGACAAGGTAATGCTTGTCAGCAAAAATGGTGTTCCGTCACTGCCTCAGAAGGAATTTCCCCGCAGCCGCCTTCTGGACATCTATCATAGACTCTTTTCCGAAGCCGGAGAGGAAGATGGGGCTCACTTTGTTAAACTCTTTGAGGCAGCGGTCGATCAGGACCGTGGAAGTCTGTTGATTGTGGCAAAGGACGCTGAGTCCGAAGCCAAGCGTCTTAGTAGCCAAGGTGCCAGAATTGAACCCAAGAAACTAACACCAGATATTTATAGTCAAGTTAGTGCTATTGATGGTGCGGTCATCATTGATCCCCAAGGCTTTTGTCACGCAATTGGTGTTATTCTTGATGGTGAAGTCCGGGAGGAATGTACCCCGTCACGTGGGTCACGTTATAACTCGGGAATTCGATACGTGGGCTCTGCAGACCCCCCTAGACTTGCTGTTGTCGTCTCGGATGACCGGACGGTGAACATAATCCCGGTGCTGCGCCCACGGATCAAGCTTTCATACATCGAAGAAACCATAACCGAACTTGAGGCTTCTAACCGAAACAACTACCATCCGGCGATCAACTGGTTGGACAGGCATCGCTTCTACCTAAGCCAAGAACAGTGCGATCGGATAAATACGGTTCTCAGGAGGATTCAGAGCGAACCGATAGAAGTTGGGGAAATCAGGATACAGAGAAATGAATTCTTACCGAATCCTGATTTTGATGAAAGTTACTTGGAAAGAGAAGACACGGAGCCCTCTTCATCGTAGTATTATTGAAACGGTATTGACGGATTATTTTCCGCCACTTCATCTCAGTTATATTCTTGTTTTATTAAAGATGGTAGCTGTCACGTTAACTGCTGGATATTCAAACAACGGTACGAAAAAGAATGGATAATGGCATTGCACAGTCCTTGACCAAGCTTTTTGACAGGAATCGTATTGTTTTCTGGTACGATGCCAAGTGCGAGTTACGCCACGAATTTGAGACGCTTTCGATTTCTGGTGTCAAGAAGCTTGAACTCAACAACAACGAGTACGGGATCAAGTACCGCCTGCTGCGCGAAGAGCCGGGGCAGAAATTTTTGCTATACAAACAGGGTTTGCGACCTGCTGATCTAGAAAACTGGTTGCTTGACATACAGTTGGCCCATAAAGAATTCCAGACTGATCAGGAAGCAATCTGGCTTTCGGAGCTTGGGCTTGGGCTTGAGCTTGTTGATGTTGTAAAGTCCCACGAGGAGTTTTACCGGGCAGCCAAGCGCAGGAAATTGCTCAAGAAGATTCTGAAGCCCGACGATGATGGCATCCTTCTGCGGCTTAAGATGCTGGCCGTGTGCGTGGGAAACGAACCTCGTATTGATGCTGTGGTGGAAAGCCTGCTTCAGGAACTAGCCGACGGTAAAGACGATAAGATCAGGCTTATCGTTCGCTTCAAACTTGATACATTTCTGTGGGAACAACTGGACGAATGCTTCGCTTACAAGTCAGATGAACAAGGCGTCGAAGATTTTGCAATCGAATTGTTTAAAGCTTGCTACGCCATGGGTACCGGTGACAGGGCAAGTCTTAACGGCAATGCGCTTGTATTTTTCAGGCGCTGGAAAGACAGCCGTCAGCACGTGGAGGCTTTTGAGAAGTTTTCCAATAAGTATGCCAAGATCCTTAACATAGAATTGGACCTGTCCAGACGGGATTTTCGTGAATTGATAGAACTTGATTATTTCCAACTTGTTGACCGGAAAATCGTCGGAGATCTTGTCCATGCAGTTGCGTCTCGTACGGTATCAAGTGACGATGTGGAAATCTGGGTGCGTAGCCGCCGTGAAGGTCACTGGTATCCAGAATACTGTTACCTCTACAACGCGATCAGTTACGCTGCGCAGTTTATTCACGCTCTTGAAAATGTAGATTTTTCCATGGACAACATGATAGATGCGGTAAAGCGTTACAGAGGTTCATGGTACAAGCTGGATCAGCTCTACCGCAAATATACTTACAATGTAGCGATGTCAGGCCAGACATCTTTGATGGACAAGTTGAATAATCAGATTGAAAATCTTTATTCAAACAACTATCTGCTTAGGATAAACGACCTTTTTCAGTCTTTTGTTGATGGAACAGGGGGATGGAAAGCTCAGAGCATACCGTTGCAAAAAGACTTTTTTCGCCACTGGGTGCGGCCTTTTCTGCTCAAAAAAAACAAGGTCTGCATTATTATCTCGGATGCCATGCGCTACGAAGTCGGCGAAGAACTCCTGAGACTAATCCGAAAGGAAGACCGCTACGATGCGAAAATTGAACCCGCGCTTTCTATGCTGCCGAGCTACACACAGATGGGTATGGCTGCCCTTCTTCCGAATAGCGAACTTGCACTTGCCGACAATCAAACCGGTGCTGTGAAAGTGAATGGACGAGCGTCCCAAGGTGTTGCTAACCGCTTAAAGATTCTTAATCAGGAACTGCCCGGGCGAGCCACAGCGTGTAAAGCTGACGAACTGATGGCAATGAAGAAGGATGATTGCCGGGCACTTGTGAGGGATCACGATGTTGTCTATGTATACCACAATCGTATTGATGCTACAGGTCACAAAATGGAATCTGAAGAACGGGTTTTTGAGGCTGTGGAGCAAACGCTTCGGGAACTGGTTCAATTAGTCAAAAAGCTGACCGGAGCCAATGCGAACAACTTGCTTGTGACTTCAGACCACGGTTTTATCTATCAGAACCGGGCTATTGACGAAAGCGATTTTTCGCGGGCTGATGTACAAGGTGATGAAATTCTGTTTCGGGATCGCCGTTTTGTTTTAGGCAGAGGGTTAACCAAGACTTCGGGGTTGCGAAAATTTACCTCAGCGGAACTTGGACTGACTGGCGACGTAGAGGTACAGATTCCGAAATCGATTAACCGCCTACGCTTAAAAGGTTCCGGCAGCCGTTTCGTGCATGGCGGTGCGTCTTTACAGGAGGTGGTTATTCCAGTACTTAAAATCAACAAGAAACGGCAGAGCGATGTTACGAGTGTCGAGGTAAATATTATGAGCGGAGCGAGTTCAGTAATTACCTCGGGCCAGTTAGGAGTAACTTTATATCAGGTTGCTGCGGTGACCGACAAGGTTCGGCCGAGAACGCTTCGCGCGGGAATATATACCGAGACGGGAGAACTGATTTCCGACAGCTACAATATGACTTTTGATCTGACCTCAGATAATCCAAGAGACAGGGAGTGTCAGGTACGCTTCGTGCTAACCAGCAAGTCCGATGAAGCCAACGGTCAGGAAGTTATCCTGAAGCTTGAAGAGAAACATGTGGGAACTTCACATTACAAGGAGTACAAATCGCATCGGTATCTTATGAGGCGATCGTTTACAAGCGATTTTGACTTTTAGAAGGAATGTGACCCATGAATGAACTTGACCGGAAAATCAATGAGTACTTCTCAGGACTTGTTGTCCGCAAGGATCTCGTTAAAACGGTAAAGGGTAATGCAATAGTCCCTACTTATGTACTTGAGTACTTGCTGGGACAGTACTGTGCCACAAGCGATGAGGCAACTATCCAAACTGGCATCGAGACAGTCAGGGAAATCCTACGTAAGCACTACGTGCATCGTAATGAAGCGGGTCTTGTACGTTCTAACATAAGGGAGATAGGCCGCTACAAAGTAATTGATAAGATAAGTGTCGCACTTAACGAAAAAACCGATGTATATGAGGCGCAGTTTTCTAATCTTGGAATAAAGAAGGTGCTGGTTGATTCCACCACGGTAAAGACCCATCCGAAGCTTCTTGTAAGCGGCGTGTGGTGCATAGCCGATATTGAATATGAGTTCACCGATGAAAAGAATACCAGTCCTTGGATTCTGTCGTCGCTTAAGCCTATACAGCTTTCAAACTTCGACTTTGATGGTTACGTAAAATCCCGCAGAGAGTTCACCACCGATGAGTGGATTGACCTGCTGATTCAGAGCATTGGCTTTAACCCAGAAATGTTCGGTAGACGTAACAAGCTGACCCAGTTGGTTCGCCTGATTCCGTTTTGCGAACGTAACTATAACCTGATTGAACTTGGTCCGAAGGGAACCGGAAAGTCCCACATTTATTCGGAATTCTCTCCTCACGGCATCCTGATCTCAGGTGGCGAAGTAACCGTTCCCAAGCTTTTCGTGAACAACGCCTCCGGCAGGATAGGCCTTGTGGGTTTCTGGGACTGTGTTGCGTTTGACGAATTTGCAGGAAAACAGAAACAAATGAGCAAGTCTCTTGTGGATATTCTCAAGAACTATATGGCCAACAAGACCTTTTCTAGGGGAATTGAAACTCTAGGTGCCGAGGCGTCCATGGTTTTTGTGGGTAACACACGGCACACCGTACCTTACATGTTGAAGCATTCAGATCTGTTCTGCGACCTGCCAGACAAGTTCTATGATTCCGCGTTCCTTGACCGTATACACTTTTACATACCTGGCTGGGAAGTCAGCATTATCCGCGGGGAAATGTTTTCTGACGGTTACGGTTTCGTTGTGGACTATCTTGCCGAGATTCTACGGTCGCTCAGGAATCACGACTATTCAGATCGTTATACAGAACACTTTTCGCTTTCTTCAGACATATCGACTCGGGATCGTGATGGCATCAACAAAACTTTTTCGGGCCTGATGAAAATTCTGTTTCCTGGTGGAGGTGAGTCGAGAGAAGAGGTTGAAGAATTGCTCAAACTTTCTATAGAAGGGCGGAAACGTGTCAAGGATCAGTTGATGCGTATCGATTCCACTTACGGCGATGTCAATTTTGCTTATCTGGATTCCTTAGAAGAGGTCAAACTAGTAGTCACTCTTGAGGAAAAAGAATATCCCGATTACTACCACAAGACTGCTGGTCAAGATGAAAATGAGATGAGTAAAATAGACGGCTCTGACAATTCCCAGCCGCTTTCATCCAATACTCAATTAATAGCTACAGAATCCATGCCTAAAGAAAAACATCTTTCCTTTCAAGAGAACCAGAAAGGTATCTCTTTTGACGTGTTGCTGAGTCCTTACCTACGCGGAGCGAAAAGGATTACAGTTACGGATCCATATGTCCGCATGTTCTATCAAGTTCGTAACTTCATGGAGTTTCTTGAGACCGTAGTGAAACACAAGGCCCAAGATGAAGAGGTGCTTGTTCATCTGGTGACATCACAAGACGAGTTCAAAGCAGCGCAGCAAAAGGAGTGGTTTGAGAAAATTCAAGAATCCTCTATCTCGGTGGGTGTTGAATTCACATGGGAGTTTGACGAAACTGGAACAATACATGCACGTCACGTTGTTACCGACCACGGTTGGAAAATTCTACTTGATCGAGGTTTGGATGTTTTCGGTCATTATGAAATGAACGATGCCTTCACCTTTGAAAATCGCCTCCAAAAATTTCGTTCGTGCAAGGCGTTTGAGATTACATTTATAAAATCGAATTTATCGACGGATAAGCAGAGCACTAGTCAATAAAATCAAATTGTAGGCGGAAGATTCAAAGTTCTTGCCAGTTGCGAAATCTCGGCGATCTCGAAAACGATGATCTCCCAAGAAAAGGTTCTCGACAAATGACATTTTCTATCGGAGTCCACTTGGGTTAACTATCTACTGGAAAATTCTGATTTTTACGTAAACTGCCGGATATTACGGACTTTTTTCTTTTCTTCAGGTATCATAGTAAGCACATTATCTCTGACCGGGAGGTACTTGTTTTGAGCGAATCTCAAGAATCCGAAATAATGGGCGAATTGCGGCAAGATAACGGCTCTGGGGAAGATTACACCGCCGAGCAGATAAAGGTTCTTCCGGGCCTTGAAGCTGTAAGAAAACGCCCTGACATGTACATAGGGGATACCAATTC
>LXNI01001491.1_pt1 | contig 19929 bp, 17 predicted proteins | sample 809091 | NCBI WGS metagenome assembly LXNI01 (sample SAMN04870527, study PRJNA318959) | sponge metagenome | biome: 01000161; feature: marine sponge reef; material: water | host: Sarcotragus foetidus | place: Greece: Milos, Mediterranean Sea | collected 2013-05-29 | depth 5-7 m | reverse complement strand
CGAGATGTTGTTTTCACATTTATAGTACTTGTCCCCCTGTTGTTTATTTAACCTGTTGCGTTGGTTTAGTGAGTCGCTTAAAATGTCCTCAATACGTTTTGGCGTACCCCAACAGCTTGCAATGAAAACCCTATGGATGGAGGAATGAATATGCGTACTGCATTAATTCCACCTGTGGTCTCCCCGCACGGTGGCGAAGTGAAAGGAAGACAATCTTTGCAGGAGAAGTTTTCTTCCCGACTGTCTATTCATCCTGGTCTGACTCGTAAGGTTGTATCCTGGCAAGGTAACCGGCAATCACCAGGTCTCCGTTGGATGAAGTACAAGGAAGGTTTTTCCGGCGAGTTAGTCGATGCGTTGATTGAAGATGCAGAATCCAGGGCGGTGCTCGATCCATTCTCAGGAATTGGTACAACTCCTCTTACTGCGGCAGGCCGAGGGCTCAAGGGTACCGGCATCGAGATTATGCCGGTCGGCGTACTGGCGGGTAATGCTCTGGCTTGTGCCGCAAACGGATTGAACCGGAAGGTTTTTGAGAGGGAAGGACAATCCATGTTGGAACAAGTGGAATCCGGTCGGTTGCCTGACAGTAAATTCTCATTCCCCCATGTTCGTATTACTGAGTCGGCTTTTCCTGTTGAAACCGAAGCAGGTTTGGCCAAAGCCAGAGAATATATTGCTGGCGTGAATGATTCGACTATTGCAATGATGCTGGATTTTGCCTGTATGAGCGTTCTGGAGAATATCAGCTATACCAGGAAAGATGGGCAGTATCTGCGCTGGGATTATCGTTCAGGACGAAATTTGCGAGCCCGTCTGGATAAAGGCCCGATTCAATCATTGCCTCTGGCATTGCGATCAAGATTGCGCGAGATACTGGACGACATGGAACCGTTGAAGGTGAAATATGGTGCAAAGATGCCGAAATTCATCATGGGTTCCTGTTTGAAAGTGTTGCGGGATTTGCCTGGAGGCGCCTTCGATACGGTAATCACATCTCCTCCCTACGCCAACAGGTACGACTACACCAGGACATACGCTTTGGAACTTGCATGGCTCGGCTATGACCAGGAAAAATTCTCTAACCTGAGACAGGATCTTTTATCGGCGACGGTGGAAAACAAACCCAAGAGTGCCTGGTTGGAAAGTTGTTACAGGGGCAGTGTTTTGATGAAAAGCGCTGCGCGGATGTTTGCAGAACAGAGCGCCCTGCAGGAAGTGCTGTCGATACTCGAAGGCCACGTAAAAGAGCTTTCCAATCCTCACGTAATTCGCCTGATCAGGGGGTATTTTCAGGAAATGGCTGTGGTTATTTCTGAGCTTGCTCGAGTAGTACGCCCGGGTGGGACGGTATATATGGTGAACGATAACGTTCAGTATCACGGTGAGGAAATACCGGTAGACCTGATTCTATCCGACTTTGCAGAGCAGGCAGGGTTTGAGTGTCAGCATATCTGGTTACTTGCGCGGGGAAAAGGTAATTCAAGCCAGCAAATGGGAAAGTTTGGACGTCGGGAGATCAGAAAGTGCATGTATAAATGGGTTCGTACGAATGGCTAAGCTGGATGATGCAAAAAAGCGATCATCAGTTCTCTCGAACAGAATCAAGCAAAGAACAGATATTAAATTACGGAAGCTTATAGCAGGATTTGAGCAACGACTGTCATTCAGTTCACCGGATGACCTGATGATCAGCCCTGAAGCTTGGAAATACGTTGAATCATCCGGCATCGAACCCAGAGAGGTCTTCGCCCACCCCGATCTTCTTTTTCACCACCCGGAAGCATCTGAGTATTATCGAGGCATCGCGTTATTGTCCCGTAAGAGAGTTGCCGCAATAGCAACCTCGGTGGACGCCTGGGAAGACCCCAAGCGCAAAATTCTGGTAAGTGAAGATAAATGCATAAAAGTCGCCAGACTGTATAACACGATAATCTCTTCCATTATCGAAGGGGCTACTGACTGGACGCTTGATAACGGTTATCGAAACATCATTGCCAACATGGGAATCTCATTTGACGGTTCCATTCGTAATCTTATCGGTCAGGATGCTGAGAATATAGTTAAAGATCGCATTCGGGATTGGCTTGACAGCCGGGGATTGATAGTAGAAAGGGATAAACGAGGGATCGAATTTGAGCTACCGAAAGGTTATTCGATGTATTACAGTTCAGAACCGGATATTGAATTCAAGCAAAACGGAAATGTCATCTCAACCATTGAGATCAAGGGGGGAACAGACCCGGCGGGAGCGCTTGAACGTCTCGGAGCGGTTCAGAAAAGTTTTGAGGCCACACCCCCAGGCTCTGTCAATTTATTGGTTGCAGGAATTGTAACTGCTGAAATGGAGCAGCGTTTGAACAGTCTAGGCATTCGTAAATACTTTCTCCTGGATGGCATCGCACATGATGGAAAGGGCTGGACCGATTTTCTGAATGAGGTTTTTCACCACATCGTACGGATAACCGATGAGGTGATAGAATAGTCCAGATAAAATTGTCAGAGGAATTCGATTAATGCCAACTACAACTATCAGAGAAGTTGTTGAATCAATCGGGATGTATAGTAAAGAATACCGCCATCCTGGAAGGACACCTGCCGTGCAGTGTGTATTATGAGTTCCGTCAGCCATATTACGAGAGGTTAGTATCATGTCCCGGTCAAGCTCCATCCTGTTTACATCAGTTATTGTATTTTCATTACAGTTATTCCAGCCCCTGCTGGCGCAAGACGCCATTGAGGAGATTGTGGTGACCGCGCTCAAGCGTACCAGTACCTTGCAGGACACGCCCATCGCCATTTCCGCGTTGACCAACGAAGGGCTTGAACGTATAGGCGCTGACGATTTCGTTGATTTCGTCGGTTCCGTTCCGGGCCTGACGTTGCGGGATAACGGTCCCGGCTCTACACGGCCGATCATCCGCGGCATTGCCAGCCCCGGTGAACCACAGGTGGGGGTCTATTTCGATGAGGCGCTGGCCGTCGGTGCGCCCGGCACGACGAATGATGCCGGGCTCAGGTCGCCGGAATTAAAACCGTTTGACCTTGAGCGGGTGGAAGTGTTGAAAGGCCCGCAGGGAACGCTGTACGGCGGCGGTTCCATGGGCGGCACCCTGCGCTTTATCACCAAAAAGCCCAATGCCGAAAAATTTGAAGGCAAGGTCAGTCTTGAAGGCTCCACGGTAAGATATGGGGACACGGGTTACCAGGTGAACGGTATGGTCAATGTTCCCATTATCGAGGATCAGTTGGCCGTTCGCATAGTCGGCTTCAAGCGGGATGACCCCGGTTTTGTCGATAACACTGCCTACGGCAAGGATGATATCAACGACGTGGACACGGAAGGTGGGCGCGTGGCAATTCGCTGGACGCCTACCGACAGGCTTACCGCGACCGGCACAATTTACTACCAAGACCAGAAAGTTGGCGGCGGCTTCCATTTTAACCCCAGCATCGATAAGGACAACCCGAAGACGGGCGCCATCTCCCGTGAACCCTACAATGATGAGCAGGTGCTGTACAACCTCACTCTGGAATACGGTTTTGACTGGGCGGATGCCTTGTATTCCTACTCCTGGTTCGACCGCAACGCGGTGTTCCGGTTCCATAACGGGTTTACCGGGTTTCCATTCCCACCCGTGCTCTCCACCCAGCCGGAACCCTTGCAGGCGCTCAGCCACGAATTTCGCCTGTCCTCATCCGGCGATAATATTATCGACTGGACGGTAGGGGCGTTTTATTCCGACCGGAATGCGTTCGTGGACAGCCGTGTCCAGTATCCCAACGCCGACGGCAGCATCACCGAGGATGGGGTCTTTTTGTTCAGGCGCACGGTGAATTCTGATCTTGTCCAGCGCGCGGTTTACGGCGAGGCAACCTGGCACGTGACCGACAGGTTAGCCCTGACGGCAGGGGTCAGGTACTACGATATTGACAGCGGCAGCGATGTAATCAACCGGGTAAACGTCCCCGGCCTGGGACTGCCGTCCGGCACGCCCGGCAGAGCCCTGCCTTACCGTGTCAACGTCACGCGCGGGTCGGATGACGGTACCATATTCAAGGTGCACGGCGCGTTTGACCTGACCGATGATGTACTGGCTTACGCTTCTTTTTCCCAGGGCTACCGGCCCGGCGGCGCCAACCAGAACACCTCTTCCATCGCCTTGACCGACCCGGGCAACGTGGGTGTGCCGGAAGAGTTTCGCGCCGATACCCTGGACAGTTATGAGTTCGGCATCCGCTCGCAGTGGTTTGACAACCGGGTTACCCTGAACGGCGCAGTGTATTACATCGATTGGTCCGATATCGTGCTCAGCGGCAGGTCGGCAACCGGCCTGTTCGGCTTCCTCAACAACGCAGACAGCGCTGAGGCGACCGGATTTGAACTGGAGAGCGTGTTTGACCTGGCCGAGGATTTCCGCGTGACGGCAGCCGTCAGTTACGTCAATGCGGAACTTGATGCCGATGCGCCCGCCAACCGGGCCAGCAGCACGCTCAGCCGTTCCGGACTCAAGGGCGATGCTATTCCCAATGTGCCCGAGTGGACGTTTAATGCTTCCATGGAGTACGGCCACACCCTGCCCTGGATGGGGCTGCGCGGGTATGTTTACCTGAACGTCAATTATATCGGCGAGAATTTTTCGGACTATAACGAGTTCCTGCTGGACATCAACACGCTGGCGCCTACGACCAGGCCCAATGTGTCCTATAACCGGCAGGGTGATTATGCCATCCTGGATTTACGCGCCGGTGTTGAGGGAGAAGGCTGGGAGGTATCCCTGTTCCTGGAGAACGTATTCGACGAACGGGCGATTACCCACATATTCGAAGACGGCACCTTCAGGCGTGACCCGGGCCAGAACTTCCTGGAAAAACCTCGAACCTTGGGTGTGATGCTTAGTAAAGATTTTTGATAATGCGTCCCCCGCTTACAACATGCGAAGGCAGGTCCCGGCGGCAGGTTAATAAACGGGTTCCCGCTTGCGCCTTTTTCCTGTGCTTCCTGCACCTGTCGGTTAGTGTCGCACACGAAGAGGAGCAGGAAGCAACAAAGTTGCCGGCCGCGCTCATCCATGCGGGAACGTTGCTGGACGTGCCCGGCACTGCACCAAAGCATAAACAGACCGTGGTTGTACAGGGAGACAAGATTGTTTCCGTTCAGGCCGGCTATGTCTCCGCGCAACAGCTTGACCTGGATGCGTCGGAAATAAACGAAATCGACCTGAAAGACAAGTTCGTTCTCCCCGGCCTCATCGATTCACACGTTCATATCACCCACAGGTATGGAGATAAGCCGGGAAATACCGCACTTTCCGGAGAAGAACGGTTGCTGGCGGGTGTTGTCAATGCCAGGGCCACCCTGGAAGCGGGTGTTACCACGGTCGCGGACCTGGATGCCGGCTTTGATTCCTGGCCGGTTATAGTTCTGCGTGATGCCATCCGCGCCGGGGAAATTGCCGGGCCGACCATCCTGGCCGCGGGCTCATCCATCTCCCCCACGGGCGGCCATGGCGATCTCCTGGACCGCCCGGACCAGGTATTGGAACTGTTCGCCTCCCCTGGCCTGTGTGACGGAGTGGGCGAGTGCCGCCGCGCCGTGCGCCGGCAGTTTCGCCAGGGCGCAGACCTGATCAAAATCCACGCGACCGGCGGCGGCAACGAGCGCACCGGCGGGAAACATCATGCTCCTTCCTTTATGATGGACGAACTGACAACCATCGTCGAGACGGCGCACAGCCTGGACCTGAAAGCCACCGCTCACGCCCATGCCACCGCCGGAATTAACGCAGCCTTGCGGGCCGGGGTGGACAGCATCGAACACGGTTCCTTTCTGGATGACGAGTCCATCCGGTTATTCAAGCGCGCCGGCGCCTACCTGGTGCCCACGCTGGACGTGCAGGATATGATCGCCGAGCGGATGAACTCCGTGCCGGAGCGCCGGCGGGAGCGCATGAAACTGTTCCAGGAAGAACATCCTGCCAGGTTTCTGCTGGCGTACCAGGCCGGGGTGAAGATCGCCATGGGTTCCGATGCCGGCGTGGTTCCCCATGGCAGCAATGCCCGCGAAGTGGAATGGCTGGTGAAGGCGGGGGTCAGCGCAGCAGCAGCGCTCAGGATTGCGACCCTGGGCAGCGCGGACCATCTGGGTCTGGCAGGGGTAACCGGAAAGCTTGCCGCGGGCATGGAGGCGGACGTGATAGCCGTGGCAGGCAATCCGTTGGAGGACATCACCGCGCTGTACGAGGTGGCATTCGTGATGAAGGATGGCGCGGTTTTCAAATCAACGGATTAGCCGGGACTCTACTGTGGCGCAGGGACCTGTCCCCAGCTACCTGTTGTTGCTCAGCCTGGTAATGTATTTTCCGCTTGCTCTGCCGGCGGCAGAGACACGGCCCAACGTCATATTAATCCTGTCCGACAACCAGAGCAGTACCTTGCTGGGGACCTACGGCAATGAAGAAGTAAAGACCCCGAATATCGACAGGCTGGCGCAGGAGGGCATCCGCTTTAACAATGCTTTCGCCGTCAACGGGGTCTGCTCGCCGACCCGAGCCACCCTGTTGACCGGCCTGATACCGTCCCAGACCGGCATACACGTTGCCTTGCCCTCGGACATCGACGTGCCCGGCTGGTCCGGGATAGAGGAATTCCGTTCCCTGCCCCAGACCCTGTCGGAAGCGGGTTATAGCACCGGACTGGTGGGTAAATACCATTTGGGTATGCCGCAAACGCCGCAACTGGGGTTCGAATACTGGGTCACCTTTCCCTCGGGACACACCACCACGTTTTATGATCAAACGGTCATCGATAACGGTGAGACTTATGCGGTTGCCGAACACCTGACTGATTTCTGGACGGAAAAAGCGGTCGATTTTCTATCCCGGCAGAGCCAGGACCAGCCTTTTTTCCTGTACCTGGCCTATAACGGCCCGTATAACCTGCCGCCGACGGTCACCATGGAGCCGAAGAACCGTCATGCCGCGTATTACACGGAACATACGCCGGCCATGCCGCAGGAAAAAATACACCCTTACCTGAAAAACTGGGCACAGGGAGGGCGCGGGCCGACCAGCCTGATGGTGAAGGAAGGCACCACTGCGTGGACGGCGATAGAGGCATTGAACAACAGGACGGCAATGATCAATGCCGCTTCGGAAACCGCCATGGTGGATGATGGTGTCGGTGTCATTCTGCGCAAGCTGAAGGAACTGGGCCTGGACCACAATACCATCGTGATTTACACCTCGGACCAGGGCGCATCCTACGGGCACCACGGCCTGTTCGGCAACACCTCCTGGTCGTTTCCCTTCACCGCGCATAACGTCAACATGCAAATCCCGCTCCTCGTGCGCCACCCCGGCAGGATTCCGCCCGGTATTGAAACCGACAGGATCATCAACCAGTTTGACCTGTTTCCGACCTTGCTGAAGTACCTCGGCATGGGTGACAAAAGCATTGCCAATACCCCGGGGAAGGATTTCTCGCCGCTGCTGCTCGGCAACGACGTGGCTGCATGGGATGACACGGCATTTTTTGAATTTGTCACTGTCCGGGTCATCCGCACACCGGAGTGGAAGTACATGAAGCGGCTGGATGATGATGAGCCGAATACGCTCTACCATCTTGGTAACGACCCTGAAGAACGAGTGAATCTGGTCGATGACCCCGCTTATGCGGACGTTGTCAATGAGTTGGACCGGCGCCTTACGGCCTTCTTCGACAGGTACGGCAACGACGCTTATGATTTGTGGCAAGGGGGCACGGCCAAGGGCATATTATTGCAGAAATACTACGGCCGTAACGATATCTTCAGCAGCCGGTTCCCCGACTGGAAAGAACCTTCACTGGAAAAGGCAGAACGTGTTTTTACCGACCTCAGGTAGCATTAATGCTATCCAGGCGTAACTTCATCCGGCGCGCCTCATCCGGCCTGGCCGCGCTGTCCTTTGGCCTGCATGCGCCAACTGGACAAGCCAAATCCCCGGCCGTTGAGGACTTCATCATCATCAATGCCCTGGGGGGGTTATCCAACCAGAACCTGTGGGTTGATGCCCAAGGCAAGCAGCAGGGTCAGGCTGACAGCAGCAGTCTGATCCGGAGAATGCGCAGCATCGATGCGCGTGCCATCAGTGATACCCGTGCATCCGGCACAACGGCGATCAATATCACACTTGGCTATGTCTCGGGGCCGGAAGACCCTTACGACTACACTATCAGGGACATCGCCGCATGGGATGCAATCATCCATGACCGGCGCGCCGACCTGGTCAAGATCCTGAGCGCAGACGATATCCTGGCGGCGCAACGGGAAAACCGGGTTGGCATTATCTTCGGCTTCCAGAACGCGGCAAGCGTGGGTGATGATACCGGGCGCGTCAAGGTCTTTGCCGATCTTGGCGTGCGCATCATACAACTCACCTATAACGACCGTAATCAAATCGGCGCCGGCTCTGCGGTTCCCGAAAACAGCGGATTAACGCGCTTTGGCCGTGAAGTGGTAGCAGCCCTTAACGAAGCCAGGGTGTTGGTGGACCTGAGCCATAGCGGGGAACAGACCTGCCTGGATGCGATCAGCGCGTCCAGCGCGCCGGTTGCGATTACCCATACCGGCTGCCGCGCCCTCACCAACCTGCCGCGCAACAAGACCGATGAAGAATTACGCCGGGTTGCCGAAGGCGGCGGTGTGGTCGGCATTTATTTCATGCCGTTTCTACGGGAGGATGGTCAGGCCCGGGCCGCTGACGTCGTCCGGCACCTGGAGCACGCGCTGGATGTATGCGGGCAGGACCACGTCGGCATCGGCACCGATGGGGATGCCACTGCGATCGACGATATGACAAATTACCGGGCCGCCATCGCCGGCGAGTTGCAACAACGCAAACAAGCAGGCATCAGCGCCGCCGGAGAAACCAGCCGGGTTGTGCCGCTGCTACCCGATTTAATGGGGCCCACACAATTCCGGAAACTCGCCGATATGCTGCATCAGCGCGGCCACTCCACCAACACCATTGAAAAAATACTGGGTCTGAACTTCCTGCGCTTGATGAAAGACGTCTGGTGACGCTCATCCTCGTCAGAAAGCAATATCAAAATCGTCCAGGTTCACCGCGCGCATGGTAGCCCGCCGGTATTTGTCCTCCCGCGGCAGTGGCACGGTGGCATCGATGCCCAGGCGGGTCCACTGGTCGTCTTCCACCATGGGGTTCAGGCGGTGGCCGGTGGCGTCCGGGATGAATAGCAGGTCACGGTCGGCGCGGCAGCGGGTCTGCACTGCCCAGTCTACGTCGGCCAGGCTGTAGAGGTCCACGTCCGTATCCACCACGGTGACGGTTTTCACGAATACCAGAGAAACAAACGCGGCCATAATGGCGTTGCGCTGGCTGCCTTCGTGCTTCTTGTCGATCTGTACCACCAGGTGGTAGGGCACGCTGCCGTCGGAGAAATGCACCGCAGTGACTTCGGGCACCAGGCTGTGAATCTTGTCGAACGCGCCGGCCCCGGCGATGAGGCCGTAAGCATTGTAAACCTCCTTGCCGGACAGAATGGAATGGAAGATCGGGTCGCGCCGGCGGGTGATGGCGCTGGCCTCAAACACCCAGCGTTCGTCCAGGGCGGCGTAATAGCCTGTTACCTCTGCGTAAGGGCCTTCCGGTTCCCTGACGCCCGGCAGTATTCTTCCCTCTATGACGAACTGCGCGTCAGCCCAGGCCTCCACCCCCACGGTCTGCGCCTCGATCAGCCTTACCGGCGCACCGTGCATCTGGCAGGCGATGCCGATTTCATCCATTTCCATGGGCGCGGCAGAGGCCGGTGACGCCGCGGCCATGCTCAGGGCATAATCCGCCCCATTGTTGACGGTGAGTTCCAGCGGCTGTCCCCTGGCTTCGGCCCGTTTGAAGTAGTCCATCAGGTGCCCCAGTTCCTCCAGCAGCAGGGTGAAACGGTTTTTTCCGGTCACCATCATGCGATGGATGGACAGGTTGCGCACTCCCGTGTCCGGGTCCCTGGCGATGACCACGCTGGAGGTCAGGTAGCGCCCGCCATCGCCCTCGGCGTGGTGGGGGATCGGCAGGGCGTTCAGGTCGGGGTTGGTTTCAATCACTTCATTGGCAGGCCCTTGTGCTACTGTCACCGGCTCGATGGGGTTCTTGCGCCATGCCCGAATATCGTCAGCCAGCGTGAACGGCAGCCGGGCGCTGCCGGTCTGAAAGAACTTCGCCATGAAATCCCGGTTCCAGTACAGTCCGATCAGCACCGGGAAGTCACTGCCCTTGACGTTCTCGAACAAGACGGCCTTGCCGCCCTCGAACTTTTTCGCAATACCGGCCAGTTCGAAGATGGGGTCCACCTCGCTTTGCACCCGGATCAGGTGGTTATGCTGTTCCATGAATGCGATATAGGACTGCAGGTCGATGAGTTTGCGTTTTGCCAGGTCCATGATAGGTCTCGATGTGGTTACGTTGCCATGTGCTTCGATTTTACGCGCACGTAATGTTCCGCGGCAACGTCCAGGTAAGCCAGTTCCTCAGCCGTCAATTTGCGCACCTGGCGGGCCGGTGTGCCCACGTAGAGGTAACCGCTCTCCAGTACCTTGCCCGGCGCCACCAGGCTGCCGGCGCCGATGATGGTATTGGATTCAACCACCGCCTTGTCCAGGATGGTCGAAGACATGCCGATCAGGCAGCGATCCTGGATGGTGCAGCCGTGCAGCATCACTTTGTGCCCCACGGTAACATTGCTGCCGACGTGCAGCGGGTCGCCGCCCGGGTTGTATTCATCATCGTGATTCACGTGCAGCACGGAGCCGTCCTGAATGCTGGTGCGACTGCCGATGGTGATGGTATTGACGTCTCCCCGGATGACCGCCGCGGGCCAGACCGAGGAATCTTCTCCAATACTGACGTTGCCGATGACCACGGCCATCTCATCAATAAAAGTGGATGCAGCGATAACGGGTGTGATACCCTCGAACGTTCTTATCATACTGAATAAAAAATCTTATCTGGTTGTTATGGAAACAGCGGCTTGATGCCTTCCCGGTACGCCGCTACGGATGGCATTTTTAGAGGGTCCTATATTACCATGCCTGACCGGATATTTCGTGTGTGCCAGAGCAAGGTACTTTTATGTCGAATGAAATTCGCCAACTGATAGACGAACGGCCCTTCAGCCGCTTGCAACTGCGAGTTGTGCTCATTTGCTTTGCCCTGAACATGCTGGACGGCTTCGACGTACTGGCCATTGCCTTCACCGCGCCCACCATCTCGCAGGAATGGCAACTCACGCCCTACGTGCTGGGCATCATCTTCAGCGCCGGACTTGTCGGTATGACCCTGGGTGCGGCGTTTATCGCTCCTTATTCGGATGTGATCGGGCGGCGGGCAATGATATTGCTCTCACTGCTGGCCATTGGCCTGAGTATGGCGCTGACCGGCCTGACCACCAATGCGAACCAGATGATCATCATGAGAGTGGTCACCGGCCTTGGCATCGGCAGTATTCTTGCCAGCCTTACCAGTATCGTGGCGGAATACACACCGGTCAGGAAGCGTAACCTGGCGGTGGGTTTTATGCAGGTAGGCTATCCCCTGGGCGCCACCGCCGGCGGGTTTGCCGCGGTCTGGTTGATCCAGGCTTACGGGTGGTCGGCGGTGTTTTATTGCGGTAGCGCCCTGTCCCTGGCCGCGGCGATTATGACCTGGTTTTTTCTCCCCGAATCGCTGGAATTTCTTTCTTCCCGACGCCCACCCGGCGCGCTGGACAGGATCAACGGGATACTGGCCCGTATGGGCTGGCCGACACTGTCGGCTATTCCCGAAGCGGTAGCGGGTGTGGTCAGGCCGTCCGTCAAGCGCCTGTTGACACCTGAATATCGAAACTGGACGCTGCTGTTGTGGTGCGGTTTTTTCATGGCATTTCTTACCCTGTATTTCCTGTTCAGTTGGGTGCCCAAGATCACCGTTGATGCGGGCCTCTCGGTGGACAAGGGCATTTACATCGGCACCGCGTTGAATTTCGGCGCGTTCCTGGGCGGCGCCATCCTGGGTTACCTGTCCGACCGCCTGGGTGTGCGCCCGCTGATCATTGTATTTTTTGCCGGCGGCGTCATTTCCATGGTGGCGTTCGGATTTGCGCCGGCGGAGGTGGGATTACTGTTGGCGCTGGCATTCGTGCTGGGTTTTTGCGTACTGGGCGGGTTTGTCGGCTTTTATATCTCGGCCGCGCGCCTGTATCCTACGGAAATCCGCACAACCGGCGTAGGCTGGAGCATCGGCGCAGGGCGCACGGGCGCCATCATCGGCCCGTACCTGGGTGGCGTGCTCATCAATATGGGCTATTCCAGCAGCGTCAATTTCGTCGTGTTCGCAGTGCCGCTGATCCTGTCCTGTGTCGCCATCTACCTGCTCAGGGCGCCGGCGTTGGAACCGGTTGGGAATTCTTAATTCCCTTCAACTCTGTTCGATAATATCCCTACCCCCTCCACTTCCACCTCCACCCGGTCACCGGGGAACATGAAAAGCTGGGGCTGCCGTTTGTAGCCCACGCCGCCGGGGGTGCCGGTGGCGATGACGTCGCCGGGTTCCAGGGTGGTGAAGGTGGAAATGTAGGCGATCTGCGTTGCTATCGGGAACAGCATCAGGTCTGTGGTGGTGCTTTGCACCGTAGCGCCGTTCAGGCGGGTCTCAAGGCGGTAACCGGCATTGGGGTCCGGCATTGCCGCGGCGGGAATCATCCAGGGGCCGCAGGCGCCGGAGGCATCGAAGTTCTTGCCGGGGATGTATTGCGTGGTGTGCACCTGGAAATCCCGGACCGACCCGTCCATGAAACAACTGTAACCGGCAATGTGGTCCAAAGCCCGCTCCGGTGGGATACGGCGGCCCGGTTTGCCGATGATGGCGGCCAGTTCACCCTCAAAATCGTACTCGTCACTTTCCACGGGCTTGAACAGGGGCTGTCCGTGGCCGGATACCGAGGAGGGATAGCGGGTAAAGATAAGTGGATGCGCGGTCCTGTCCCCGCCCATTTCATCCCGGTGCGCGGCGTAATTCTGGCCGATGCAGATGACCCGGGCGGGATCGGGGATAGGTGGCAGGTAAATGATCTCATCCAGGGGCACGGTGTTGCCCGTAGCGGCCGCGCTGGCGGCCCGGGTCAGGTTCCCGCTTTGGATAGCAGCCTTCAGGGAGGGTTGATAATGGCTCAAGTCTTGGATAACTCCGTTATCCAGCAAGCCCCAACCGGGTTTGTCATTGTGCAGGTAGGATATGAATTGCATGGTCAGTTCACGTTTCTTACAGTTCGAAAGCCGATATGCGCCGCCCCCAGGGTGGTTTCCTGTGCGTGCCTGGCCGCGGGGCGATAGCGTTGGCAGTAATTCTGCGCGCACAGGTAAGAGCCGCCCTTGATGACCTTGACCGGCATGCCGGGCTGGCGCGGGTCATGGCCGCCGTTCCCCTGCGTTCCATAGACCGGGTAATACCAGTCATCGACCCATTCCCACACGTTGCCGATCATATCATGCAAACCGTAGCCGTTGGCGGGGAAACAACCGACCGGGGCGCTGCCGGCATGGTTATCTTCCTGCTCGTTCATGACGGGAAACATACCCTGCCAGGTATTGGCCTGGTGTTTTCCCTCAACCAGGAATTCGTCGCCCCAGGCGTATGCGGCCTGCTCCAGGCCGCCCCGGGCCGCGTACTCCCACTGTGCCTCCGTGGGCAGGTCATGGCCCAGCCACTCGGCGAAAGCCCGGGCATCCTTGTGGGTGACGTGCACCACCGGATAATGCTCCAGTCCCTCGATGGAACTACCGGGTCCGGTGGGTTCCCGCCAGTTCGCGCCGGGGACGAAGCGCCACCACTGGGTGAGACTTCCGGCCGCGTCCGTGGGCATGGTGAACACCACGGAACCGGGTTGCAGCAAGGCCGGGTCGATGCCGGGGAAGTCTTCCGGGTCCGGCTGGCGTTCCGCCACGGTGACGTAGCCGGTCTCATCCACGAATTCACCGAAGCGCGCATTGGTTACCTCATACCTGTCGATCCAGAAACCACCCACCCGGATATCCTGCGGCGGGCCTTCCTCGGGATAGAAATCGGCCGCGCCCCGGGTGTAAGCGCCACCTTCTATCCAGACCAGGTTGTCATGTTCGTTGTCATGTTTTTGGGCTTTGCCGCAATCGGACAGGGATACGGGTGTGGCAAGCATTCCCGCTCCGTTGTCCCTGGCGACCAGGTAACCCAGGCTAACGGCAACGCCCACTATCAGTACAATAAACAAGGTTTTTTTCATGAAGCCATTCTATCATCAATACTTGTCATCCCTGTTCGCCATTCCTGCATCCGCAGGAGGCGAACGTGGAGGCAGGCGCCTGTGCAAATCGGCATGACAAATGTCCGGTTTTGTAATCGGTTTCATTCGGTAATATAATTCCACACACACCTTCAGTATTAATTCCTTTTCTATCCATCATGCCCTACAAGCTCGTCCTATTGGAAACGGCCAGAAAACTCGCCGAACAACATGATTTTGACGGAGCAGCCCTGAGGGAAGCCATTCCCTACCTGGAGGCTTTCCAGGGCAAGAAGTTCGTGCTCAAGATCGGGGGTTCTATCCTGCAGGATGAACGTTTGATTCCCGCCCTGGTCAGTGACGTTGCATTCCTGAAACGCCTGGATATTAACGTCATCCTGGTGCACGGCGGCGCCCGGCAACTGGATCGGCGCATGCAGGCGCTGGGCATGAAGCCGAGCAAACGGAACGGGCTACGGGTCACTTCGCAAGAGGTCCTTGAGTTGGCTAACGAGGTGTTCCTGGAGATCAGCCGTATGGTGCGCGATGCCGTGGCACACCGCGGTTACCAGGGCATTATCTTTGACAGGAGCAGCGGTCTGGTTCGTTCCAGGCGGAAGAACGCTGAACTCGGCTACGTCGGCGCGCCGGTGCAGGTGGATGCTTCCCTGCTGGACCAGTTACCTGCCGAAGCCGTTCCCATCGTCAGCGCGATCACCTCAGGACTGGAAGACGGAGAACCCGGCTACAACGTCAATGCCGATGAGGTTGCCAGCGCCATTGCCGGGGCAATCCGGGCGGAGAAACTGATCCTGATGACGGATGAGGATGGGGTGAAGAATGCTGACGGTGTGTTGTTGCCGAGTCTTACCGGACAGCAGGCCGCGGCGCTGATCGAATCCGGCGTCATCCACGGCGGCATGATCCCCAAGGTAAAAGCCTGCCTGGAACCCCTGCAACACGGCGTCAGCAAGTCCCATATCATCCGTGGCGACGCCGATTCCTTCATCAACGAGATCCTCACCGACGCCGGCGTCGGGACGGAATTTGTCAGGTGATGGCCTCCGGCGGATAATCCTCAGGGTTGAATTGCGGTTCGGGGAATTGGGGGTTCATGTCTTCCAGGTTGTCGAGCAGCAGTTGACTGATAATCAGGTTACGCAGCCAGCGGTTTTCTGCGGGGATGACGTACCAGGGAGCGTAAGCAGTGGAACAGCGTTGCAGCATAATCTCGTAGGCGTCCATGTAGTCATCCCAGCGTTCCCGGTCGCGCAAGTCATCCGGCAAAAATTTCCAGTGTTTATCCGGCCGTTTCAGGCGCCGTTTCAGCCGTTTCAACTGGTAGTCCTTGGATATATGCAGCATGACCTTGACGATGCGGGTACCGTGGTCGTTGAGCATTCTTTCAAAATCATTGATATGGCCGTAGCGTTTTTCAATGAGGGTTAGCGGCGCCAGGTTGTGCACGCGCGCAATCAGTACATCCTCGTAATGGGAGCGGTTAAAGACGCCGATAGAGCCTCTGCGCGGTGCATGGGAGTGTACCCGCCAGAGAAAATCCCGCGCCCGTTCCGCACCGCTCGGTGACTTGAAGTTCGTCACCCGGCAAGCCATGGGGTTAAGCGGGGCCATGACGCGGCGGATGGTATTATCCTTGCCGGCGGTATCCATGGCCTGCAACACCAGCAGCAATGCCTGTTTTGATTCGGCAAACAGTCGATGCTGCAACTCGTCAAGACGAACCTGAACCTGGGCCAGCCGCGCTTCCACCTCCTGCCCATCCCGTTCCCGCAGCAGCCCCTGACTGTCTCCCGGATCGATATCTCCCAGCGAAAACCTGCCGTTTGTCGGGACACGGTATTGTGAGTAATCCAACGAGGCTACGCTCATGTATCTCCCCCGGAATGTGGTTTCTGTACTGCCGACAAGGTAACATAAAAATGTCCTGACTTGTTGCTCATTGCATTGCGGGTTGATCTCCCATAGTATGGGGCTGAGAGAGCAATTCCCCGTAGCGCGGCAAGACCGTACATGCTGAACAACGAACAAATCACCACTGCCGCCGCCGCCATCCACGCGGCAGAAAAGAATCGCAGGCAGGCGCGGGCCGTGACCCTGGAACACCCGGATATGAGCCTGGATGACGCTTACCGGATACAGGCGCAGTGGATGGCGCTGAAACAGGCTGAGGGGCGTGCGCTCAGCGGGTACAAGATCGGCCTCACCTCCCGCGCCATGCAGATGAGCATGCGCATTGATGAGCCGGATTACGGGACGTTGCTGGACGATATGTTTTTTGCCAACGGCGCCGTGATTGACGCTGCGGAGTACACCGACCCCAGGATAGAAGTTGAACTGGCGTTTGTGCTGAAGGAGCGGCTGACGGGCGCGGGCGTGAGTGTGGCTGACGTGATGCGGGCGACTGATTATGTTGTGCCCGCCCTGGAACTTATTGCGGCCCGGAGCTACCGCGTTGACCCGGACAATGGCTACGTGCGCAAGGTCCAGGACACCATCTCGGACAACGCCGCGGCCGCCGGTGTGATTCTCGGGGACCAGCGCCTCGACCCGAACGACGTTGACCTGCGCTGGTGCGGCGCCATCCTGTACCGCAACGACGTGGTGGAGGAAACCGGTCTGGCCGCGGGCGTGCTGGACCATCCTGCCAACGGCATTGTCTGGATCGCGCGACGTTTCGCGCCCCACGGCATCGCGCTGGAACCGGGCCAGGTGCTGCTGTCGGGATCGTTCACCCGGCCTGTTCTTGCCCGTGCGGGCGATGTCTTCCGGGCTGATTACGGGAAGCAAGGCAGTATCGAATGCCGCTTTGGATGATGAATGTAAGGGGTCAGAGTAAAATCGTCGAGATATTTGCTTGGACACCGAAAACCGGATGATTTTACTCTGACCCCATATATCCTATAGAGATAATTTTATTCTGACCCCATTTATCCTTGAGGAGAACTGAATGGAACTACCCGTTAACCGTCTGAAGCAAGCCCTGGCCGCAGGCCGGACGCAATACGGCTTGTGGTTGGGATTGCCCGATACCACCTGTGCCGAGATCTGCGCCGGCGCCGGGTTTGACTGGCTGGTCGTCGATACCGAGCACGGGCCGTTCGACCTGCCCGCGACACTGAGGCATTTGCAGACCCTCGCGGCCTATGACGTGCAGGCCGTAGTCCGTCCGGTGTCGGATGACCGCAACCTGCTCAAGCAATTGCTGGATACAGGCGCACAGTCCCTGGTAGTGCCCATGATCGAATCGGCAGAACAGGCGGCGGAACTGGTGCGCTCCGTGCGCTACCCGCCTGCCGGCGTGCGCGGACTGGGCACGGCCCTGGCCCGGGCCGCACGCTGGACCCGGATACCGGGTTACCTGCACCAGGCGAACGATCAGATCTGCCTGCTCGCGCAGGTAGAGACCGAGCGCGCGGTACAGGCTTTGCCGGGGATACTGGCAGTCGAGGGCATAGACGGCATATTTGTCGGCCCGTCCGACCTGTCTGCGTCCATGGGCCATATCGGCAACGCCCGCCACCCGGACGTGGTCAAAGTGATCCGGGACGTCCTGCACAAGGCCCGCGCGGCCGGCAAAGCCGCGGGCATCCTCGTCGTGGACCCGGACCACGCACAGGATTACCGGGAACACGGCGCCAACATGATCGGCATCGGCACGGATACCTTGCTGCTTGCCCACAGCGCGCAGCGACTTGCGGAAAGTGTCAGAGATGAAAAAAATCAGGATTAATACGGACGGGACTCTGCGAGAGGCGGCGCTTGATAAACAGGACTGCATCCGGCTGGACGGTAAATCCCTGGGACTGGCGCACACGCGCCTGCGGCCCGTCACCGATCAAGCGGTCATCTGTGTGGCGCTGAATTACACCAGGCATTACGATGAACTTGTGGATGCTTTCCACCAGCCGCCTCATCAACAACCGCCACGCCAACCGGTATTCTTCATCAAACCCGTCAATACGCTGGCAGGGCACCTGGACGAGGTAGCCTGCCCGGATGATGTGGATCAAATCCTTACCGGGGCGGGCCTGGCTGTTGTGATCGGACGGACGGCCAGCCGGGTAACGCGGGAACAGGAGTATGATTATATCGGCGGTTACACGCTCTATAATGACTTTACCCTGGCGGAGGACAGTTATTTGAGGCCGCCGATCACTGGCAAATGCCTGGACGGTTACGGCCCGGTCGGACCTTACATCATGGAACCTGGGGAGATTACCGACCCGCATAATCTTGCAATAAGAACGTATGTGAATGGAGAACTGAAACAAACGGCCTCGACAAGAGACCTGAGATGTCCCATCCCCGCCATCATCGAGGCCCTGACGGAGTTCATGACCCTGGCGCCCGGCACGGTAGTCGTAAGCGGCTTCCCTGAGGGCCGGGTCGCCGTGCAACCGGGGGATGAGGTCAGGGTAGAGATAGAGCAGGTTGGTGTTTTGGTAAACCGGATAGTTAGCGACTCGAACTGACAGTGGGACAGGTTGGGAAGGCATTTTCAAGACACGCTGTAAATACATCCATGTACGCTCATCGCCAGCCATCCTTGGCTGTCGACGTTCTTGAAAATGCCTTCCCAACCTGTCAGCGTACTATCAGACATTTATGAATATCAACAATATGAAAACCGCAAGAGTGAGAATAAGTAACCGGGTAGAGATAGTGGTCGTGAACGACGATTACAGCGTTGTCGGTGCGGACGGCAGGACTTGGCAGGAGGAGGAAGTGACGTGGCTGCCGCCGCCGCACGGTACCGTATTCGCGCTGGGGTTGAATTATGCCGACCATGCGTCCGAACTGGCATTCAAGGCGCCGAAGGAGCCCCTGGTTTTTTTGAAAACGCCCAATACGTTTGTCGGGCACAGACAGCGCAGTTACCGGCCCGACCATGTCGATTACATGCACTACGAGGCGGAACTGGTCGCCGTGATAGGGACAACGGCCCGCAAGGTGAAACAGCGGGACGCCATGGATTACGTGGCCGGTTATACCTTGTGCAACGATTACGCGGTGCGGGATTACCTGGAAAACTATTACCGGCCGAACCTGCGGGTGAAATGCCGGGATTCCCTGTCCCCGCTGGGCCCCTACGTCATCGACCGGGATGATATAGACGACCCCCATGACCTGAAACTCAGCACCCGCGTCAACGGAGAACTGCGGCAGGAAGGGTCAACCCGGGATATGGTGTTCACTATTCCGTACATGATCGAATACCTGTCGGCTTTTATGACCCTGCAACCCGGCGACATGATCTCCACCGGCACGCCAAAGGGCCTCTCGGACGTGCAACCGGGCGATGAGGTGGTGATAGAAGTTGAACAGGTGGGCCGTTTGATCAATTATGTGATCAGCGAATTTGAAAAATTCCGGGGTCAGAGTAAAAACCCTCGAGATGTGTGATAAAACTGCACATTCCTGTGGGTTTTTACTCTGACCCCACCTATCTGACCGGCATTAGCGAAAACTACTGCTATAACAACCAATGACTGCACAATTTGAAGAGAACCTGAAAAAGGCTGGGCGGTATTTGCATCGTTTCAGGGACAACGTCACCGCACATTACATTAACGGGGCAGGTTGTCCGGGTGTTTCGGGTGAGACCTTTGATAACCTGAC
>LXNI01001490.1_pt1 | contig 19935 bp, 20 predicted proteins | sample 809091 | NCBI WGS metagenome assembly LXNI01 (sample SAMN04870527, study PRJNA318959) | sponge metagenome | biome: 01000161; feature: marine sponge reef; material: water | host: Sarcotragus foetidus | place: Greece: Milos, Mediterranean Sea | collected 2013-05-29 | depth 5-7 m | reverse complement strand
CGCCCCCGGCATCCCGATCATGACATCGCATGACATATCCTGACACTTTCCGGGGGGCTGCGCTTTGGCGGCGCGCGTTCCAGGCCTATCAGCGGCGCCAGAGCTCCACGGCGAGCGCGACAGCGACGGTCCAGACGGCGGCGGCGATCGCGCGGAACGCCCAGCGCGCCGGTCGCGGCCAGCCGCGTATCGGGCGCCGGCTCCAGTAAAGCAGCGGGACGCACCAGGGCGCCGCCCAGCTGACGGCGATGGCCGCCGGCCAGCGGGCCGCCTCCGGCGCGCTCACGGAGAAAAACAGCCGCGTGACGGCATCCGATACAACCGCGCCGGGGATCGACAGCAGAACGAGACCGAACAGGAAGCCCAGCCCGAGCGCCACCAGCAGCACATAGCAGCGCGGCGAAAAGACAAACAGCAGCAGGCGGAACCAGAAATCGTTCACGCCGTCCGCTCCGGCTGCGCCCCGCCCCCCGCCGGGCCCCCCGCCAGCCCGCGCCCGGCCAGCACCGCGCCGGCAAGATAGAGCGAGCCCGCAATCAGCACCGGGCGGGCGCCGCCAAGGCGCGCCAGCGCCGTCTCTACATCCGGCGCGGCGGCGGCGTCCATGCCGGCGGCGCGCGCCGTCGCCGCCAGCGCCGCGGGCGGCACCGAAGCCGCGCTGCCGGGCACCGGCACCGCCACCATGCGCGCGACATAAGGGGCGAGCGCGGCGAGGAACTGGCCGCGGTCCTTGGTGTCCAGCATGCCCGCGATGAGGTCGAAACGCGCCGCCCGCGCGGCCAGCCACGCCGCCAGCGCCTCGCCGGCAGCGGGGTTGTGGCCGCCGTCGAGCCAGATTTCCGGCGCCTCGGAGAGCCGTTGCAGCCGGGCCGGCCAGCGCGCCGCCTCGAGCCCGCGCAGGCATGCCTCGCGGGGCAGGTCGAAGCCCTCCAGGCAGGCGAGCGCCAGGCCGGCATTGCCCGCCTGATGCGCGCCGGCAAGGCCCAGCGCCGGCAGCGCAAGCACCGTCCGGCGCCCATGGAAGACGCCCCCGGATACCCGCCAGTCGTCATAGACGGGCGCGCCGGTGCGAGCCGCCTGCGCCAGGATGACCGCCCGGGCCTCCGCCTCCTGCGGCGCGAGGACCAGGGGCGCGCCGGGCTTGACGATGCCCGCCTTCTCGCCGGCGATCGCCGCCAGCGTCTCGCCGAGAAATTGCGTGTGGTCGCGGGCCACCGGCGCAATCGCCGTCACCGCCGGGCGCTCGACGACATTGGTGGTGTCGAGCCGGCCGCCGAGCCCGACTTCCAGCAATAGCATATCGGCGGGCGCGCGCGAGAAGGCAAGGAAGGCCGCCGCCGTGGTGATCTCGAAGAACGTGATCGGCCGGTCCCCATTGGCGCGCTCGCATTCCTCCAGCAGTGCCAGCAATTCGCCGTCCGGCAGCATCGCCCCGTCCACGACGATACGCTCATTGAACCGCACCAGATGCGGCGAGGTATAGACATGCGCGCGCCGGCCGGCCGCCTCCAGCATGGCGCGCATGAAGGCGATGGTGGAGCCCTTGCCATTGGTGCCGGCGACATGGATCACGGGCGGCAATCGCCGTTCCGGGTTCCCGAGCCGCGCCAGAAGGCGCCGCACGCGCTCAAGGCTGAGATCGATCAGTTTCGGATGCAGCGCCGCGAGCCGCGCCAACACCGGGTCGAGCGCGCTCAACCCTCGATCTGCTCCCGGCCCGCCCGCCCGGCGTCATTGGCCGGCGCCGCCTCCAGGCTCGCCGGATCGGGCAGCATGGGCGCGTCGTCGGCGGGCGTCGTTGGCGGCTGTTTCGGCTGCATGAGCATGGAAAGCAGGCGTCCGAGCCGGTCGCGCAGGTCGCGCCGATGCACGACCATGTCGATAATGCCATGCTCATACAGATATTCCGCGCGCTGGAAGTTCTCCGGCAGGGTCTCGCGGATCGTCTGCTGGATGACCCGCTGCCCGGCGAAGCCGATCGCCGCGCCCGGCTCCGCAATGGCGATGTCTCCCAGCATGGCGAAAGAGGCCGAAACGCCGCCCGTGGTCGGGTCGGTCAACAGCACGATATAGGGCAGCCCCGCTTCCCTGACCTCGGCAACCGCGATCGTCGTGCGCGGCATCTGCATCAGCGACAGAATGCCCTCCTGCATCCGCGCGCCGCCCGACGCCGTGACCGCAATCAGCGCCGCCCGCTGCACGACCGCAAGCCGCGCCGCGGCCAGGAACGCCTCGCCCACCGCAATGCCCATCGACCCGCCCATGAAGGCGAAGTCGAGCAGCGCCACCACCGCCGGCTGATTGTCGATGGCGCCATGCGCTACGCGCATGGCGTCCTTGGTCTTCAACTGCGCCTGGGCATCCCGCAGACGGTCGGTATAACGCCGCCGGTCGCGGAATTTGAGCGGATCGACCGGCGCATCCGGCAGTTCGATGGTCTCATAGATGCCGTGGTCGAACAGCATGGCCAGACGGTCCGCCGCGCCAAGGCGCATATGATGGTCGCAATGCGGGCAGACATTGATCTGCTCGCGCAGTTCGCGGTGAAAGATCATCTGACCGCAATTGTCGCATTGCAGCCAGAGATTCTCCGGCACGTCCGTCTTGCGGACGAGGCTGCGCAGGCGCGGCCGGACGAATTCGGTGAGCCAGTTCATCCGCGCGCGCCCGCAACGCCGTCGGAGAGCGCGGCGGCGAGCGCGCCCACCCGTTCCAGCATGTCCGGGCCGCCCGCCCCGATCTCGCGGACGAGCGCCGAGCCAACCACCGCGCCATCGGCGATGCGGGCAATAGCGCCGGCCTGCGCCGCGGTGTTGACGCCGAAGCCGACGGCGACCGGCAGGTCGGTGAAGCGGCGCAGGCGCCCGACGGCGAATTCCACATCCGCCATGGTCGGCGAATGCGTGCCGGTGATGCCGGCGATCGAGACGTAATAGACAAAGCCGCTGGCGCGTTCGAGCACGAGCGGCAAACGGTCCTCGTCCGTCGTCGGCGCGACCAGGCGGACAAGGTCGAGGCCGGCGCCCTCCGCCGGCCCGCGCAGCTCGTCCTCCTCCTCCGGCGGCAGATCGACGGTAATCAACCCGTCCACGCCCGCCGCCTTCGCATCCGTCGCAAAGCGCGCCGGGCCGTAGCGATAGATCGGGTTGAAGTAGCCCATGAGGACAATGGGCGTCTCATCGTCTTCAGCCCGGAAGGCGCGCGCAAGGTCGAGTATGCGCTTCATGCTCATGCCGGCCGCAAGCGCGCGCGCGCCGCCTGCCTGGATCACCGGCCCGTCCGCCATCGGGTCGGTGAAGGAGACGCCGATCTCCAACAGGTCCGCGCCGGCCGCCGCCAGACGGCGCAGAATGGCGAGGCTGGTGTCGAAATCCGGGTCGCCGCCGCTGACAAAGGCGATGAAGGCCGCGCGGTCGGCCTTCCGCAAGGCCTCGAAACGCGCCGCAATCCGGCTCACAGCTCGATCCCCAGCGCGTCGCCGACGCTGAAGACGTCCTTGTCGCCGCGCCCGCACATGTTCATCACCAGGATATGGTCGCGCGGCAGGTCCGGAGCAGTGCGGAGCACCCATGCCAGCGCATGCGCGGGCTCGAGTGCGGGAATGATGCCCTCAAGCCGGGCGCAGAGCTGGAACGCCTCGAGCGCTTCGGCATCCGTCGCCGAGACGTAATCCGCCCGCCCGGCATCCTTGAGCCAGGCGTGTTCCGGCCCGATTCCGGGATAGTCGAGGCCGGCCGAGATCGAATGCGCATCGGCAATCTGGCCGTCATCATTCTGGAGCAGATAGGTGCGGTTGCCGTGCAGCACGCCCGGAGACCCGCCGGTGAGCGAGGCGGCATGCGCGCCCGTCTCCAGCCCGCGCCCCGCCGCTTCCACGCCGACAATGCGCACATCCGGCTCGTCGAGAAAGGGGTGGAAAAGGCCGATGGCGTTCGACCCGCCGCCAATGCAGGCGACCACCGTGTCCGGCAGCCGGCCCTCGGCCTCCACGATCTGGGCGCGCGCCTCGTCGCCGATAACGCATTGGAAGTCCCGCACCATCTCCGGATAGGGCGCGGGGCCCGCGGCCGTGCCGATGATGTAAAAGGTGTCATGGACATTCGCGACCCAGTCGCGGAGCGCCTCGTTGAGCGCGTCCTTCAGGGTGCGCGAGCCGCTCTCCACCGCTTTCACCTCCGCGCCGAGCAGGCGCATGCGAAAGACATTGGGCGCCTGCCGGTCGATGTCCACAGAGCCCATATAAACCGTGCAGGGCAGGTCGAAGCGCGCGCAGACCGTCGCCGCCGCCACGCCATGCTGCCCGGCCCCGGTCTCGGCGATGATCCGCGTCTTGCCCATGCGCCGGGCGAGCAGGATCTGGCCGAGGCAATTATTGATCTTGTGCGAGCCCGTGTGGTTCAGCTCGTCACGCTTGAAATAGATCCTCGCGCCGCCCAGATGCGCCGTCAGCCGCTCAGCGAAATAGAGCGGGCTCGGCCGACCGGTATAGTGCTTGTGGAACCGGCCCATCTCCTCGTGGAAGGCCGGGTCGTTCTTCGCCTCCTCATAGGCGGCGCCGACCTCGCGGATGAGCGGCATCAGCGTCTCGGCGACATAGCGGCCACCATAGAGGCCGAAATGCCCGCGCTCGTCAGGCCCCAGGCGATAGCTGTTGGCGGCGGTTTCGGGACTCATCGCATCCGTTCCCCGGATCGGGCAATTGCGCCGGACCATACGCGCGCGGGCCGCGGAATCAAAGCGCCGCCGCCGTCTCCAGAAATGCGCGCACCAGGGCCGGATCCTTGACGCCCCGGCTCCGCTCCACGCCGGAAGACACGTCGACGGCGCGCGCTCCGGATATCCGCGCGGCTTCCTCCAGATTGCCGGCCGTCAGCCCTCCGGACAGCAGCCAGGGCAGGCCGGGCAGAGGCGCGTCCAGAAGCGACCAGTCAAAGGCCAGCGCATTGCCGCCCGGCAGCCTTGCGCCGGCCGGCGGCCGCGAATCGAACAGCAGGCGGTCGGCGGCTCCCTCGAAAGCGAAGGCGGCCGAAACATCCTCCGGCTCCGAAACGGGCAGCGCCTTCCAGACCTCGAGACCGAAGCGCCGGCGGATTTCGGCCGCCCGCTCCGGCGTCTCCCGGCCGTGCAATTGGAGCGCATCGAGCCTGGCGGCCGCCGCCGCCCGGCCGATAACCTCGTCATCGGCATCCACGAACAGCCCGACCCTGAGGACAGCCGGCGGCGCATGCGGGGCCAGCCGGGCCGCTTCCCCGGGCGAGATTTCCCGAGGGCTGCCCGGAGCGAACACGAAGCCGATCGCCGCCGCCCCGCCCCCGATAGCGGTTTCCAGAACTTCCGGATCCCGGATTCCGCAAATCTTGACCCGGACAGGCATCAGGACGCTGCGGGCAGCGCCGGGTTCCTGCCGGTTCCGCGCGCGGGCGCCTTTTCTCCCGGCCGCGCCGCCCCGCGGCGCAGGCGGCGGTTGCGCGCCCGGCCGCCTGCAATCCTGGCCAGCGCCCAGCCGGCAATCAGACCGACAGCCAACGGCGCCAGCACGATCAGGTAAACCGGCAACGAAACGCTCGGCGCCATCGGGAAAACGCTGACTGCAACTTCGTGCATGTTCTCGACCGCAAAGAGGGCTGCGACCAGGGCCATCGCCAGAATGAAAGCCGCCCGGATGAATGCCACGCCAAGTCTGTCCTTACTCCGCGTCCCCGTTCAACCGTTCGCGGAGGCGCTTGCCCGCCTTGAAGGCCGGCAGGAATTTCGCGTTGACCGGCACCGGGGTTCCCGTCGCCGGATTGCGCCCCATGCGCGCCTGCCGTTCCTTGGTCCAAAAGGCGCCAAAGCCGCGCAATTCGACACGATCACCCTGCGACAGCGCTTCCGCAATCTCACTGAAAAAGGTGCCAACTAATTTGACTGCATCATTATGAGTTAACTCAGGATTTCGTTCCACAATACGCCTGATGAGTTCGGAACGTGTCATGTACAAACCTCATCGCCCCCAAATACTAGCGGAGCGCAGGATGCCAAATCGCCAGTAGCCCGTCAAGCAAAAGGCTTTCTGCAGCGGAGCCCGTTCCGAACAAGCGACCGGCTATCCGTTGCAGCCAGCCGGTTTCGCGTTCGGGGTCGCGGTCGATCGTCATAAGGTCACGATCGACGCCGCGCCCCTCTGCCAGCCAGTCGCGCGCCGACGCCTCGCCGCCAATGGCATCGACGAGGCCGTTCCCGACGGCCGAGGTCCCGGTGAAAACGCGCCCATCCGCAAGAGCCAGCACTTCCGCGCGGCTCAGCGGGCGGCGTTCGGCCACCATATCGACGAACATGCCAAAAATTTCGTCCACCAGCGCCTGGGCGGCGGCGCGGCCGGCGGGCGTCAGCCGTTCCACCGGGTTCGGCACGGTCTTCAACGGCCCGCTGCGCACCACTTCCATGCCGATGCCGAGCGTTTCCATCAGGCCTGCGACCTGCGGCGCCTGGAGAATGACGCCGATCGAGCCGGTGATGGTGGCGTTGCGCGCGAAGATCCGGTCTGCGCCGAGGGCGGCCATATAGGCGCCCGACGCCGCCGTTGCGCCCATAATGGCCGCGACCGGCTTTGCGGCGCCGACCCGCCTGAGTGCGCCATGAAGCGCCTCGGCGCCGGCGGCGGAGCCGCCCGAACTGTCGATGAAGACCAGAAGCGCCCTCGCGCGGTCATCCGCGGCGATTTCGCGCAAACGTCGCCGCAATGCCCGGTCGTCGCGAATGAACCCTTCGACATTGACCCGCGCCACATGGTCGCCGTTCCCGGCGCCGGGTTTCGTCACCGAATACAGGACGGCAGCCAGCGCCGCGACGGCTGCGAACAGCGCGGCGAACCGCCAGAGACGAAGCTGGCGCTTCAGCCGGGCGCGAACAAGCCGCGACGCCGGAATGTCGGCCATCCGAGGGGAGAGAGGGGGAGAGCCGTCAGCTCTCGTCCTCTTCCTCCCGCTGGGCCCGGTTGCGGAGCGCCGCGCCCAGAATATCGCCCAGGCTTGCGCCGCTGTCGGAGGAGCCGAACTGCTCCATCGCCGAGCGTTCCTCTTCTATCTCCAGCGCCTTGATCGAAAGCTGGATGCGACGGCCGGCCTTGTCCACCTGGGTGATCTTGGCATCGATGCGCTCGCCGACGGCGAAGCGGTCCGGGCGCTGCTCCGAGCGGTCCCGCCCCAGTTCGCTGCGCCGGATGATGCCGGTAAGATCGCCCGGCAGCGTCACCTCCAGGGCATTGTCGAGCACGGCCGCCACCGTCACGGTCATCACCGTGCCGCGGCGCACGCCGCCGCCGCCGCCGCGCGGGCCGCTGCGCGTCGCGCTCTCGAACGGATCGTCGGTGAGCTGCTTGATGCCGAGGCTGATGCGCTCCTTCTCGACATCCACATCCAGCACCTTCGCCTGGACGGTGTCGCCTCTGGAAAATTCCTGCACCGCATCGTCGCCCTGCCGGCCCCAGGCGAGGTCGGAGAGATGCACCATGCCGTCTATGTCGCCCGGAAGGCCGACGAACAGGCCGAACTCGGTGATGTTCTTGACCTCGCCCTCGACCGTGCTGCCGAGCGGGAACTGCCCCACGAAGCCCTCCCACGGATTGCCCTGCGTCTGCTTGATGCCAAGGCTGATGCGGCGCTTCTCCAGATCCAGGTCGAGTATCCGCACATCCACTTCCTGGCTGGTGGAGACGATCTTGCCGGGATGGACGTTCTTCTTGGTCCAGCTCATCTCCGAGACATGGACCAGGCCCTCGACGCCCGGCTCCAGCTCGACGAAGGCGCCGTAGTCGGTGATGTTGGTCACGCGCCCGCGATAATTGGCGCCGATCGGGTATTTGAGCGCCACGCCCTCCCACGGATCCACCTGGAGCTGCTTCATGCCAAGCGATATGCGCTGGGTGTCGAGGTTGAAGCGGATGACCTGCACCTCGACCGTCTGGCCGATACTGAGCGCTTCGCTGGGATGGTTGATGCGGTGCCAGGCGATGTCGGTGACATGCAGCAGGCCGTCCACGCCGCCGAGATCGATGAAGGCGCCGTAATCAGTGATGTTCTTGACGACGCCGTTCAGCACCTGACCTTCGCGCAGATTGGCGATGAGCTCATTGCGCGCTTCGGCGCGGCTCTCCTCCAGCACGGCGCGCCGCGAGACGACGATATTGCCGCGCGAGCGGTCCATCTTGAGGATCAGGAACGGTTGCGGGGCCCCCATCAGCGGCCCGATGTCGCGCACCGGGCGGATATCGACCTGGCTGCCCGGCAGGAATGCGACCGCCCCGGAAAGATCGACGGTGAACCCGCCTTTCACCTTGCCGAAGATGACGCCCGAAACCTTGTCGTTCGCCTTGAATGCGCCTTCAAGATGGCTCCAGGCTTCCTCGCGCTTGGCCTTGTCCCGGCTGAGCACCGCCTCGCCATTCTTGTCCTCGAGGCGTTCGACATAGATCTCGACTTCGTCGCCGGCCGAGATTTCCGCCGGCCGGCCGGGCGTCGCGAACTCCTTGAGGGGCACCCGGCCTTCCGCCTTGAGCCCGACATCAATCAGCGCCATGTCGTTTTCGACCGCGATGACCCGGCCCTTGACGACCGTCCCTTCGAAGCCCTTGGTCGCCTCCAGCGACTCTTCCAGAAGGGCTGCGAAATTTTCGATTTCGGCGCCTGCCGCGCCGGTTTCGGCAAGAGAAATAGCCATTCGGCTGCCGCGTTCCTTTCCAACTACCAACCGGCCGGCCCCCTGCTTCTCCTCAGCAGGAGGCAAACCAATCCATCCTTACTGTTCGCCCGGGCCCGGCCCGCCCTCCAACATCGCGAGACGTTCCCTCGCCAGCAATAACGCCCGCTGAAAGACCGCATCCGGGGACATCCCCGTAGTATCGATCCGAACAGCGTCGCCAGCCGGCCGCAATGGCGCCACCCGCCGGGCGCGGTCTCTCGAGTCGCGCGCGGCAAGCTCAGCCATAACCTGCGGCAACATAGGCGTTTCGCCCCGCGACCGCAACTCTTGCAGACGGCGGCGCGCGCGTTCCTCCGTGCCGGCCGTCACGAACAGCTTGAGGTCCGCATTCGGACAGACGACGGTGCCGGTGTCGCGCCCGTCCAGAACGGCCCCCGGCGGCGTCGCGGCGACACGCCGCTGAAAGGCGAGCAGGGCGGCGCGCACCGCCGGCAGCGCCGCCACGCGGGACGCTGCATCGCCTACCGCCTCGCCGCGAAGGCCCGGATGCTCCAGAGCGGCCGGATGCAAGGCTTCGGCATGGGCGGTCGCTATCGCAGCGTCATCCGGATCGCCGCCCGCATCCAGAACAGACTTCGCGACCGCGCGATAGATCGCGCCCGTGTCGAGATAAGCATAGCCGAGCGCGTCCGCGAGCCGGCGCGCCAGCGTGCCCTTGCCGGCCGCCGCCGGCCCGTCAATGGTGACGATCAAGTCTCCACCGCCGCGCCGAGCCCGTTCATCAGCCCGGCAAAGCCGGGGAAGGAGGTTGCCACGGGCGCGATGTCGTCGACTCGCACCGGCTCGCGCGCGCCCATGCCCAACACCAGGAAGGCCATCGCGATGCGGTGATCGAGCTGGCTGGCGATCTCGACGCCGCCCCGCGGCCGCCCGCCTGCGACTTCCAGCGTATCGGCGCTTTCCCGCACCTCGACGCCGCAGGCCGCGAGCCCGGCCGCCATCGCGCCCAGGCGGTCGCTTTCCTTGACCCGCAACTCGGCCAGGCCCGACATGCGGGTGGTTCCCTCCGCGAAGGCCGCGGCGACCGCGAGAACAGGGAACTCGTCGATCATGCTCGGCACGCGCTCCGGCGGCACGTCGACGGCGGTGAGCGGACGCCAGGCCACGGTAATGTCGCCCACCGGCTCGCCGCCTTCGACGCGCTCATTGGCGACCGTGACGCCCGTCCCCATGTCGCGCAGCGTTTCCACCAGCCCGATGCGGCCCGGATTGAGGCCGACGCCGGCGATCGTGACGCGCGATCCCGGCAGGATGGCGGCAGCCGCGAGCGGAAAGGCGGCCGAGGAGATGTCTCCGGGCACCGAGACGGGGCTCGCCGTCAGCTCCGGTTCGCCCGTGAGCCGCACGACGCCGCCTTCCTCTTGTTTCACGCATGCTCCGAAATGCCGCAGCATGCGCTCGGTATGGTCCCGCGTCGGCGTGGGCTCCAACACCACCGTCTCGCCCGGCGTGTTGAGGCCGGCGAGCAGCACCGCCGATTTCACCTGCGCCGAGGCGACCGGCAACTCGTAGCGGACCGGAGTCGGGAAGCCCGTGCCAACGACGGTAAGCGGCAGCCTGCCACCCGCCCGGCCGTGAAAGGCGGCGCCGAACCGCGACAGGGGTTCGCTGACCCTGCGCATGGGGCGCGACCTGAGCGAGGCGTCCCCGGTCAGGGTCGCCGTCAGCCTGTGTGTCGCCAGCAGACCCAGCAGCAGGCGCGCCGCCGTGCCCGAATTACCCATGTCGAGCACATCTTCCGGCTCCGCCAGACCGCCGACTCCGCGACCGCCGACGAGCCAGCGCCCGGGCCCGGTGCGCTCCACCTCGACACCGAGGGCGCGCAGCGCAGCGGCGGTGGCCAGCACGTCCTCGCCTTCGAGCAGCCCGTCGATCCTGGTTTCGCCCACCGCGACGCCGGCAAGCATCAGCGCGCGATGCGAAACCGACTTGTCGCCGGGCGCGCGCACATCCCCTTCAAGGGCGCCGCAGGGATGCGAAACCGCGCCAATAGTTCCTGTCACCGCTTCGCTCTCCCGACTTATTGCCCCGCTGGCGTCGAATTCGTTTTGACACTCCGCCGGCGTTCTGGCAAACGCTCGCCGCTTTCGTTTTATCCACTTTGCGGAGACCGCCCGTGGCTCGTTCGAATCTCGGCAGCAAGCGTGTCTGTCCTTCATGCGGCGCCAAGTTCTACGACCTCGGAAAGGACCCGGCCATCTGCCCGGAATGCGAAGCGGCGCATTCGCAGGCGAGTTTCCTGAAACCCCGGCGCTCCAGAGCGCCGATTCCACGCGCCGCACCCAAGAAACCCGCCTCCAAGGATGAGGACGACGGCGATATCGCCCTTGACGGCGAGGATGAGGAAGACGCGGATGTCGAGGACATCGAGGAAAATGATGACCTCGGCGATGTCGTCTCGGCCAGCGGCAAGAAGGACGGAGAGGACGACAGTTGAAATATCGCCCGGCCCTTGCCGTCGCTCGGCGATGGCGGCTATATTACAGCCTTCCGGCGCGCCGTCTGCGGGCGAGCGCGCCGTGCGGTGAAACCGGGGGGCCATAGCTCAGCTGGGAGAGCGCTTGAATGGCATTCAAGAGGTCAGGGGTTCAAATCCCCTTGGCTCCACCAATCCGCCAAAGAGGCCCGGCCGCGCGCCGGGCCTTTTGCCGCTAGGCCCGGGCGGCAGGCCCCGGACGCGCCGGCATGCCTCGCCGGGCCGCAGCCGCTGCGCCGCTGCGCCTGCTGGCACGCAAGCGCTTCCGCCGCGCCTGGGCCGCCGGCGCGCTGGCGGGCGCTATGCGCTGGCTGGAGACGCTGGCCGTGGGCTGGTTCGTTGTCGAGGAAACCGGCTCGCCCCTGGCGGTCGCGCTGGTGCTCTTCCTCCGCCAGGCGCCGATGTTCCTGTTCGGCGCCTTTGCCGGCGCTCTGTCGGAGCGCGGCGACCGCCGGCTGATCCTGCTTGCCGCCATGGCCGCGATGGCCGGGATCATGGGCGCGCTCGCGCTCCTGGCCCTGGCGGGGGAGTTGACGGTCTATCACGCAGCCGTCGGCGTCTTCTTCAGCGGCGCCTTCTGGGCGCTCGACTTCCCGGTCAGGCGCACCATGCTGGGGGACCTCGCCGGGCCGTCGCGTTTCGGCACGGCGATGGCGCTCGACAGCTCCACAGCCAATTTCACCCGCATGATCGGGCCGCTGGCCGGCGGCGCACTGATGCTCACCATCGGCATTTCGGGCGCCTATCTGGCCGGCGTCGCCTGCTTCTGCTCAGGTGCGCTGCTGTTGCTCGCCACCGCCTATCGGCGGCCGCCGGCCCCGTCGGCCGGCAGGGGCCTGTTCGCCGACATCCGCGACGCCTTCGTCTATCTGCCGCATGAGCCCGTCGTGCTCGGCACGGTGCTGCTGACGGTGGTGATGAATGTGTTCGGTTTTCCCTATCTCAACATGATCCCGGTCATCGGCAAGGAGGAGCTCGGCGTCGATGCGCTTGCCACCGGCTCGCTGATGTCCGCGGAGGCCGCCACCGCCTTCGCGACCGCGCTCGTGATCGCCGCGCTTGTCCGGCCGCGGCATTTCCTGCGCCTTTATGTCATAGCCGGCGCGGCCTTCCTTGCCTGCGTCGCGGGCTTCTCCTTCGCGCCCGGCTACCGGGAGGCCGTCATCGCATTGCTGGCGAGCGGCATCGGCTTTGCGGGCTTCGCGGCCATGCAGGGCACGCTCATTCTGCATGGCGCGGCGCCGGCGATGCGCGCGCGCGTGATGGGCATGATGACCGTGGCGATCGGCGCCGGCGGGCCGGTCGGCACGCTGCATGTCGGCTTCATGGCGGAGCATGTCGGCGCGCAAACCGCGGTCGGCATCATGGCGGCGGAAGGGCTTGCTTGCATGGCCCTGGTGCTGCTGGCCATCCCCGCGCTCCGCCCCTGGCGCGCGCCGCCCTTCCGGTGAGCGACAGCGGCGCGCCTTTCCTAATCCGGGAGCGCGCCCCATTATGGGCCGTGCTGCGCCATAAGGACCCGCCCGCCATGCCCGCCCCGCTTCGCTTCGGCATCTTCCTCGCTCCCTTTCATCCGCTGAACGAGAACCCGACCGCCTGCCTCGACCGGGACATGGAGCTGATCGAACATCTCGACCGGCTCGGCTATCACGAAGCCTGGATCGGCGAGCACCATTCCGGCGGCTTTGAGATCATCGCCTGTCCGGAGATGTTCATCGCCGCCGCCGCCGAGCGGACCCGCCATATCCGCCTCGGGACGGGCGTTGTCTCGCTGCCGTATCACAATCCCTTCGCGCTCGCCGACCGGATGGTGCAGCTCGACCACATGACGAAGGGGCGCGCCATGTTCGGCGTCGGGCCGGGGGCGCTGGCGGGCGACGCCTTCCGCATGGGTATCGACCCGCGTGACCAGCGCCGCATGATGAACGAAGCCATCGACGCGCTGATGGCGCTGCTGCAGGGCGAGCGGGTCTCGATGAAGACCGACTGGTTCGAGCTGCGCGAGGCCCAGCTTCAGATGGCAAACTTCACCTGGCCGCATATGGAGATGGCGGTGGCCTGCGCGCGCTCGCCGGCGGGCGGGCTGGCGGCGGGCCGGCACGGGCTCGGCATGCTCTCGATCGGCGGCACCTCGCCCGAGGCGCTCGAGGCGCACGCCAACAACTGGAAGCTCTGCGAGCGGGCGGCTGCCGAAAACGGCAAGACGGTGGATCGCGCGAATTGGCGCATCGTCACCCTTGCCCATATCGCCGAGACGCGCGAGCAGGCCTACCGGAATGTGGAATTCGGCCTGGAGCTCTGGGCCAGGTATTTCCGCGAGATCGCGACCTTCCCGATCGTGCCGCCGGAGATCGACGACCCGGTGCGCTATCTGACCGAAAACCGCATGGCGGTCATCGGCACGCCCGACGACATGATCGAGCATATCGAGCTCCTGCAGCAGGGTTCGGGTGGCTTCGGCGCGTTCCTGGAACTCGCGCATAACTGGGCCGATTTCCCTGCGACCAAGCGCCATTTCGAGCTGGTCCAGCGCTATGTGATGCCGCATTTCCAAGGCTCCAATGCGCTCCGGCGCGAATCCTACGACTACAGCCACGAGAACCGGGACCTGTTCGTCGGCACCGCCGCCGAAGCCATCGCCGCCGAAATCGCCAGGGAAGAGGCCCGCAAGGCCGCGGCGGAGTAAGGCGGCGGGGCCTGTTGGCGTTCATCGTCGGGAGTCGCGGCAGATGGGCAGGAAACACGAGAATTACCGGGAAGACACGCCCGGCAGGGCGAATGTCGCGGATACGCCGGAACTGCTGGCCTATTACGACGAGCTCGACCGGCTCGACGCCGGTGCCCTGTGGACGGTCGCCAACAAGATCGAACCATGGGAGCCCGTCTCCCGGTCCGTTCCAGTCGTTTGGCGTTACCGCGAGCTGCGCGGCCATGTTCTGCGTTCCCTCGACCTGGTAACGCCGGAAGAGGCGGGCCGGCGGGTCGTCTATCTCAACAATCCCGGCCGCCGGGATGCGGCGGCGGCGGTGGGATGGATCTATGCCGGGCTGCAGGCGATGAAACCGGGCGAGGCCGCGAGCGCGCACCGTCATTCCGCATCCGCAATCCGCTTCATCATGGAGGGCGCGGGCGCCTACACGGTCGTGGACGGCCACAAAATGACGCTCGGCGCGAATGATTTCGTGCTGACCCCGAACGGCACCTGGCACGAGCATGGAGTGGAAGCGGCGGGCAGCATTTGCATCTGGCAGGACGGGCTCGACATTCCCTTCGTCAACGCCATGGAGGCGAATTTCTACGAGGTGCATCCGGACCTCGCCCAGGCTGTCGCCTTCGAGGTGGACGATGTGACGAAATCCTGGGGCAATCCCGGACTGACCCCGGCGGGCGGCGCCTGGACCGAGGGCTATTCGCCGCTGTTCAAATATGAGTGGCTGGCGACCTATGAAGCGCTCTGCAACTACGCCGCCTGCACCGACGGCTCACCCCATGACGGCGTGTTGATGGACTATGTGAACCCGGCGACCAACGGGCCGGTGATGCAGACCATGGGCACCAGCATGCAATTGCTGCGGCCTGGCGAACACACCAGGGCCCACCGCCACACCGGTAGCTTCCTCTACCATGTGGCCAAAGGAAGCGGCCATTCGATCGTCAACGGCAGGCGCTTTGACTGGTCCGAGCGTGACATCTTCTGTGTCCCGTCCTGGGCCTGGCACGAGCATGCCAACGCTTCGGACACGGATGACGCCTGCCTGTTCTGTCTCTTGGACCTGCCGGTCATGCGCGCGCTCGGCCTCTATCGCGAGCAGGCCTTCGGCGACAATGGCGGGCGGCAACCCCTGGCGTGAGCCCCGCCGCCGGACGCCGCTACACCCGCTCCAGCACCGCGGCGATGCCCTGTCCGACGCCGATGCACATGGTGCAAAGCGCATAGCGGGCGTCCCGCTCCTGCAGCTCCTGCGTCGCCGCGCCGGCAAGGCGCACGCCGCTCATGCCGAGCGGGTGGCCGAGCGCGATGGCGCCGCCATTCGGGTTCACATGCTCGGCGTCGTCGGGCAGGCCGAGATCGCGCGTGACCGACAGGGACTGGGCGGCGAACGCTTCGTTGAGCTCGATGACATCGATCTCGCCGAGCGCGATGCCGAGCCTGTCCAGCAGCTTGCGGGTCGCCGGCGCGGGGCCGATGCCCATGATCCTCGGCGGCACGCCTGCGGTCGCCATGCCGAGTACCCGCGCCCGCGGCGTCAGACCGTGGCGCCGGACCGCGCCCTCGCTGGCGATGATGAGCGCGCCGGCGCCGTCATTCACGCCCGAGGCATTGCCTGCGGTCACCGTGCCGTCCCTGTGCAGCGAACGCAGCTTCGCCAGGCTCTCCGCTGTCGTGCCGGGGCGCGGATGTTCGTCCTTGTCCACGACCATCGGCTCGCCGCGCCGCTGCGGGATCTTCACCGCGATGATCTCCTTCGCGAGCCGCCCGTTCTCCTGGGCGCGGACGGCGCGTTGCTGGCTGCGGGCCGCGAAGGCGTCCTGGTCCTCGCGGGAGATCTGCCGCTCCTGGGCCAGGTTCTCGGCCGTCTGCGGCATGGAATCCGTGCCGAACTCCTCCTCCATGCGGCGGTTGACAAAGCGCCAGCCAATGGAAGTGTCGAACATCTGCATGTCCCGGCCCCAGGGCGCGCCGGACTTGCTCACCACATAGGGCGCGCGCGACATGCTCTCGACGCCGCCTGCGATCATGAGGTCGGCCTCGCCAAGCCTGACAGCGCGCGCCGCGGAGCCGACGGCGTCCAGCGACGAGCCGCAAAGGCGGTTCACCGTGCTGCCCGGCACGGATTGCGGCAGGCCGGCGAGCAGCACCGCCATGCGCGCGACATTGCGGTTGTCCTCGCCCGCCTGGTTGGCGCAGCCGAAGATCACATCCTCGATGGCTTCCGCGTCGAGGCCCGGATTGCGCTCCATCAGCGCCTTGAGCGGGAGCGCGGCGAGATCGTCCGCCCGGACCGCTGCAAGCGCGCCGGAATGGCGGCCGACGGGAGTGCGCACAGCGTCGCAGATATAGGCGTCGCGCATGGGGGATTCCTTCTTGATTTGGTTATCCGGTCGAGGTGATGGCGCGGAAGTCTTCCATCAGCGCATGGGTGATATCGCCGGGCGTGAAGCGGTAATCGTCGATCTCGGCGACCGGCGTCACTTCGGCGGCCGTGCCGGTCACGAACACCTCCGTCGTGCCGGCAAATTCCTCCGGCAGGATCGAACGCTCGACCACCGGGATCTGGCGTTTCTCGGCAAGGCCGATCACGGCCTGGCGGGTGATGCCGTTCAGGAACGAGTCGGGCGTCGGCGTGTGCAATTTGCCATCCTGGACGAGGAAGATATTGGCCCCGGAGCCCTCCGCCACGAAGCCGCGGGAATCCAGCATCAGGGCGTCGTGATAGCCCTCCAACTCGACCTCGTGCTTGTTGAGCGTGCAGATCATGTAGAGGCCGGTCGCCTTGGCGTGAACAGGCGCGCATTCCGGGCCCGGACGGCGGTAGCGCCCGGTCTTCATGCGGATGCCGGTCATGGCCGAGCCGTCGCCGAAATAGTCGCCCCAGTACCAGGCGGCGATCGCGACATGGATCCGGGCCTGCTGGGCGGACACGCCCATCATCTCGGCGCCGCGCCACGCCACCGGGCGGAGATAGGCGTCCTCCAGCCCGTTCGCCTGCAGCACCTCCCGCTTGGCGCTCTCCAGCGCTTCCACCGGCCAGGGTATTTCGAATCCCATGAGCCGGGCGGAATTGTGAAGGCGCTCGGTATGGGCGCGGGACCGGAAGATATGCCCGCCATAGACGCGTTCGCCCTCGAAGACCGCGCTGGCGTAGTGCAGGCCGTGGGTCAGGACATGCAGCCGGGCATCCCGCCACGGGACCAGCGCGCCGTCCAGCCAGATAAAGCCGTCGCGGTCGTCATAGGGGAGCAGGTCCACCGCCATCGCGCATTTCTCCTCAGTCTCCGGGCACGATATGATACTGGAACGCAGCGTTGCAGCTTATGGCGGATTTCTGACCATGCGTGAAGCAATTTCGCCGGCTCATCCGCAGGACCTTCCCCACATCCTGCTTGTAGATGACGACGAGCGGCTGCGCGCGCTCCTGAAGCGCTATCTCTCCGGCTCCGGCTTCCGCGTCACGGCGATGGAAGAGGCCGAGGCGGCCCGGCGGGCGATGGCCGGCGTCGCCTTCGACCTCGTGGTGCTGGACATCATGCTGCCGGGAGAGTCCGGCCTTGAGCTGAGCGCGGCCCTGACGGAAGCCGGGCACTCGACGCCGATCCTGATGCTGACGGCGATGGACGAGCCGGAGAACCGTGTACGCGGTCTCGAAGCCGGCGCGGAAGACTACATGGTCAAGCCCTTCGAACCGCGAGAGCTGGTGCTGCGCATCCGCACGATCCTGCGCCGCCGGGAAACCGCGCGCCGGGAGACGCTGCGCTTCGGCCCGCTGGCCTGGCATGCCGGGCGCGAGACCCTTGTGCATGAGGACGGCAGCGTCCGCCGGCTCGCCCCGGCGGAAGCGCTCCTGCTCGGCGCCCTGTCGCTCAGAGGCGGCGCCACGGTCTCGCGTGAAGAGCTTGCGGTCATGAGCGTCGGTTCCGGACGGACCGTCGATGTGCAGGTCGCAAGGCTGCGCCGGAAGCTGGAGCCCGACCCCAGGCACCCCCGCTACCTGGTCACGGTCTGGGGGCGCGGCTACGCCTTGCGGCCCGACTGATGGCGGTGATGGCCGGGCGCCTCGACCGCTTCCTGCCGCGCACGCTGTTCGCGCGGTCCCTGCTCATCATCGTGATGCCGCTCATCCTGTTGCAGATCGTCTCGACATGGATCTTCTACGACCGGCACTGGCATATCATTCTGAAGCGCCTGGCGGCCGGCGTGGCGGGCGATATCGGCCTGGTCATCGACGCGATGGACCAGTTCCCCGGCGCCGACGCGCAGGCCGTGCTGCTGGACCTGCTGGCCCAGCGCACCGACCTTCGCGCGACGATCCTGCCGGGCGCCATCCTTCCCAACCGCCCGCCGTCGGAGCCGAGGGGCGATCTGGACAAGATGCTGGCGCGGGAGCTGACGCATCGCGTGCGCCGGCCCTTCCAGTTCGACACCACGGCCTATGAGCATGAAATCCTCATCAAGGTGCAACTCAAGGACAGCGTGTTGAACGTCGTGGCCCCGCGGCGGCGGCTGTTCAGTTCCACCACGACCTTCTGGGCGCTCTGGATGGTCGGCACCTCGATGATCCTGTTCGCCGTCGCCGGGATGTTCATGCGCAACCAGATCCGCCCGATCCGGCGGCTTGCGGCGGCGGCCGACGCCTATGGCAAGGGCCGGGAGGCCGGGGACCCGAAGCTGGCGGGCGCGACGGAAGTGCGGCGCGCAACCATTGCCTTCCGCCGGATGCGCGAGCGTATCCGGCGCCAGATCGCGCAGCGCACGGAGATGCTGGCCGGCGTCTCGCATGACCTGCGCACACCGCTGGCGCGCATGAAGGTGGCGCTGGCGCTGCTGCCGGAGGATGACGACGCGCGCGGATTGCAGGCCGATATCGCCGAAATGGAGGCGATGCTGGAAGCCTATCTGGCGTTCGCCCGCGGCGAAGGCGGCGAAACGGCGGCGGAGACCGATCTCGGCGAGCTGATCGAGGATGTCGTGACCGGCGCGCGCCGGGCCGGCGGCTTCATCGACCTTCGCATCGCAAGCGCGCCGACGATCCCGGTGCAGGCCACGGCCATCAGGCGCTGCCTCGTCAATCTGATCGACAACGCCATGCGCCACGGCAACCAGGTCTGGATCGCCTGCCGGGAACAGGGCGAATGGTTCGAGATCGGCATCGACGATGACGGGCCGGGCGTTCCGGCGACCGACCGCGAAAAGGTGTTTCGTCCCTTCTACCGCCGGGACCGGGCCCAGGGAGGAACGACCGGCGGCGTCGGTCTCGGCCTTTCCATCGCGCGCGACGTGGTCCAGAGCCATGGCGGCGACATCCAACTCGGCAACTCCCCTGCGGGCGGCCTCGGCGTTCGCGTGCGGCTGCCGTTATGATCGCCGCCGCCGTCAGAGGACAGACATCATGATGGACCGTTTCCCGCCGCCCGCGGAGGCGCAGGTCACGCTCGCCAACTGGCGGACCGCGCCTTTCAACCGCTGGGCATTCCGCCATGTGCGGGAGCTGATTCCCTCCGCGGAGATCGCCAACGATCCCGACGCCATGCGCCCGCTGCCCGAAGCGCCGGCGGCGCTGCCGGGCTTCGACAGGATGGCGGAAGGCTGCGATGCGCTGCTGGCGCTCCACCGCGGCAAAATCGTGGCGGAACGCTATGCGGAGGGCATGACCGCCACGACGCCGCATATCCTGATGTCGGTCTCGAAATCCATGCTGGGCCTGCTGGCGGGCATACTGGCGGAGACGGGGCGCCTCGATACCGCAGCGCCCGTCACCGACTATGTGCCCGAGATCGGCGACACCGCCTATCGCGGCGCGACGGTGCGCCACCTGCTCGACATGCGCGCCGGCATTCTCTTCGACGAGGACTATATGGCAGCCGACGGGCCGATCGTCGAGTATCGCCGCGCTACGGGCTGGAATCCGCCGGAACCGGGCGCGCCGCCTTCGGATCTGCGTTCCTTCTATGCGCAATTGACCGCAGCCGACGGGCGGCACGGGCAGCGCTTCCACTATGTC
>LXNI01001489.1_pt1 | contig 19982 bp, 19 predicted proteins | sample 809091 | NCBI WGS metagenome assembly LXNI01 (sample SAMN04870527, study PRJNA318959) | sponge metagenome | biome: 01000161; feature: marine sponge reef; material: water | host: Sarcotragus foetidus | place: Greece: Milos, Mediterranean Sea | collected 2013-05-29 | depth 5-7 m | reverse complement strand
CACATTCGCCAGGGTGCTTTTGCCCGAGCCATTGGGTCCCATGATGGCATGCACCTCGCCGGCGTTCACCGACAGGTTCAAGCCCTTCAGGATCTGCTTGTTCTCGACCCCGACCTGTAAATCCTTAATCGTTAACATTATCCAACCGCTCCTTCCAGCGTGATATTCAACAGTTTCTGTGCCTCCACCGCGAATTCCATGGGCAGCTCCTTGAACACGTCTTTGCAAAACCCGTTGACGATCATGTTCACTGCGTCTTCCTCATCTATCCCGCGCTGGAGACAGTAGAACAACTGGTCCTCGCTGATTTTGGACGTGGTCGCCTCATGCTCGACAATGGCGTCGGCGTTCCCGGTCTCGATATAGGGAAAAGTATGGGCGGCGCAGGTATCGCCCATCAGCAGGGAATCACACTGCGTGTAGTTGCGGGCATTGTCTGCGGTTTTGCCTATCTTGACCAGGCCGCGGTAGGCATTTTGCGCCTTTCCCGCGGAGATACCTTTAGAGATGATGGTGCTGCGGGTATTCCTGCCGAGGTGGATCATCTTGGTGCCGGTATCCGCCTGCTGGTAATTGTTGGTGACGGCGACGGAATAGAACTCGCCGCAGGAATCATCGCCGCGCAGGATACAACTGGGGTATTTCCAGGTAATCGCCGAGCCGGTTTCGATCTGCGTCCAGGATATCTTCGAGCCGTTGCCGCGACAATCGCCGCGCTTGGTGACGAAGTTATAGATGCCACCGACGCCGTTTTCATCGCCGGGATACCAGTTCTGCACGGTTGAATACTTGATCTCGGCATGGTCCAGGGCGACCAGTTCCACCACCGCCGCGTGCAACTGGTTTTCATCGCGCATGGGTGCGGTGCAGCCTTCCAGGTAGCTTACGTGACTGCCTTCCTCCGCCACGATCAGGGTTCGCTCAAACTGCCCGGTGTTGGCCGCATTGATGCGGAAGTAGGTGGACAGTTCCATCGGGCAGCGGGTGTTTTTTGGAATGAAACAGAACGAGCCGTCGGTGAACACCGCGGAGTTCAGGGCCGCATAATAATTATCCGCCACCGGCACCACGCTGCCCAGGTATTGCCGCACCAGTTCAGGGTGGTTTTGCACCGCCTCGGAAAATGAACAGAAAATCACGCCGGCGTCCGCCAGTTTTTCCTTGAACGTGGTTGCCACGGAAACACTGTCAAACACTGCGTCCACCGCCACACCGGCCAGCATCTTCTGCTCGTGCAGCGGAATACCCAGTTTCTCGTAGGTTTCCAACAGTTTCGGGTCCACCTCGTCCAGGCTTTTCGGACCGTCCGTTTTGGCTTTCGGGGCCGAGTAATAGGAAATGGCCTGGAAATCGATAGCCGGGTAATGCACGTGCGCCCATTCCGGTTCTGCCATACGGGTCCAGTGGCGGAAAGCTTCGAGGCGCCATTCCAGCAACCACTCGGGTTCCTCCTTCTTGGCGGAAATCAGCGCGATGACCTCTTCATTCAGGCCGGGTGCGACGGTATCCGTATCGATATCCGTGATGAAACCGTGTTCGTAGTCCTTGTGTACCAGTTCCTCAACGCTTGTTGTCTCGTCTATCATGGTTTACTCGGGGTTTGCCTGGTTTTCGGAAATAGTGAAACTCTCACCACAGCCACAAGTCTCGCTCACGTTTGGGTTAAGGAACCTGAAGCCCTCATTCAGGCCTTCCCGCACGAAGTCGAGTTCCGTCCCGGCCAGGTAACGCAGGCTTTGTTGATCGACGACGACAGTGACGCCCCTGGTTTCAAACGCCCGGTCGTGTTCATTCACCGCCTGGGCGGCCTCGACTACGTACTGGTAACCGGAACACCCCGTGGGCTTCACGCCGACCCGCAAGCCGACCCCCTCGGCAGTTTTTGCCAGGTAGCTTTTCACGTGCTCTGCGGCGCGCTCGGTTAATGCAATTTCATGAATAGTCATCTCTTTACCTCACATACGAAACATCACGTGGTCCTGCCGGGCCGATACCTGTTTCACGGACTGCCGCTGCACCAGGTCGGACAGGCTGATCCCACTCAAAAAGCCAGTAATATGCTCACTCAGGTCTTCCCACAGGTCGTGGGTCAGGCAACGCTGCTCAGCCTGACAGTTCCGGTGGCCACCGCAACGCGTGGCGTCCACCTGTTCATCCACGGCGCGTATCACCTCCGCCACGGAAATATCGGCGCCGGACTGTTGCAGCCGATACCCGCCACCCGGCCCCCTGGCGCTGGCGATCAACCCGTACTTGCGCAAACGCAGGAACAACTGCTCCAGATAAGACAGGGAAATCCCCTGCCGCCGGGAAATATCCGTGAGACTGACCGGCCCGAAATCTTCATGCAGGGCCAGGTCCAGCATCGCCGTCACGGCATACCGGCCTTTGGTTGTCAAACGCATAACAGAGGTCCTGCGAATTAAAGGAAGCGCATCCTGACATATCCGACTATTTTAGTCAAGTATTTTTTGTAGCGACATTTTGCGACAACATTTTTCTTGTTGTAGTAGCATAGATGCATGGGATAGACAGGATTTATTTTTGTCTGGACTATACAACGTTTTAATTAATTATCGAGTGATGATCACGCATCACTATGATCGTTTGGCTTAACCCATATATTTGATAAAATTATGAGTCCAATGGCTGCAAATACACAATCTGGATATCAATCCATGCCATCACCTGACGATAACAGTAATCTGGCACAACCCGGGCAGTTAGATTTTTTTACGAACTCTCAGGGGCAAGATTCCGATACACTGGAAGGCGCCTTGAATTGGATTGCTCAGGAACGGGAGAAATCCATCGGCCAGTGGGCCAGTTTCCTTGATGAATTTGATCAGGAATTGATGAAGTCTGGTGACGACTTAAAAATTATCCTGCACCTGATTTTGTGGGATCAAGACCAATTCGCCGGCAAATTAAAAGCCGTTCTGGATATTTATATCCGAGAGCAACGCCCCGACAAGCCTGTTGTCGACAAGTACTCCAAAGCTGTTCTTCCCACTTTTAATTTGCTGCCGGGCCATAACATTCAGCATTATCTGCGGAAAACCAACATTGCCGAAGACGCGGGCCAAGCCATTGCCTCTGATTGGTCTAAAGTATTTGGAGATTTATATTTCGCCTTCCGCATGGAAAGTCAGAGGGATTCTGGTTAGAACGGATGAGCGCCTAAGACAAAAATAAACTTCCAAAATCGCTGGAGCAACTACCCCCGGAGTTACTGCAAAGACTTGAAGAGCGAGGTCTGAGACCCGTTATACAGAGTCTTGAAGTCCAGCACTTTTCTTCGCGTCCGTTACCTTCGCCTGAAGAACTGGAGCACTATGAAAAAGTACATGAAGGGTTTGCCCATCGCATTGTAACCATGGCGGAGCGTGAGCAGGAGCACCGGCACACGATTGAAGATGCCGGCATTAAGGCTGCCGTTTCTGCGGAAAAGAGAGGTCAGATTTTCATATTTGCTATCAGTCTCTCTGTGATATCAAGCGGAGTACTTTTGGCGCTCCTTGGCCATCCAGCCTGGGGTATTGGTTTGTTACTGCCGGCGCTAGCCGGATTTGCCTATACCTTGATGACGGGAAGGCGCGCAAAACAACGAAAAGAGTAAACAGGCGTACCAGAAGGTTACGGCTTTCATTACCTCAGCTATTTTGCTCTGCAACTTTCTTCAACAGGCGCTCCAGGCGCAGTTGGGGGAGGAGGCATTCATCTGAATGGCCAGCGTCGCGGCCATGTAGCAGTTACGCGCATAGGAACTGCCGCCGATAACGAAATAAATACCAGGAACCCACGCTGCGGTAAGGACGCCAGTTGTCGGCTACTTTCAGAAGCGCCGTCATGTCATCAGGCGAGGTCCCGTAAGCGGTTGCCACAGCCCTCCGTAACGCCAGGTCCCCAATCGGGAACACGTCCAGCCGTACCAGACCAAACATCAGATATATATCCACTGTCCAGTCGCCGATACCTTTGACCTGTTTCAATTCCCGGCGGATGGTGTCGTTATCCTTTGACTGTAATTTCCTGAGACTCAAAGAGTTGTCCCTGATTTTCCCGGACAGGTCCTTGATGTAGTCACACTTCCTCGCAGAGAGTCCGGTTGCACGCAGTACGCTATCGGGTGTTTCTAGAATTCTCTCTGCCGTGATACCGTCTTCAGGGTAGAGGGCCCGAAACCGGGTGATGATAGTATCCGCTGCTGCTGTGGATAACTGTTGGCTGATAATGATACCCACCAGGAACCCAAGATCGGGGTGCCGCCCCGTCATACTGAAAGCGCCGATTTCTCTGATAATCGTGCCTAATCGTGCATCTCTTTTCTGCAGGTACTCGGTGATATCGGCATAATCCGGCATGGAATATTCGGGTCAGGTCTGTCCCTTTTGTATATTTCTTATCAGCCGTTCCAGGCGTAATTGGGGCAGGACCCACTCCGGGGACAGTTCTATGGCCCGTTGATAGTCAGCCTTGGCATTGTCATAGTCTTCATTGTTTTCATAAGCCATGGCGCGGTTGAAATGGGCGATATGGTTTTTTGTCAGGGACAATTCAATAGCCGTGGTGTACTGCTGTATCGCCACGTCATACTTCTTGCCCAGCAGGTAGAGGTTCCCCAGGTTCACGTAGACCTCGCCGGTCTCCGGTTCCAGTTTAACGGCAGTCCGGTAGTCTTTGAGCGCTTTCTGATAGTCCTCCATGGCGCCGTACAGAATGCCCCGGTTGACGTAGGTGGCCAGAAGGTCCTTGCGGGTCAAACGTCCATGGAGAATCGCCTGGTCGCACTCCTCTATATCTGCATCGGATGCGGAGTTGAGCTGGATCGCCAGGGTGGAGGCCATGTAGCAGTTCCGGGCGTATGAACCACCGCCGATGACGCTCATTGACTGGGCGTTGGCGTTAACAGGCAAAAAAGCAAGAACGGGCAGTAACCCCCGAAATACAAACCGAAGTGAGATCATTGGCAGCACCTCATACCTGACTTTCCTCAAGTATAGATAAAAACCCCCTATCCCGCCATGTTATAGTTACCCATTCTCAACCAACCGCTACGGCAGAAAAAACCGGAAGGAAGAACAAATGATTGACTTGTACTACTGGCCGACTCCGAACGGCTGGAAAATCTCAATCATGCTGGAAGAATGCGGGCTTGAATACCGGCTGGTCCCCGTGGACATCGGGCGGGGAGACCAGTTCAAGCCGGAGTTTCTGGCCATCAGCCCCAACAACCGCATGCCGGCCATCGTCGACCATGACGTCGAAGGAGAGCCGGTCTCCGTATTCGAATCCGGCGCCATCCTCCTGTACCTGGCCGAGAAGACCGGGCGTTTCCTGCCGGCAGACCCCCGTGAACGGGTCGAAGTAATGCAATGGCTGTTCTGGCAGGTAGGCGGCCTCGGGCCCATGGCAGGACAGGCCGGCCACTTTACCAATTACGCGCCGGAAAAGATTGAGTACGGAATCAGGCGTTACGGTGATGAATACAACCGCCTGTTGGGCGTCATCGACAGGCAACTGTCAGGCCAGGATTACCTGTGCGGTGAATATTCCATCGCCGATATAGCCTCCTGGCCCTGGGTCATTGTGCATGAACGGCTGAAGCAAAGCCTGGATGAGTTCCCCAACGTCACGGCCTGGGTCGAGCGCATGCAGGCCAGACCGGCAGTCGCCGCCGGCAAGGACCTGGGCAAGGAACTGCGCCGCCCGCTGGAGAAAGATGAGGAAGCCCGCAGGATAATGTTCGGGCAGACCGCGGCGTCGGTGGCGGGGGCCGTAAAGAGATAGGCGCTGGAACGTTAGATAGTACCAACGTCACTGTAAGTAAATCTTTTATCGTTTCCAGAATATGCTTGTAGCAATTACCGATCGCGAGAAGTCCAGAGAAGCTTTTGACCTTCTATGTTCGACACTTGCCAACATTCGTGGCGAGAAATTTACATGTTATGTTGGGAGACGAAAGGACCGAAAGGACGAGGTTACATGGCACCCTGACGAAGAAATATGGACACTACTATTGGAAAAACCCCGCTCTGAGGATCGTGAAAATTATTTCTGGTGTGCTTACGGACTTCAGAATCCAAAGAGATACAACACCCTTAATATCGCTCTGGAAATCAACCCACCTCACGAAGGATGCAACTCACGTCTCGGTGGGATGTTTGCCAAGGATATTAACGGTAATATCTACCTCTGTCACACGGGAAAAATCCGTGGTGTCGGAAAGGAACGCTTTTGGGAGGTTTATCGGGGAGATTCGCTGGAAGTGGATGACGGAGCCGGAAAATCCGTACGCGTCATTAGCCTTGGTCAAATCGATAATACCAAGCTGCTGATCCGCATAAAACGCTTGATTAGCGAAGTTAAACGCATCAAGGGTGGTGCCGCTGCCACTTCTTCCGTTCCTGGTAAATTCACACCGGAGTTTTCAGGAAAGAAAAGCAGTTACTCCTTTACAGGAAACATCGAAGCCACTGCTGATCACGGGCTTGTTGTGGATGAATTAAGCACAGCAGTAAAGATAGCAGGTCATGAGCCGTTTAACGATCAACAGCGGGATTTGTTTGTGACCGGTAGAAACGGTCAGATGACCACTCTGTTTGAGGTGAAGACAGACGTCTCGACCACCAGTATCTACCAAGCGGTTGGTCAACTCATGCTCAACGGCTACGCACAACAACCAGAGGTAGAGAAAGTATTGGTCATTCCACAAAAGCCAACTAAAGAAACTGAACAGGCTCTCAAGAAACTTCGTATTAAAGTACTAACTTACAATTGGAAGGCAAATAAGCCGGTTATTTCTTCTTTGGATGGGTTACTCCCGTAATGAAATCTTAGCCACCATTCGGGAGATGTGAATGATCACGCTGCATCAATCTGACCCTGCCGTAATATCTTTTCAAAGTCCTGTCGGTAATTGTCCTCAAACAACATAGTCAACGACATGGGATGTTTTTTCCGTCTGGCTTGTTATCACATCACCTTCACGCCAATCAGCCAGTCGTGCAGCGTCATAATGAACGCCAGGTAAAGCAACAGGCCAACCACCACGGCGAGAAGATCGTTCGCGGGGCCTGCCGGAAAACCGGGCATGGGGCGATTCCTGCGATGTTTCATGGAGATACGCCCGGCCACTGCCCAGGCCAGGAAACAGCCGAACAGCAACACGTCGGCAAGGGCACCGTTGGTCAGCAAATGGGCAAATGCCCAGATTTTGACTGAAGTGAAAACCGGATGTTTCACCGCACTCTTGATCCGGCCCGGGAAAAGGCTGGCCATGAACAGCGGGAACACGAACAGCATCAACAGAAAGTTGACGTGAAGCAACCAGGCGGGCGGCGTGTACAGGACAACGGGGTCGCTCCTTGCCAATCCGTAACCCCATATCAGCAGCACCAGTCCGGCCAGGGACGCCAGACTGTACAGGCATCTCCAGACGGCAGTCCCTAACCGCTCAGCCATGGCGTCGCGCCAGCCCACGTTGACGATGGAAATGGAATGTACGGCAAAAAACAGTATTAAACCTGCAAAAAACAGTAACATAGCTTCACCCATTACGCGTGAAAAATACCAGACTTTGTATTCCTGCCTCGGTGCAGTATAGTGAAAGCATCTGATAACTACAAATCAGGCTGTTTGCTGTTGAGCTGACAATCGAAAACCGAGTTGACATGAACCAGGAACGCCAACCCTCTCCCGAACTCTTCCTCAAGGCCGTGATGGCCTATCGTGATTCTGCGGCGATAAAAGGTGCGGTGGAGTTGGACGTGTTCAGCGCGCTGGCGCAGGGTGTGGATACTGCGGCGGGACTGGCTGAGCATTGTCAGGCGGATGCGCGGGGTATGCGTATCCTGTGCGATTACCTGTGTGTGCTGGGGTTGCTGGAGAAGGCAGGTTCTGCCTATGCGTTGACCGGGGATGCGGCGCTGTTTCTGGACCGCAACTCGCCCGCGTACATGGGGGACGTCGTGAACTTCCTGCTCGATCCGTTTTTCATCAGGGATATCGGTGACGTTGCCCGGGCGGTGCGCAAAGGCGGGGTGGTGACGTCGGCCGAGGGTTCGGATGTACCGGGACATCCCATGTGGGTGACCTTTGCCCGCTCCATGACCGGGATGAACCGAAAGCCGGCTGGCCTGCTGGCCGATATCATCTGTGCGGACCTTGCGGACAACGATGCCAGGGAGCAGGTGAAGGTACTGGATATCGCCGCGGGTTCCGGAATTTTCGGCATTACCCTGGCGCAGCAACATTCACAGGCCGACGTTGCCGCGGTGGACTGGCCCAACGTGTTGGAAGTGGCGTTGGAAAATGCGGAACAAGCCGGTATCAGCCAACGTTACCGCACCATTCCGGGCAGCGCTTTTGAAGTGGAAACCGGGACCGGTTACCAGGTGATCCTGCTGTGTAATTTCCTGCACCATTTCGATGCGGCGACCTGCTCGACGTTCCTGGAACGGATGAAGGCTGCGCTGGCGGATGGCGGCAAGGTGTACACGCTGGAATTTGTGCCCAATGAGGATCGGATATCCCCACCCTTTGCCGCCGGCTTCGACCTGCACATGCTGCGCCAAACTCCGGCGGGTGATACGTATACCGCGGCTGAATATGAGGATATTTTTGCCGCGGCCGGGCTGGCGGTGAGCGAGGCGACACCGTTAACGGGCACTGCGTATACGGTAATCGTCGCGGGGCATGTTTGAGGCGCGCCCAGGAGATTCCTGCTTACACAGGTGTGGTACGGGAGCGTAAGAAAAGCCTTTGTCCGTTAAACGCGCATTACTGGAACGGGTGGAATCTGTCGCACATTCCATCGACCTGCCGCCGGTTGACTGGGTGTACATCCCGGAACCCGACCCCGGGCCGGGGCGTCATACGGAGTTCGGCGTCGTCACGCTCCGGGACGGTTCTGCCGGGTTGTACTATGCCTGGCTGGGTGACTCGCAGAAAGGCATGGGCAGCCGTTATGACCCGGCCGGGTTCCGTGGCAGGCATCCTGTTGAACTGGCGCGCTGTTGTGCCGCCGATGACGAGGCGGAGTGTTCCTTGGGACTGGCTGCCATCAACGCTATCACCCGTCACGTTTTCCAAAAGGCCGGCTTTACGCCCGAAGACGCGCCGGATTCCATGGGCATACTGGATATTGCCGCCACCGACCACATCGGCATGGTGGGTTATTTCCCCTCCCTGGTCAAGCGCCTGAGGAACGGCGGAGTCACGCTCACGGTCATCGAAAAAAAACCGCAGTTCCATAAACGGGAGAAGAATTTCCTGGTCAGCGCCGACCCGCACAACCTGGGTGGCTGCAACAAGGTCATCCTGACGGCATCCACCCTGCTCAACAATTCGATTGATGCACTGCTCGATTATTCCCACAGTGCGGAAACAAGGGTCATGCTCGGTCCTACGGCAGGGTTTTTCCCCGATCCGCTGTTTGCACGCGGTATCTCAGCCCTCGGCGGCTCTGAAATCCGTTCACCTGAGCAGGCCCGGCAACGCCTGAGCGCCAACCAGGGCCTGGGCGAGAGCGCCAGGAAGTTTCTTGTTTCAGTGGCGGACTATCCTGGTCTGGATCAGATGATCAACAGTTTGTGAACTGACCTCGCCAGGCGGGACTCCCTGTTCGTCCTGCGCAAGCAGGAGTGACGAACAGGGTTTGCGTGTGAGAACCTACTCCTTATCCAGCCTCTTCCTCAACCCCTCCATCTCCTCGTCCACCTTGTGCATGTGGTCCAGCAGGGCGTCGAGGGTATTCTGGATCGGGTCGGGCATGTCCTTGCTGCCGCCGTAGGCATCGAAGCCGATTTTCCTGGCCATGGCTTCGCGCTGGGCTTTTTTCAACTCTTCCTCTGCCCTGGTCTCCCTGGCGATTACCCGTCCGGGTATGCCGACTACAGTGGCGTTGTCGGGCACGTCTTTGACCACAACCGCGTTGGAACCGATCCTGGCGTTAGCGCCCAGGGTAATCGGGCCCAGTACCTTGGCGCCGGCGCCGATGATGACGCCGCTCTTCAGGGTCGGATGGCGTTTGCCTTTCTGCCAGGTGGTGCCGCCCAGGGTGACGCCGTGGTAGATGGAGCAGTCATCGCCGATCTCTGAAGTCTCGCCGATGACGACGCCCATGCCGTGATCGATAAACAAACGCCGGCCGATGTTGGCGCCGGGATGGATCTCCACACCGGTGAGGAAGCGTGACAGGTGCGCGGTGAAGCGCGCAAACAGGTAGAGTTCCTTGTTCCACAACCAGTGATTCATGCGATGCAGCATGATCGCATGCAGGCCGGGGCAGGCAATCAGTGTTTCCAGCGCGCTGCGGGAGGCGGGGTCGCGCTCGAATACTACCTGTATGTCTTCTTTCAGGGTGTTGAACATGTTTTCAGTTTTTAGTAAAGGAACCATACGCTTTCCGCATACGCTCAATTTGTTCAAGCAGGCGAGCGGTGGCGGCTTCATTGGCTCCCAGTTTATCACGTTCCTTCTGTACAACTTGAGAGGGCGCTTTCTCGATAAAGTTCCGGTTCTGCAGTTTCCCGCTTAATCGTTTCCGTTCAGCCTCCAGTTGTGCCAGTTGTTTGTTCAGTTTGTCAATTTCCGCGGCGGGATCGATCAGGTCGGCCAGCGGCACCATCAGCGTCATGGCGCCGGCCTGGGCGGTGACCGCGTCATCGGGCACGGTATCCACGTACTGCGCGCCGGTGACGCCGGTCAGCGACCGGATTTGTCCGAGATTCGCCTGCAGCCAGGCCTGTTCCTGTGCGCTGCCGCCGTTGACCTTCAGGTCCAGTAGTTTCCTGGGCGCTATGTCACGCTCCGCCCGGATACGCCGCACTCCCAGGATGAATGATTTCAGCCATTCCATCTCCTTGCTTGCATCAGCATTGCGCGCGACGGTTTGCGTCCAATCCACCGGCGTGGAAACATCCCCTGAGACCTCGCTTGCGCCGATTATCCCGGCAATTTCTCCGCTAGAGGGATAGGGCTGCAACATCACGGTCTCCCCGCCCGCGCCCAGCAGCGGCGCTACCTTCTGCCACAACTCCTCGGTGATAAAAGGCATGAACGGGTGCAACAGGCGCAGCAGTAGCTCCAGGTTATGTAACAAGGTTTTCAGGACGCCCCGCTTCTGTGCCGCAGCCGCGTCCGGGTCGTTCAAGACAGTTTTCGACAGTTCCACGTACCAGTCGCAATACTCGTCCCAGGTGAACTCGTACAGCGCCTGGGCCGCCAGGTCGAAGCGATACGCGGCGATGCTGCGCTCAACCTGTTCCACCGCCTGTCCCAGGCGGATGCTGATCCAGCGTTCCGCGCTGGCGTACTGCGCGGCGCCGGTATTGACCTCCAGGTCCTGTTGCTCAACACAGAGCATGACGTAGCGGGCCGCGTTCCAGAGTTTGTTGCAGAAATTGCGATAGCCCTGGATGCGGCCCGTATCAAAACGGATATCACGCCCCTGGGTGGCAAGCTGGGCAAAGGTAAAACGCAAGGCATCCGTCCCGAACGCGGGAATGCCATCGGGGAACTGCTTGCGCGTGGCTTTTTCTATCCTGGCCTGCAACTGCGGTTGCATCAGGTTGGCTGTTTGTTTGGACACCAGCGCCTCGAGTTCTATGCCGTCGATCAGGTCCAGCGGGTCCAGGATATTACCCTTGGACTTGGACATCTTCTGCCCTTCGGAATCACGCACCAGTCCGGTCACGTACACCTCCCGGAACGGTACGTCACCCATGAATTTCAGCCCCATCATGATCATCCTGGCGACCCAGAAAAAGATGATGTCGAAACCCGTGACCAGCACACTGGTGGGGTAAAAGCGTTCCAGCTCACTGGTCTGTTGCGGCCAGCCCAGGGTGGAGAACGGCCACAGCGCGGAGGAAAACCAGGTGTCGAGCACGTCCGGGTCACGGGTCAGCCCCACTGCACCGGCAAGCCGGTATTTCTCCCGCACGTGGGCTTCGTCCCTGCCCACGTAGATGTTGCCGTCGGCATCGTACCAGGCCGGAATGCGGTGTCCCCACCAAAGCTGGCGCGAGATGCACCAGTCATTGATGTTGCGCATCCACTCGAAGTAGGTTTTCGACCAGTTCTCCGGCACAAAACGGATGGCGCCGCGTGCTACCGCAGCAATCGCCGGATCGGCCAACGGCTGGATCTTCACGTACCACTGGTCGGTGAGATAAGGCTCGATCATGGCGCCGGAGCGATCGCCGCGCGGCGCCATCAAGGTGTGGTCTTCGATCTTCTCGATCAAACCCTGCGCGTGCAGGTCCTTGACGATCTGACGGCGCGCAACATAGCGATCCATGCCCTGGTACGCGGCAGGGCCGTTTTCGTTAATCACGGCGTCAATGGTGAAGATGTTCAGCAACGGCAGCTTGTGGCGCTGCCCCATTTCGTAATCATTGAAATCGTGGGCCGGCGTGATCTTCACACAGCCGGTGCCGAATGCCGGATCCACGTGCTTATCAGCAATAATCGGGATAGTACGGCCGGTCAGGGGCAGTTCCACCCTCCCTCCCACCAGATTGTGATAGCGCTCATCATCGGGATGTACCGCCACCGCCGTATCGCCCAGCATGGTTTCGGGGCGCGTTGTCGCCACCACCAGCCAGCCCTCACCGTCGTCACGCGGGTAGCGGATGTGCCAGAGGTGGCCTTGTTCTTCCTGCGCCAGCACTTCCAGGTCGGAGACGGCTGTGTGCAACACCGGGTCCCAGTTCACCAGCCGCTTGCCGCGATAGATCAGCCCCTCGTCATAGAGGCGGATAAACACGTCCCGCACTGCCTGGGAAAGGCCCTCGTCCATGGTGAAGCGTTCCCGGCTCCAGTCCATGGAGGTGCCCAGGCGTCGGGACTGGCGGGTGATGGTGTTGCCGGAATGCTCCTTCCAGTCCCACACCGCGTCGATAAACTTCTCCCGCCCCAGGTCATGCCGGGACTGGCCCTTGCCCTCCAATTGCCGTTCCACCACCATTTGCGTGGCAATACCGGCGTGGTCGGTCCCGCACTGCCACAAGGTGTCGCTTCCCTGCATGCGCCGGTAGCGGATCAATATGTCCATCAGCGTCTGCTGGAAGGCATGCCCCATGTGCAGGCTGCCGGTTACGTTGGGAGGTGGCAGGGCGATACTGTAGGCTTCAGTCCCGCCGCGAGGCTTGAAATATCCCTGCTGCTCCCAGCGTTCGTACCAGCGCGCCTCGATGGTTTGGGGATTGTAGGTCTTATCCATTCATGCTGCCGGAACCCTTATGAGGGACCAACACGGGTAGGTCTGCGCGTTCAGTCACGGCGACGGTTTCTTCAAGCACCGGTATTTCGTCATCGACGCTGACAATTGCCACCACTTGCTCCAGCACCGGCACGTCAGATTGCCTGTACTCCTGTGTCAGTTCAGGCAAGCGCTTACGGGTTGCTCCGTTGCCTTCCGTCCCGGCGGGGCGTTCGAACTCAGGCACGGGCATCCCCGATATTGTGGCTGTGCAGCTCCAGTCCCCGGTCCCGGTAATCCTGGTAGCGCGCCCTGGCCTGCCGGCGCGCATCCGGGTCGGATGGTACGACCTCGAGTATGCGTTCACAGCCGTCCAGGTGCGCCGGCACGGCGCCGGACAGGTTGATCAGCACCGCGCGCGCCAGCGGGGTTTCACCTTCCCAGCCGATGATGACCGGATAATCTGCCACGGTCTCGGCAACGTCGATGGCGGCATGCGGCAGGAAGCTGATATCCTTGAAGGTCCAGAGCAAATCGTCAAGGGTCCCGGCCTCGTCCCGGGAAGAGGCGTGGATGTATATCTCGTGACCCCCTTGCCTGGCTTTTTCAACCAGTTGGCAGATGAAACGGTAAGGCATCGTCTGCTCAGCGACAACATAAAAGTCTGCTCTGGTCACGCCGGTCACCGGCTGGTTCTCTGCCCCGTTCGTATTGGGTTCAGGTGTTCTTCTCACCGTGCTGAACCAGGTATTGCACCAGCAAGGGCACGGGACGCCCGGTCGCACACTTGTTCTTCCCACTCACCCACGCGGTACCGGCAATATCCAGGTGCGCCCAGTGGAATTTTTTGGCGAATTTGGACAGGAAGCAGGCGGCGGTGATGGTGCCGGCCTCGCGCCCGCCGATATTGGCCATGTCGGCGAACGGGCTGTCCAGTTGTTTCTCGTACTCTTCCCACAACGGCAGTTGCCAGGCCCGGTCCCCGGCGCTTATTCCCGCCTGCAACAGTTCCGCCGCCAGGGGTTCGTGATTGCTGAGCAGACCCGTGGCATGTTTGCCCAGGGCGACCACACAGGCGCCGGTGAGGGTGGCGATATCCACCACCGCGGCCGGTTCGAACCGTTCGCTGTAAGTCAGGGCGTCGCACAGTATCAGGCGGCCCTCCGCGTCCGTATTCAGCACCTCCACAGTCTGGCCGGACATACTGGTAAAGATGTCGCCGGGCTTGGTCGCCGTGCTGCTGGGCATGTTCTCCACAGCCGGGGTCAAACCTACCAGGTTGATGGGTAATTCCATACCGGCAACGGCAGCAACCGTGCCGAATACCGAGGCCGCGCCACACATGTCGAATTTCATCTCATCCATCGCCGCGGAAGGCTTGATGGATATGCCGCCGGTGTCAAAGGTGACTCCCTTGCCTACCAGCGCCACCGGCTTGCTGTCATCTCCCGCGCCCTGGTAGCGGAAAACTATCAATTTTGCCGGCTGCGCGCTGCCTTGGGAGACCGATAGCAGAGAATGCATGCCCAGGTCGCTCATCTCCGCCTCGTCCAGCACCGTCACCTTGACCGTGGGATATTTTTTCCCCAGTTCCGCGGCCTGTTCGGCGAGGTGCGTCGGGGTGCAGGCATTGGCGGGGCGATTGGCCAGGTCGCGGGTGAGTTTTACCCCCGCGGCCAGGGCCACACCCCGGGAGCGCGCGGTTTCGCCTTGCAGCAGGTCCCGGCGCGTGGGCGCCACCAGGGTGATCTTGCGCAAGCGCTTTTTGGGTTCGCTTTTTTTGCTCTTGAACTCTTTGAACTGGTAGAGTTCGTGGTCGATAAACTGCACCGTACTCTGTATCTTCCAACACTCATCCCGGTCCTTGACGTCCAGGTTCGCCAGGAAACTCATGGCTTCGGTCGCGCCGGTCTGTTTCAGTTGCTTGACACTGCCGGTGATAATTTTTCGGTACTGCCGGTCATCCAGGTCGGCCTGTTTGCCGCAACCGACCAGCAGCAGGCGCTCGGCGGCCATGCCGGGCACATTGTGCAACAACAAGGATTGGCCAATTTTCCCGTCCATGTCGCCTTTACGCAGCAGGCCGGACAGAAACCCGCCGGCGGCATCGTCAATAGCCTGGGCTGCCGGGGTCAAGCGCCGGGCTTCATGTATCCCGACCAGCACGCAGGCGCTACGCTGTTTTTCGGGGCTACCGCTTTTGATACTGTATTCCATGATATTCTTTCGCTGTTTATGATAAAAATCAGACGATAAATGTTATCTGATTACTGCCATTAACACCAGCCCGACATGATCTTGCGACGTTACATTCATAGAGAAATCGCCGAGAAGCTTGGTTGGATCATCGGCCTGCTGGCGCTGATTATCATGAGCAATCGCTTTGTGAGGTACCTGGCGGATGCCGCCGCCGGCGTCTTCCCCGCCGACCTGGTGTTCCAGTCCCTGCTGATGAAAATGCTGACGACCTTGCCGAAGCTGATGCCTATCGCGATTTTCCTGGCAGTGATGCTCGGGTTGTCCAGGCTGGCGCGCGACCGGGAATTGACCGTGGTGTCCACGTCCGGCAGCGCGTACCGGGTACAACTGGTCGCCGTCTTGCAACTGTCCCTGCTGTTTTCCCTGATCGTCTTCGCCACCAGTTTTTATGTCTCGCCCTGGGCCGCGCAGAACACGGCAACGTTGCGCGCCAGGGCCGAAGTGGAGGCGGAGACTGCCGGTATTTCAGCCGGGAAATTTAACGAGATGAGCCGGGGTGAGCGGGTGATTTACATCGAACAGGCCTCGAACGATCGAACGCGCATGGAGAATGTGTTCCTGCAAGCCAGGAGCGGCCGGCAAACCAGCGTGATCAATTCAAACAGGGCAACCTACCGGGATCTGGCGGCCCTGGGCGGCAAGTTCATATTGTTCGAGGACGGGCGGCGCTATACCAGCAGCCGGGACGCGCTGGACTATCGCATCACCCGCTACCGCACTTACGCGGTGCTGGTTGAACAGAGCGATGCGCAAGGCGACTATATCAAACTGGAGTCGGTGCCGACGGCAACCCTGCTTGGCTCGGACAACCCGAAACACCAGGCGGAACTACAGTGGCGCCTGTCCTTTGTCATCGCCTCCGTGTTACTGCCTGTGCTGGCGCTGGCGCTGAGTCGTTATTCGTTCAGTGAACAGAAGTACTTTTCCGCGTTTGTGGCCGTGCTTCTCTATATCATCTACAGCAATATGCTGAGTGTCGCCAAGACCATGCTGAAAAGAGACGACATACCGGCCTTGGTCGGCCTGTGGTGGGTACACCTGGCCTTGCTCGGATTAATCCTCCTGGCTTTTCTGCTGCCACGCCTGCGGCTGAGAATGAAGCGGGCAGATCCGGCGCGGGCAGGTTGACCGGACCACCACGGCATGAAAATCATACAGCGCTATTTTATTGTCAACCTGGCCTGGTCCACCGCGCTCGCCCTGGCAGTACTGGTTGGCGTTTTTGCGTTCCTGTCCCTGATCGACCAACTGGAAGACTCCGGACAGGGCAATTACGGCGCCGAACAGGCCATTCTCTACGTGCTGCTGACCCTGCCCAGGCTGGCCTATGAGATCATGCCGATCGCGGCAATGATCGGCGGCATGAGCTGCCTGGCGCTGCTCGCCCGGAACCGGGAACTGGACATCATCAGGCTTGCCGGCGGTTCGGAATCGTCCGTTGACTGGTTCCTGGGTAAAGCCGCCCTGGTCGTTGTTTTGTTCTGTATCCTGCTTGGCGAGTATGTGGTTCCCGCAACGGAAATAAAAGCCCGCTATCAACGTTCCATTGCCTTGCAGGAACAAATTGCCATGCAGACCAGGTATGGTTTCTGGGCCAGGGATGGCGACAGCTTCATCAATATCCGCAAGATCCTGCCCGGCAACGTTATCGAGGAAATTTATATCTACGAATTTGATGAACAGTCCAGGCTGCGCAGCAGTATCGCTGCCGCGCGCGCGCGTTTCAGCGAAGGCCGCTGGGTGCTGGAAGAGGTGGACAGGGCGATCATCAGCAACGCCGGGGTCAGCATGGAGCGCCATCACAACGCGGCCTGGGAATCCTGGGTGGACGACGATTTGATCGACTTGATCATCATCAACCCCCTGTATATGTCCGTGTGGAACCTCTGGGACAACATCCGCGCGCTGAAAGCCAATGCCCAGAGCACAGCTGTTTATGAACAGGCGCTCTACGGCAAGCTGGCGCGCCCGTTCACCATCCTGGCCATGATTCTCCTGTCCGTCCCCCTGGTCGTCACACCCGGGCGCACGGGTGGCCCAGGGCAACAGGTGTTTACCGGCGCGCTGATCGGCGTGCTGTTCTACTTCGTCAATTCGGCATCCGGCCATATCGGTATCGTCTATGGCGTGTACCCGCTCATCAGCGCAACTGCCCCCACCCTGCTGTTGTACCTGATCCTGTTCAGGTTCTACCGGCGCAAACCAGCATTGTCCCCGACCACCGATCATGAAAAGCCAGGCGCTCCTTATCGAGCAAGCTCCAAAGAAATCCAGCGCCAAATACGCACCAGGATACGCCTGCAAGAAAAAACCTTGCGCTGAGGTTCTTCCAATCCGGCGGGTCACCGGCCGCGGTAACCAGGTAGATACGCCAGGCGCGCATGCCAAGGGTTTGCCGTCCTGTTTTCCACTGCCAGACGAAATAGAACCAGGCAATAAGCAGCAGGTACGCGGAATATAACGGGTTGCCGGCGGCAAAAGCTTCACCGCCGCTAACGGCCAGCGCCGCCACGGTGGCAAAGAACAGCACGGAAAACAGCAGGCAGCAGTCGTAGGCAATGGCCGCCAGCCGGCGCGCCAGCCCACAATGGTTGTAGTTATCTATAACGGCAAACCCACGTACTGCTCGGCCAGGCTGCGCATGGCCGCCTCGGAACCTGCCAGGAAATCCAGTTCGTTTTCCTGCATACGCAGGTCAAACTCAGTCTGCCTGGGAAACCGGTGCAACAGGTTGGTCAGGTACCAGGATACCCGCACCGCGCCCCATACCCGCTTCAGTGCAGTGTCGGAATAACTGTCCAGGCCGCTCATGTCCTTGTCGTCATAGAATACAGCCAGTGCACGGGACAAGTAATACACGTCCGAAATGGCCAGGTTCAAACCCTTGGCCCCGGTGGGGGGTACGATATGCGCGGCATCGCCGGCCAGGTACAGACGCCCGTAGCTCATCGGCTCAGCGACAAAACTGCGTAGCGGGGCGATGGATTTTTCTATGGATGGCCCGGTGACGATGGCATCTGCAATCGCCGGGGGAAAGCGCCGTTTCAGTTCCGACCAGAAGCGCTCATCGGACCAGTTGGTGATGCTGGCATCCAGGTCGCATTGTATGTAATAACGGCTGAGCATGGGGTTGCGTTGTGACGCCAGGGCAAAACCGCGCGGGTGGTTGGCGTAGATAACCTCTGCCAGCGGCGGCGTCTCCGACATAATGCCCAGCCAGCCGAACGGGTACACTTTCTCGTAGGTGCGCAGCAGGTCCGCGGGGATGGCCTTGCGGCTGGCGCCGTAGGAGCCGTCACAACCAGCGATGAAATCGCAATCAATGCGCTGTTCCTGCCCATCCTTGACAAAGCTGACCCAGGGTTTGTCCGTATCCACCGCATGGGGAGTAACGTGTGCGGCCTGGTCGATGATCGTTCCATCCATGGCGTCGCGGGCGGCGTACAGGTCCTCAGTAATATTGGTCTGCCCGTAGGCGACCATCCGCTTGCCGCTGTACTTACGGGTGTCGATCAGGCACTGTCTCGATCCTGCCCAGACAATCATCGAGCCATCGTGCAGCAACCCCTCCCGGTCCAGGCGTTCACCAACGCCGGCCGCGCGCAGTATTTCGACAGAACCCCACTCCAGCAGGCCGGCGCGGATCCGCTGCATCACGTAGGCGCGGGAACGCTGTTCCAGCACTACGCTCTCCACCCCCTTGAGGTGCAGCATCTGCGCTAACAGCAGGCCGGCGGGCCCGCCGCCGATAATTACCACTTGTGTCCGCATTTGGCTATACTGTTATGAGTAGTTTTGGAAAATCCGTTGCCGTTGCCGCGCTTCCAAACACCGACTGCCATTATAATGTCATGTTCTTAAAATTTCTGCCCCAATTCCTGCTTGCCGGCGCCATGACTGCGGCAGGATTGTTGAGTCCCGTGTCCGTGGCAGCGTCTCCTGTCGCACAGGCATCCTCAGCGCCGGGCAAGCTGGTGGATATCGGCGGCTTTCGCCTGCATATCCATTGCGAGGGCGAGGGCGCGCCCACCATCATTTTCGATTCCGGCGTCGGCGGTTTTTCCCTGGAATGGTCGCGGGTACAAGCCGTGCTGGCGCGGCGCACCCGGGCCTGCTCCTATGATCGGGCCGGCTACGGCTGGAGTGACCTCGGGCCACTGCCGAGGACCAGTGAACGTATCACCCGGGAACTGCATTCCCTGCTGCAAAATGCCGAAGTGACCGGCCCCTATATCCTGGCCGGGCATTCATTCGGCGGCTACAACGCACAGTTATTCGCAAGAAATTACCCGGACGAGACGGCGGGCCTGGTCCTGATAGATGCCTCCCACCCGGAACAGATTGAGCGTTTGCCAGGCCGGAAACCGGGCAAGGCCAAACGGACCAAGTCCGGCTCGGGCAGCTATACCGTCTCCTGGTTTTTCCCGCACCCCAACTTTCCCGACGAAAACGCACTAATGGCCCAGCTTATTATGCAGGGCAGGCAACACAAGATGACCTGGCGCGAAGAAATGAC
>LXNI01001488.1_pt1 | contig 19990 bp, 19 predicted proteins | sample 809091 | NCBI WGS metagenome assembly LXNI01 (sample SAMN04870527, study PRJNA318959) | sponge metagenome | biome: 01000161; feature: marine sponge reef; material: water | host: Sarcotragus foetidus | place: Greece: Milos, Mediterranean Sea | collected 2013-05-29 | depth 5-7 m | reverse complement strand
CTGACGATGTTGCCACCCCCGCCACCTACGCCAACGACGCCAATGCCAAGTGGTTTGGCTACTCGTTCGCCTACACCGATCTTTCGATCACGTGTCTGAGTCATCATGGTTGCCACTCCCTAGCTGAGCTCCATACGAGCATACGATCAGACATTGCCACCTAGCCACCTATAAATTGACCGTGTAGCTGTTCCCGTCACGCTTCGCGTTCTTGCTGGTCTGGATCGGTGTGTTTTTATTCTACCGACCACCCGCTTTCTGAGTAATCCCACGGCCGTCGCCATGGCTGGATCATTTAGAGTCGCCGCATCAATTCCATCCGCCACATAGATTTGATCGTACGCCGAGCTGCCGTTTGCATTGCCCTTGGGTGCTGGACACACCTTCGGGTGCTCAACGTACGCTTCGCGGCCTAGCACTTCGGACGCAAGATAGGCGAGATTCCTTATCTTCGACCCGCCGCCGGTCAACACGATCCGGGTAGACGCAAGTTCGTTCGACAGGTCATGTCGCTCGAATTCGGCCGCAATTTCGATGAAAATGCGTTCGTATACGGCGCGAATGATCTGAGAAAGCGCACTCTTGGTGATGCGGGAATCAGGTTGGCCGTTCACCCCGGGAACTCTAATCTCGCTTTCATCCAACTCGTGACCTGCAACGCTGCCATGCAACTCCTTGAGCTGAGCGGCAGCTTGCGGCGGCGTAAACAATGATTTGGCGATGTCTTCATTGACTCGGCGACCGCCCCAAGTCAGGACGCCTGTGTGCTTCAACTCACCACCGACAAACAATACGACGCCGGTCGTGTCATGACCTATATCGATGACACACACACCGAGCTCCCGCGACGCATCGTCTAACACCGCGTTGGCGCTGGCTAGTGGCGACGCGATGAGTTGCAGATTGTGCAACCTACATTTCGTGATGCATTTCGTCAGATTCTGCTCAGCGTTACTCGACGCCATCACCAAATGAACATGCGCGTCCAACCGTTTTCCGGCTTGCTCCAGCGGTTGAACAATACCGCCTTGATTGTCAACAATGTACTGCTGTGGCAGCACATGCAGCATCTCTTTACCAGCGCCTACGTTCACTGCCTGGGCGGTATGCAAGGCTTGCTTAACGTGTTTCTCGGTGACTTCGCCTTTGTGAGTGACCGACGACCCCGTTACGTTCAAACACACAAGGTGGTCGCCATTTAGATTAGCGACTGCGTCCTCAAGCGGTGCTTTCGCGGAGCTCTCCGCGCTACGTAACGTCTCGTCGACTTCGCGTACGGTCCGATCCATGTCCACTACGATCCCGCGCTGCACGCCACTTGAAGGATGCCTTGCGGCACCTACGACTTCAAGGTGACCATCGGATCGAAAGTGCCCAATACATACCGCGATCTTGCTTGAACCAACGTCAATCGCCGCAAACAGAGCAGGGGACTTCGCTTTAGTCATTCCATTGCTACCACGGTCTGTTCAACTTGTGCAATGGCGATGCCGTTTGAGTACCGAGCATCAATGGTCTTTCTAGCTTCCGGTTCGGTCGATGGCAAGGAGTCAAGCATGGACAAAGCCCGACTTAAACGCGTACCGACGTCTTCGTCGCCGAGGACGACCTGTTCCCCGCTAGCTAGGGTCAAAGTCCATCCTGTGTTCTCGTCGTATTTGACTTCGGATACAACTAACCCATGCGCAAGAACGAGCGCGGAAATGTCGTCGTAGATGCGATCCTGTTCGCGCGCGAGCATTTTCAAGAACGTGGGTTTCGTAGCCGCATCGTCATTGGAAAACTGGGATATATCGATCCCTTCCCATTCTCGAATGGATTCGGTGAGCTTGGCTTTCGTCGCGTCGAAGAGCTCGACAGCCTTTGTCAGTTGCGCGTCGACGCCGTCTAAATCCGAGGATCGTTCAAATACACTGGTCTTGACCAACTCGTCGAGCTGGAGGAACTGGGGTCGGTATTGGGCGATCAACAGGCTACCGCACACAACGGCCAGTGCGAGGCCCGTAAAGAAGCTGATGAATCGAGTCATCGCGGTCAACAATCCATGTCGATATGGCAGACATCCATGTCCACTCGTTGATTTTAACTTGACTTTAGCAAATCTGAAACCTTACTTACGTCGCCGGCGCCCTGTACCATTACGACATGATCTGCTTGGGCGGTGTTTCTGATCCAAGAAACGGCTTCTTCGGCACGCTTCACCCACGTAATGCGTTTCGAAGTTCCTTCCTCAATTGCCGCGCTGAGTGCTGCAGCGCTCGCGCCTTCAATCGGGTCTTCGCTCGCAGCATAGGTGTCTAAGATGAGCAAATCATCGGGTTTTCGAAGTATTTGCACGAATTCCTGAAAAAGATCACGAGTGCGCGTGAATCGATGCGGTTGATACACCATCAGATGCCGCTTGTCAGGCCAGACCTGTCGTACAGTTTCTAGTGTATATGCAAGCTCCGTCGGATGGTGGCCATAGTCGTCGACTAACGGTAGTTGGTGGTTATTGAGGTTGATTTCCGAGACCTCGAATCGACGGTCCACGCCGATGAATCGGCGTATACCTTCCTGGATGTGCTCGTCGGCGATACCCTCGTCGCTAGCGACTGCGATCGCTGCAAGAGCGTTCTGTACGTTCTGAATTCCTGGTAATCTAAGCTCAATGGGTAACAGTGACTGAGCTTCAGGTCTTTTCACGTTAAATCGCCACACGATGCCAGTCGCCTCAATATCAACCGCTTGGTATTCGGCGTCTTCGCTCAATCCGTACGTAATCACTGGTCTGGTAATTTCGTCCGCAAAGACTCGGCACTCATTGTCATCGATGCACAGGATTACCGCTCCGTAGAAAGGTAATTTCGATACGAACTCTTGAAATGCGTGTTTTAGTTGCTCAAAATCGTGGTCATAGGTTCCAAGGTGGTCGCGATCAATGTTGGTGATCACGGCTAGCATCGGGTGTAAATAGAGAAACGATGCATCACTTTCGTCAGCTTCCACGATGATGTAACGGCTTGTACCTAATCTCGCATTTCGATTCTCGCTTCTCAGCAGACCACCGATCACATAAGTCGGATCGACGTTTGCGGCTTGAAAGATATCGGCGATAAAGCTCGTCGTCGTCGTTTTGCCGTGTGTTCCGGCAACCGCGATACCGTAGCGATGTCGCATTAATTCGCCAAGCATCTCGGCTCGTGGCACGACGGGTTTGTGGAGCACGTGTGCTTCGACGATTTCAGGATTGTCAGCCGAAATAGCACTTGACGTAACGACCACGTCGGCGGCCATTACGTTGGACGCGCGATGCTCGTGTTCAACATTGATGCCAAGTGACTCAAGTCGACGCGTAACCGGCGACGGTTCGACATCTGCGCCTGTCACGGTGTAACCCAGGTTGGCCATTACTTCTGCAATGCCGCACATACCCGCACCACCAATTCCGACGAAGTGGACGTGACGCACGTGTCGCATGGTTCGCGTTGGGCAGGTTCCCAACTCATCCGGTCTCATTTCAAGGTGTCTACCTCGTTCGATTGATCAATCCTCAACACCATGCCAATCAAGGCGCTGAGGATTAAGAGACTGTTTCCACCGTAACTAATGAAAGGTAGCGTCAGTCCTTTCGTTGGAAAAATCCCGGCGTTTACACCGACATGGATAAGCGCTTGAAATCCGATCAACAGCGCAGCGCCATAGCAGAACATACTTTCAAAATGACGATCCTTCCGTAATGCTGTGCGAGCGACGTTGCTTATTTTGTAGACCAACGCCATCAGTAATCCAAGTACGACAGACGCTCCGATCACACCGGTCTCTTCCGCGATCGTTGCAAAAATGAAATCGTTGTGTGAGGCCGGCGTAAATGTCTTCTGTAGACCGGTACCTAGTCCGGTACCTGTGAACTCGCCACGCCCGAATCCAATCAATGAATTCGTAAGTTGGTAACCCTCATTGAGTTTTACGCCTTCTTCCCACGGCGACAACAAAGTCACTAACCTCGTGACGCGGTAAGGCTCTACGTACAGGAGTGCGGCTATGCCTGACATCGCGATGCCACCAAGTACGAATAAGTGAGACAGCCGTGCTTTCGCTAAGAAAAGTACGCCTACAGCGACAGTTCCCATGATCGCGACAGTCCCAAAGTCCGGCTCGAGAAAAATCAAACCGAGTACAAGCCCGACTGAGAACAGCAAGGTCAGGAGTGGCATCATCGAACGCTGTATGCGTTCGTAATTGACGCCGACGTAACCAGCAATGAAGATTAAGAGCAACGGCTTCACGATTTCCGAAACCTGAATAGTGAAGAAATGAAATGAAATCCATCGTCTTCCACCACCTGACTCTACGCCGATACCTGGCATCAGCACCAACGCCGCTAGTACGACAGCAACTAACCACGCCGCGCGATGAAACTGGCTGTAACGTTCAGTTGGAATCCTATACGCGAGCAGTAACGCAGCGCCACTTAAGGCGACATACACAAGATGCCGTAAGAACATTGAATTGAGCCATGAGTCGGCCAAGTGCACGCTCACACTTGCGACGGCTATCACGCCGAAACCGAGCAATATGACCCATAAATAGAGGAGCGTTAGCGGCTGTTTCGCAGTCACGAAACCATCGCTTTAACGATTGAACTGAACTGGTTCCCGCGTTGGATGTAGTCGGTAAACATGTCGAAACTGGCGCATGCAGGGGACAGAAGCACGACATCACCTGGCTGCGCGAGTTCTCTGGCTTGATGCACCGCTCGTTCGAGTGATTCCGAATAAGCACACTCCGTTGCCTCGCCGACAGCTGCCTCGATCATCGTGGCGTCGCGCCCGAACAAGATCGCGGTTTTCACATGGTCGCGGAGCGGATCGGCGAGCGGTTCAAATGTAGCGCCTTTCCCGTCGCCTCCTGCGAGCAGCAAGATATTTGGGTGCCCATTGCTCCACGATTCCAGCGCGGCACAAGTCGCCGCGACGTTAGTCGCTTTTGAATCGTTAACGTAACGTACTCCTTCGAACTCTGCAATCAATTGCATACGGTGAGGTAATCCCTCGTACGTGGTCGCTACTTCCACAAGCTCGGATATACCAGCACCACAAACGTGCGCAAGCGCAGCTGCTATGACAATATCAAGATGGTTCTGAGCACCCTTCAGTTGCAGCACGTCGGCAGATACAACCTCGGTTCCGATCACGACTTCATTACTGCGAACACACCAATCGTTCGTACCGTTTACCGGTATCACCGACCCGTTTTCTCTCATCGGCTTCGTGAGAGGGTCGTCAGCGTTGAACACCGCAACCCCACACTTCTCATAAATACGATGTTTCGACTCAACGTATTTACGAAACGTACGATGGTGATCTAAGTGATCTTCTGTGATATTCAAAATCGTCGCGCCTGTAAGTGAAGGCGGCTTGATCTTTTCAAGCTGAAAGCTCGAAAGCTCTAGGACATACCCGGACGCTCGACGCTCTAGGAGATCTAACACAGGTGTGCCAATATTGCCTCCTGATACAAATCCCTTCGCGTGCAGCATTTTCGCAATTAGGTCCGTAGTCGTGGTCTTGCCATTGGTGCCAGTTACGCCAATGAGTGGCGCATCAACTAAATCGCAGAATAACTCGACATCGCACGATATTCGTGAACCAGCCGCGCGGATGACACCGAAAATTGGGTCGTGTAGCGGTATACCTGGACTTGCGTATACGACCGTATCTTTGTTCACAATCGATGCGACATCGCGCGGTTCAATGAATTTCGCAGCATCACAGACCTCCTTGAGCTCGCTCAAACGTTGCATGATCGAGTCGTCACGACCGATTCGTGTATCCGTGACGTAGAGCTCCGTTCGTCCGTTAAGAAAACGTGTACATGAATCGCCTGTCGTACCAAGGCCGATAACCAATGCGCGATCAGGGATCATCGCAGCTTCAATGTCGCTAAGCCAATCATCACGAGTAGGAATGTGATGATCCAGAAGCGCACAGTTACCTTCGGCTCAGGCCATCCTTTCAATTCAAAGTGATGATGAATCGGCGCCATTCGGAGAACGCGCTTGCCGCGCAGCTTGTAACTCCCCACTTGTGCGATCACCGAGGCAGTCTCGAGAACAAACAAACCACTCATGATCAGTAAGACGATTTCTTGGCGAACCAGCACGCCGATCACGCCGAGTGCCGCGCCTAATGGCAACGCCCCAATGTCCCCCATGATCATCTGAGCGGGAAACGTGTTGTACCAAAGGAACCCGAGTCCAGCACCGACGATCGCGCCACAAACGATCGCGACCTCCCCCATCCCCTCAATGTAAGGGATTTGCAGGTAGTCTGCGAACTCAGAATGACCTACAGCGTATGCAAATAAGCCTAATGCGCCTACAACCATAACTGTCGGTAGGGTCGCAAGACCATCTAAACCGTCGGTTAGGTTGACGGCGTTGCTCATACCTACGATCATCAGTACTGCAAGAACCACAAACCCCCAACCGAGTGGAATTGCAAGTTCTTTGAAAAACGGGACCAGAAGCGCAGTCTCAGCAGGATTCGTCGCGGTCTGGTACAGCACGAGCGCGACACTCGAGGCACAAATGATTTGCAGGGAAAATTTGAGCTTCGCAGACAAGCCGCCTTTCTCCCGTTTCGAGAGTTTTAGGTAATCGTCCATAAAGCCAATCACACCAAAACTCAATAGAATGGCTAATACGATCCAGACTTGTCGATTGTCCAGTTCGACCCAACATAACGCTGATAGAAAAATGCTGATCAATATCAGCGCGCCGCCCATCGTCGGCGTACCTTCCTTCTCGAAATGTTGTTCGGGGCCGTCTTTCCGTATGACGTCCCCTATCTGTCTTCGTTCGAGCCAACGGATCATGAATGGCCCTAGGAACAGGCTAAAGAAAAGTGCGGTGCCTGTCGCTACTAAAGTTCGAAACGTGATGTAACTAAATACGTTGAACGCAGATATATGTTCTGCAAGCCACTCAGTGAGCCAAAGAAGCATTTCGTTCTCCGCGCCGGATGCGATCTATGACTTCACGATCGCTGAATGGATGTTTGACACCGTTGACGTCTTGGTATTGCTCGTCACCTTTTCCGGCGATCAAGACGATACCGTTAGCCGATACATTCCGCACCGCTGCTGAAATCGCACACTCACGATCGAGTGCAATTTGCGCGAGTTTGGGTTTCTTCATCCCCGCGACCACCGCTTTCGCAATGTCTGCAGGGGATTCCGTGCGCGGATTGTCATTGGTCACAATCACCTGATCCGCGAGTTCTTCGGCGGCTGCACCCATCACACGACGTTTTCCTTTGTCCCTATCGCCCCCGCATCCAAACACACAGATCAGCTCAGTCGGTTCTAAGTGTCGCAGCGCAACTAGAGTCTTACGCAGTGCGTCGGGCGTGTGCGCATAGTCGATCACAGCATGCGCACCTGAACTTAGTTTCACAAATTCGAAACGACCCGAAGGCGATTGCACTCTTGCAAGTTGCTGCGAAGCGCACTCCAAGTCAGTGCCAAAGTGCACGAGCGTTGCCAATATTGCCGCGCAGTTTGCGACTCCAAACTCACTTCGAGTCGGAAGGCGTAACGGCGTACTTCCCCACTTCGTACGCCATACACCTCGCGCGCCTCTGATCGTGAGTGAGTTCAGCTCACAGGTGACGTCAGCATGATTTGACGTGCCGTACGTCGTCGTGGGAATTCTGCGACTCTCACAGATATCTATGAGTTTCTGACCCAACGGGTCGTCAATGTTGATGACCGCACGTTTCAGATCAAAGTCCTCAAACATGCGCTGCTTCGCTGCCGCGTATTCCGCCATCGATCGGTGATAGTCAAGGTGATCGCGGGTCAGGTTGGTGAAGACGCCTACCTGCAATTGAACGTCACTCAGTCGGTTTTGCGTCAACGCGTGAGAGCTCACTTCCATTGCCACACGCTGCGCTCCCTGGTCCCGCATCGTAGCCATGCAAGCCTGTAGCTCGATCCCGTCCATCGTTGTTAGACCAGTGTGAAGCACGTCTGGCAATATCCCCCAACCGGGTGTACCGGCGAACCCGGTTGCTCGCAACAATCCCGCCAATCCATACGCGACGCTCGTTTTTCCATTGGTACCCGTAACACCGACACACGCCATATCTTGACTTGGGTCGCCATACAGACGCGCGGCGAGTTGATTCCTGTCGGCAATCAGCGCAGGGTCGCACACCACAACGACGTCTTCATTTGGGGTCCTAACGTGTCGCGATGTCAGAACACATCGTGCGCCGTTCGTGATAGCATCTTCGATGAAGATGTGTCCATCATGCAGGTTACCCTTAACAGCGACGAAGAGATCCCCAGGTTTGACACGTCGAGAATCCGACGTCATCCCGCGGACGTCGATACTCGGTAGTTCGGGTCGACCGAGTAAATCGTTAAGCAGCATCGTCACGTCCTATATCACTCGCTACCGTCCCACGTTCACGGGTCCCGCGCAATTGCAATGCTCGCGTCGCAATGCGTTTGAATACCGGCGCCGACACCGATCCGCCTGAGACTTTTCCACCTGCGACCTTCGGCTTTGGACCGTCAACCACGACCAACCCTAAGAACTGAGGGTTTTTCATCGGCACCATGCCTACAAACAGAGTCACGTGTTGTTGGTCGGAATAACCACTTCTTGAGATTTTTCGAATGGTTCCGGTTTTTCCTGCGACTTCGAACCCTGGGATGGGAGACCTACTTGCCGTGCCGGTTGGACCTACGACGCCGGCGAGCATGTCCAGCACCTGTAGGGCATGCCGCTGGTCAAATACGCGAAAGTCAGGTTCACGATATCTGTCGTTCAACAGAATTGAAACTTGGCGTTGTAGTCCGCCCGTGGCGATCGTCAGATACGCACGCGCAAGCTGAAGTGGCGTGACCGAAAACCCGTATCCGTACGACATCGTCGCTCTAGTTAGAGGTTTCGAAATGTCGTCACCCGATAGCTGGCCGATCCTTTCACCTGGCAAGCCAATCAAGACATAGTCATGGAATCCCGCTCGCTCGTGTACGGTTAGGAGAGCATTCTCCTCCAAGTCCAATGCGATGCGGGTTGCACCGACTTGACTGGATTTGACAAGTACATTGCGTAGTGTCAGCACGCCGTAGTTGCGAGGGTCCTCAATCGTTTTCGAGCGAACGACGGTCCAACCAGGGTTTGTATCGATTTCAGTATCTGCGCTGTAACGTCCGCTCTCTAGGGCTGCTAGCGCGACGAACGGTTTAAAGGTTGAACCCGGTTCAACCAAATCTGTAACGGCACGATTACGTACGTGGTCCCACTGCAAATCCGACGTGTTGTTTGGGTTGTACGACGGTACGTTCGCTAGTGCGAGGACACCCCCGGTCGGTACATCGAGTAATACCAGCGACGCTGACTCGGCTCGAAATTCCTCGACGACGTTCAATAGTTCACTGTACGCTAGGAACTGCAATCTACTGTCGATCGAGGTAACCAGATCCTTACCGAACTTCGGCAAACTCTCGTAACGAAGGTCTCTAATCAGACGACCTTTTCGATCTCTTACGACGCGGCGTGATCCAACTTCGCCTTCAAGGTGAGCGTCGAACTCCTTCTCTAAACCCTCAAGACCTCGTTCATCAATGTCTGTGATTCCTGTGAGGTGCGCAGCGACCTCCCCTAGTGGGTAATAACGCCGGTATTCCGTCTGTATATCCAATCCTTCCAGCTCGAGCTGCTGAAGGGCAAGCGCTTTTTGGGGTGATTGTCGTCTCGCGAGGTACAAAAACGCACGCGATCGATTTGTTTCGAGCTTGGAGCTTAGTTCCTTCGCGTCACGTCCAAGAATTTCAGCAACAGCGCCAATTTCTTTCTCAGACCAATCGATCCTAGACGGGTTCACCGTAACGCCAATGACCGGAGTACTGATCGCCATGGGTTCACCCAGACGGTCGTAGATCATGCCACGTTGTACTGGAATCTTCTGAAGGCGCTCGGACTGCATCTTGCTTTGGTCCTGCAGAAAATATCGCTCAACGACGGCGATATATCCCATCTGTCCTATTAGCAAAGCGGTAACGAGTGCAAAGCAAACGACCGCAGTTTTGTGACGCTTATCGTTCACGGATCTGAGTCCTTTGCGGGCTTATGCAATTCTTCTGGAAACACCATTCCGTCGGACTGCGCTTCGTTCTGTACGAACGCGTATGACGAAAGGCTTTCCTTCTCTATCAGCAAACGCGAGTACTCACTAAGTTCTCGGTCTTGCTGCAAGCGCAATTCCGTGAGCTGCGTGTAAGTGTCTAGACGTGCGAAAGACTGTCGTACGATCAATAATCCACTAACTAGCGTCGCCACGATCAAAATCGAGACCAAGATGTGTCGACTAACACTTATGCGCCGGACCGAGCGTTTCTTCGCCATGCGCGACTACCTTAACCGCTCTACGACTTGCATCATCGCGCTTCGAGAACTCGAATTGCTCTGACGTTCTGTATAGCTTGGGCGCACGTTCTTCGCGAAATGTCGCGCCTTTGGTTGTTCGTCACGAATAGGGAGTCCTCGTGGCGCTGCAGGTCGAATCCATGAGTGAATTACGTTGCGCACAAGTCGATGTTCGAGACTGTGGAACGAAATGACAGCAAGACGTCCGCCTATCGCGAGTGATTCAAATCCTTGTTCTAACCCTTCTTCAAGCTCATTCAACTCATCGTTGATGTAGATTCGAACTGCCTGGAATACCTGTGCTAGGATCCTGACCGATCTCACGCTACTCCCGGATGCCGCGCGAATTGCGGCGACCAGATCGAAGGTGGTTTCTAAAGGTCGTCGGGATGCGATGTGACGTGCAATCGATTTTGCGGCTCGGACATCGCCGTACAGCCTTAGCACTTTTGCTAGTTCCTCGGCGGGTACTTTGTTCAGCCACAACGACGCTGGGGCTCCTGATGCCGTATCCATGCGCATGTCCAACGGACCATCACGATCAAAGGAAAAGCCTCGATCGGGATTCATGAGTTGTGGTGATGAAACGCCAACATCCAAGCAAATGCCGCTAAGGTTCTGAATGTGATGCGCAGCAAGCACTGAATTAATCTGACTGAAGCTCGCACGCGAGAACATGAACCGGGAATCCGTCTGTTCCAGTTCTTGAGCAGTCGACGTAGCTTCAAGGTCTCGATCAAAGCCGATTAGTCGACCATTGCTGCTAAGTTGAGCCAGAATTGCTCTGGCGTGACCACCTCGACCGAATGTTGCGTCAAGGTAAGAGCCGCTCTGATCGGTGACCAAGGCGTCCACCAGTTCATGTACGAGAACTGGCTCGTGGGTTTTGGAATGCTGAGGCTGAATCACGACGCTGGTCATATTTGGCGTCGCGTGCCAAGCTAGGAGCGATGGAAGAGAATCGTCAATGTAGGCCGGCCCTACGGGCGACACGCTAAAACGCGACGTGTCGCTTCGCGCTTCAAAGCGAGACCAAATCTGGAACTCCGCAACAGTCGCGGACGCTCTCGACTCCATTCCTGAGTCTGCGCGCACGACATCCACTTGAATGCCGTGTGTCGAACCCTCCCTCCGTGGATAGGCATACGACGCACCAAACTCCTGCTTCTGCAAGAAGCTCTGTGCAAATTTGATTATACGAGAGTTTTACATGGATGAGAGTACGAGGAGCGGTTGAGGAACGCCAGACGACTTTCAATAAAAGCTAAATAAATCAGAACGTTAGAAGTGAATACAGCTAAGGAGAGAAAGCAGACACGGCTCACTGACACGTTGTGCTATCGAATCTGAGAGGGAGTCAACCGATAAGCCGGGTTCTGTCGAGAGCAATCATTCATCTAGAGCGCACGTCGCCATACGCTTCCGTTAGCAGCCTACCCGAACCAACGCGGACCACGCCATAGGTTCCTATTCAGCCTTGCACTCGGTGGGGTTTACATTGCCGATCCTGTTACCAGACTCGCGGTGCGCTCTTACCGCACCATTTCACCCTTACTCGAACGAATCGAGCGGTATCTTTTCTGTTGCACTTGCCGTGAGCTTACGCTCCCCAGGCATTACCTGGCACCGTGTCCTGTAGTGCCCGGACTTTCCTCCCGCGCCGTTAGGCGCCGGCGATTGCTTAGTTGACTCCCGTAGCTAATGCTAGTCATCTGGCCGTTGGCGTGCGTTCAATCGACGATACGCTTCCTGCCGCGTGATCCCGCTCAGTTTCGCGATCAGCCGCGCGGATGAACTCGGAGGGATATCTTCATTTACGAACAGCTCGATCAGCCTCGACACATCACGATGTTCCTGCTCTTCCGTTGGTGCTAGGACCAACACACACTCACCAAGAACGCGCTCACGTCCGCTGAACACCTCGATCATGCGATCAACCGAATCGAACAGCTTCTCCTCGTGCAGCTTGGTCAGCTCACGTCCGATAAATACGCGGCGACCCCCACCACCCAACTCACTCAAACGTCGCAACGTATCAAGGAGACGATTTGGAGACTCAAAGCAAACGACCGGAGTCTCGCAATCAAGCAGAGCATTGAGTTGCGCCTTCTTAGATTCAGTTTTGCGTTCTATGAATCCGACGAATCGAAAGTCATGCATAGGAATCGGACAGACCGAGAGACAGGCTGTCAATGCGCTGGGGCCAGGAACAGGCACGACATGCGCGCCACGATCGAACGCTTCCTTAATTAACGGAAATCCCGGGTCCGACAGTACTGGCGTGCCAGCGTCGGAAATAAGCGCTACATCATGACCGTCACCAAGACTAGCTATGATTTTCTCCGCAAGATCGTTTTCGTTCAACGCATGAAAACTACGAAGCGACTTATCTGCAGGATCAATCGAGAGTTGACGCAGTAACTTGATAGCGCGTCGCGTGTCTTCACATGCAATGAAATCAGTCCTAGTCAGGACGGCTCGAGCACGCTCGGTTATGTCGCTTATATTGCCGATTGGGGTTGCCACGATGAACAACGTACCTTGTTCGCGCATTGCACTTCGGCTATGTCTTACAGGCTTGATTGTATTGTGCGTCGCTAGCTGTAGTGACCTCGCGCCGCCAGTCATCGAACCTGTACCGATTGAGGTTCAACCATCGCCGCCCGGTAAATTTGACGCCAGCAACGTACTGCTCAATCCGAATCAATACTTGGAAGACGCGCTGGAAAACTATCGGAACGAGCAAGTCGATACCGCGCTCAAGGTCGTCACCATCATTCATGACAATCCCACCAATCAAGCTCTTTTATCGGCAAGTGGTCGATTTCTATTGTCACTTCTCGACGCGCACTTTGCACTTGATACTCGCCGTGATCCTAACGAACTCGTGCGTGATCTCAAACCGACCTCGCTGGGGCAACGTATCGACGCCCTTGAGCTCTGGTCCCGGTATTTGAAGCTTATGGATCGTAACGAATCGTCAATTGCGTCGCTCATGGCTGCTAAGCGACTTGCGCGTGATATAGATCCGACCCGTCAGCCGCGACTGAACGCCCAACTTTGGGATTTGCTCGTCGGAATTCCCTATCAGCAACTCACCCTGCTTCAGAATCAAACCGACGATCCTGATCTTCACGGTTGGCTCGAGGTTGCGGGGATTTTTAACAATAGTTTGAGCATCACCGCATGGCGCGTTACATTTGATGATTGGGCGCAACGACATCTGCGACATGAGAGTGTGGCGTGGCTGCAAGAACGAATGCGAAACGCGCCTGAAGGACCGGACCACATCGCCATCCTCTTGCCACAATCCGGGTCAGATGCCTACTCCCAAGCAGCGAGAGGCATTCGAGATGGCTGGATGTTGGCATACATGGTCGATATGGAGCAAATCGATCAAAATGAACTTCCGAAATTCACGTTTTACGACACAGTTGGGAAGAACCACGAGCAGTTAATCTTCGAAGCATTCGCGAATGGTGCAGATCATGTCGTCGGACCACTATCCAAAGACGCAGTTAATGCGATTCAAGACACGCGCACACTTCCCGGCTCAATTCTGATGCTGAATACGCCAAATTCCTTCGGTACGAACCGCCCGGATTCCATGCGCTATCTTGCGTGGTCAATTGAAGATGAAGCATTGACATTGGCACGCTCCTTGTCTACGCGAGATCAAGTGCGTTGTGTCGTCATCTACGGTAATGAACCGTGGATGATTCGGGCACGTGCGGAATTTGAACTCAATCTAGCCGCACCATCCCGAGTTATCGCTGTTAATCGCATCAGCGAGTTCGAGCAATTGACAGAAGAAGTCGGAGTGACAATTGGTATCGAGGAAAGCGAGCAACGACGCGACGCGGTCGAAGCGATGGTGCAGTACCCTCTTGAGTTTCAGCCACGCATGAACCAAGAGATCGACAGTATCGTCGCATTCATCGACTCGAGCCAACTTGAAGCTGTGCTCGAGTCGTTACGGTTTCATGCCGATCGGCCGCTCAATATCTACGTAACGGATTCTGCCGTACGAGGCAAACTTCCTGAGTTAGCTGAGGGCATTCAGTTCACGACCGATACATGGCGAATTTTTAACACCGATCTCGCCGATACCGTTAACGAAATATTTGACTCGAATCCAAATATGGCATCGTTTTATGCCATTGGAATAGACGCATACCGGTTCAGCAATCTTTGGTCCCACATGAAGGTGTCAAAGATGGTAGCGGGTAGTGGAAGCCGCTATCGACTGGAATCAAACGGCAATATCAGACGTGTCCCGTACTGGGGTGCCGCCCGCAATCAAGCGTTAGTTCCACTCATTGATGTAACTCAACAGCACACGAGCAATCCATACCTGTGAACCTTCAAATCAACGTAATTTACTTAACCCTTTGTGTTAGTTTGTATGTCCTCGTTGTGGGATGTAGTTCCAATGTCACCACCATCGAGTCACGCCTCACACCAGGTCGAATTCTTGATGACGAACTGTTAACTAAGGCTATTCAATCCGCGATTAGAGACGAATTTCGGCACCAGGAATATCCGATTCAAATCAATACCGTCGTACTAGATGGCCGAGTCTTCTTATTCGGATCTGCTCAAACCCAAGCTCAAAAAGACCTAGCATCTGAGATCGTCGGTGACTTCAGGCACGTTCGAAGCATTCATAACGAACTACAAGTCGGCGAGCTGAGAACGTCCACGAACGCGACGGCAGATCGACGAATCGCGACGACGGCACGACTCGTGCTTCTAAACGATCCAAGAACCCGAGCTCAGGAGGACCTTCATCTCTACACGCACAAGGGAATCGTTTACTTGATCGGAATTACGCCACGGTCAGTCGCTGCCGCGGCCGCAGACATCGTCAAGTATGTGCGTGGTGTTCAGTCGGTGGTGTTACTAGTTGACTATCTTGACTGACTTGAGCCAATCTCGCACAAGCTACTGCCTGGCTTAGTCTTTTACCACACGAAGATACGATGGCAATTTCGTTGCTTCGTCGTCATCCGACCCCGGCTCATCGATCGAAGACGTGTCCCGCTCCACATCCAGCTTGAACGCCATCCCTTCGCCGTTCTCACGAGCATAGATGCCGATGATCGCACCTGTAGGACAACTGACATGCCGAGATTCACCATGAAATCGGCCGTCGAACTCAAGACCATCCGGATCTAGTTTGAAATTTCGGACTGCCGTGCCAGATATGTTGAGTACCAATCGATTCTCAGTAGCGAATTCCGCTGGCGCGGTTACCCCTTCACAGGTCGTATCGAGGACGATATGAGGCGTGCATCCGTTATCGACAATCCAGTCGATTAACGCATTGACAAGATAGGAGCGCGACGAATTCATGCGTGGATTTACCGCATCTCTTTCTCTTCTTCAGAGAGACTGGCGCGAAAACCTTCGCGGTCGAATAACCGAGTCATATACCGACGTAAGCTTCGTGTTTGACGATCTGGCAACTTGATCTGCATTAATTCAAGCCGCCATAGTATCGGTAATACCGTACAGTCAACTAACGAAAACTCCTCACCGCCAAAGTGCTCGCCATCACGCAGGTAGTGAGCCTGAAATGCGATCAAGTTCCCCTTTAGCGAGTCGCGTGCCTTGTTCTTTTGCTGCGTATTCGGTTTTCCGCCTGCCGTGACCACCTGAACAAAAGACGCTAGGTGGTCGTCGACTTCACGCATGATCGACCGACTTCTAGCTTTGTCAACTGGATAGATGGGGAAGAGCGGCGGATGAGGATATCGCTCATCGAGATATTCCATGATTACCGAACTATTGTTAAGCACAGTACCACGATCCTGCAGCGTCGGCAATGAGAGCGACGGATTGATTAAGACGAGATCCTCATCTTTTGTGGGATCGAGTACATCATAAATTTCAACATCCAGGTCTTTTTCAGCTAGCGCAATGCGCACACGATGGCTGTACTGAGAGCTTGGATCCGAATAGAGTTTAAGGGGCGTGTGGCGTGACGAAAGACTCATAGTGTCCCTAACCTAAAGGAGTTGAACCGGCAAACGAAAATGAATGAAGAACGATGAGTAATCGCTTCAGTTCTTTTTAACGTCTGTCCAGTAGTTACGGTTTAAGAAGTACGCGAGCACGAGGAGAATCAGCAGAAAACCGATGACATACTTACCGAGTGCCTCACGTTCCGCACGTGTCGGATCACCGACATAGTGTAGGAAATTCGCAACGTCGAAGGATGCTTGCTCATATTCCTCAGTGCTGAAAGTCCCGGAGCCAGGGATTAGCGAGAGTTCCCCACAATTCTCGGGACCTCCCTCTTTGATTGACTCGACACGATCCTGTTCAAGCGCCGCTTGAACATCAAGGAGATCAATCGGTCGATTACCTCTGCAGACCTCTTCCTGAATGCCTTGCAACGGGAGCAATGCATGCGGCATGCCTACATTGGGAAACACCTTGTTGTTCACCCCAAAGGGTCGAGACGAATCCTCGTAAAACGTCAAGAGAAAGTTGTATACCCACTCAGGACTGCGTACGCGTGTGACCATCGTTAAATCTGGTGGCGTAGCGCCGAACCAGGCTTTTGCGTCGTCTTTCGACATTGACGTTTGAATATGCTCGCCGATTTTTTGACCCGTATGGATGACGTTTGCTTCCATCAATTCGTGCGGAATCGCACCAAGGTCGTCAGCGGTGCGCTCGTATCGCTGATGCTCGAGCGAGTGACACCCCAAACAGAAATTCACGTATAGATTCGCGCCTCGCTGCAGCGACGCGGTGTTATTCAAATCCGGCGACATAGGTTGCATGATCCAGTCTGAATCAGCTGCCATGGACGTCACGCTGAATCCGAACAACACTATACCGATTGTGAAAATTCGAATCATTCTGAAAAATCGCTTACTCATTGCTAGTCGGCGCCTCAATGCGTTACCCGCTCGGGCTCGGGTTTGGTCGTCTCGATCGTCGTATACCACGGCATCAGAATGAAATACGCAAAGTAGACAATCGTCATGATCTGGGCTGTCGCCGTAGCAAGCGGTGACGGCGGGATGGTTCCAAGATAACCGAGTATCAGGAAACTTGTCACGAAGGTCATCAAAGCAATCTTCGAAAACCAACCTTTGTATCGCATGGACTTGACTTTACTGCGATCCAACCACGGTAACGCAGCCGGGATCAATATCCCACCGACCATGATGACAAAACCCCAGAACTTGGCATCAACGCCAAGAAATGGGAATGTGGCAGCACGCAACATCGCGTAGAACGGTGTGTAGTACCAAACAGGCGCTATGTGCTCAGGCGTCTTGAGAGGATTAGCTTCTTCGAAGTTGGGCTTCTCGATGAAGTATCCGCCCATTTCCGGCGCATAGAACACCACCGCACAGAACAGAATCAAAAAGACAACGATTGCAACGAAGTCCTTAGTCGAGTAGTACGGATGGAACGGGATGCCATCGAGTGGAATACCATTTTCATCTTTCTTCGCTTTGATTTCTATGCCGTCCGGATTGCTTGAACCTACGTGGTGAAGAGCGACGACATGGACGAACACCAGACCCACCAATGCAAGCGGCAGGGCTATAACGTGGAGTGCGAAGAATCGATTTAGGGTAATTCCTGACATGACGAAATCGCCGCGTACCCACTCCATCAGTTCTGGACCGAAGTAAGGAATTGCGCCGATAAGAGACACGATGACTTGCGCTCCCCAGTACGACATGTTGCCCCACGGCAGCAGATAGCCGAAAAAGCCTTCTGCCATCAAGACCAAATAGATGGCCATGCCGATCAGCCATAAGAGTTCGCGAGGTTTACGGTATGACCCGTACGCAAAACCTCGAAACATGTGCAGATACACAACGACGAAAAACGCGGATGCGCCGGTTGAGTGCATGTAACGAATCAGATAACCGAAGTCCACATCACGCATGATGTACTCAACACTGGCAAATGCGCCTTCGCCGGTGGGAACGTACGCCATTGTGAGCCAAATCCCCGTCAGAATTTGTATGACTAATACGACGAGTGCCAGTACACCCATGGCGTACCAGACATTGAAGTTCTTCGGCGCGTAATACTCTGACGCATGTTCCTTAAAAGTCGCGGTAAGCGGCATGCGATCATCGAGCCATTGCATCGCGCGCGAGAACCATCGATCTTTTTGTGTAACTTCAGACACTATGCGCTCCGCTCATCCAGACCAATGACCAATGTCGAATCCGATTCGTAGAAGTACGACGGTACCGTCAGATTTGTTGGCGCGGGAAGGTTTTTCTCAACTCGTCCAGCAAGGTCGAATTTAGATCCGTGACATGGACAGAAGAAGCCACCTTGCCAGTTGCTTTCAAACGCTTCAGGTTGTACTGCGCCATAGAACTTCGGTGAACAACCTAAATGGGTACAAAGTCCAAGGTAAACGCCAATTTCCGGATCACGTGATCGATGCATGTTTTGGGCGTAATCAGGTTGCTCACTCGACGACGAATCGGGATCCGCTAGTTTTGCAACGTTGTTTTCAAGAATGGCGATCGCTTCAGGGGTCCTTCGTACGACGAAGATCGGTTGGCCGCGCCATGCAGGCAGTGGTCCCAACAACTCACCCGGTTTTAACTTACCGATATTGACTTTGATAGGCGCGCCGAGAGCTCTTGCTCGAGCACTCGGCTGCCAAGACTGAACGAATGGGATCGTCGTCGCAACGACGCCGACTGCTGCAACGCCTGTCGTTGCCAAAAGTAAGTACCGACGATTCGTATTAAGAGTGTCCTCGCTCAAATGTTCTCTGCCTGTCTAGCTTTGCTTGGACTGCGTAAAGCAGTCACGGGTGTTGTTGGATCGGGAACTATCGCTTCGAGTATTGTGGACGTTTCCGAGCTTTGCGTAGTCCGACTTTCTTACGTTCAACCTGACGCGCATCGCGCGTTAGAAACCCCGCCGCACGGAGTTGCGGTTTGAGTGATTCGTCGCGATCAACCAAAGCACGCGCGATGCCGTGTCGGATCGCCCCTGCCTGACCTGATCCGCCTCCTCCGCGGACAGATACTTTCAGATTGACTCGCTCAGTCAAACCAGTAGTTTCGAGAGGCTGCCGCACTACCATGCGGGCAGTCTCACGCCCGAAGTATTCGTCCAACGGTTTACCGTTGACGATGATTTGACCAACTCCGGAACTCAGAAATACACGTGCAGTCGACACTTTTCGTCGACCGGTTCCGTAACTGTAATCCGCTACCACTTATTGCTCCTAATCAATTGAAACCATTCGAACTCGAATGGCGTGCACTATGCCAATCCGACTAGATGACGAGTTGCTTTGGCAGTTGTGCGCCGTGCGGGTGCTCAGGACCTCGGTAAACCTTGAGCTTCCTCAACATATCTCGACCGAGCGGATTACGTGGCAACATCCGCTTGACGGCAAGTTGAATGATTCTCTCTGGCTGACGTTCTCTCATTTCACCGAGCGAGGTCGTCTTTAGACCTCCTGGATAGCCAGAATGCCGGTGATAGAGTTTGTTCGTTTCCTTGCGACCCGTTACTCGAACCTGCTCCGCATTGATCACAATAACGTAATCGCCC
>LXNI01001487.1_pt1 | contig 19994 bp, 15 predicted proteins | sample 809091 | NCBI WGS metagenome assembly LXNI01 (sample SAMN04870527, study PRJNA318959) | sponge metagenome | biome: 01000161; feature: marine sponge reef; material: water | host: Sarcotragus foetidus | place: Greece: Milos, Mediterranean Sea | collected 2013-05-29 | depth 5-7 m | reverse complement strand
AGACGAGCACGGGGATGAAGACGAGCACGGGGATGAAGACGAGCACGGGGATGAAGACGAGCACGGGGATGAAGACGAGCACGGGGATGAAGACGAGCACGGGGATGAAGACGAGCACGCACACGGACTTCTGGATCCCCACTTCTGGTTCGACCCGATCCGGGTGAAGGTCGCGGTCAACGAAGTAGCCGCTCGGCTCTCGGCCATAGACCCTGAGAACGCGGAGGACTACTTACGGAACGCCTCAGAGTATGGGGAGCAGCTCGACGAGCTCCACGCCTGGATCCAAGAGCAGGTTGGTACTGTGGAGCCGGAGCGCAGACTGCTGGTTACATCACACGACAGCCTCTCCTACTTTGCAGAGGCCTATGGGTTTGAGATAGTTGGCCTGGTTATTCCGTCTCTTGCGACTCACGTGGAGCCGTCTGCCGAGCACATTGTGGACGTGGTTGAGGTGGTTCGGGAGCACGATATACCAGCGGTGTTTGGTGAGACGACAGTCAGCGAGAGGCTGGCGCAAACCATAGCAGAGGAGACTGGCGCGGAGCTGGTCCGGCTCTATTCGGGTTCCCTTGGGCCGGAGGGCAGCGGCGCTGACACCTACCTTGGCATGGTGCGTACAAACGTGGAACGCATCGTCGGGGCATTGAAATGAACCCCGCTCCGAACGTACACGCCGCGAGCATGTCGCTTCAGGACGTGACTGTCGAACTCGATGGGCACATGGCCCTGAGTAACGTCACCTTCGACGTACATGCGGGGACTCTGATGGGGGTTGTAGGACCGAACGGAGCCGGCAAGAGCACGCTGTTCAATGCTATTGCCGGGCTCATCCCCGTCCGCCGGGGGAAGGTAACCCTTCACCGTGTAGACCGGGGAAGTGGAGCGTTGGCCTACGTGCCTCAGCAAGAGAGCGTCAACTGGCGGTTCCCTGTGACCGTCATGGACGTTGCAATGATGGGCCGGTGCTGCAAACTGGGATGGTGCCGGCGACCCGGGAAGAGAGATCGCGACCTTGTCGACGCGTGCCTGTACCGTGTGGGCCTGTGGGACCATCGCTCGGCTCTAATGACCGAGCTTTCGGGAGGGCAGAAGCAGAGGGTATTCGTAGCCAGGGCGCTCACCCAGGAAGCAAGTGTTCTCCTTTTGGATGAGGCATTCAGCGGCGTTGACGTAGGCGCCCAGGAAGGCATCATAGAGGTCCTCCAAACAATGAAGAATGAAGGGCGCATCGTCCTCTTGGCAACGCACGACTTGACCAACCTGGCCGGTCGCTTCGACCAGGTATTGTGTCTGAACCGCCAAGTGTGCGCCTGCGGCCCTCCCGACCAGGTGTTCACGTCCGAGGTCATGGAGAAGCTGTACGGCGCCCACGGTGTGCGCCTTACGAGGGACGGGAGCGGTAGCGAGACGAGATGATAGATTTCGTTGTCGCACCACTTGAGTACAGCTTCATGGTGAGAGCCCTAATCGGCTCGGTGCTTGTTGGCGTGATGTGCCCGCTGCTTGGCGCGTACGTCGTCACCAGGAACCTCGCCTTCATGGGGGACGCCCTCGCCCACGCGGTGCTGCCGGGAATGGTGCTTGGGTTCATAGTGGGCATCAACCCGGCCATAGCCGCCGTCCCAACAGGCGTCTCCGTTGCCGTGCTGGTCAGGATTGTGAGCCGGCGTGGGGGTCTCAGCGCGGATACTTCCATAGGCATTCTCTTTGCGGCCATGTTTGCCCTGGGGCTTGTAATGCTGGCGACTTCACCGACGATTGGGGTCGATATGGAAGACTTGCTCTTGGGGCAGATCCTGGCCATTTCTTCGACCGACATTTATGTGTCCCTTGGGATAACCATCGTGGTCATCCTGGGGCTATTCGCTCTTCACCACTGGCTCCTGTTCGCGAGCTTTGACCCTGTCGGGTCGCAGGTTGTCGGTGCGCGTGCCAACTTCGTCGACTACGTGCTGCTGGTCATGCTTGCCCTCGTTATTGTGATTGGGATTCAGGCGGCGGGTATCGTTCTGGTCATGGCGATGCTGGTAACACCTGCCGCCACGGCCTATATGTTGGTCAGACGTTTCGTCTCGATGATGATGGCGGCCGCGGCAATAGGGACCGCGGCCGCCGTTACTGGCCTCTACATCTCCTACCACTTCAATTTTCCCGCCGGCCCTGCTATGACCCTGGTTGCAAGCGGGATATTCGTTCTGGTCGTTTCTTTCAGGCGAAAAGCCCCTGCCTGAGAATCCTCTTCTCGAAAGCCGCTCGTTGTCAGAGTCCCGTACGTCGGTAAAGACCTGACCCGTATTCGCCGCTTGACGATCTTGCGAGACGGCATCTTCAGGGCGGCCCCATCGTCCACTTCGGCCATATGGTGATACGGCGGCTCACTGCCTGGCCGGTAACCCCATATGGCCTTGCGTCCTCGTACGGCACTTCATTTCCGCCTTCTCCAATTCTGTATAGAATCCGCCTTCTCCAATTCTGTATAGAAGAAGAACACGGCGAAGCATGGCAAGCATATTGTGGGAGACGATATGCGCATGTCCGATAGGGATATCATTCCTGATGATTGTTGCAGGCCTATACCTGTCGATGATGCTATTTCGTTGGCTAATATATCGTCGATCTCTCATCCGCTGTCGACCTCCATAGGCAAGGACTTTCCGGGGTGTGCATTGATGGTCGAGCCGAACGGTAAGCCTGGAACTTGGAATGCTGACAGCGACATCGCTCCGAATGTTCTTTTCCAAGGCGGCGCGGAGGGGATACCGGCTTGCTCTGCGGCATCCTGACCCTGGTTTCCCAACGACAGTTCCGCCCGACTTCATACACACATCATCGATCAAGAGATTATCGATTCTCTTCCAATAGAAGGGAACTCGACGGTTTGTGGATTGACCGCAATGAACCAACTCGTACCAGTTCTTCTGGCGCACTCGATCTTGCCTTACTGGATACGCAGGAATTGCGCTCTCTGGTAAGTAACGATATAGCATGCGATGACAACGTTCGACAGCGTCTACAGATTCCTATTGCAAGGTTTCAGTTTACCGCTGCGAGATATTTCTTAATGATGTGGATCCAGGTTGGGCAAGGGACCCCGAAAGGGTTGATCGCGCCTGGCGCAACGACTACCTTGGACGATCAGCTTTTCGAAGATGTCTTATGTAGAATGATGGCCGGTCTTTTTTGGATAGAGAACGAGAAAAGACTTATGCTAGTCAGGGAAAGCTAGTTCTTGGATCTGCAGGTAGTCGGGTACGCCCGTGAGTCGATTGATGTAGATGCCTAACGCGTTTAAGGTGAGCTTAGGGTAGAGGCGGGCGCACAGACCCTGGAAAGCATGTGCATGGTTGGTCTCGACTTGGATGGCCTAATTCGGAGAGATATAGAGATATGACAACTGCATCCTTTACTATCAGCGCTTTTGGCGACGAGATTGCGTCGGACCTGGAGTCACAGCTGCAGACGCTCAATGATCTGAAGATCCCGTGCCTGGAACTGCGGGCGGCGTGGGGTGAGAACGTCCTCCACATGTCGGATGAGCGGGTCGCGAAAGTGCGGGCGATGTGCGATGCCAGCGGGGTGACGGTCAGCGCGATTGGCAGCCCGGTCGGCAAAAGCCCGATCGAGGAGCCGATTGAAACGGAGGTGCAGAACCTGCGCCGCCTGAGCGAGATCGCCCGCCAGCTGGGCACCAGCAATGTTCGCATCTTCTCCTTCCACCCGCCTGAAGACTGCGACGATTACGACAGCTATGTGGACACCGCCATTGACCGGCTGCGCCGCCTGACGGACGTCGCGGCGGCGGAGGGCGTCACGCTGCTGCTGGAAAACGAGAAGGGCATCGTCGGCGACACGCTCGACCGCTGCATCAAGCTGGTCGACGCCATCGACAGCCCCCATCTGGTCTTCCTGTGGGATCCGGCCAACTTCGTGCAGGTGGGCGAGGAGCGGATTACCGAGCGGGGCTGGCCTCTGATCGGCAGCCGGGTGGGTTATGTACATATCAAGGATTGTACGCTGAACGGCTCGGTCAAGGCCGCGGGTGAAGGCGACGGGCAGATTCCCGAACTGCTGGAGCGGCTCATCAGCAGCGGCTATCAGGGGATGCTGGCCTTGGAGCCGCATCTGGCAGTCGCCGCGCATAGCAGCGGCTTCAGCGGGCCGGACGGGATGGCCTACGCGGTGGAATCGCTGCGTAAGGTGATGGGCGCCGCAGGGGCGGCAGAGAGCTAAGTTTGAATAGATCCTGTATTGACCAGCCCTTCAACGTTGCTGCCATTCAGGCTATCTGATTGTGTATTCGGTTGGCGGCAACCACGTTGCTGGAGCCGCACTGCTGGAATGCGCACACACGGTCGGAACTGCAGTTTTTAGTTTTCAGTTTTCAGTTTTTTGTGGAACACCAGTCGTCAGTGGAACACCGGAGATTAACGGTCGATGGTCGGTGGGTTGAGGCGGCAAGCGGGGGAGGAGACTCCGGTCGCCAGACACGACGCTGGGGAAGAGTAAACACGGTCGGTGAGCGATGGTTTTGTAGGGGGGCGTTGCGGGGGCGCAGCCCCTGCACAAGGGAGGGCCGAAGGCCCGACCGCCCATATGCAAAGAGATAGTATAGAGGAGTGAGGAGAGAGGAGAAAGTAAACAGCTCCGCTCGCCTCGTTCAGGATTGCGAATCAGTTGCGGCTGAGTAGTTACGACGGTTTGTGAAAGAACTGTCCGCTGAAATGTAATCAATGTAAGCGAACCTGGGAGACAAAAGCCGATGATTGACCTTGATAATCTGGTCGCCAAATGTGAAAGAACGGTCGATTTCGCGGCCGTGCAGCTGCGCAACCTGGTGGAGGCGCATCCGGACCATTTCCCGATGTACACGCAGAACGGGAAGTGGATGCACAGCGGGGAGGCGTGGACGAACTGGTGTGAGGGCTTTCTCGGCGGACAGCTATGGCTGGTCTACCAGGCCACCGGCGACGAGTATTTCCGCGAGAAGGCTGAGCACTATTCGCGCCTGCTGGAACATCGCAAGACCGACCTTAACGTCCACGATCTCGGCTTTCTGTTCTTCTCCACCTGGAAGCGCTGGTACGACCTCACCGACGAAGAGGACAAGAACGCGGTCGTCATCGAGGCCGGCCAGACGCTGGCCAAGCGTTTTAAGGAAAAGGGCGAATACCTGCGCTCCTTTGTCTCCGACGAGAGCCTCTTCATCGACATTATGATGAACGTACCGATCATTTTCTACGCGGCGCAGGCGACCGACGACGAGGAGCTGTGGGAGACGGCCTACCGCCACTGCCTGACCACCCGACGCTACTTGGTGCGGGGCGACGGCAGCACTTCGCACGAAGGGATCTTCGACCTGGAGACGGGCGAATTCCTGCGCCAGACTACGCACCAAGGCTGGCGCGACGACTCCTCGTGGGCGCGCGGGCTTGGCTGGTCGCTCTACGGCTTTGGCACGGTGTACGGCCTGACCGGGGACGCCCGCTTCCTCAAAACGAGCCAAGACAACGCCTGGTTCTACATGGAAAACACGCCGGACCATGGCGTGCCGCAAAACGACTGGATGGAGCAGGACCCGCAGAACCCGCACGAGAGCTCGGCCGCGGCGATCAGCGCCAGCGGCCTGATCCAGCTTTCGCAGCTGGTCGGCGATCCGACGCTGGGCAAGCAGTATCACGACTACGCGCTCCAGATCGTCGATACGCTGACGGAGCCGGAGTTCGTGGCCTACGAAGACGAGGGCTGGGAAGGCATTCTCAAGCAGGGCATGTACCACGAGCGGCTGGGGTTGGGGGTAAATGAGAGCGTGATGTGGGGGGATTACTTTTTCCTTGAGGCGGTGTGTAAGGTCTTGGGGGTGGAGTAGGGGCAGTTTTAGTAAGTCAGTTTTTAGTTTTTGGTGACTGCATTGGCGGGCAACTGTTCGCTGAGGGTTAGAAACCGTGGAGTGGAAGGTGATGCTATGGCCAAGGTAGCGTTGGTAACCGGGGCGGGGCGGGGGATTGGGCGCGGCATTGCGCTGGCGCTGGCAGAGGCGGGGTGGGCGGTGGTAATTAACTATCGCGGCAACGCGGCTACTGCCAACGAGACCGCCGGGATGGTCCGAGAGGCGGGCGGCGACGCGCTGGTGGTGCAGGCCGATATCGGCTCCGCAGCGGCCCGGGCGCGGCTGGTGCAGGCGGCGCGCGAACAGTTCGGCCGCATCGATCTGCTGGTGAATAACGCCGGCATGGGCCCCCGCACGCGTATGGATATTCTGGAGACAACGGAAGAGTCCTACGACGAGGTGATGAACGTCAACCTGAAAGGGCCGTTTTTCCTCAGTCAGCTGGTGGCGCGGACGATGCTGGAGCAGCTGGAAGCCGGTTCGTCCGAGGCCGAAGAGGGCGGGCCGCAAATCATCAATATCGGCTCGATCAGCGCTTACACCAGCAGCCCGGCGCGCGGCGAATACTGCATCTCGAAGGCCGGGGTGGGCATGATGACGCTGCTGTTCGCCGACCGGCTGGCGGAGAGCGGCATCAATGTGTGTGAGGTGCGGCCCGGCATCGTCGAGACGGACATGACGAGTACGGTGAAGGAGAAGTACGACAAGCTGATCGGCGACGGGCTGACCCCGATACGCCGTTGGGGGCAGCCGGAGGACGTGGGCAAGGCGGTCGCGGCATTGGCCGAGGGGCTGTTCCCCTTCTCGACCGGCGCGGTGCTGGATGTTGACGGCGGCTTTCATATGCACCGGTTGTAGCACCCACTTGTAAGACGACAATGGCCGGCGGCCAGCAGACCAGGGGAGACTTTAAAGCATGAAACTGATCGTTTTCAGCAAGATGCTCCAGGAAAAGAGTGTTGCCGAGCTGATCGAACTGGCGCAGAAGCACGGCTACGACGGCTATGATCTGGCGGTGCGGCCGGGCCATCCGGTCAATCCGGACAACGCGGCCTCAGCTCTGCCGCAGGCGCAGACGGAGATGGAGCAGGCCGGGCTGCAGATTGGCATGGTTACGGGCAACTTCGATCTGCTTACGGCCGACCACCCCCTGGCGGAGCCGCTGCTGGCGGCGATGGACAGCGCCAACGTGCGGCTGCTCAAGCTGGGCTATTTCAGGTTCGAGCCGCAGACGATGGACTACTGGGAGCAGGTGGACAACGTGCGGCGGGCCTTTGCCGCGTGGGAGAAGCTGGCCAGCATCTACAATGTCAAGATCTGCTATCACACGCACTCCCACTACTGTATGGGTCTCAACGCGGCCGCGCTGATGCACCTGCTGCGCGACTTCGACCCCGCCTATTTGGGCGCGTATCTGGACCCCGGCCACTTCGCGGTCGACGGCGAACCGTTCGACTTCGGCCTGGCGATGGCGCGGGAGCATCTGAGTATCCTCTCGGTCAAGGATGTCCTCGTCGAGCGCGTCGAGAAGAACGGACACGGCGCGGCTAAAGCGCTGTGGGTGGCCGCGGGCGAGGGGATCGTGGACTGGACGGCTGTCTTCGGTGAACTGCGCCGGATCGAGTATGACGGTTTTCTGTCGATTCACTGCGAGTATGACATCGACGACGAGGATGATTGGTTTGATACTTTTGTGCGCGAGGTGGCGTTTTTCCGTAAGATGAGAGGGAACGGCGAGGAGTGAGGGAGAAGGCGTGAGAGCGTCGATCACTTCTCGCAGGTTAGGTGAGGAGGCTCAAGCTGATGATAAAGAGTCTTAACGTAAAATGTCTGAACAACCGAATCGATGCCGCCTTGGAGTTCAATGAGGACCTGAACATCATTACCGGCAAAAATGGGTCGGGTAAGACAACGCTGCTTAAGCTGCTCTGGTACTTAATCAGTGGGAATCTTGCGCGGATTCTTCCTGAGATTCCGTTTCAGAGTGTTTCCATAAGGACTGACTTATTTTCATTGTCTATTGAGAAAGATAATCCATACCCTGAAGAGGTCAGAGGTATTTTCCTAGACTTTGAAATACGTGACAAAGCAAAGCAAGCTTTACCGCATTTCCCTACGGATTTTGAGGGGGTGGAGATAAAATTTGATAGTGTCGAAAGTGTGAATGGCGCTGGCGGCAGTATCGCTGAATTGATGAAGAGTAGCCTGTTTTTTCCCTCATTCAGAAGAATAGAAGGCGGCTATGTGAGTCGCGGCACTATCGACAATCCTGAATGGAAGATGACTTCAGGTCTGGAGAAACTTCAAGACTCAATGGAAGATTTTTCATCTGGAATCTCAAAAAACGGACACAGATTCATTGCTTCAATCTCAACCAATGATATTGGCCAACTTCTGGAGCAGAAGTACGGCGATATCCATATAAGAATTAGTAATCTTCAGTCGAAGGTATTAGACGATATTTCACAGAAAATCCAGGTCTCCGCTGGTGGTGAAATAGAGACTGCAACATCACAGGCCACTCCTTCGGTTCTAAATGAGATTCAACAGCTTGCTGACGAACGAGACCGGTTGCGCAGGCCGTTTGTGGCGTTGTCTGAGCTTACTCAAAGCATCTTACAGTACCAGGCAATTCGAGTCAGTGGACGGAGTGCCCGCGATGAAGGCGCGGACGGGATTACTCTGGGAGAAGAATCAGGCGAGACAGCTCTTGGTACAGTAGAGGAGGCTATCGCGTCTGATAAACTCTCCTCTGGCGAGAAACAGATGCTAAGTTTTCTGTGCTACAACGCATTCAGCGAGAATACTGCAATATTCATCGATGAGCCGGAGTTGAGCCTGCACGTGGACTGGCAGAGGCTTTTGCTGCCGACGTTGCTGGAACAGGGAACAGGAAATCAGTTCTTCATCGCTACACATTCGCCCTTCATTTATGCCAAGTATCCTGACAAAGAGATTCCGTTGGGAGAGGATTGAGGAGCAAGTTAGTGCCGACGCCGTCCCCCACGGTAGAGGAATTGGTCGGTGTGCTTCGTCGCTCCGCCCTGCCAACGGTTCTTGTTGAAGGCCAAGAGGATATGCGCATCTATCGCTGGGTAGAGGCGCGTCTTGGTAATCGAGCCGCGAATGTACTGCCTACAGGTGGTAGAGACAAACTGTTATCTGTCTATGAACGAAGGCAGGAATTCTCCAATTTGCCGGTTGCCTTTGTCGCCGATAAAGACATGTGGCTGTTCTCCGGGACTCCATCAAAGTACGATGGGGTCATTTGGACAGAAGGCTATAGCATTGAGAATGACCTGTATACAGACGCCGAGTTGGAAAACCTTCTGGACCCCGAGGAGGCGCTGGAACATCAGCAGATGCTGGAAGCCATTGTCGAATGGTTTGCGTTTGAAGTTGAAGAGCATTTAGCGGGACGACCTTATGAGGTCAAGACTCACTGCAATCAGGTTGTCCCGCTTGGGCAGACGCAAATGGACGAGGACTTTCGTATAAGCCGTGGCTTTCATCCTCCCGAAGAGAAGAATCATCAGAAGATCAGAAGAGAGTATCAGCTTCAACTCAGAGGAAAGCAGCTTTTCCAAATTCTCGAACGTTTTTTGAACGCCCCTAACCGCGGCACCCGCTATAACGTCTCTTCGTTGCATGAGATCGCGCTCAAGATGACTGCCGCTCATCCAATGATGGGTCGTTTAATGCAAGAGATCGAACAGAAAATGGCGTATCAGTTATCCGTCTTACGGCAGGGAAACGCGTCTCAGTAGACCAAAAAAGTTTTCAACCTGAAAGGACTACATTTTGCCTTATCCTTACCCACTTGTATTCAGCACGCTTGGCTCGCCGGGCTGGTCGATTGAACGCGCCGCGGAGCAGGCGGTGGCCGACGGCTACGCCGGGCTGGAAGTCCGCATCCTGGACGGCCAGATAATTCCGACGGACTTGCCGGCCGAGCGCCGCGCGGCCATTCGCAGCCTGATGAGGCAGCACGGGCTGGTTATCGCCGGCATCGGCGCGTCCACACGCTTTTCCTCGCCGGACGCGGACGACCGCGCCCAACATCTGGCCGACCTGCGCGGCTATCTGGCGCTTGCGAGCGACATGGAGGTGCCGATCGTGCGCACCTTTGGCGGCGGCCCTTCGGAGGGCCAGACGATGGCGGAGGTGATCGATTTGGTCGCGGCAAGCCTGGCCGAGGCCGCGCCCGACGCCGAGCGGCACGGCGTCACTATCTGCCTGGAGACGCATGACGCGTTCTGTCGCGGGCAGGAGGTGGCGGGCGTCCTGCGGCAGGTTGATTCACCGAACGTCAAGGCGGTCTGGGACGTGCATCATCCCTACCGCATGGGCGAATCGACCGAGGATACCTGGAACTACATCGGCGACCGGCTGGCCCATGTCCACATGAAGGACGCTCTGCGCAGGGAGGACGGCAGCTGGGAGTTGAAGCTGATTGGCGAGGGCGAAGTCCCCTGTCGGGAGATCCTCCATCTGCTCGCGGCCAAGGGCTACGACGGCTATATCTGCGCCGAGTGGGAGAAGGCGTGGCACCCCGATATCGAGGAGCCGGAGGTCGCCCTGCCGCAGCATGCGCGGGTTCTGCGCCAGTGGATGGCGGAATAAGTTTTTAGTTTTCAGTTTCTAGTTTTTAGTAACGGCATCACTCTGAATTGGGTAAAGTTACGAAGGGCTGGAAACGACGGGGCGAGTGGGGTTGCGATGGGTACTGAGAAGCCGAAGGGGCTGTACCTGCTGGGAGAGGGCGCCTTTGACCGCATATATGGGGCGGATTCGCGCCGCGACATCGAAGCGCAGGTGGAGATCGTCGCGCCGTTGCAGACGCCGGAGTCTGTCGCGGCAGACCCGGCGGCGCTGGCGGATGTCTCGCTGATCTTCTCCGGTTGGGGCATGGCGCCAGTGGACGAAGCGCTCCTCGATGCCGCTCCCAATCTGGAGGCGATCTTCTATGCCGCGGGCTCGGTCCGCTACTTTGTGACCGACGCCATGTGGGAGCGGGGCGTGCGCCTGACCAGCGGTTATGGGGCTAATGCCGAGTTTGTGGCGCCGTACACGCTGGCGCAGATTATCCTCAGCCTGAAACGCGTCTGGCATTTCGCCAACAAGCTCCGCCGCGAGGGAACCTACAACTCGTTCGATAAAGAGCCGCTGCCCGGCCTCTACACTGGCGTTGTCGGCCTGATCTCGCTGGGCCAGATCGGACGCCGGGTTGCGCGCCTGCTGCAGGAGACGCTGTCCGTACGCGTTCTGGCCTACGACCCGTTTCTGACGCCGGTGATGGCCGCGGAGCTGAATGTGGAGCCGGTCGGGTTGGAGGAGCTGTTCCGCCGTTGCGATGTGGTCTCGCTGCATACGCCGTGGCTGCCGGAAACGGTCGGCATGATCACCGGCGCGCACCTGGCCTCGATGAAAGAGAACGCCACCTTCATCAACACGGCGCGCGGCGCGGTCGTGAACGAGCCGGAGATGCTCGCCGTTCTGCAGCAGCGCCCGGACCTGTTCGCCCTGCTGGATGTCACCTACCCGGAGCCGCCAGAGGCCGGGTCGCCCCTCTACAGCCTGCCCAACGTACTCCTCACCCCCCACATCGCGGGCGCGCACAACACCGAGTGCCTGCGCATGGGCCGCGTGATGGTGGCCGAGCTGGCCCGCTACCTGGCGGGTGAACGCATGGAGTATGAGATCACGCGGGAGACGCTGCCGCTGCTGGCCTGATGCGGACCGTGTACTGGCCGCGCGGGCGGGATGGCCGGGCGGTCTCCTTCCCCGACAGGAGCGCCAATGTTTTTGCCCGGACTCGTCTCGATCACTTTTCGCCAACTCTCCGTAGAAGAGATCATTGCCCTGGTGACGCAGGCCGGTTTGGCCGCGGTCGAGTGGGGCGGGGATGTCCATGTCCCGCACGGGGATGAAGCGCAGGCGCTGGCTGTCGCCCGCATGGGCGCTGATGCCGGCCTGGACGCGGCGGCTTACGGCTCTTACTACCGCGTCGGTCACCCTGAAACGGGACCCTTTGAAGCGGTGCTGGCCTCGGCCGCGGCGCTGGGCGCGCCGCAGATTCGCGTATGGCCTGGAAACCAGGGCAGCGACGATGCGGACGAGGCCTACTTTCAGACGGTGGTGGAAGACAGCCGCCGCATTGCCGACCTGGCGCAGGTCGAAGGAATTGGCATCGTCTACGAGTTCCACGGCAACACGCTCACTGACACGAACGCGGCGGCAGTGCGACTGCTGCAGACGGTAGATCATGCCAATGTGCGCTCGCTGTGGCAGCCGCCCCGCTTCTCTGCGCTCGCCGACAACCTGGCCGGATTGGAGATGGTGCGGCCCTGGCTGGAGAATCTGCATGTCTTCCACTGGCATCTGCAGACCGGCGAGCGCCGCCCGCTGGCAGAAGGCGAAGATCTGTGGCGAGACTATCTGGCCCACGCGGCGGATCCCGGGCGCACGCGCTACGCGCTGCTGGAGTTCGTTGAGGACGACGCGCCGGAGGCCTTCGTGCGCGATGCCGCGACGCTGCTGCGATGGCTCGGCACCTATCCCGACACGAACAACTGACCACTACGCATGGCCCACCTCCGCCAGCAGACTCCCATTGACCCGGACGGACCGCGCGCCGCGCTCGAACTCATGGTCCGCCCGTGGGCGCCGGCCGCGGTCAATGAACATGTGCGCCTCGTGCTGGGGGATGTCGAATGTGCCGCGAGCGACGCGGTCTGGGTGGAGATCAGCTATGGGCTGGCGGGCGCGCCCCTGACATATCTGCGGCATATGCTGCAGGTTGACGGCTGGCGCTGCGCTGAACCGATCGACCAGCTGCTCAACGGCGCGACACCATATGCTACCTGGCGCAGCGGTTGCCCGCCGGCGCTGCTGATGGCGCGTACAGGGGACGACGACGCGCAGGGCAACCCTACTTATCAGGTGACGCTGCAGCTGACGGTCAGTGGGCTGAACGACGGCGGGCCCCGCGACAGCTCCGCCATCACCTTCGCTCTGGACGGGATCAGCGGCGAGGAGCTACTGCGCTTCGGCGAGACGTTCGACGAGGAGTTGCGGCAGGCGCTGGAGCACCATTGGCCTGAGGCCGTCCCGGCTAGGGCAGCGGAGGCGGCGTTTGGCTCCGAGGTGAACAGCTTCAGCGGTCGCGTCAACACAGTGGCCTATGACGCGCTCGGCAGCGACTACAGCCACGACTATTTGGCTGAACCGTTCTTCCGTGAGGCGTTTGAGGGCTGGCTGGGGGCGTTACCCGCCAATGGCCGCGTACTGGAGGTCGGCTGCGGACACGGCAGGCCGATCGCGGCCGCACTGGCAGCCGCGGGACAGCGGGTAACCGGTATAGACCCGTCGGCGCAGATGATTGCTGAGGCCCGGCAGGCTGTGCCGGAGCAGGATTTTCGTCAGCTGGCGTTGGTGGAGTTGGAGGAAACGGATGCCTTCGACGGGGCCTGTTGCTTCTTTTCGCTGCTGTGCATGGACCCGATCGAGTTGCGGATTGGACTGGACCGGCTGCACAGGGCGCTGAAACCCGATGCGGCGCTGCTGATCGTTTCTGGTGTGCCGGATCTGTTTACGCGGACATCGCCGCTGCGCAGCGTACAAGGGCGGACCACTTGGGAGTGGCCTTATGATCATGAGGACATGGCCGCCGTTCTGAGCGCGGGTGGGCAGTGGCAAGTAGAGGCGCCGGCTTTGCGGTTTTTCGATACGGACACGCTCACGCAAATCGAGGCAGACTCGCTGGAACAGTTGGCGGCTGACGCCCGCTATTCGCCCGGTGCTGAGATGGCTGATGCGTTGGAGTTTGCGACGGGGAAGCGGATTGTCAAGGGAGTATATGCGCTGGTCGCGCGTAGGGCAACGGGGGTGTAGCCCGTTGACATTTCACCCAGGAAGTTAAGAGAGCGATAGGGGCAGTGTCTACAGGGATGAGCGCTGATAAGTCTGCTAGCGATCCGGAGGGGCCACCACCTGTACGTTTTCACTATTGGTCGCGATCACAAGCGGCCCGTAAACCCACCCGAATCGGTCCCCAGTTCTGATCTGCCACCAGTCGCCAAGACCAGGACTTTTGCCGGTGATTTCGTACCGTGCTCCTGGCGCGGCTGTTCCTATAACGGCGTAATTGGTCCCTGGGCCTTCCCTCACGTTTACTGGAGTGTCTATCGTCACCCAAGGGGTCATAGGAGTCAGTGTAGCTGTAGGGGGGGCTTGATCTACAGTTAAGACATAGCCGCTTGGCGGGTCCCATCTGCTTACCACGCCTAGGATGTATTCCCCCGTATGTGGCGCCTGGAAGACAATCCTTGCGTCCAATCCGAACAGACCGCCCCCGCTGTTCTCATCCCGTAACCACACCTCTAGAGTCTCTCCCTGATAACCCCATACAGTGAGTTGGGTGTCAGCCAAGATTGACATAGCCAAGATTTCGACCGTCTCATTTCTCGCCAGGTCCAGGTAATAATAGTCAATATCCGTAGGGAAATCGATATTGCCGTGGAGGATCTGTCCAACCCGAATCTCCTTACCTCTGTCCGGGTCATCGAACTGAACAAGTCGGTGACTCGCTGCCAAGGTTGTCTCTCTCGAAATCTGCCGCGGAATCAGGAAGAGCGGTCCATACCTTCGTGTAACAAAGGAAAATGAACTGGTCTCAACTTCTGCCTGAGTGTCGCCATAGGAGTCGACGATCTGGAAACTGACATCGTCCCCACCGCTAAACTCGATCTCGATTGCAGTTCCGGGCGGTTCGTTGATGATGTAGACATCTCCATAGTTTTGCGGCGTCAGTCTATAGCGGAGGGAGCCGCCTTCCATATCGAATTGTCTCTTGCCAAGGCCGGACGGGTCCCTGCCAGCAATGAGTTGACGGACGCGCGGCAGGAGGTCGGCGGACGAGGCGGCAAGTCCGAACTCCTTGCGGAACGAAAAACCGCTGATGCCTATTACATCGCCCATATCGGATACTAGCGCGCCGCCACTTTGTCCTCCTGTGATCGCAGCATCGGTCTGGAAATAAGTGATCCCAACCGTCTCCCACTCTCGCAAGCGCGACAAGATGCCCCGGGTCATTGTCGTTTTCGGATAGGCTTCGACCTCGCCCGGGTAACCAATCAGGTACACCTCAGAGCCAATCGATATGTTCTCTCCGTCAAGCATGGGCACGGGTTCCACTTGGGTAGGAATTGGGCCAAGAACGGCTAAGTCCACCAACAGATCCCAGCCTATTACCGGCACATCCCTGTAGTCGGTACCATCCGGAAACGCGACACGAACGGCGTTTAACGGCCAGACCACATGGGCGTTCGTTACTACGTATCCCCCTTCAACAAGCACACCACTACCTGTGGCGGTGCTTGTATGAATGAAGACTATTGCCGGCGATACCTTTTCGAAAATATGGGCGGAGGATACCTTCTCTGCGATTGCCGTAGGCGCTGAGGTGGTCGCAGTAGTGGCGAAGCAGAACGGCAACTCAAGTTCCTCAAAGTCATTGCCCTCAACGTTTTCCCAATTGGCGGGAACACATCCTTCCAATCGGTTACCAGAGAGGTAAAGATGCTCTAAGGTAGAAAGGTTACCCAATTCTGGCGGGATACCCCCACTCAGCTTATTGTCTGCGAGGACTAGCCCTGTCAGTTTTGTGAGGTTACCTAATTCCGAAGGCATGATCCCACTCAACTCGTTGCCCCAGAGGCTCAACCCTGTCAGTTTTGTGAGGTTGCCCAATTCGGAGGGAATTGCCCCACTCAATTTATTCGATTGGAGGAATAGTTCTTCCAGGTCGGCTAGATTGCCAAGTTCTGGCGGAATGGTTCCACTCAGTTCGTTTTGCCCAAGATACAACCTTTTCAGATTGGTAAGTTTGTCCAGTTTTGGCGGAATTGGTCCACTTAATCGATTCTCTGTAAGACTTAGCCATTCCAGGTTGGTCAGGTCGGCCAGTTCTGCCGGAATCACCCCTGTCAATTTATTTGAGAAGAGGCCTAACCCTTCCAGATGGGTCAAGTTTCCCAACTCAGGCGGGATCGTTCCGTTCAACTCGTTTTTCCCCAGTTGCAGTGTTTCGAGGTTGGCAAGCCGGCCTAGTTCAGGGGGAATTGGCCCGGTCAGTTCGTTAGTCCAGAGGTCCAGCTCAATCAGGTTGGCAAGAACGCTTATTGCTGACGGAATCGAACCGCTCAGCTGATTCTCTGAAAGATACAAGGCTTCCAGAAAGGCAAGGTGGCCTAATTCTGATGGAATCGTACCGTTCAATTCATTTTCTGAGAGGTCCAGTTCAATTACACGGTCGTTCTCGTCTGTGACGACACCATACCAGGTCCCGATTGGCCTGTTGCTCAGCCAATTCTGGTTGCTCAGCCAGTTTTCGCCGTCAGTGGCTTGGTAGATCGCGATCAACGCGTCTTTGTCCGTACAAATGGACAGACCAACCTCGTCGAGATCATTTTCCTCAACATCCTGCCATACTTCGGGTACGCAACCGGTTAACCGGTTGTCAGCAAGGAAAAGCCATTCTAAGCCAGAGAGTGTGTTTAGCTGCGGCGGGATTCGACCAGTCAGCCGGTTGAAGCTGAGGGCCAACCCCTTCAGTTGTGTCAGGTTACCAAGTTCTGGTGGAATCGTTTCGCTCAGCCGGTTTCCCGAAAGAGCAAGTGATTCCAACTGGGCAAGACCTCCCAGTTCTGGGGGTATCGAACCACTCAACTGATTAGAATGAAGGTAGAGAAGGGTCAATTTAGTAAGGCTGCCGAGTTCTGGTGGAACAGTCCCGCTCAGCCGGTTCGCTCCGAGGCTCAACCCTTCCAGATTGGCAAGATTGCCAAGTTCTGGAGGAATCGAACCACTTAACTCATTCGAAAAGACACTCAGCAGTGACAGTTTGGAAAGGTAGCTCAGTTCTAAAGGAATCGTCCCGTTCAGACTGTTCTGTGAAAGGATCAGCCACTCCAGTTTAGAAAGGTTGCCTAGCTCTGGCGGAATCGCGCCATTCAACTCGTTTTCCGATAGATTCAATTCAATAACGCGACCGCCATCGTCCACAATAACCCCGTACCACTCCCCAATTGGCCTGTTGCTCAGCCAGTTTCTTTTTTCGAGCCAGTTATCACCGTCTGTGGCATCGTAAAGCGTAACCAGTACGTCTCTATCCGAACAGAACTGCAAACCGACATCGTCCAGATCATTTTCTTCAATATCACGCCAGATTTCGGGCAGGCATCCACCTAATTTGTTGTCTGCAAGGTATAGCTGTGTCAGTCCAGAAAGGTTTTCCAGGTCTGGTGGAACTGTTCCGCTCAATTCATTGCCCCAAAGACTCAAGCCCTCCATGTTTATGAGGTTGCCTAACTCTGGTGGAATCGCTCCGCTCAGACGGTTGTCCGAAAGGGCCAGCATCGTTAGAGCAGTCAAATTGCCCAATTTTGATGGGATCGTTCCGCTCAACTGGTTTCCCCAGAGAAACAGCCTCACCAGGTTCGTGAGGTTACCCAGTTCTGACGGAATGGTCCCGCTCAATCGGTTTTCCGTTAGGTACAACCATTCCAGGTTGGTGAGTTTGCCTAATTGTGATGGAACCGAACCGCTCAGCTGATTGCCCGAAAGCATCAGCCATCTCAAGTTGTCGAGTTCTGCCAATTCTAACGGAATCGTCCCTCGCAGATTATTTTCGAACAGGACTAGCGCTTCCAGGTTGATAAGATTACCCAGTTCTGACGGAATCCCGCCACTCAATCGATTACTGAACAAGGATAGCGCTGTCAGGTTGGTGAGGTTGCCCAACTCTGACGGAATCGTGCCACTCAACTGATTCTGTGAAAGGTTTAATTCTTCTAAGTAAGTAAGGCTGCCCAACTCGGACGGAATCGTGCCGTTCAACTCGTTCTCCGACAGATCCAGTTCAACGACGCGACCGTTTCGGTCCGTTGTGACGCCGTGCCAGGAATCGAGCGATGCATTGGAGAGCCAGTTCCTGTTGTTCGTCCAGTTGTCGCCGTCGGTATCCTGGTAGAGTGCCTCTAGCGCGTCCCTCTCTGCGTCTTTGGCCGTGGCGATATGGGGCGATGCATGGACTTCAGGGCCTCTCAGCCCAACGAGCAAGGCACTTGCAACAATTGTGGCAATCAGGACTCTGAATAGTGCCTTCATGACATCCCTCCTGCTTGCTGAATGGACTAACAGGTCGAAACACCTGATATTTGTGGAAAGAGGTGGTACGAGGAGCACTGCATTTCTTATTGTACAAAACTTTTACGAAACCAAAAAATTTGGACAGAAAAGACCCGCGTCTCTCAGACGCGGGTCCAAAGTACCGCTATATCCTGGTATCGAAGTCTCTTAGCACGCACCGTTTTGGCGGCTAGAGCTGCTTGATGAGAATCCGTGCAACCGCGATCATCGAAGGCGTCTTACCACTCGTTTCGCTGTCGAGTTCAACCATATCAAGATCGGCGACGATTTCGCGGTATGGGTGTGATTGCGGAATCTGTCTCGGAATAAATGGCTCGAAAACTCTACGCCACAGACAGGAATCCCCTCAACCAACATCCACGCCAAACGAGCCCCTGACCGCGATCTTGTACGCGGTCTTCCCGTCGAGCTCATAGCCGCCGTCGAGGGCGTCGAAGCCTTCGGGCACGCGCTCGAGGGGCAGGACATGGCTGATCATCGCGCCGAAGTCGACGTCACTGTTCTGTAGCACTGCCACCGCGCGCGTGAAGTGATGGTAGCGGCTGCCCCATACGCCTTCCAGCCGTAGATTGGGGCGCAGAAAGTGCCGGTGCGGGTTTACCTCGATCGTGCCCACGTCCACGAAGTGACCGACCTCGACGAAGACGCCGTCCTCTTTCACCAACTCCAGCCCTTCGGGGAAGGCCGGCAGAAAACCCGCGGCCTCGATCACGACGTCGGCGCCGGCGCGGCCTGGGGTCATCCCCAGCGCCATCTCCCGGCGCTCATCGGCGTCGGGCACGGCCATGATATCGATTGTCTCGTGCGCGCCCAGTTTGCGGGCGAGCTCCAGGCGGCCGGCCGGTCCGCCGATGACGATCAAGCGGCCGGCGCCGCTGATTTTGGCCGCGATGAGACACATCATACCGATCGGGCCGGACCCCTGTACGATGACCGTGTCGCCGATCTTTATGTCGCCGCGCAGGGCGCAGTGCACACCGACCGTAAACGGTTCGGCCAGGACGCCCACCTGCGGCGGCGCCTCGAACTTGATCATGCACGAATCCGGGTTAGACAGGTAGATGTAGTCGGCGAACCCGCCGCTGAAAGGTTCATCCGCGCTGCGGTAGCCGTAGATCATGCCGCCGTTGCGGGGATGAAAGACGACCCGGTCACCCTCTTTGACCGGGGTGCCGTTGAAGTCGGTGGTCAGGCCTTTGCCGAGGGCTTCGATGATGCCGACGTTTTCATGCCCCAGCATCGTTGCCGGCTCGATCCCCTTCTGCCAGTTGTGAATATCGGTACCGCAGATACCGCATAGCTCCTGCCGCAGCAGAACCGTGCCCGGCGCGGGGTCCGGCACGGTGTATTCGCCAATGCTGAACTCTTTCCCTTCTGTTGTAACTGCCAGTCCTACCCTAGTCATCTTTATCTCCTTAAAGGTTCCCTCTGTACTCAGCGCATGGACCCGCGGCCAAGCCAACCACACCCACTCCACGCCCACCGACCGCGGTGGGCTCGAGCAACGGAAACCGCTGCACAACAACGCGGCCGCGTTCTGTGGATTGGCGTGATAGGGCGCTCAGGAGGCTCCAAACGCCCCCCGCACCGCGATCTTGAAAGCCGTCTTCCCGTCCAGCATATAGCCGCTATCGAGCGCGTCAAAGCCCTCCCGCACCCTCTCCAGAGGAAGGATGTGGCTGATCACAGGCGCGAAGTCGATGCCGCCGCTCTCCATAACCGCTACCGCGCGCACGAAGTGATGGAAGTTGCTGCCACGAACGCCTTCCAGCCGCAGATTGGGGCGCAGAAAGTGCCGGTGCGGGTTTACCGTGACCGTGCCGACATCCACGTAGTGGCCGACCTCGACAAAGACACCGTCCTCCTTTACCAGCTCCAGCCCTTCGGGGAAGGC
>LXNI01001486.1_pt1 | contig 20011 bp, 22 predicted proteins | sample 809091 | NCBI WGS metagenome assembly LXNI01 (sample SAMN04870527, study PRJNA318959) | sponge metagenome | biome: 01000161; feature: marine sponge reef; material: water | host: Sarcotragus foetidus | place: Greece: Milos, Mediterranean Sea | collected 2013-05-29 | depth 5-7 m | reverse complement strand
TAGTTCCTAGCCGGTAGTTGCTAGTTGATAGTTGTCTGAGATAGATTGCCGTAGATTAGATCGCTCCAGTATCCGCAGGGCTGTCTGAAATTATTCTCAAACAGCAGGCGAGGAAACCTCGGCATCCTCAGACTCGCATCAAACAATGACTAACAACAAGCAACTGTCTGCCAGCCACAGCCCCTTGGAACAGATCGTCTAGGTAACACTCCCGCTCTGAAGGACCAGGGCCCGCCTTCGGCCAGCCTCGGGAGCGTCACTCCAGCGAGAAATCCGCCTCCAGCAGCGCCGCACGTAGTAGGTCCGCCTCCGCCGGTCGCACGGACAGCGTGAGGATGCCGCCTCCCCCGTGGAGGGCATGACGAAGCTGGAGGTCGCGGACATCCACGCCACTCCGCTCCAATGCCCGTCCCACCCTGGCAATCTCGCCCGGCCGGTCCTGGAGCACCACACCCACCCTCACCACCGGGGGCGCCATGGCCTGTCGCCTGCTCCTGGCCTCCTCGATCCGGGTGGACAGCGGGCCGGAAGCACCATCTGCCACCTCTGCCCGAACCTCCTCAAGCAGCCTCACCAGCCGTCCGATGGAGTCGCTGACGTTGGCTTCGTTGGCAGCCAATACCTCGGGCCACCAGCGCGGCTCGGAGGCGGCCACCCGGGTCAGGTCGCGGAACGAGCCGGCTACCAGGCGCACGGCGGCCGGGTCCCTTCGCGTGATCAGGTTGATCAGCGAGACGGCAAGTATCTGAGGAAGATGCGAGATGTCGGCCACCACCCGATCGTGCTCGGCAGCGGAGAGCCGGTACGGTGTTGCGCCCACCGATTCGACTATCGATTCGAGAGTCTCCACATCGTCCGCAACAGCATGATCGGGACAGATGACCCAAGCGGCGCCCTTGAAGAGAGAGGGCGAGGCCGCAGCAGGACCGGCCTGCTCGCGACCCGCCATCGGATGCCCGGCCACCAATCGCATGCCCGCCGGCCGTGCGCCGACTACCGGTCCCTTGACCCCGGCGACATCCGTCACCAAGGCTTCGGTACGCAAGCTCGAGATCGTCTCGAGGGTGGCGGTGAGGGGGCCGGCCAGTACCACCAACTCCGAGCCCTCCAGAGCGTCCCCCTGGCTTTCGCACGGGTCGTCCAACGCGCCCCGCTCCGTCGCTACTTCCAGCGCAGTCGGGTCGGGGTCCCACCCGGCGACCGTCCAGCCGACCCGCCGCAGGGCCATGCCGAGCGACGCACCGATCAAGCCCGTGCCGAAGATCGCGGCGTGACGCATCAGGGCTACTGGTTGAGACCTAGGAGGGTGCTGAAAAAGATGGGGATGGACCTCCACTGTTGGCCCACGACAACTCGACCTGGGGTCTCATAGCCGACTATCGGGCCAACCGGACATTCTTGAGTACCCGCCTAAATAGTGACGCCGAGAGCCGAGGCCAGACCTCGCATCTGGTCCATCAGCTCGGCGAATTCGCGCGGTAGCAAAGCCTGATCGCCGTCCACCTGAGCGGTCTCAGGGGTGGGATGCACATCCACGATGAAACCATCGGCCCCCACCGCTATGGCGGCACGAGAAAGGGGGGCGACCAGATGGCGGCGCCCTGACGAATGGGAGGGATCGATGATCACCGGCAGGTGGGACATGTGCTTAATGACCGGCGCCGCCGATATGTCGAGCGTGTTTCGAGTGGCGGTCTCGAAGGTTCGGATCCCCCGTTCAACCAGGACGACCTCGTGATTCCCTTCCTTGTATATGTACTCGGCGGCATTGAGCCATTCATCGATGGTGGCTGTGAAACCTCGCTTGAGCTGCACCGGCTTGTGAACCCGACCGACTTCTGAGAGCAGCGCGAAGTTCGCCATGTTCCTGGTGCCGATCCGCAACATGTCGGCATAGCCGGCGACCAGGTCCACATCCCGCGGGTCAAGGACCTCCGCGACGAACGGCATGCCGAACTCCTCGCGGGCCTCGGCCATGAGCTGGAGACCGTCCTCCGCCAAGCCTTGGAAGGAGAAGGGACTGGTCCGCGGTTTGAAGGCATCCCCTCGCAGGATGGTGGCGCCCGCCTCCAGCACGGCTTCGGCCGTGCGGAACAGCTGATCGCGGGTCTCGACCGCGCAAGGACCGGCAATCGGAGCGAAAACGCCGCCGCCGATCTGGGCGTTTCTGACCTTTATGACCGTGTCCTCGGGCTGGAATTCACGGGACACGAACTTGTAGGGCTTCAGAACCGGCACCGCCCGCTCCACTCCGGGCATGGCCAGCCACGGCTGCTGCTGGATTATCTCTCGATCCCCGATAGCCCCGATGACAGTGCGGACCTGTCCCACCGAGATGTGGGCTTCGCATCCGATCTCGACCAGGCGTCGCACCACCCTGTCGATGTGTTCTTGGGAAACCCCTGACTTCATGACGATGATCATCAAGCATCCTCCGCGCGTTATCCAGAGAGGATAGACCCGATTGACGCCACCGGTTAACCGGTCGAGCGCGCCGTGATGCGACCTCGGCTGTCAGGATCGATTCAGGCGGCGAAGATCCTCTGGCGTGTCGACATCGCCCGGCGGCTCGGCTTCCACGCGCACCTCCTCCACCCATTCGGGATGGGACAGGAAGAGGTTCCGCGCCCCGTGGTCGCCGCCCAGCCCGGTGACCAGGGCAGGCCAAAGGGAACGATCTACCAGCACCGGGTGCCCGCGGGTAAAGCGGTATCGGGGGATGACCACCGGTCGCCGGGACCGCTTTCGGACCTCGAGAAGCCGTGGCACGACGTCACCGGGCACATTCGGTTGGTCCCCGAGCACCACCAAGGCCTGAGCGACCGACCGCTCGCCTATCAGGAAGTCCAGTCCGGCCCGTAGCGAGGAGGCCATCCCCTCCCGCCACTCGAGGTTCTCTATAACCGCAGCATCGCCGAGATCGACCACTTCCATGATCTGTTCGGCAGCGGCGCCCAACACCACATAGACCGCATCCACCTGCGGCCAACCCTGCACCTGCGCCACCACATGAGCCAGGAGCGGCTTCCCTCGCCAGTCGGCGAGCTGTTTGGGACGGCCGAAACGCCTCGACCCGCCTCCGGCCAGGACGAGCGCCGCAGTCACCATGGTCGGGCGGACGCGCGTTGACGATCGGACGGACACCGACCGGGGACGGTCATAGGTCTCCGGCGTCCTCCGTGCGTTGGAGGTGGACTCGGCCCCTCCGCCCGACGAGAGACTCCCCGGTTCCCGATCCGTACCGGACCTGGATCATCTCCGCCAGGATAGATATGGCCACCTCGCCGGGTTGCTCGGCGCCGATATCGAGTCCGACCGGACCGCGGATCCGCGCGACCTGGTCCTCGGGGAACCCTGCCTTCCTCAGCCGTTCCACCCGCCGCCGGTGGGTGCGGCGACTTCCCATCACCCCGATGTACCTGGCGTCGCTGGGTAGCACGAGTGGCAGGATCGGATCCTCGAACCGGGCGTCATGGCTGAGCATCACCACGTAGGTACGGCCGTCGATGGACAGCTGGTCGGCGATCTCTCCCGGCCACCCGACGATCACCTGGTGCGCCTCGGGAAAGCGCTCGCGCGTGGTGAAGAACGGACGGGCGTCGTTGACGATGACCCTGAAGCCGAGGCTATGGGCAATCCGGCATAGCTCCTGCGCGATATGGACGGCACCGATGATCAGGAGCCGGGGCTGTGGCGCCACGGTTTCGATGTAGACCTCGTGCTCCCCGTATCCGAGGGTACGGCTCTGTTCACGATCCATCAGGCTGGCCGCATCGGCCATCACGGCATCGAGTATCTCGCCGGGGATGGTCCCCGCCACGAGCCCGTCCGCCCGATCCAGCACCACCTTGGCGCCGGTAGCGGGACCCTCGACCAAGGTGATCACCGCCCCCAGCCGCTCCTCCTCTACGAGGCTACGGACCGCCTCCAAGAGAACACTTACCATTTCTCGACCAGCACCTGGATGGTCCCTCCACAGGCCAGGCCTACCTCGAAGGCGTCCTCGTCGGCGATACCGTAGGTCACCAGGCGCGGTTCTCCCGTAGCGAGCACCTCCTGGGCGTGCAGGAATACGTCGTTCTCGACGCATCCACCACTGACCGAGCCCTCCATGTCACCGTCGGACGACACCAGGAACTTGGCGCCCTCGGGCCGGGGAGCCGAACCCTTGACCCGCACCACCGTCGCCACCGCGACCTGCTTGCCTTCATCGGTCCATCGGTTGTAGACACTCAGCGCATCCTTCATGATGCCCGGGCTCCTCTTGTAGATGATCGTCCTGCGGCCTGGCTCGGGTGGGCCGGCATCGACTCCAGGAGCCGGATGACTCCTGCCAGATCCACCAGCCTGGCGGCGGGCAGGAAGTCGTCAACGTACGGCAACGCCGCCTTGAGCCCCCGCGTCTCCGGCGCGTACCCCTTGCGGCCCGCCAGGGGATTCAACCAGATGGTTCGATGGACGGAGCGCGAGAATCGCGCCATCTCCTCGCTCAACAGGTCCGGGTCTCCACGGTCCCATCCGTCGCTGATGATCATTCCGATCGGACCACCTCTAGCCACCCTTCGACTCCAGAGCCGATTGTAGGTTGCCATAGCCTCTCCGATCCGCGTGCCGCCCGACCAGTCGTGTACCCGGCCCGCCACCAGCCGGAGGGCCATGGCCGGATCCCGCCTGCGGAGCTCGTGGGTGATGCGGGTCAGCCGGGTGGAGAACACGAAGGTCTCGACCCGGCCCATCCGGGCCGGAGCGGCATGGGCGAAGTACAGCAGCAGCTCCACGTATTTCTCCATCGATCCGCTCACGTCCGCGACGATCACCAGCGGGCGCCGGCGAGGCTTGCGGGACCGGAACTCCATCTCCATGAGCTCGCCGCGAGGACCGACCGCATTCCGCAGGGTCCTCCGCATATCGGGACGGCGTCCCGTGGAGTCGGCCATCCAGCGGCGGCTCAACGCTTCGGCGGGTCTCCAGACCATACGAGAGATCAGCCTCCGCACCTCGGTCTTCTCGTCAGGTGTCATCTCGCCGAAATCACGGGTGCCGAGACGTTCCGCGTGAGAAGCCCCCATCTGTTCGGTGCTGTCCTCCATGTCCTTTTCGTCGAACCGGGCGGCCGAGGTGAGCACGGGAAGGTAGGACTGGACCATCCGGTCCGACTCCACGTCCACGGAGTACCGCTTCCGCCCCCCTGACCCGAAGAACAGGTCGAACGCCTCCTCGAACACCGGTAGCTGATCGGGACGGGTTACCACCAGCGACCGGAACCCGCACCTGATGTCCCGAACATCTACGAGGCCCAACACGTGGGCCGAGGTGAGCAACTCCATGCCGGTACGCGGATCGACCTCAAGGCCCTTGGCGCGCAGGTAGCGCGCGAAGTGGATCACGTTCTGGGCGAACACACCGACGGTCATGGGAATCAACCCGCTACGAGCAGGCCCCCGACCCCTACGGTGCGCACCCGTGCGATGTCCTCCTCGTACTTCAGGATCACCCCCAGCGTATCGCCGGCCGCCTCGGGCGACAGCACCTCAGCGCCCAGAACGTTCAGGGCGGCCGCCCAGTCCAGCGTCTCGGCAATCCCGGGAGGCTTGAACAGATCCAGGTCACGCAACTTCTCCATCGCCCGGGCCAGATCGGCGGCAAGGGCCTGGTCGATACCGGGCACCTTGGCTGTAACGATCTCCATCTCCCGCTCGAAAGTGGGATAGTCGATCCAGTGATACAGGCACCGGCGTTTCAGGGCGTCGTGGATCTCGCGCGTGCGGTTGGAGGTGATCACCACCACAGGAGGCTCTTGGGCGGCCACCGTACCGACCTCCGGAATGGTCACCTGGAAGTCGGACAGAAGCTCCAGAAGGTAAGCCTCGAACTCCTCGTCGGCCCGATCGAGCTCGTCGATCAGCAGGACCGGCCGCGACCCGTCAGCAGCCATCTCCACAGCCTCGAGCAGCGGCCTGGCGATCAGGTACTCGCGGCTCATGATGTCGGAGGTAGCTGCCCCACCGCCCTCGCCGCGAGCTTCGATCAGCCGGATTGCAAGCATCTGGCGCGCGTAGTCCCACTCGTAGAGGGCGTGCCCGGCGTCAAGGCCCTCGTAGCACTGGAGCCGGATAAGGGGCTGATCGAGGATGGCGGCCAGCACCTTGGCAACCTCGGTCTTGCCAACTCCGGCCTCGCCCTCAAGGAACAGCGGACGGCCCATCTGCAGTGCGAGATGGATCGTGACCGCCAGCGAACGGTCGGCGATGTATCGCTGGGCGGCGAGCGCGTCGGCGACATCCTGGACCGTGGTGGGGATCATTCCTCCAGGTTACACGCCCCCATGATGCTGGCGGCGAGTCCGAGATGTCGACCCACGGCGCCACCGCCGGGGCTAGACCTACCGAGCAAGCCTGCCGGGAAATACCTCCCTTCGACTATCGGGTCTCACCCACCTGCATCGGACTCCCACTCCGCCAAGGCAGAGCCTTTACTTCCTCTTGCTTGCGAATAACCACTAACGCCAGACAGGTTGAACCGCTAACGAAGACTTGACAACCGGTGCCCCCAGCTTGAAAGTCTTCGCAGTCGCCTGAACCAGTTCTGTAAACCAGTCCTCAGCATATGGTGGTACAAGGACTTCCTTGATCAATATAGACGTATCGACTTCGTGATACGTCCCGACGTCGTACACAGATGGCTCTCCTCCTACGGTGAACTTCGCAGCTCCCGAAGGCATCTCTAGGATGACCGCACGGACCTCGCGCTCATGTTCAAAACTCTTTCTGGTGAGAACGCGTCGTTCTCTGGAATGAAAGTTATTTGGTAGTCAACATAGTTAATTTTTCCAATAGAAGGTTCTGTTGATCCTCGGGTAAACCGTCCTTATACAGATATGAGCGTATTGCATACAGATATGGGTGTATTGCAACGTTAACAGGGGAGAGTGCCCCTTCAAAGGGACCGCCTAGTTTGTCCGCCCTCGCAAAGAATAGAGCGTTCGTTGTCAGCAATGAGACGAACTTTGTAAAGCTCATATATCGCCATAGAACTGCATCAGTAGGTGGTATCTCGAATCGAGAATCCTCCTGGTCACACATTCAACCTCCAGAGTCTGACTTGGTAATACTTGGCCTCAGCACCGACACTGGATGCTTTCTCCGAAACCTCCGCCCCTTAAATGGCCTAACATTTCCGCCGCTATCCCTCATATTCTTAGAGGCTAGTGGTTGGGAAGGGTATGCCTCCGTAACTGTCGCTCAACTAATAATAGGCTAGCACTTCGGCTAAGATACCGAAGGGACGCAGTCGATCCTGTTCTATGAGTTCCGTAAGAACCGTTTCGGATTCACTATCAGTAGGACATGCTGATCGAAGTTGTGGTAGTGCTACGTGATAGACACAATCCAGTTCACCAGTGCCTCGGGCGATGGCAGCTAGACGTGATGGAAGGGGTTCGGCTGTGACAGCAACAATATGCGGTTGTCGCCCTCGTCTATGTCTGGTTAGGACAACACCCTCATGACGAATATTCTGTACGCGATCAGAACGAATGGTCCATTTACATGACACCGCAGCATGTAGGTGTTGGCGTTGATCTTCTAGCTCATCATGAAGGATGCCAATCGTGATATCTGGTCTGATCAAGTAGTCGGTCCCTAGTGATGATCGCAGCGTACCTCTCTCATCCTTTTCTGCCAGTCTCCTAATCTGATCAAGATGTGCATACTGAGAGAACTCGGTGATTGGTTGAGATCCAACTAGCCAATGACGATCCTGGTCTAGTTGGAGAAGACGCTGCGCAAGACCCCGTTGGATCGCTGTCTCGAAATTCCTCCCCAGAGTCTGACCCGGAGCATCGCTTCCCCAGGTAATGTCAAGCTGCTCAAACATCGAAGAAGCAATCGATTTGCTAGTAGAACTACTGCGGTCGGCGATGTTAGGGGTATTGCCACGCCATCCGAAGATCTCAAGAATCTCCGCCGCTACTGTCATTACTGCCCCATCACCAACGCCATTAGATGGCGTGCTACGACCTCCGCGAGTAACGGAGGCACGGCATTGCCGATCTGCTTGGCGATCTCAATCTTGCTTCCGCACCACACGAAGTCATCCGGGAACGACTGGAGTCGAGCGGCCTCCCAGTGGCTTATAGAGCGGTTGACACGCTTCGTTTGGTCGTGAGCATCCCATTGAGGATGGAGGTATCGACCCTTCTCAGGTTTGTAGAACTCGGTTCGGATAGTCAGCGAGGGACTGTCCCACACCATGCGTCCCATGACATCCACGGTCCCTGTCGGTTTGTTCCTCCAACAGTTCGGGAGAAGATGGTCCGGTAGGTCGAACCTGCCGCCTCCCGGCGGTACGAGGTCATAGCGCCTCAACGACAGCTCCCGCGGTTGGCGCGACAGGTGCACCTCGGACGGTTTGAACGGACCGGGAATACCCGACTCCAGCTTCTGATCCGGAAGTGCTGTCGGACCGGTTTCGAACGGTATGCCGATGAAGGCGTCACGCACCGTGGCCCACGGCGTTGAAGGACCCTCTCGGCCATGTGTTGGGGGAGGAAGTGACGGCCGAGCTGACTTGGAACCGACGACGATCGCCCGCCTGCGGCGCTGAGGGACACCGTAGTCGGCCGCGTTGAGGATCCCCGCCGCGAGTTCGTACTCACTCAGGGGACCGTCCTGTGTCCATTCGACAAAGAGTTGGAATTGATCCGACTTGAGGAACTGCGGCACGTTCTCGAGGACGAATGCGGCCGGTTGTGCCAGACGGACCACCCGGGCATACTCCCGCCATAGGAGGTTGCGAGGATCGGCCGGGTTCCGCGTACCGAGATTCGAGAAGCCTTGGCAGGGTGGACCGCCCACGACCACATCCGCAGAGGGGAACACGTCGTCCGACAATCCGGTGATGTCAGAGCATCTCACGTGGTCGCCGAAATTCGCCGCGTACGTAGCAGCCGCCGATCTGTCCCACTCCACTGCCATGATCGGATTGAACCCGGCGCGGCGGAATCCCTCAGTGATACCGCCACACCCTGCGAAGACGTCGATCAGGTCCACGTTCGGCTTCCCTCCGTGTAATTACAGGCTTGGTATCCGTTCGGAAGACTAGCGGAAGCCTGTGACACGTTCCGGTAGTGTCGGCCTTGTGTCGGAGCTGATTCCACCGTCCGCTGCCAAGTCCGCAGAGATGAGCAGGGTACGTAATCGCCACACGACTCCGGAGCTCGCCATCCGCAGGGAACTCCATGGTAGAGGGCTCCGGTACCGCGTCGACATGCCGATTCCCGGTGTCGGACTAACCAGGCCCGACATCGTGTTCACACGGGCACGCGTGGCTGTGTTCGTAGATGGTTGCTTCTGGCACCGGTGCCCGGAGCACGAGAGCTTCCCCAAGACCAACGCCGAGTGGTGGCGTAGCAAGCTCGACGGCAACGTACGGCGGGACCATGCCACGGACGAATCGCTGCGGAGGGCCGGCTGGCAGGTGATCCGAATCTGGGAACACGAAGACCCGGTCACTGCTGCCGACCGGGTCGAGGCGATCGTACGATCCCAATACACGAACCGCTAAGCAGGATCGAGGCCGACGCCGACCGGCCACCCCGAAAGTCTTGCAGGGCGGCCGGTTCTGTTGGCTGTGTTGTCTTGGGTCGTGACCGGGCTAAGCGGCTGCGGCGAGGGCTGCTTTCAGTGCCCGGGCTGCGAACACCTGGGCGAGGTGGGTCTTGTAGTCGACCGACCCGTACAGGTCCTCCAGCACCTCGATCCCAGACGTCGCATGGGCGGCCGCCGCCTCGACGGCGGCGTCGGAACCATCCGAACCGACCAGCGCGTCGGCGACCTCGCCCACCAGAACAGGGCGATTGCCCACCCCGGTGACCGCCACCGTGGCCGCACTGACCGAACCGTTGGATCGGGTGACCGAAACGGCCACCCCGGCAACGGCGTAGTCGGTATGACCACCCCGGCGGCCCAACTTGTCGTAAGCCGAACCCGTACCGGCGCCGACCTTGGGGATCCGCATCTCGGTAAGGATCTCGTTGGGCTCCAGCGCCGACATCAGCGTGTCAACAAAGAAGTCCGCCGCCGCGATCTCACGGGTTCCCGAGGACGAGGCCGCCACCATGGTGGCGCCCAACGCCAGCGCGGCCGCCGGTTGATCGGCCGCCACATCGGCGTGGACCATGGAACCGCAGCACGTGCCCCGGTTCCGGACCTGCCGGTCGCCCGTCCACGAAGCGGCGGTGGCCAGCGCCGCGCCGTGCTCACCGACCAGACCGCTGGCCGCGACCTCGCTATGGGTCACCAGCGCACCGATCGAGATGGAATCACCGTTATCGGTGATCTGATCCAATCCGGCGATCCGGCCGATGTCAACCACCATCTCCGGCGACAGCAGGCGCATCTTCATCATCGGCAGCAGGCTCATACCGCCCGCGAGGACCTTGGCGCCCGGGTTGGCATCGAGGGCGGCCAAGGCATCGTCCAACCCGGAGGCCAGAACGTATTCGAAGGGTCGTGGATACATGGGACTCCTCTTCTCTAAGCCCGGGCGTCCTGGATGGCCTGCCAGACCCGTCTAGGTCGGAGCGGCATGTCGATGTGGGTCACCCCGAGCGGTTCCAGCGCATCGACCACCGCGTTCACAACGGTCTGGGCGGAGCCGATAGTGCCCGCCTCGCCGATGCCCTTCACTCCCAACGGGTTGACGTCAGTGGGCGTGACCGTCCGGTCCAGCTCGAAGGACGGCAGGTCGGCTGCAGTGGGAAGGATGTAATCCACCAGCGATCCCGACAGCAGGTTGCCGTCGGCGTCGTACACCGCATCCTCGAACATGGCCTGCCCGATCCCCTGCGCGATACCACCATGAACCTGTCCGTCCACGATCATGGGGCTGATCACGTTGCCGCAGTCATCCATCCCGATATAACGGAGCAGATCCACATCGCCGGTGTCAGGGTCTACCTCCACCACCGCGATGTGCGTCCCGAACGGCCAGGTGGCGTTGCCCGGACTGAAGATGGCATGTGCTTCCAAGCCTCCCTCCATGCCCTCAGGCAGACGATGGGGCTGGTAGGCGCACGCCGCGATATCGCCCCAGCTGACCGAACTGTCGGGAGCGCCGGCCACATGGGCGCCCCCGTCGGCAAATTCGATGTCCGCCTCGGACGCCTCCAGCATATGGGCGGCGATCCGAGCGGCCTTCGCCCGTACCTTGCCGGTGGCCTCGTAGCAGGCGGCGCCGTCAACCGCCGCCGACCTGGACCCGAAGCTCCCGATACTCGGTGGGGCCTCCTCAGTGTCACCATGGATAACCCGGATCCGGTCGACCTCCAGGCCGAGGCCGTCACCGACGATCTGCGCCCAGGTGGTCTGGTGACCCTGGCCGGATGGTCCGGTCCCGATCGACACTGTGGCCGACCCGTCCGGATGCACCCTCACCAGGCTGGAGCCGTTGAAGGCCGACGGCATCTGGTACTCGGCCCACGAGAAGCCGAGATCCACCAGCCCCGACGGACCGAATCCGCAGACCTCCACGTAGGTGGCGAGCCCGACCCCGACGTGACGGCCCTCGGCCCGGGCGGTATCCCGCTCGGCCAGCAGGTCCGACCATCCGGCCGCCTCCAGGGCCGCGTCCAGGTTGGTGGTGTAGTCGCCCGTGTCCATCGGGAACCCCATCGGCGAAACCGCCCCGGGAAAGTCGCTCGACGAGATGTAGTTCTTGCGCCGCACCTCCGCCGGATCCATCCCGATGCGGCGGGCGTACATGTCCATGATCCGCTCCAAGTAGTAAGCGGCCTCCGGCCGGCCCGCACCGCGGTACGCGTCGGTGGTCATCGTGTGGGTGGTGACGCAGTCCATCTTCCAGTAGGTCGGGAAGCCGTACTGGCCTGATCCGACGAACAACCCGAGGAAGGGAATGGCTACGGTGAAGTTCTGGCTGTAGGCACCCATATCGGCGATGCCCTCCAGTTCGAACCCGAGGACATCACCGCTCGTGGTGCCTGTCACGGTGGCGGTGGCCACCCATCCCCGACCCTGGATGGTGGAGTTGGCCGCCTCACGCCGGGTCTCCGTCCACTTCACCGGACGGTCCAGTTGCTTGGAGGCGAAGGCCACCAGCACCTCGTCGTTGTAAACGTTGAGCTTGCAGCCGAACCCGCCGCCGACCTCCATGGCCTTGACGGTCACCTGGTTCATGCTCATCCCGAAGTACTTGCCGATCGCGCCGGCCAGCGCCGAGGGGATCTGCGTGGACGAGTAGATGTCGAACCGGTCGTATCCCGCCTGGTAGTCGGCCATCACCGAACGGGGCTCGATGGGCACCGGAATGAGCCGTTGGTTGGTCATCTCCTGGGAGACAACCACGGCATCGTCCCGTTGCTTGGCGGCCTCGATACCCGCCTGCAACTCGGCGAGCGCCGCCTCGTCCGCTCCGAAGGGCCCAACCCACGAGATCAGGGTGTTGGAGGCTCCTTCGTGAACCGGAACCTCGTCGCTCAACGATTGCTTGAGGTCCACCACCGCCGGCATGGGCTCGTAATCGACCTCGACGGAGTCGGCGGCATCCTTGGCCACGTAGGGGTCCTCCGCCACCACCATGGCCACTGCCTCGCCGACATGCTTGACCGTTCCGTTGTTGAGGAGCGGCCGCAGCGCTCCTACCGGAACCTGGGCGATCAGGGGGCCGAGGTGATCGGTATCCGCCGCCGTGTAGACGGCAACCACGCCCTCCATCGCCGTGGCGGCCGAGGTGTCGATGGCGCCGACGCCGGCATGCGCATAGGGGCTACGCACGAACGCCACGTGGGCGGTACGGGCCAGCTTGACATCATCCGTATAGCGGCCCCGTCCCTGGATCAGGGCCGGATCCTCCCGGCGCCTTACAACGCCGCCCAGCACACTTGTCGAGCTCATGCGTTCTCCCATTCAGCCGGGGCAGGCTCTTCGCCGCGCATCCTGGCACCCGCGTACTCGATGGCCTGCACGATGTTGTGGTATCCGGTGCATCGGCACAGGTTGCCTTCGATCCCGCGCCGGATCTCCTCTTCCGATGGTTCTGGATTCTCTTCCAGGAGGGTCACAGCCGACATGATCATTCCGGGGGTACAGAAGCCACACTGGAGACCGTGGCGCTCCCAGAAGCCCTCCTGGACCGGATGCAGCTCACCGTTTTGGGCCAGACCCTCGACGGTGGTGATGTCAGCACCATCGGCTTGGGCGGCCAGCATGGTGCATGAGAGCACGGCCTTCCCGCCGAGGCTTATCGTGCAGGCGCCGCAATAGGACGACTCGCATCCCACGTGGGTACCCGTCAATCCCAGGGACTCACGTAGGAAGTGAACCAGCAGCGTACGGGGTTCGGCTTCCCCGGAGACCTGCCTTCCATTGACTGACATGGACACCTTCATCAAGGGTCTTTCCTTTCGGAGCGGCTGGCTAACCAGACGGTATCAAAACCGCCGGATTCTTGTCGAGGAATGGCTACATTTTGACCTGGCCGGAGCGGGTCGGGTCGAGCGCAACAGACAATCGGAACGCCGGCAATCATGAGCTCCGAAGGGCCTGGGCTGCGATCTCCGCCGCATTCTCCAGCTGGTCGGCGCGGGGCTGATCGAAGATGAACTCGTTCATACCGACCTCCGCGTAGCGGCCCACCACCTCCGCGAACGCCTCCGGCCCGCTCCAGGGATCGGGCATGCCCACGGAGGTCAGGTTGGGTACCCACCCGTAGAAGGACCTGGTGATCTCGCCCGGATCCCGCCCGATCTCCAGGCAGGCCTCGTCGAGCATACGGTTGCGCACGGCCATCTCGTCGACCGTCCCGTACGAGTTCCAGCGATCGGCGTACCTGGCGCATATCCGCAACATGCGGGGCCGGTGGGCACCCATAGTCAACGGTGGCCGGGGCCTCTGCATAGGCTGCGGACGCAGGCGCGCGCCGCGGAGCCGGTAGTGCCGACCCTCGTAGGTGGTGGTCTCACCTCGAAGCAGGGAATCAATCACTTCGACCGCCTCGTGGAACTTGCCCACCAACTCACCGGGTTCGCCGAACGCTACTCCGAAGCGCTCATGCTCCTCCACGAACCACCCGGCGCCGATTCCCAACTCCAGACGGCCATCGGAGACGTGGTCGATGGTGATGGCCTGCTGGGCCAGCAGGGCAGGATGTCGGAAGGTGTTGCTGGCGACCAGGCAACCAACCCGGACCCGGCTGGTAACCGCCGCCATGGCCGCCAGGAGGGTCCAGCCCTCGAAATAGTCGGACGTGGGATCGCTGGGACGTACGAAGTGGTCACAATCCCAGATGCTGTCGAACCCCAGTTCCTCGTAGTACTGCCAACGGTCCACGAGGGTGCGATAGGGCAGCGACTGATCAGTGCAGATCCCGTAGAGAATGGACCTGGTCACCGGCACCTCCGAGGCGATCGTGGACAACCAACGATCCTAGTTGATTAGTTTCTAGTCGTTAGTCGCTAGTTACTAGATGTCAGCAATAGTTAGATTCATATTAACTTATACCACTGTTCATAGCCTGAAACAACGGCACCTCGACCGACACGCACACAATGACTAATCGCTAGAAACTAACAACCAGAAACCAGAAACTCAGGACTCGAAGCGCTTCGCCAGCGCCCGGACCAGATCGTCCTGGTAGCCGGTCAGGTACCGGAGGAGTAACGCCACCGGGTCGGACGCCCGCCTGTCACCCGAGTCCCAGCCGTCCTCCACGATCCCCAACCGGGCACCGAGAGCCAGGCGAGCCTCGTTGAGCACCATCAACAACGCTTCCGCCTCCGGAGCGGTGAGTTCCACCGTCCCGCTCTCGGCCGCCTTGAGGACGGAATCCACCGCGTCCCTGTCCATCCGGCGCTGGCGATCCAACTCCGGATTCATGAAGCGTTCGTACTCGGACTGGGCGTCCCCATCCTGCGGGTATGCCGCCACCGACAGCCGCCCGGCCGCCGGGTCATCGGGCTCCTCGCCCACCGACGCGAGCAACTCCTGCATGAGGGAAAGGGCGAGGAGGTCGTCTCCCATCGGACGCATTTCGATGCGATCCGGCAATACTTTGAACCGTGCCATCACACCCGTTCGATGGTCGCCCACAAGGCGTAGCGATGCAAGGTGTAGCAATCGATCTCCGCCTTCTCGCGCGGCGCGGTGTTGACGATCGAACGGCCCTCGTGATGTACCTCGAGCATCAGCCGGGTCGCCTTGTCCTCCGAGTACCCGAAGACCCGGCGAAACACCAGCACCACGTAGGACATGAGGTTCACAGGATCGTTCCAGACCACCACGTTCCAACCCCGATCATGGTCGGGCCGATCTTCCACCTCCGGGGCGTCGGTCCGCTCGGGCGCGATGGTGGCAGCCGGCAACCCCGCGGACCTCGGCCTGATCGGATTCATGATCTCAGGATATCCGGGCGCCGGCTGTGGTTCTAGGGATCCCGCCGGAGACATGGGTCTTGAAACCCGGCCGGATCTCGGTCACGCTCATGCCATGAGCACTTCACATGACCACAACTCCCCGGCCCGTACCCCACCGCTGCGACGGACCCTCAGGGACTCCCTGATCGAGGCCGAGCAGCTCCGTTATCCGGTCCGCCTCCTCACCGCCGGCGGTAGGTCCTTCACCGGGGTACTGACCGAAGTGGGGGTCGATTTCGCCGAGATCCAGACTGGCGGCGGGCCGGTCGATGTGGCCCTCTTCTACATCGAGAGCGTCGGTCTCGACGAGGGTGCCGGCCAGTCCTGATTCTCGGAGTGTCGGGGCTAACTCAGGGCACCTTGGCTGCCGGGTAGGTACCCAGTACACGCAACGCAGCCAGGGTGGCCGGACGGGGTTCCAGCACGTCCTTGACTCCTTGCGGACCGGGGCTATGGATCATGTCGGCGTAGAACCGATATCTCCAAGCCTCGTCCGCGGGCCGCGACTGCAGGTGAGTCAGGTTGGCGCCTCGCAGGCCGAGTTCGGTCAGAGCAAGGGCCAGCGAACCGGGGGAGTGAGCCGTCTCGAACACCATCGAGGTCTTGTTGGCGTCCTCGCTCACCTCCCATCTGTCCGGGGCCAGGATCACGAACCGGGTGGTGTTGTGTTCCCGATCCAGGAAGTCCTCCAGGAGTACCTTCCCGCCATGGCGCCGGGCAGTGTGTCGAGGAGCCAGAGCTGCCACCGAAGGATCTCCTCTCTCTACGACAGCCCGTACCGCGCCTGCCGTGTCGTGGACGGGGATCGAGTTCCACCCTGCTTGCTCGATGCGGTCATCCGCTTGTGCGAGGGCCTGGGGATGGGACCAGACCTCCTCGATACCGTTGATGCTCGATCCCGCAAGGCCGATCAGAGCATGGCGTACTTCGATGAGGTGCTCGCCGATGATCGAGACCGGGTGACGGGCCAAGCGGTCGAGAACCGGCAAGATGCTTCCGATGGTGGAGTTCTCGATCGGTAGCACCAGCCGATCCACGTCACCATGCCCGAGCGCCTGGAAAGCTCGAGCGAAGCTTCCGAAGCCGATCCGCTGCGCCTCCGGGTAGAGCCGGATCGCCACCTGGTCCGAGTACGAGAGGCCTTCGCCTTGATAACCGACCTTCATAGACCGGAGGCTACTCGGTACGGAGGTCCGCCCAGAAGGGTGAGGAAGCTGTGCAAATCCCATGAATGGCGACCGTCTGGTGGTACGTTCGCGGTCCTGGCCCGTGGGTTAACGGCGGGACACGGCAACAGTTCCGAGCAGGCGTGAAGGCCGGGAGGACGATTCTCGCCGGAAGACTCAAAGGGAGCGGATCACTACCTTCCCGAACCGCCCTAATACACAGGTAAATAGAGTTTTGGGAGATCGGACAAGTTCACGAGTCCAAGACAGATATGACCAGCCGACACACTTCGACACTAACCGACAGCATGGCCTGGGCAGAGGCCGCTCTTCGCGATTGTGAAGAAATCCTGCAGGCAAAGGCCAAGGCAGCCCTGTCCGAAGGGCGGTACGACGAGGCGGTCTACCTGGCCTCCTTCGCCAGAGCAGTCAACGAGACCGCCGCCCGCGCCAAGCACGTGCGCCTGTCCAAGGCATCCGCAGGCCATCAGGGCCTCACGTACGCCCAGCCCGAGGACCCCCGGCTGGCTGAGTATCTGGCGCGAAGCGACGGACAACCGGCCTGGTACACCAGGGACCGCGACGTGCTCGTAAAGACGGTGACCTCGAAGAAAAGCGGGAACCGCTACACCGTGCGGGCGTCCCGGCAGCAGGCGGAGGCCATCGTCGGCTACCTGGCCGCCAACGGAGATCCCGACCACCCCATCCCGACCCGTCGCATCTTCACGGCTCTGTCCGTAGACGGCTCGGCGCCTCCTGCCTACCAGGGTCATGTCGTGCTGGGTTGGCTGAGGCAGATCGGAATCATCGTCAAACGCCCCGGAACCTCCGGATACGTGGCACCCGAGGCCCACCTCCTGAATAAACAGTTCGACGACCTTTGGCGGTCGCTCCCCCCACACCTGTAGTTAATGGTTTATAGTTAGTAATTGATGGTAGCAACTACCAACTACTAACTAATCGTCGAAGACAGAGTCGGCCAGGATCATCGAGATGTCCCGGACGGCCACCGATCCTTCCTCTCCGAGCTCGCGCACTCCGTCATCGAGCATGACGTAGCAGAAGGGACACGCCACCGCTACCTCGTCGGCGCCGGTTGCCACCGCTTCCTCGGCCCGCTCGATGTTGACCTTCTTGCCGACCCGCTCCTCCATCCACATCTGCGAACCGCCGGCCCCGCAGCAGAACGAGCGGGTTCCGGACCGGCCCATTTCCACCACGTTGATCCCGCCGATGGCGGCCACCACTCCCCGGGGCGCCATATACACGCCGTTGTGGCGGCCCAGGTAGCAGGAATCGTGGTAGGTGACCGTCTTGGATTGCCCGTTCCTGGTCCGGAGCAGGCCCTGCCCCACCAGGTCGGACAGAACTTGGCTGTGATGGATCACCTCGTAGTCGCCGCCGAACTGCGGGTACTCGTTCTTCAAGGTATTGAAGCAATGCGGGCACTGGGTGATGACCTTCCGTACCCCCCGGTCCGCGAGCGTCTCGACGTTCTGGATGGCCAGCATCTGGAAGACGAACTCGTTGCCAGACCGCCGAGCCGGATCACCGGTGCACAGCTCGGCGGGTCCAAGTATGGCGAAGCTGACCCCGGCCTCATGGAGGAGGCGGGCAGTCGCCACCGTCACCTTCCGGTTACGGTCGTCGAACGAGCCGGCACAACCCACCCAGTAGAGATACTCGGCCGTCTCCACGTCGTGGCCGAGGATCGGCACCTCGAAGTCCAGCTCGGAGGTCCACGCTGCCCGGTCCGCCTGGCCCATACCGTACGGATTGGACGAGTTCTCCATCGACAGGTAGGCCTTCCCCAACTCCGCCGGGAAGTCCGCTTCCATCAACGCCAGATAGCGGCGCATATCGAGGATCTTGTCCAGGATCTCGATGTCGACCGGGCAGATCTCGTCGCATGCCTTGCACGATGTGCAGGCCCAGAGCTCCTCGGGGGTGATCCGCTCGAACACGTTGTCGGCGGACACGGTGATGGCTCCGTCCACCGAGACCGGGGGCGTCACGGCCGGGTCGGCAGTCCCGGCCGCCACCTCACCGAGCTTGAGCACGATCTCGCGGGGATCCAGCGCTTTACCCGTGGCGTTGGCCGGGCACACCGATGTGCACCGTCCGCACACCGTGCAGGCGTCGGTGTCGAGCAACTGCTTCCAGGTGAACTCCCCCACCACCGATGCGCCCACTGTCTCGATGTCCTCGACCTCCATCAGGTTGGGCATCTCCCGCATGGCGCCTGGCGGCCGTTCCTTGGGACCGAGGAACATGTTGACCGGCGAGGTGACCATGTGCCGGAGCTTGGTGGTGGGGAGCACCACCAGGAACGCCAGGAAGGAGGCGACGTGGATCACCCAGATGACCTGATGGATGCCCGCTGCCGGCCCTTGCGGCACCAGCTGCGATAGCGGATAGCCCACGAACGACCACACCTCGTAGGACGGCCGGTTCTCGACGGCGATCCGGGCCGCTTCGGTTGCCAGCCCGCTGACGCCGATCAGTGACAGGGTGACCAGGATCCAGAAATCCTCGGGTCGGGTCTTGGATCGCAGACGCCACGGCGCCTGCCCGTACCTTCTCACGAAAGCCCAGGCCAGCCCCCCGAGAAACACCAGCGCCGCCGCGTCCAGGATGAAGGAATAGGCCCTGTAGACGTCGTCCTGGAGGAACTTGAAACCAGCCGGTAGCAGGTGATCGATCTCCAGGGTCACGGTACCGAGGAAGAGCACCAGGAACCCGTAATAGACCATGGAGTGCATCAATCCGGCGCCGCGCTCGCGCATGAGGGTCTGCATCCGGAGTCCCGCGCCCATGGCGGCCAGCCGCTCCCTCCAGAGGCCGGTGCGCCGGTCGGGCGAGCCTCGTTGCCAGTTCTTGGCCCGGAGCGAGAACAGGTAGAAGGTCAGGAACAGGAAGCCCGCCACCGCCACGTAGAACATGGCTTCCACCGCGGTCGGGATGTTGACGAACACCTCGCGGGACACGGCGCTCTCGGCGTGGCCCGGAAACTGCCCGGCAAACCAACTCGCCAGGGTCCCGAACACCACCAGCGCCCCCACGAACACCAGTATCTCGGCGGCGGTGAACTTACGACGCATCCGGGACTCCTCCGTTTTCGGACGGTCGCCCGAAGTGTAGAGCGCACTGACCAGTGGCCAGTGGATAGTGGCCAGTGGCCAGTAGGTGGTGGCCAGTTGAGGTTGCTAGTGGCTGGTCGAATCTCTCCGGCTAATCGGGGGCGGTTCGCTAACCATGGCTAGCGCCACTGGCCACTGAGAACTGACCACCGAGAACTGACCACTGACCATGCGTGTTTGTATGGGGGGTGTTAGGTCCCTGGTGGGGATGGCTCTACTGACCGTGCCCTTTCCCCGGTTATGGGGGTGGTGGCTTTGATAGTGATTGCCTCCCCACC
>LXNI01001485.1_pt1 | contig 20019 bp, 18 predicted proteins | sample 809091 | NCBI WGS metagenome assembly LXNI01 (sample SAMN04870527, study PRJNA318959) | sponge metagenome | biome: 01000161; feature: marine sponge reef; material: water | host: Sarcotragus foetidus | place: Greece: Milos, Mediterranean Sea | collected 2013-05-29 | depth 5-7 m | reverse complement strand
TCCGAAGGCTCAAAAGCTACCGACGTGTCTTCACCCGCTACGACAAACTCGACACCATCTTCTTGGCCTTCATCACCCTCGCCCTCATCCACGACAGGCTCCGAAGTGTCAACACGCCCTAGACTGACGGAGGGACTTGCCCGGTCGTCCGTACCGAATGGAGATGGGATCGCGAGCTACGAGCTTTACCACGGAGACGTCTCGGAGGCGTACGCGTCGTGGCCGACTCCCACCACGATCATCTCGGATGGGGCGTACGGCGTCGGGGGATTTCCCGGAGATCCTCGCACCCCGGACAGGATCGCCGACTGGTACCGACCCCACGTAGTCGAGTGGGCAAAGCACTCGGAACCGGCGACGACCCTGTGGTTCTGGAACACCGAGCACGGCTGGGCGACTGTTCATCCTCTGCTAGTGGAGCATGGGTGGAAGTACGAGCAGACCATCGTCTGGGACAAGGGTATCCGCCACGTGGCCGGCAATTCGAACGGCAAGACGCTGCGGCGGTTTCCAGTCGTGACGGAGGTTTGCGTCTTCTATTCCCGGATACTCGAGCTTCCGACAGTGGACCGGGTGCTACCGGCTCAGCAGTGGTTACGGCATGAGTGGCGCCGGTCCGGCCTGCCCCTGTACCGGGCTAACGAGGCATGTGGTGTGAGGAGTGCCGCTACCCGCAAGTACCTGACCGCCGACTGGCTCTGGTACTTCCCGCCTCCGGAGATGGTGGAACGGATGGCTCGCTACGCGAACCTGTACGGTCGTCCGACCGATCGCCCCTACTTCTCGCTCGATGGCGCAAGTGCGATCACGGCTGACCAGTGGGCGGCGTTTCGCTACCGCTGGAATTTCGAGCACGGTCGTACCAACGTGTGGAGCCATCCGCCGGTGAACGGAAGCGAGCGATACCGGGGCAATGGGCGCCGCGCTGCTCCTCGAGTATCGAATCCGGGGTCCAACGCGGCCGCCCATCTCAACCAGAAGCCGGTCGAGTTGCTGAAGAGGATCGTTGCGGCCTGTACTGCGCCGGGCGATGTGGTTTGGGAACCCTTCGGCGGTCTGTGCACAGCGGCTGTTGCAGCCGTCGAGATGGGCCGCCGCGCCTTCGCCGCGGAGTGGGTAGATCGATTTGCTGAGATAGCGGCGGATCGTCTGGCCGGAGTTAGCAGAGACGTTGACCATCTCCGGTGAACCTCACATCGAAGCCGGAGTGGATTCGGAAGCCGACTGTCTAGGGAGACTGTGCTCAGGGGTCGAAGAAGCCCTGCGTTCGCTACCGGTCCATTTCAGATCAACTACGAACATTGAAGGGATTCAGGCGACAGACCTCTTCGCTCTCAATACCCTCCTGGCGACAACCATCGAGACAAGGGTCGTGGAGACACTCAACAGGACTAGGAGTGTTTGGGATCCGGCGGGCGAGTGGAATACGTACTCGTTCGAGCGGCAGGCGCAGACGTTTCCGGATGTTCGGCTCGTATCGAGGCGAGGCTCGGAGATCGAGATAGCGCTCGGCATCGAACTCAAGGGCTGGTACCTCCTGGCGAAGGAAGGCATGCCCAGCCTGAGGCTGACTGTGAACCCCGCTGCATGCGCCCCCCATGACCTGGTCGCTGTGGTTCCCTGGTGTCTCTCCAACGTTCTATCAGGGGTGCCCACCGTGCTGGAGCCATGGGTACACGGTGCGCGTGCGGCAGCCGAGCATCGTAACCATTGGTGGACTGAGGTACGGGTGACTACTACCGACCCCGGGATCGTCCATCCCGCCCATCCTGTCCGCCCGTATCCGGCCAAGGCCGACGAGGTGGCCGACAAGCCGGTAGCGGATAGAGGCGGGAATTTCGGTCGGCTGGCGCGAACCGGGATTATGGACGACTTTCTCCGGGCCTCGCTCAATACCTCCGTCGCTGGTATAGCGGCCGATCACTGGATCAAGTTCTTCAGGATCTACTCGGAACCGGTCGATCCGACGAAGATCGATAGATGGTTGGAACGGCGGATGGAACAGGCGTCCCGCGCAGCGACTAAAGAGGTGGGTGGCCAGGTGTTACGGCTGCTCCGCGAACTAGGCCGGTTGCTCGAAGGGGACTGAGGAATCCCTCTCTCGTGGTCCGGCAGTGAGATTCCGATCTATTGCGTGCCGAAGTCGTGGTGTATGAAAGCCTTCAAGGTGCGGGCGGTGATCTGGCCGTTGACCTGCCTGGTGATCAGGCCGTCCGCTCCGATCAGGTAGGTGACCGGGAGCCCGATGAACGGGTAGTTGTCCTTGACGGTCAAGCCGTCGTCGATCCCGAGCGGATACGACGCTCCGACCTCGGCGGCGAAGTTCTCGGCGGGCCCGGGAGAGTCCTCCACGGCGACTCCCAGGAACGCCACCTGTGGAGTCTCTTCCGCCACCCGCGAGAACTCCGGTATCTCGACCCGGCAGGGAGCGCACCAGCTGGCCCACAGGTTGAGCACCAGGGGGCGCCCGTCGGTGGATCGGTAGTCGGACATGACGAACCTGGACCCGTCGAACAGCGCCACGGACATGTCGGGGGCGGGTTCTCCGGCCAGAGGACCTCTCGGGAAGCCCGCCACGTCTATCGAGACGGATCCGGAGTCGGTGGCATCCTCTTGGCTCGGACGGGTCAGCACCGTTGCCCCGGCGATAACAATGACCGCCATCGCGGTGGCGGCAAGCTTCCAAGCCACCGGCATCCGCTGCCGTTCTGCATCCTCCGGGGGAGAGGCGGGCGCCTGGTCGGTGGGCGGATGATGGTTCGACTCGGCCACGGCCGCAGGGTAGTGACGGTAGGTTCGTAGTCACGGGCCGGGCGCCGCACCATCATTTTTCGCGTTCTCGCCATGGATGGTCGAAGTTGTCACACCCTGCTCGTAGCTTCCATATCGTCAAGCACCGAAGTAATCGACAGCATTTTGACGTCGGTCGATCACTAGAGGGAACAGCAGCGCGTCCGGGGCCAACCCATCCTTACCCCAGATAGGGGATGGGCATGGCCGACCACGCCCCGGGAGCCCAGGAGGTGGTGGCGGGGGCCGGGCCCGGCGGGCGACGCCGAGTCTCCCCGATTTTCGCGTTCTTGTGGCTCACCCCTCCCGGCGGCGGTCCTTTGGCGGCCGCCCGGTTCCGATCACCTCTCGACAGGGTTGGTATGTCGGCGTCTCCCCCTAAACTCCGTGCGCTATCTGACAGAAGGACGGGAGAACATGCCGCGCAGGAACGGATTCACCCAAGGAGAGCCGTGCTGGGCGGATCTCAGCGCCGAGGACACCGAGGGCGCCAAGGCCTTCTACGGTGGACTGTTCGGCTGGACCTGGGAGGACCGGGGAATGCCGGACGCGGGCATGACGTATTCGATGGCTCAGAAGGACGGTTGCTACGTGGCCGGCCTTGGTCCGATCACGCCGGAGTTGCTGGCGATGGGGTTGCGGTCGGTATGGAACACCTACCTGGCGGTCGATTCGGCCGACGAGGCCTACCGGAAGGCGATCGAAGCCGGTGGCAAGGGACTCGCGGCGCCGTTCGACGTCATGACAACGGGTCGGATGGCCTACATCATGGACAACCAGGGCGCCGCCGTCGGTTTCTGGCAGGCGGGGGATCATACGGGCGCCCAGTTGATCAAGGAGCCGGGGACGATGAGCTGGAGCGAGCTCTACGTGCCGGATGTCGGTGCGGCGACCGGGTTTCTCGGCGCCGTTCTCGGCCTGACCGCCGAGTCCGGCGACATGGGTCCGATGTCCTACACGCTGCTCAAGGCCGGTGACGAGATCGTGGCCGGCGTAATGGAGCCTCCCGAGAACGTTCCTCCGTCATGGAGTGTCTACTTCGGGGCCGCCGATATCAACGAGACCGCCACCAGCGTGAACAGACTGGGCGGCCAGGTGATCAACGGCCCCTTCCCCACACCGCTCGGGCAGATGATCGTGGCCGCGGATACAGCCGGAGGAGTGTTCCTAGTCCACGACTACTCCACCGTCACCGAGTGTTGAGGACGGCGGGATCGGCGGACTAGCAGCCGATCCTGTCCGCTGCACCGATCGGAGCCGTCCGATGTGCAGGCGGGATCAGTCCGTCGCAGCCATCTCCTTCAGGACGGTATGGAGGATCCCACCGTTGCGGTAGTAGTCGACCTCCACCGGGGTGTCGATACGGACCAGTGCCTGGAAGCGTGTCTCCGAACCGTCCTGCCGACGGGCCGTCACCGTCAACGCCTGCCTCGGTCTCACCGAGTCGTCGACATCGATGTCGTAGGCCTCGGATCCGTCCAGGCCCAGCGATCCGGCGTTGTCGCCCGGCATGAACTCGAGAGGCAGGATCCCCATTCCCACCAGGTTGGACCGGTGGATCCGCTCGTAGCTCTCGGCTATGGCCGCCTTCACCCCCAGCAGGAATGGGCCCTTGGCGGCCCAGTCCCGGCTTGATCCCATCCCGTAGTCGATCCCGGCGATCACGATGGTGGGAGTGCCGGCGGCCCGGTAGCTCAGCGAAGCCTCGAAGATGCTCTTCACCTGTCCGTCGGTGAAGTCGGTGGTCCAGCCTCCCTCCGTTCCGGGCGCCAGGTGGTTCCGCACGCGCAGGTTGGCGAAGGTTCCCCTGGCCATGACGCGGTCGTTGCCCCTGCGGGACCCGTAGCTGTTGAACATCAGGGTAGGTACGCCCGACTGATGCAGGTACCTACCGGCCGGAGTCTCGGCCGGAATCGAGCCCGCCGGGGAGATGTGGTCTGTGGTGACCGAATCCCCCACCATCACCAGCACCCGGGCGCCGCTGATGGGAGCGATGGTGTCGGTCTCCATGGTCAAGCCATCGAAGAACGGCGGGGCCTGGATATAGGTGCTCTCCGGGTTCCACCGGAACAGGTTGGAGGCATGGGTGGTGATCTCCTGCCACTCGGGGGACCCGTCGAACACGGTGGAGTACTGCCGGGTGAACTGATCGGAGGAGATGGCCGCGCCGGCAATCTCGGCGATCTCGGCAGGTGAGGGCCAGATGTCCCGAAGATAGATGTCGTTACCGGCGGCATCCTTCCCGAGCGGCTCGGCGGTGAGGTCGATGTCGACCGTCCCCGCCAGGGCGTACGCCACCACCAGCGGAGGCGAGGCCAGGTAGTTGGCCCGGATGTGAGGGCTGATCCGCCCCTCGAAGTTGCGGTTGCCGGACAGGACGGATGCGACCACCAGGTCGTGGCTGTCGATGGCCCGGGCAATGGGTTCGGGGAGGGGGCCGGAGTTGCCGATGCACGTGGTGCACCCGTATCCGACGTTGTAGAAGCCGAGTGCTTCCAGGTCCTCGGTAAGGCCGGCCGTGTCGAGGTAGTCGGTCACCACCCGGGAGCCGGGCGCCAGGGAGGTCTTGACCCAGGGCCGGCGGGTCAGGCCGAGCCGGCGGGCCTTGCGGGCCAGCAGGCCGGCGCCGATCATGACCTCCGGGTTGGACGTGTTGGTGCAGCTGGTGATGGCGGCGATGACCACCGATCCGTCCATCAGGTCGTAGGTCGCCCCGTCGGTCTCCACTCCCTCGGCGCCCTCGGCGTGTCCGTGACCCGCGAAGGTGGTCTCCCGATCAGCCGCCCACTGGTCCTTCATGGCGGCGAGAGCGATGCGGTCCTGGGGCCGGCGCGGGCCGGCCAGGGCGGGCTCGATGGCGCCCATGTCGAGCTCGATCACAGACGAGTAGACGATGTCGTGGCTGTCGTCCCGCCACAAGCCCTGGAGACGGGCGTACTGCTCGATGGTCTCGATCAACTCGGGCGGGCGCCCGGTCAACTCCAGATAGGAGATGGTCTGCCGATCGACAGGGAAGAAGCCGCAGGTGGCGCCGTACTCGGGCGCCATGTTGGCGATCGTGGCCCGGTTGGCCAGCGGCATCGCATCGAGGCCGGGGCCGTGGAACTCTACGAACCGTCCGACCACCCCGTGCTCACGAAGGATCTCGGTGACCCGCAGCACCAGATCGGTGGCGGTTGCCCCTTCGGGTAGGCGTCCGGTGAGCCGGACCCCGACCACCTCCGGAACCAGCATGAAGATCGGCTGGCCCACCATGGCGGCTTCCGCCTCGATACCACCCACTCCCCATCCGAGGACGCCGAGGCCGTTGATCATCGTGGTGTGCGAGTCGGTCCCGACCAGCGAATCGGGATACAGGGTGGCGCCGTCATCCCAGACCACCCGGGCCAGGTATTCGAGGTTGACCTGATGGACGATGCCGGTAGCGGGCGGTACCACGCGGAAGTTGTCGAAGGCCGCCTGGCCCCATTTGAGGAACTCGTAGCGTTCCCGGTTGCGCTCGAACTCACGCTGGGAGTTGATCCGGAGGGCGCTGCTGGAATTGAAGGTGTCGACCTGGATGGAGTGATCGATCACCAGGTCGCACGGGACCCTGGGGTTGACCTTGCGGGCGGCCGCGGGATTGCCCGTCATGCGTACGATGGCATCCCTCATGGCGGCCAGATCGACGATGGCGGGCACACCGGTGAAGTCCTGTAGCACCACGCGGCCGGGGGAGAACGGGATCTCGGATTCGGGAACCTTGGCGCCGTTGTAGGAGGCGAGCGCCACCACGTCTTCCTCGGTCACCACCCGCCCGTCGCAGTTGCGCAGCGCCGATTCGAGCAGGACCTTGATGGAGTAGGGCAGCGAGTTGATGTCGCCGTGATCCCTGACCGCGTCAATTCGATGGACCGTTCGGTCGCCGAGCGGCGTCCTGATCGTGGCGGCGGCCTCGAAAGGATTGGAGAAGGGGGTGTTGTTCATGGGTGGCGGTCCCGGTTCTCTCGCTGGTGGTCCTGGCGGCGCCGGGCGTTCAAGGAAACGCCCGATACCCGTACGGATGATAATTGTCCGGGCCGGTCCAACCGGGCCGCCCCGCCGCCCGATCAGGAATCGAGCGGCCCCCCGCCGCGCTGCGACTGCCTGAGCACCCGAAAATGTCACAGGGTGACCGCATAGTCATGATTGCGACCAAGCACCTCGTACCGGCGGCCGGGACGTCAGTCCGGCGGGACGAGGGACATACTCTCGGGAGATGTTCCAGACGGGACATGGCCGGACGCGTCTCCCGAGTCCAAGGCGGCGGTGGCGGGGGTGGGGCCCAGCGGGCGAAGCTTGCTTGCGGCGGTTTTTTTTTGGGGCCTTTCGGCGTTCCCTATTGCTGGACGGAGCTGCGGGTCGAGTCGGGCGAGAGGGCTCCGGCACGCCGGTCCTAACGGGACATCGAGTTGCGAGGAGCCGGATCCGGTCCGCCGCGGGCTTGGTTTCCTGGCCCTGCCGGACCACTATCGTAGGGAGCCGATCCCCGGGCGGACTCACCGATGACCGATTCCAAGACTGAGGCGCTTTCCTCGACGCTTGCCAGCACCATCGATCCCATCCTGCAAAGGCCCCTTGCCGAGTTGGGTTACATAACTTCGGCGCGGGCTAAGCGCCTGGGAGCGGCGGCGATAGAGGTTCTCATTCCGGTGCCCGGCCCACCGGGACATGCCCTGATCAATACCGTCACCTCCGCCGCCCGGTCCGTTCCCGGGGTGCGTTCGGTCCAGATCCAGCACGAGTTGATGACCGACGAGCAGCGGACCGAACTCATGAACCGGGTGAGGGGAGAGAAGCGGGCCGTCGGTGGCCCCGGCTCCTCGACCTACGTCATCGCGGTGTCGTCCGGAAAGGGCGGGGTGGGCAAGTCCTCGGTGACCACCAACCTGGCGGTGAGCCTGGCCGGTATGGGCCACACGGTCGGCGTGATCGACGCCGACGTCTGGGGATACTCGATTCCCAAGATGCTCGGCGCCGAGGGCGCGCCGGCGGTGATCGCCGACTCGATCATCCCGCTTCGCGCCCACGGGGTGTCGGTCATCTCGATCGACTACTTCGTGCCGGACGGCCAGGCGGTGGTCTGGCGGGGGCCCATGCTCCACAAGGCCCTGGAGCAATTCCTGACCGACGTGTTCTGGGACGAACCCGAGTTCTTGCTCATCGATATGCCCCCGGGAACGGGCGACATAGCGATATCGATATCGCAGTTCGTGCCCAGGGCACGCGTACTCCTGGTGACCACGCCCCAGCCCACCGCCAGCCGGGTGGCGTCTCGGGCTGCTCGAATGGCCGATAAGGTCGACCAGAAGGTCATCGGGGTGGTCGAGAACATGAGTTGGTTCGTGGGCGACGATGGCAAGCACTACGAGATCTTCGGATCGGGAGGCGGCGCCGACCTGGCCGAGGACACCGGCGTCGGCCTTATGGCGCAGATCCCGATCCTGCCCGCTATGCGATCCGGAGCCGACCGGGGCGATCCGGTCAAGGTGGCCGCACCCGGCAGCGAGGTGGAGTTTGTATTCGATGACCTGGCCCGCCGTCTCATCGCAACCCGACCCCGTATCAGGATGCATCCGGAGCTTCGGATCGGCTGACCTGACAACAGCCTCTGCCGGCTTGTCATGTGCCGTCTTGGCGATTGGCTCCTAGAGCCAGATCAGGGCGACGAGCCCGATTCCCACGCAATAGACGGCGAACGGCACGAGGCTTCGGCGGGCGAGGCGATCGATCAGGAACTTGATGGCCCAGTATCCGCACACGCCGGCCACGAGCGTCCCGATCACCAGCTCGATCGACAGCGTCGATGCCGAGCCCAGGTAGATGAATTCGCGCAGGCCGGCGCCGAGGATTGCCGGGATGGCGATGATGAAGCCGAACCGTCCTGATTCCTCAGGCGACAACCCCCGCAGGATGCCGGCGGTGATGACCATTCCCGACCGCGAGATTCCGGGCAGGAGAGCCGGCGCCTGGCAGAGTCCGATCACGACGGCGTCCCGGGTGGTGAGATCCTCGGCCCTCCCGGAACCACGGCTGACGAGCCGGGCCAGGAACAACACCGCACCGGTGGCCACCAATGCCACGCCCACCCCGACAGCTGACTCCTGGAACCTTTCGACAGCCGACGAGAACAGCAACCCGACGACCCCGGCCGGGACCGTCGCAACCGCCACCATGGCCGCCATCCGCCGGGCGACCGGATCCGTCCCGAGCCTGCCCACCATCCAGGCTACGTCCCGGCGGTAATACGCGACCACGGCGGCCAGCGTGCCCAGATGGAGGACCGCCGACGTGGACAGATCGGGCGGCTCAAGCCCGAAAAGGTCGGGAATGATCCGTAGATGCCCGCTGGACGAGACCGGCAGGAACTCGGTGATGCCCTGGACGAGTCCCCAGACCACGGCTTCCAGCATGCCTCGCAGGGTACCCGGAAGATTTGACACAGACGGGCACACGAACTCCATGACGAACGAGCGGGATCGGTCATGGTCACCCAGTTTGTGTCATACGCCCGTCTTATACTGTTGAACAACCGTAAGTACCTGCGGTTCTGATCCGACGTCGACCGGAACCGTGCGGGGGAACATATCGTCGAGCAGCCCCGGCAGGGGTAGGACGGACGCGCTCGGCACCAGGTGGTGGCGGTTGGGGGAGGGCCCGGCGGGGCGGAGCCCGCCGCCGCGTTTTTCGCGTTCTGTGCCCGGTTGGGCGCCCTCCACCAACAACGATCCTCCGGATCGGGTCCTCGACCGGCGAACCGCCCGACTTGCCTAGCTGTGCCCCTAAGGGCCGTCGGTCGCCCTGTGGAGGCGGGCCTCGATCAGCACCGATACACGGTCCTCGGCGATCGCCACCGCCGCTGTGGCCGCCCGGTCGGGCGGGAAGGCCACCGAACCGACCAGACCGTCGCTCTGGTAGTCGCCGGGGCGGACGCTGGTGACCAGACCGCCGATCGGCGGCAGGGCACGCTCGCCAGACGGGGGGAGGATCACGAGCTGGACGCTCATCCCGGCGGTGGTCTCGGCCGGCACCGCCACATCGAGAAGCCACCAACCGGGTGGAACCAGGATCGGAGCATCGGTGGTGTCGGCGGGCAGGAGGGGATGGCCGGCCGTGAGGTCACGGTCGGCGAACCCGGTGCCCGGGACCGGCTCGAGTACGCCACCGGCCACGGTTCGCCACTCGAGCGCATCTTCCACCGATTCCCCGCGGGCCACGTCACGGGTGACGTAGGGATGCCTGACGCTGGAGTCAGGGCGTATCTCCACCCAGAGGCTGATGAGGACAAGCAGGCCGACGAGCGACCAGCGCAGGTATGGAGGACGGGTCAACCAGAGCACACCCGGAACGTATCGCCGTTCCGGCTTGCCTTGAAGAGGCTTGTCGCTGCCCGGCTAGGAAAGGCGGATGTGTGGCAGCAAGTAGGCCCACGCCTCCGCCAGTCGGCATGAACCCCAGCACCTCCTAGGTAGGCGCCGCCGGTGCATGTGGCACTGGGAGAGGTCAGTACAACCGTGTTCCGCGTCGCGCCGGGCAATACCAAGCGCCACTGGGATCCTTGTGACGCCGTAACTGCGTTCCTGGTCGCTCACGCCGGAAACGCTTGCCGCATGTCGGGCAGAGCACGACATAGCGAGCTCCGCTCGAGCCTGCGCGACTTCGCCCAGGGGAGGGCCCGTCCTCAAGAACCGTGAAGTCGAGGTCCTCAGAGAACCGGTACGTCTCGATATAGCACTTCTTCAGGCATGTTCCGCCCTTGAAAATCCATGTCCGGCCGAGCAACGGATCAGCCCCGATCCCCCACAGCACCCATCCCAGAACGTAGTCTTTCTCCACCACGTCCTCCCGGAGACCCCACGCGCGCACCCGGTCATCGATGTCGGCACGACCGATCACGGTCGATCCTCGGCGTCGGGGGCAAGCCGGGCGATGTTCACGCGGAGATTCCACCGAGAGACGATCCGGCCTTCCCTGGGGGCGCCAGGGTCGAGCCAGCTGAGGCCTCGAGTGATCCGGCTGTGACATGCCTCGATGAAGCTAGGGTCCGCGAGCTTCTGTCGCTCCGCCAGATACCCGAGGCGCTTGAAGACGGTACCGCGCCCCAGGCGATCGCCGTATTCCAGCAGACGTGCTGTATCCGCGTCCGTACGTTCGAAGTATGTACGAAGGACTTCGGACGCATGCGGCCCACCTCCCGCCGCCCCAGGCACGTCGAGAACATCGATGATGGTGCGATGCAAGTCGGACACGTCGACGGCGACCTGTCGGCGCCAGACGCGCCGCGTACCGAACAATGCTCTCCTCGGCACGCTCCGGATGACGAAGTCTGTACCCTGAATCGACTGCCGGCGAGGCGTGACCTTCCTGCCCGTTACAACGTAGACATCGCTGAAGATCTGGTCCGTCAGTTCCCAATGCTCGGCGGCGCTCCACCCTCCGACGTAGCAGGGCGCGAACAGGGTTCCGGCTACGATCCAGGGATCTTCCCGCCACTCGCTTGGCTCCGATGCTTCAAGCGGAACTGCGATGTACCACCCCGTACGGACGCGTGCGAGCCAGCCGCCGGAGGCGAGTGCAGCGAGAAGACGACGCGTCGGGCCGATCGCCGTCCCGAGCACTGACGCCGCTTGTGCGGCATTGAACGGACCCTTAAACGCCCGGTGGAGCACTGCCAACTGTGCTCGCCGCCGAGCCCCGACGCCGGCCGCCGCCGTGCCCTTGTGATATATCTTGAGTGGATGATTTTCCTTCAGGCGGGACATTCGCCTATCATAATATATGCTCAGAGTATCGGAGGCTAGGGCGGTGACGACTTCCAGAATCCCTCGGAGCCATCATCTAGCCGAGGAGGTTGACGCGGAAGCGGCGCTCGGCTGCGACGATGGCGTCGGGGGAATCCATGGAGAACCACGACCGGCCGTCCTCTCCCCAGGACGACCAGACCTTCCGATCCACCCGCGTCCAGGGCGCCGACCGGAGCATTTGCTGTATCGACCCTCCGGAGCGGAGGACCCGGTCGGCCTCGTCAAGGCAGTCCGGGGAGTAGGCGGCGCAAGTCACCTGCGGTCGTTCGTCGATACAGACGGTTGTCTCGTTGACAGCGGCCCGTTCAGCCAGGCGGTCCAGCGTCTCGGATCGGACCAGCGGTTGATCGACCGCCACCGCCACGAGCGGGCGCCTGAAGACGGCCAGCGCGGTCTGGATCCCGCTCAAGGGACCGGCCGGGCCGGGTTGCAGGTCGGGAATCGCCTCCAATCCTGCTACGCCCCGGTGGCGTCCCACCATCACGACCCGGTCGAATCCGGCCATCGCATCGGCCACCCATCCGGCCATCGGACGGCCGCCCACCTCGACCAGGGCCTTGTCGCTTCCCATGCGGCGAGACTCCCCGCCCGCCAGGATGATCCCGACCACGCCCCTCATTCACATCACCGGTACCCGTTCGAGTAGTGGGTGCCCAAGGCAGCGGCCGGTCGACCCGTGCCCTCTCGGACCCGGCGCGACGACGAGACCGGGAGCGGCGGACTAGCCCTCTTTCTTGGCGCCCGCCTTGGCGGGTTCCTTCTTGGATGCGGCGCCGTTGGAGGCGCCGTCCGGCTTCTTGTCACCGGACTTCTTCTTCTTGCCGGAGGTGGCCGGCTTTGAAGGGCGAGAGTCCGTGACGTAGAAGCCCGATCCCTTGAAGACCACTCCGGCGGGGAACAGAACCTTGCGCAGGGCGACCTCCCGGCACTCCGGGCAGGCATCGAGCGGATCCGCCTTGAAGCTCTGAAAGATCTCGAACCGGTGACCGCATTCCTTGCACTCATACACGTACGTGGGCATTCGCAGATACTCCGGTCGGGACTGGGAGGACGGCCCGCGACGATGGACCGTACCGGCGGGATCATACCAGCAACCTCCCAGGAGCATGCTGGAAAGAACGGGGATGGGTTGGCCCGCGACGCCTTGACCTGCGGTTCCGTTTTTGGCCATGGCGCCGATGGGACATTCTCCAGCACACTCCTAGACTCAGCGGAGATGCTGATCGGTGCTATCGCCCTCTTCCTCGGAGCCTACCTACTGGGTGGCATCAACATGGCGCTGGTCGTGTCCCGCGCCAGGGGAGTGGACATCCGGCAGGTGGGGAGTGGCAATCCGGGCGCATCCAACGTGTTACGTGGGGTCGGTAAGGGGCCGGCAGTCGTCGTCTACCTGGTGGACGTGGCGAAGGGTTTCCTGCCCGCCGTGGTGGGGTCGCTCGCCTGGTCGCCCACCATCGGAACCGTGGCCGGCCTGGGGGCGGTGCTCGGTCACTGCTACCCGATCTACCACCGATTCCGGGGAGGGAAGGGAGTGGCGACGGCCGGCGGGGTGATGCTGGCTGTGGCGCCCCTGGTCATGGTGGCCATGGTGATCGTGTACGGGGTGACGCTGGCGTTCTCGCGTATCTCGGCGGTGGGGTCGCTGGCGGCGGCGGTGGTCTCCATTCCGGCCCTGCTGATTACCGGCCAACCGGGCCCGACCGTGGCCTGGTTCGCGCTCATGATGGCGCTGATCGTCTTCCGGCATCGCTCCAACCTGAGCCGGCTCCGTGCCGGCGCCGAGAACCGGCTCGCCTGATGCGCCATACGGTTACGCCGCTATGAAGGTGGACGTGGCGCTGGTTCCGGCGGCCGGCCGCGGCACGCGGATGCGGCCCGCCACCAACGCCATCCCCAAGGCCCTCCTGACGGTCGTGGATCGTCCCGGTGTCCAGTGGGTGGTCGAGGAGGCGGCCCGGGCCGGGGTTACCGAGGTGGTGGTAGTGGTCGATCCCGACGGGCGGGCGATGATCGAGCGGCACTTCGAGGAGTCACGGTTCCTGCCCGACCTCTCCGGTATCAAGGTGAGAGGTGTCGTCCAGGAGGAGGCTAAGGGGCTGGGCCATGCGGTGCTGGCAGGCCGGGAGGCCATCGGCCTGCGGCCCTTCTTCGTGATGTTGGCGGACGACCTGATCCGTCCTCGGGAGGACCTCCTCAGCCACCTGGCTCGAGCCGCCGACCCGGGGACGTCCGTGGTGTACGTCCGGAGACTGCCCGATGGCATGCTGGGCGAGAAGGGAGTGGTCGTTCCTCGCTCCGGCGCGTGCGATTCGGTGATGGAGATCGGGGGGGCGGTGGAGAAGCCGGGTGCGGCCCGGGCCCCCTCCAATTACGCCATCCATGGCCGCTACCTGTTCATGCCCGAGGTGTTCGATCACCTGTCGGGCGTCGCCCCTGGCTACGGCGGCGAGATACAGCTCACCGATGCCGTCGATTCCCTTGCCCGAGCGGGCCGATGCCGGGCGTACGTTTCCGACGTAGAGTTGCTCGACGTCGGAAATCCGCTGGGGTACCTTCGGGCGAACACCGTGCTCGGTCTCGCCGACCCCGCCTACGGTGAGCCTTACCGGTCCATAGTCGACGATCTTCTGGTGGAATGACCCGATGCGATCCCTAGAGCAGGCCCAACGAGACGTGCTGGCCGCCGTTCCATTCCTTCCTGTGCTGGAGCTTCCCGTGTGGGATGCCCTGGGGCTGGGCCTGGCGAGCCCGGTGGTGGCGCCCCATGACGTTCCACCATTCACCAATTCGGCCATGGACGGGTACGCGGTCCTGGGCGCCGATGTCGAGGAGGCGCCGGTGACCCTGCGGCTTCTCGAGGATGTCCCGGCGGGCCATGTCGCGAACCAGGCCGTCCGCTCCGGCGCGGCCATCAAGATCATGACCGGTGCGCCCATCCCGGAGGGCGCGGATACGGTGGTAAAGGTGGAGGACACGACGCCACTGCCGGACGGAGTGCGGATCATGGCGGCCACCCCGGCCGGCACGGCGGTGCGCCCCGCCGGGGGAGACCTGGCGGCCGGGGCGCCGGTGTTCGACGCCGGCGAGCGGCTCACGGCCCCCCATCTGGCCGTGCTGGCGTCGCTGGGAGTAAGCCCGAGAGTGCATCGCCGGCCCAGAGTTGCGATGCTGTCCACAGGCGACGAGGTCCTACCGCCGGAGACCGGGAACCTGGGTCCCGGCCAGATCCGGGATACCAACCGGCCGCTCCTGGCGGCCATGCTGGATGAGTTGGGGGTCGAGGTCGTGGACCTGGGCATCGTGGGAGATGACGCCGGCGTGCTCCGTGACACCCTGGAGCGGGGCGCCGGCGAAGCCGACATGGTGCTGACGTCGGGTGGTGTGTCGATGGGAGAGTACGACCTCGTCAAGATCATCCTCCGCGAACTCGGCACGATCGACTTCTGGAAGGTGGCGATGCAACCCGCCAAGCCCTTCGCCTTCGGCCATATCGAGGGGACGCCGCTCCTGGGCCTGCCCGGCAATCCGGTGTCGGTGATGGTGGCGTTCGAGCAGTTCGCCCGCCCTGCCTTGCTACAGATGATGGGATGCCGGGCTGTGTTCCGGGCCCGGGCCGCGGGCCGGGCCGCCGAGGCCTGGCGGACCGATCCGGCCAAGACGGTCTTCGCCAGGGTGGTCACCGAGACCGAGGACGGGGTGACGCTGGTACGGAGCAGTGGCGGGCAGTCGTCCAACGTTCTTTCAGCGCTGGCCCGGGCCGATGCCTTCGCGGTCATTCCCGTGGGCGCCGGACGGGTGGCGGCCGGTGACCCGGTCACCATCGAGTTATTCCGGTCGCCGGAGGCCCGGACCGCTTCGGAAGTTCTCGATGGGTAAGGGAGGCCTGACCCATACCGACGCTCGGGGCCGGGTCAGGATGGTGGACGTGGGCGACAAGCGGGTTACGGAACGCCGGGCAACGGCAGAGGCGCGGGTTTCCATGTCCGACGCCACGCTCGACCTGATCTTCGAGGGCGCGCTGCCCAAGGGCGACGCCATCGGCGCGGCCCGCCTGGCCGGGATCATGGGCGCCAAGAGAACCTCGGACCTCATCCCGCTATGCCATCCGATCTCGCTGTCCGAGGTGGCGGTTGAGATAGACAGGATCTCCTCGGCGGCCCGGATCCGGACCACGGTGCGCAACGCCGACCGTACCGGGGTGGAGATGGAGGCGATGACCGCGGCGGCCGTGGCGGCGCTGACCCTGTATGACATGATCAAAGGGGTGGAGCGGGGCGCCCGGATCGAGAGTGTGCGTCTGCTGGCTAAGGCGGGCGGACGCTCGGGAGAGTGGTCAGCCCCCGGGATCGGCGAGTAGCTCACCGGCGCCGCCGTGGCGGGGCGCCGTCACGTCCGGAGCGGGGAAAGCCGGGTCGCGAAATCCTTGGGTTCGGGTGTGCTCGGGTATAGGCTGGTCTCGTTAGTGGATCCGGGAGACGGCCTCGGAGATGCCTTGGGCTCTATTTCTAGCAGTTGCGGCTGTGTGGGCGATGTTTCTCATGCCGAGATGGTGGGCTGATCGCGCCACTCACAATCCGGGTTCCACGCGCCCGGGTTTGGAACCTCTCCGGCGATCGAACTCCGAAGCCGGATCCGGTCGGGTGTTGGACCGGGTCCTGGCCCGGTCGGGCGAGGACGGCAACACCGTTTCCCATCGAGAAGCGGTGCTGGCCCGCCGGCGCCGAGTTGCGCTGGTTCTCCTCGGTGCTGCCGTGGCCAGCCTCGCAGGCTGGTTCGTTCTCAACAGCCTTTGGATGATCCTGACACACCTCGTCGTGGATGCGGTGTTTGTCTGGTACATCATGATGCTGCGTCGGATACAGTCCTTCCGCGAGGATCTGAACGCCTTATTCGCCGATGACGACGACGTTGCTCCCGCCCGCGACCACTCGGCGGTAAGGGTCGTGCAGCGCTAATCCTGGTGAGTAAGCCGAACCTATCCTCCATCGAGAAGGCGGCGCGGGCCGAGTTGGACCCCAAGTTCGCCGCCCGGGAGGTGGCCATTGCCAATGGACGGCGGGTCATCCGGTTCTCTGCCAAGGCGATCCGCTCAGGTCACCGAGGCGAGTTGCAGGAAGCCGGGGTGATGCTGGCCGAGGCCGGAGAGCTACTGGCCGAATCGACCGCAGCCATGGCGGATCATCCCGACATCAAGATCGGGATCCTCAATGATGCGGCCAAGGAGTACGCCGAGGCCCATCTGTTCCTGGCCATGGCCAGGGGAGACGAACTTCCGGCGGCCGCGGAGCTCGGAACGCGGATGGCGCCATATCTCAACGGCTTGGGCGAAGCCGTGGGGGAGTTGAGGCGAAGGCTCCTCGATCAGCTGAGAAGGGAGGACTTCGCCGAGGCGGAGCGCCTGCTCGAGATCATGGATGAAGTGGTGGACCTGCTGGCCTCGCTCGACTATCCCGATGGCATGACCGGCGGCCTGCGCCGCACTACCGATGTCTCCCGCAGCCTCACCGAACGGAGCCGGGCTGATCTGACCTCGGCCCTGATCGCCGACCGCATCCGCCAGGACATGGCCGCCTTCCGGGCTCGGCGAGAGCCCGATTGAGCCTCGCTCCCGGCAGCGTCCTCTCGCCGCACAGCCCGGGTAGAATGAACGCTCCTCCAGGGGCTGTAGCTCAGTTCGGCAGAGCACCTCGTTCGCAACGAGGGGGTCAGGGGTTCAAATCCCCTCAGCTCCACTTCTACCCTTTCATGTGCTCTCTCTACGTTTCATCTTGTTCCAACACCCTCATGTAAACCCCCTCTGACCTGGGTTACCTGTTGACGATTCGTTGAAACTCACGCCTGCCGAGTAGTCGCAACGCAGATTGGGAGCGCGCCGCCCGCCGGACCCGGACGGCGCCGGCGACCAGCGGAAGCTTGCAGAATCGGGGGGGGGAGGGGATAATGTCTCCATTGCTGGGCGGAATGATGGTAATTGCCGGATGGAAGGCTGATCCCTATGACCAAGTCCCTGAAGCGCCGCCGACCGTTGCTCACGGGCCTTGTGGCCCTTGTGGCCCTGCTGCTGGGAGTGCTGGCGCCGCCGCCGGACGCGGCGCAGGCGCAGTCGCCGCCGAGCCCCATCGTGGTGCCTGAAAATTGGGCGTTGAAGCCGGCTGCGGTCGGCCCTGGCGGTCAGTTCCGGCTCATGTTTATGACCTCGACCAGGCGTGACGCGACGGCTACTGACATCGCCACCTACGACACCTTCGTGCAGGCCCGGGCCGCCGCAGGACACGCCGCTATCCGGCCCTACAGTTCGCAGTTCAAGGTGGTGGGTTCCACCGCCACGGTGGACGCCCGGGATCACACCATGACCAACCCCTCCAACAGCGCCCACCCCAACGTGGCGATCTACTGGCTGAACGGACCCAGGGTCGTGGACAACAAAGGCGGACTCTGGAGCAGCAAGTGGGACAACTGGAGACAGAGTGACCGGAAGACCGAAGCAGGCAACACAGCCGACAGCGACTGGCATTGGACCGGCACGGCTACAGACGGGTCGAAGCACGCAAACCATCTCGGCTCGGCTGGCCAAGTGCGTCGCGGCCGGTTCTGGATCAACGCCGGGAGCACCGGGCCGATCGACTATAACAACGCGGGGCGCGCCGAAGAGCACTCCTTCTACGCCCTCTCGCCGGTGTTCCGGGTCGCGGGGGAGACGGTGACGCTGCCGGCCCCGCCGAGCTACAGACAGCCGTCGTTCGCGTCGGTGTACGAGGGGGAGAAGAAGACGATCGTCTTTGAGAAGGTGGAGGGCAGCAGCGTCTCCATCAAGCTCACAACCACCGCGGCTCTGAACGAATTCAAAATCTACTACCCCCACGGCAGCGCCAATCCGATCCCCACCACCGACTTCGCGACGACGTTAACTGGTGTAGTGACCACGTCCACAACGACCTTCAGTGCCAGCGCCTCCAACGGCCTGGTCAAGTTCGCGGTGGAGGGCCTGGAAGACATGCTCACCGGCAACCATGACCCGACCGAGACCCTCGATGTGACGGTCACGGGGCCCAACCTGCTCCCGGCCCACTCGCGGATCAGGCTCCCGGACGGGGATCGCCCCAAGCAGAGTCTCCTGTTCCGCACCCAGTGGGGCGACACCCCGGAGTGGGTGGAGGGCGACAACCTCCGCATCACCCTCAACGAGGGCGGTGACGCGGTGGAGTACCAATACAAGTTCCACTCGGACCCGTACGCGGGGCTGTGGAACTCGCAGCAGGTTGTCTTGAAAGAGGCGTCGGTCACCCCGGTCGTCGACCCCCTGGGTCGCAGCAAAGAGGGCGGAAACCGCGCCTTTTTCCATCTCGAACCGGCGCCCGACTTCGACCGCATCTCCTGCGTCGCTACCCCCGCCCACGGCGTGTCGTGGCGCAAGGGCAAGAAGGCCGACGAGATCAACAACCGGGTCGACAACGAGACCGGCCCGCACGGCTTCCCGTACAAGTCGGCCCTGCACAAGAAGGGCCTCGACTCAGGCGGCAACACCGTGGACCACGACATCCACGGCGGCTGCGACCACAAACGCCAGACGTTTGGCGCGAGCGGCTGGGACCAGTGGCAGTCGGTGGAGTTCCAGGCCGGCGAAGACGCCGACGCCTACGATCACCATTTCGATATCAAGCACATAGTCCTGGTCCACGCCAACTCCTCCGTGCGGGTTGACTATCCGGTGCGGGTGCACATCGTCGACGACGACAAGTGGGAGCAGGAACTGGTCTTCTCGGCCACCGAGAACGGAACGTATGTGTTGGGCAGCGAGAACGGTCTGCATAAGGCGCTGCCCGGCATGTTGGCGCCCGGCAGCTCGCACACCTTCTATATCAAGCTGAACAAGGACCCGACCACCCTCGACCGGGACACGTCGATCAGCAGGCGGGTTAACCCCGTGGACGACCCCGACGATGACACCGACGACGCGACCTACCATCCGACCTATCAGGATATGGAGACGTTCGTCCGCGTGCTGGGAACGACGAATCTGGACAACCCAAGCTCCATCGATTACGGACCGAGACGTACCGGCGTGTTCGACATCAGCGTCAGCCCGACGTTCAAGCAGCCCAACGCGTCCTACCTCTACGCCGATCCGGTCAGACCGCTGTCGGATAACATGCGATCGAAGGGCCGCACCGGCTGGGACCAACCCATCGAGGTGACCATCACGGTCGACGCCAACGCTGATTCGACCAAGGGCGTCAGGATCCGCCTGGACACGAACCAGATGCTGCAGCGCAAGGACATCGAACTGCCCGGCAACAGCGCAGCCAACATCGAATCAAACAACCCCAACAACCACTACTACCGCACGCTCCATGACTACAAGTTCGAGGACTGGGTCGTGGTGCCCTTCGGCACGGGCACCCCCCGC
>LXNI01001484.1_pt1 | contig 20026 bp, 14 predicted proteins | sample 809091 | NCBI WGS metagenome assembly LXNI01 (sample SAMN04870527, study PRJNA318959) | sponge metagenome | biome: 01000161; feature: marine sponge reef; material: water | host: Sarcotragus foetidus | place: Greece: Milos, Mediterranean Sea | collected 2013-05-29 | depth 5-7 m | reverse complement strand
CTGCGCCGAATTCCAGAGTGACTAGCAAGCGTACCGACGATACCCAGCCAAACCCGCCTCCTTCGTCGCCCCTGCGGCGGACTACATCAGTAGACAGGCCGGCCCCGAAAACCACCGATTGCTCTCCATCGCCTGGCCGTGGGATTTCCTGTCATACCCATCACAGGCCAACGAACTCGGGGATCCACCGCACGGTGTCTGCCACAGACTGCGGGAGCCAGTGCGCGGCAAACACGGCGTTAGCGGGCACATCCAACCAGCGTTGCAGTCTCTTCGCCCGATGCTATGCTGATCTGTGCCGGCACGCCATCCGCCGGCCGTACATGGCGGACCGTAGGACCATTGCGCAGCACGCTGCTGTCGCGCCAGCCGAGCCGACGCCGCTCGCGGTCGTGGACGGCGTGCATTACCCCGACTCGGACGGTCACTTCTTGCCTGAAAACCCTCTTCAAGCCCGCGCCATCATGAATGTGCGCAGTGCCCTCCAACTCCACTTCGACCGCGTCGACAACGTGGTACTGGAAGGCGACATGTTCATGTACTACGAGGAGGGCAACCCGGCGGCGAGCATCGCGCCCGACATATTCGTGGTGCTGGAGCATGACCTAGGGGACCGGGGAGTGTACAAGTTGTGGGAGGAGGGCAAGCCGCCGGACTTCGCGCTGGAGGTGATCTCACCGTCGAGCGAGATCCGCAACGCGCAGCAAAAGCGGGCGCTGTACGCACGTCTGGGCATTGGCGAGTACTTCCTGTTCCAGCCGGATCCGCACAAGCGGGGGCGGCGGCTGGTGGGGTACCGACTATGGGGCGGATCCTACGAAGAGGTGCCTGCCGACCCTGAGGGTACTCTGCGCAGCACGGCGCTGGGTGTTTCGTTGCGAGTCGAGGGTAAGAACTTGCGACTGCGCAATCTGGAATCTGGGCAGGAGTATGGGTGGATCGAGGAGCAGGGCCAGATTGCCGCAGCGGCGCAAGCCAAGCTTGATGCGGCGCACGCCAGGGCTGAAGCGGCCGAGGCGCGCAACGCGGAATTGGAGGCATTGCTCCGCGAGCGAAGACACCAAGATACCCGAGACCATTGATCTTGGCGGGCTGGTGGAATCCCCAGAAGCGTTCTTATTTGACGGCGAAACACCGTTGCGCCCAGACCGCTCTCCTACCGAGCGCGTTGCGTGTTTGGCGCGCAGCCTCCGCAGGTGGGTTGGCTCCCGCTGCAGGGCTAGGGCCATCCCTTCCACATTCCGCCACATTTCCTGCGAGAGGCCCGGACACTGCATCGGGGGCGAGTGAGTTTGAAATGCGTGCTTTGTAACAGGTTCTAGGCTAGATGCCAGATGCTATGGTGACCCGTGTCGGAGCACCCTCCGCCTGCCGCTTATGACGAACCACAAGACCATCGCGCAGCACGTCGCGGTCGCCGAGCGCACTCCGCCTGCGGTCGCTGAAAGCGTGCATTACCCCGACTCGGACGGTCACTTCCTGCCCGCACACCCTCTTCAAGCCCGCGCTATTGTGAATGTGCGCTTTGCCCTCCAACTCCACTTCGACCAAGTCGACAACGTGGTGCTGGAAGGCGATATGTTTATGTACTACGAGGAGGGCAACCCGGCGGCGAGCATCGCGCCCGATGTATTCGTGGTGCTGGAGCATGACCTAGGGGATCGGGGAGTGTACAAGTTGTGGGAGGAGGGCAAGCCGCCGGACTTCGCGCTGGACGTGATCTCACCGTCGAGCGAGATTCGCAACACGCTGCAGAAGCGGGCGCTGTACGCGCGTCTGGGCATCGGCGAGTACTTCCTGTTCCAGCCGGACCCGCGCAAGCGGGGGCGGCGGCTGGTGGGGTACCGATTATGGGGCGGATCCTACGAAGAGGTGCCAGCCGACCCTGAGGGTGCTCTGCGCAGCACGGCGCTGGGTGTTTCGTTGCGAGTCGAGGGTAAGAACTTGCGACTGCACAGCTTGGAATCCGGGCAGGAGTATTGGTGGGTGGAGGAGCAGGGCCAGATTGCCGCAGCGGCGCAAGCCAAGCTTGATGCTGTGCAAGCCGCCACCAATGCAGCGCAAGCCGACGCCAATGCTGCCCGGGCCAAGACTGAAGCTGCCCGGGCCATTGTCGCAGCCGAAGTTGAGGCACGCCTTCGAATCGAGTCGCGCAACGCGGAATTGGAGGCCTTACTCCGCGAGCGAAGACACCAAGATAGCCGAGACCATTGATTCTGGCGAGTTGGCGGAAGCCCCAGAAGCGTTCTTATTTGACGGCGAAAAACCGCTGCGCCAGACCGGCCTCCTGCCGTGCGCATTGCGTGTTTGGCACGCAGCCTGTGCATGTGGGTTGGCTCCCGCTGCAGGCTAAGGCCATCCCTTCCACATGCCGCCACATTTCCTGCGAGAAGCCCGGACACTGCATCGGGGGCGAGTGAGATTCCAACCGAGGTGCAAACTCGCCGCGCGAGGGCTCAGAGATCCCCTCTCGTACAGTCTTCAAGCTCATCTCTCACGAATGGACCAAACTCTTCAAAGTCTGGTAGTGGCAGAGCTGCGGGTCCGTAGTATCGGTGCCGTCGGCGGATGCTCCCCGAGTGCGGCCTAGACGCCTCAGAAACGGCTTGCCACTCAAGCTAGGACTGCGCACCGGCCACGCCGCACAGTACCGCTGCCCTGTGCGCCGCACCATTGGGAGGAAGGAACTCACAGCTGATCGAGCACTTGGTATAGCGGCATCCATCAGCGAGTGAGGTCCAGCCCGATCGTCGCTCGGACTACAGCACGCAGGGATTTGGACTGGAAGAGGATCTGGCTCTCACGCTAGGATTGCTTTTCTGGATGCTTGCACGTATGCGGAGCAGGGAAGGGATGCGTGTCGTGGCAGTAGGCGTCGCGGCAACGGAACGCGAGGAAGCCGCCGATTGGCTGGGGATGGCGACGCATCGTCGGCGTCCCCGCCGCGCGCTCTCGGCGCTGCGAGCGCTGCTGGCAGCGCCGGGAGTGGAAAGGCAAGACAGGGGTGCGTTCATCGACTGTCCGTTGCACTTCATTCGTCTGCCTTCCGAGGATATTTCCGAGGATATGTGGAGGCGCCGGATGCATTCCGGCGTCTCCATCGGAGAGTGGGCCGGAACCGCGGAGAACGTGCTTGGCAGTTGGAGCCAGCGATCAGTCGAAGTGTGGTTTCCCGCTCAACCGAGGCCGATCCGCTGGGCATCCAAGCGTTTGATGAGCGCCCGTTTCCGAGCATGCCGTTCGCGAATAGATTCTACCTGCTTTGCGAAGGCGACCTCGGAGCCATTCTCTCGTGCCAGCGCTCGGAGGTCGACGAGCAAGCCCACGGCCCGGTCGTAGCTGCTCGCATTGCTGTACCCGATCTCCCTCTCAACCTCTTCCCAGACTCGCGCTCCGCGGCGCCTCATGGAATCTAGGCGCGCTCGTTGAGCTTGCGCGGCTTCCTTTGCCTTGCGGAGTCGCTCCGCCTCCTTCCGTCTTGCAGTCTCGGCCTTCCGCTTCTCACGAACAGCCGAGGCACGTTTGCGAATCTCTGAAACCGTCCGGCGCTGCCCCTCAGTGTCCTCCCATGCGGTGCGAATCTGGTTCCGGATCTCTGCTCCCACATGAGGGTCGCCATTCGCCAGCCGCAGAAGCAACGCAGTTTTCCCATCTTCCGGGATGGATTCGATTACTATGCGAGACGCTTCGGCAAAGGAAAAGCTCCTATCGCCAGTGGCCGGCGACGCGGCGGCCGCTCGCACAAGATCCTGATCGATCCCGAAAAACTCGGCAAACGCCGTAAGCGGGGTGCTTAAGGGCCCGATTCCCGGAAGCGGTTCCTCGCAATGGTCGGCAAGGAGGCCGCGCTCCACAGCGGTCAGCCAGAGAATATAAAACAGTCTGAGATCCCCGGAGAGCAGGTCGCTGCGAAGCGGTGCCAGGGAACCGAGCCATCCAGAGCCATCTTCTTGGTACTCATAGTCGTACCCCGATTCCTCGGAATTGAAAGAAATGTCGACGATCAGGTTTTCGCCAGATCCATACACCTCGACCTCGTCCACCTCGGTCACGAAATCATCGAGCCGCGATTGGTCGATGAGCCGCTTGGGTAGCCGGATCATCAACCTCCGCGTCCCCCAATTGGCGAGGTACAGATGCAAGTCAAACCATCGTTCCATCATCTTGCGGGGATCGCCACCGAAATCGCCCCAGTGGTACTCGTTTGTGAATGTCGTGGACGTTATCGTTGCTCGCGACGAGAGCCTGCCCAATGCCTCCTTGTCCGCCTCATCGAGCGGGCGGTCAATTGCTTGGAACTCGTAATACTGGTATTCGCTCATGGCATCGATGTCCTTCCTGACAGGGTACAACTCGGTTGCATGGGCCATCCCGCACGGGATGAACTGCGCAGGCAATGTTTGGGACGAATAGCGTTACGGGTAGATTCGAGGCACGGGAGACTCGTGCAGGACGGCGGTGAGCCGCGCTGAAGGGCTGGGCCTGAGTGTGGCGAGCATCAACACGGTCACGATGGAGCCGGGCAGCAACTTCCCGGTGCTTGTGTTGCCAGGCGCCGACCCCGAGAGAGCGTACGGATCGGTCCGGCGGTGCGGGACGATGAGGCTGTCCGCCGCGAGCAATGGATCCGTGATCCGGTGCCGCGAGGCGGCCACCTGCTTACCGGCGGCGGTCGCGAGCGAGCCGCCAGAGAACCAGCGATCGTGGTCGCCGTCCAAAGCAATATGCGGGTCTCGTTCGACGAACGGTTCAGACCCGCCGTGGGACTGAAGCGGCTTGACTCGGTTGACGAGGCAATCGCTAGCACCAACGACACCAACTACGGCCTGTCGGCCGTGACCACCGGGGACCTCGACAACGCAGCGCGGTTCGCCAAGGAGGTCGACGCTGGCAACACTCAGACCAACTCGCAAACCCATTGACGGGCCGACCGCATGCCCTGCCGCGGCCTCAGGGAGAGCGGGTTCGGCAAGGAAGGGCCCAACTCCGCAGCCAGCAGATGACCGACATCAAGATGGCGCGCGATGAGCTACCTTTGAGCGTGGCCGACCAGCAGTTACGGCAAACGCTCAGCGCACCAAGCAGCCGTCTGCCTCGCAACGAGCATGGAGTCGACGTGGCGAAGATTGCCGCTCGGCTCGAGTCTCGCTATGATACTGATAGGTGACTGCTTGGTCGGACTACTGGCCGTCGCCTTGATGACGGAAATTATGCGGCCGCGTCCCGTGGCCGGAGGTTCCGGAGTGTTGTTGGAGAGCAGGTCATGAGTGAACGTCCCAAATATCCAGGTGAGCGCATCACAGCAAACGGCAACCAGCTGGTTTCGTACCACACGGAAGCGCGCATTGCCGACGCGGGGATATTCTATCCGATTACTCCGTCGACCGAAGGTGGCGAGCTGTACCAGCAATCCTTCGCGGAGGGGCGGCTGAACGTATTCGGCCAGAGCACTCTGGCCGTCGAAGCCGAAGGGGAGCACGCCGCCCAAGGCGGCGCCATCGCCCACTCGGTGTGCGGGCGACGCGTGGTCAACTTCACCTCGGGCCAGGGCATCGTCTACGGGATTGAGCAGTACTACCACGCTCCGGGCAAGGCGTCGACCATGGTGGTCGAGGTCGTGGCACGAGCGCTCACCAAGCATGCGCTGAACGTACATTGCGGGCACGACGACGTCTACGGGGCGCTCGACGTCGGCTGGACCATCCTGTTCGCCAAGGATGCCCAACAGGCGGCAGACCAGGCGCTGATCCTGCGCAAGGTCAACGAACTCAGCCTGACGCCGGGGATGAACGTCCAAGACGGCTTCCTGACCTCGCACCTCGAGCGCACCTTCTACCGCCATGAGTCCGAGCTGCTCCGAAAGTTCCTCGGTGCGCCGGAGGACATCATCGAGTGTCCGACCGAGTCGCAGCGCACGCTGTTTGGCCCGACGCGCCGTCGCGTGCCGAAGATGATCGACCTGACGAATCCGGTGCTCCTCGGGCCGGTGCAGAACCAGGAGCACTACATGCAGGGCGTCGTCGCCCGGCGCAACAATTTCGTAGAGCCGATCTTGGACTTCCTGGAGGATGCCTACGAGGAATTCGGCCGCTTGACTGGCCGCTATTACGGCATGGTCACGCAGTACAAGACTGACGATGCGGACACGGTTTTCGTGTCGCTCGGCTCTGCCGCCGAGAACTGCGAAGCGGTCGTCGACTACCTGCGGCAGACACGCGGCGCGAAGGTGGGGTCGATCCACCTCAACGTCTTCCGGCCGTTCCCCGAACGAGCGGTCGTCGAAGCGCTGGCCGGCAAGCGCAACGCGATCATCATCGAGCGGACTGACGAACCGATGGCGGGCGACAACCCCATGGGGCGCGACACGCGGACGGCGCTGAACAAGGCGCTCAAGTTGGACGGGCACCCGGTCGTAAGGGGCTTCCCGGAGGTGACTCCGGACCAGATGCCGCGGCTGTTCAGCGGCATCTATGGCCTCGGGTCCAGGGATTTCCGGCCGGAGCACATCATCGGCGCGTACGAGTACGCCACGGGCCAGCGTGCCCGGACCGACGGTAGAACGGCGGCGGAAGGGGAGTCCTTCATGGTGCTCGGCCTGCCGCATCCCTACGCGGTGACGGCCGACGAGACGCCGTCGCTCCTACCGGACGGGGCGATCGCCGTGCGATTCCACTCCATCGGCGGCTGGGGCGCTATCACGACCGGCAAGAACCTAGGCGCGATCATCGGCGACTTCAATGACTTTCTGTCGGTGCGCAGCGCAGAGGTCGACGAGTACGGTAGGCCGAAGGAAGTCATCCACGTCAGCGCCAATCCCAAGTACGGCTCCGAGAAGAAGGGGGCGCCGACGTCCTATTTCCTCGTCGTCGCGCCTGAGCGCATTCGGGTCAACTGCGACCTTCGTCACGTCGATGTCGTTCTCTGCTGCGATCCGAAGGCGTTCACCCACTGCAACCCGCTCGAAGGCATGTCGGAAGGCGGGGCACTTATTTGGGAGTCCGAGGAAGAGCCGCGGGACGCGTGGGAACGGCTCCCGGTCTGGGCGCGCTCGCAGATCATCAAGAGCAAGATCCGCATGTTCACGCTGCCCGGCTTCGAAATCGCCCGAAAGGCGACCAATCGCCCAGACCTGCAGCTCCGCATGCAGGGGAACGCCTTCCTGGGAGCCTTCTTCTCGGTCTCCCCGCTACTTCAGGACTTCGAGATCAGCCGGGAGCAGTTCGAGGACGTCGTCCACAGGCAATACAAGAAGAAGTTCGGCCGGCTCGGGGACGCCGTCGTGCAGTCGAACATGCAGGTTATGACGCAGGGCTTTTCCCGAGTGCGCGAGATTCCTATCGGCGAACTCGAGGCGGCCGACCGGTCGAGTCTGCGCGGCGTGCCAATCCTTCCCGTGCTGACGCAGTCCAATGGGGATGGCGCGGGATGCGCAACATGCCGCTCGCACGCAATTCCCGAAGGCCAGGACGAGCGGACACCTGTAACGCAGGTCTCGAGCTTCGACGACGAATTCCGGTCGGACTACGGGTACGACCAGCCATCCTCGCCGCTGGCCGCGATGAGCGTGATGGCCGCCGGGAGCGGAGACACCGCTTCGAAGTACGTCGCCCGGCGCGAAACACCGCTGTTCATCCCGGAGAACTGCACGCAGTGCATGGAGTGCATCTCGGTCTGCCCGGACACGGCGCTCCCCAACTGCTCGCAGGACATTGAGACGATCCTGAGAACGGCGATCACCAATTACGTGACGGACGAAGTGGAGCGGGGCCGGATGCTCGCATCCGTGCCGGAAATGGAACGCCGGACCCGCGTGGCCATGAAGGAAGCGGTGACGGCGAAGGCGAAGACCCCGCTGCCGGCCATCATCCGCGACGTCACCGAAAACCTGAACGGCTTCTCAGAGGGCTCGAAGAGCGAGTTCTTCAAGGTCATCGACAAGCAGCCCCTCGCCTATTCGCTGACCAACGCAATCTTCAAGTCGGCTGAGCGCAAGAATCCGGGGAGTGGCGGGATCTTCTCGATCTTTGTCTCGGACCTTTGCAAGGGCTGTGCCGCCTGCGTGACGGCTTGCGGAGATCACGATGCGCTCAAGATGGTCCAAGAGACCGAGGACGTCAATGCCGACCACGAGACGGGAACGGCGTTCCTCGATCTCCTGCCCGACACATCACAGAAGTTCCTAGGCCTCTACAACAGCGCGAACCCGTCCGATTCGAAGACGGCCACTCTGCGCAACCTGATGATGGTGCGACGGAACTACGACGCGCTCGTCTCCGGTGACGGCGCCTGTGCGGGCTGCGGCGAAAAGAGCGTCCTCAGGGCGATCGCCGGAGTCACCGAGGCGTACCTGCGCCCGATCTTCCACTCCAAGGCGGACCGGCTGCGTCGTGCGGCAAATGCACTGGAGGCCGATGGCCCGGCGCGCCTCGAAATGCTTGCGGCGCGTGACCCGAAGCAGTATGCGCTGCTCGTCAGGACCGTGGCGCACACTTTGATGGGCCTCGGCGGAGATACCGATGCGGACACGACGGCTCGGCTGGAGGCCCACGGGACGATCACGAACGAAGACATGATCGACGCGATCACGGCGGTCATGCGCCAGGAAGCCTTCAATCACCAGCAGCTGCAGGCGCTCGACGGCCGGCTCCCGAACGGTCAGTCGGTCATGGCAATGGCAGCGCATACGGGCTGCAACACGGTCTACGGATCGACGCCACCCAACAACCCGCATCCCTATCCCTGGATGAACTCGCTGTTCCAAGACGGAGCGACGATCGGCTGGCTGATTGGCGAGAGCTTCATCATGGACCACGCACGGAGGTCGGTGATCCCGGAACGGCTCGCCACCTCGATTCTGGAACGGGACGACGTCATCGACGAGCAGCGCTATTACGACTTGACCCACTTCTCCGACAATCTGATGACAGCCGACGAGATCAACGAGATGCCCAAGGTCTGGATCGTGGGCGGGGATGGCGGCATGGGCGACATCGGGTACCAGAACGTCTCGAAGATGGTCCTGCAGAACCGCCCGAACGTGAAGGCGCTGATGCTCGACACCCAGGTGTACTCGAACACCGGCGGGCAGAACTCCGACTCGACCCCGATGCTCGGCGGAGGGGACATGAACTCCTTCGGCGCGGCGAGCCAGGGCAAGTGCGTGGAGAAGAAGACCGTGGCGGAGACGTTCCTCGCGGGCCACGGGTCGCCGTTCGTCGCGCAGGTGTCAATCGCGAACTCCCCCAAGCTGTTCCGGTCGATCCTTGACGCGCTCCAATACCGCGGGACGGCGTTCCTGCAATGCTTCACCACCTGCCAGCCGGAACACGGAGTGGGCGACGACATGGCGCTCGACCAGGCACAGCGGGTGCGAGACTCCCGAGGCGCTCCGGAGTTCGTCTTCAATCCACAGATGGGCGAGACCTACAAGGAAGCGCTCGACCTGAAGGGCAACCCCAACATGCAGGGGGACTGGTACAAGACGAAGTTCCGGGCGACGGGCGAGACGTACCGCTACACCGTGGCGCATTGGTGCGCGACCGAGGCGCGATTCCGCAACCACCTGAAGAAGATCTCGGAGGAACAGGCGGAACTGCTGATCCCGCTGGAAAACATGCTGGTGAGGCTCACGCAAGACGACGTCGTGCAACGGCATCACTTGGACAGGAATCACCGCGCCTTCGTGCCCGACTTCGGGGTTTATATCAAGACCTTGCCGGCCAAGGGGAACAAGCCGGTGCTCATGAAACTCTCGCGCCAGCTGGTGCTTTTCTGCATTGAGCGCCGCAAGGCGTGGCGGCTGCTGCAAAGCAAGATCGGCATCCAGAACCCCGAATACGAGGCACAGCGAGCCATCTTGGCTGACGTCGACGCCGGAACGATTTCCAGGGACGACTTCTTTGCGCGCGCCGACCAGATCTTGGAAGAGCGGCTGCTCGCCGCGGCTCCCGTGGCGCGGACAGGCCGGTCACGCGTGCCCACCCGCACGATGTGAACGGCTAGGAACAAGGCGCCAAACTTCGCGCTGGAAGCGATCGCTCCCTCGAGCGCGATCCGCAATGCGCTGAAGAAGCGGTCGCTGTACGCGCGGCTGGCCTTGCTGCAGTCAGCGGGTCGAGGTTGGCCCTCGCGCTTGCAAACGGGGCGGGTTTCCCGTCAGACTTACTGAGGATCGAACTCTCGCACGCACGCTGCAAAGAGCGAAGGAGCCCTTGAACATGTTGCATTCTGACTTCCCACAACAACCCACGCGCCGGAGCATGTTGGGTTACGGCAGTGCTGCGGCGGCAACCACGCTTGCCTCCTGCACGACCGGTGCTACCGACGCGTCCGAAGAGGCCTGGACCAAGGCCATCAACGGCCGCATCCATCAATCGGTTTGCCTATGGCCGTTCGAGGGTTCCGAGTGGGCTTGGGACTTGGAGACGCTGTGCGCACACGCCGCCGACTTGGGCCTCGAGAGCGTCGAACTGCTCTCGCCCGAGCAATGGCCCACAGTGAAGAAGCACGGGTTGACCTGCGCCATCGCCGGCAATGGCGTGCCGGCGCCTCCGTTCGTCAAGGGCCTCAACAATCCCCGCTACCAAGCCAGCGTGATTGAAGCCACCAAACAGGTGATGGACGCCTGCTCGGAAGAGGGGATTCCGAGCGTGATCGCGTTCAACGGCTACAAGTGGAACGATGCCGAGGATCCAGAGAGTGGCGAAATCTCCCGGGATGAGGGTGCGCGCAACACCATCGCGGGGCTGAAAGAGCTGGCCTCCTACGGCGAGGAGAAGGGCGTCACAGTATGTCTGGAGATGCTCAACACGCGGGACGACACCCATCCCATGAAGGGGCATCCCGGATACCAGGGCGACGATATCGAGTACTGCGCCGACATCATCCGCGAAGTCGGGTCGCCGCGGGCCAAGCTGCTCTTCGATATCTATCACGTCCAGATCATGAACGGGGACGTGATCCGCCGCATCCGGACCATGGCGGACTTGATCGGCCATGTTCACACGGCGGGCAACCCAGGGCGCAACGAACTGCACCTCAAGCAGGAGATCCACTACCCCTCGGTGATGGAAGCGCTCGTGGAGTCCGGCTACCAGGGCTATGTGGGCCAAGAGTTCATCCCTACACGCGACCCCCTCGACTCGCTGGCGCAGGCGGTTCGGCTCTGCGACGTTTAGCCCGCTAGGCACAACCGGCCCAACCGATCTGGCGTCGAGATCGGCTCAGGCCCGGCAATCTCGCTACCATCAGAGAAGCAGGGCTGGGTTGCGATGGCTAGGCGGACACGAGTTGGAATTGCCGGATTTACAGGCTATAGCGGGGCGGAGTTACTGCGCATCCTGAAGACCCATCCGTGTGTCGCACCGGTACTGCTGGAACACCGGCGCGTAGCGGACTCGGAATTGCCGGTCGGCGAAGACACCCCCCGCATCCCGTTCGAGATGGACGCCCTCTCGGGAGAGGGTGTCGAGATCGTATTCCTCGCCACTTCATTGGACGTCGCGATGGATGCCGCGCCACAGGTCTTGGATGCGGGGATGCGTTGTATCGACCTCAGCGCGGCATTCCGATTGCGCACTACGGCCAACTACAAACGCTGGTACAAGGTCGAGCACAGCTGCCCTGAACTGCTCGGCGAAGCCGCATACGGACTGCCGGAGTTCTTCCGGGAAATGGTCAAGATCTCCCGCTTGGTGGCAAACCCGGGCTGCTACCCGACCGCGGTCAACCTAAGTCTCCGGCCCTTGATCGTCGAAGCTGTCTTGGACCGGTCGGCGGGTGTGATTTGCGATGCCAAGTCCGGCGTTAGCGGCGCCGGCAGAAGCCCGTCACTGAAGACCCACTTCTGCGAAGTCACCGAGAACCTCTCGGCCTACAGCGTCCTGAACCACCGCCATGTGCCCGAGATCTTGCACACGACCGATGTGGACGAGTACGAGCTAAGCTTCACCGCACAGCTGCTGCCCATCCATCGCGGCATCTTGGAAACGATCTACGTGCGGACTGCCGAGCAGATCGAGTGGGAGGACCTGCGGGCGACCTATGCCAAGTACTACGAGAACGAGCCTTTCGTGCGCATCTATCCCGAGGGACGGCTTCCGGACATTCGCGGCGTGCAGGGCACCAACTTCTGCGACATTGGCTTCCACGTCCACCCCGAGAGCCGCCGCTTGGTGATCGTCTCTGCCATTGACAATCTCGTCAAGGGCGCCGCCGGCCAGGCGGTGCAAAACATGAATCTCCTGCTGGGCTGCTCCGAGACCGACGGACTGCTCGACGGTGTGCAGCAATGAAGCTGCTTGTCAAGCTGGGCGGCACCCTCTTGGAGTCAGACCAGAGCCGTGCTTCGCTGGCCCGCCAGCTCACGCGGCTGTGCGCCGACGGACACCGCTTGGTGGTGGTCCACGGGGGAGGGAAGCGCCTGAGCCGCTACCTAGGCGGGCTGGATCACAAGAGCGAGTTTCGCCACGGCTTGCGGGTCACGCCTCCGGAGATCATGGACGCTGTGCTGCGGGTGCTGGCCGGATCGGTCAACCGTCAGCTGGTGGCCGAACTGCAGGGAGCGGGGGCCCGGGCTGTAGGACTGACAGGAATCGACGCGGGCACCGTCCGAGCCACCCAACTGGCACCTGACTTGGGCTTAGTCGGCAAGGTCGAACACGTGGACCCGGAATTGCTGAACACGCTGACCGAGCGCGGGTTCCTGCCGGCCGTAGCCTGCATCGCAGGCGGCGCGAACGGAGCGATTTTCAATGTCAACGCGGACCAGATGGCCGCGGCCTGCGGCATGGGCCTCGCTGTGGATCAAGTCGTATTCCTGACCGATGTTGGCGGAGTCTTGGACGCAAAAGGCAAACTGATACCGAGACTGTCCGCGAGCGGGGCCGAGTCCCTGATTGCTGAAGGCGTGGCAAAGGGCGGGATGGAAGCCAAGCTGCGGGCCGCTATCTCCGCACTGGCGGGTGGCATCAAGGGCGTCTCGATCGTCAATGGTCACGAGCCGGAAATACTTGCACAAGCACTGGGTGGCGGCGGGGTTGGATCTCGGCTATCGGCGTGACCGGCGGACGGCTCGCTACGCCTACGCGGTGGCGAACGCGAAGTTACGGTAGGCGAAGTAGAAGGCCACCAAGGTGGCCGCTACTGCTACGAGCGCTACGCCCTTCCACACGGTCTCTTTGTCGCGGTCATGGCTTGGGATGCCACATAGGCACGTGAACCCGAATCCCGACACGAGCCCCCCGAAGTGGGCGGCGTTATCGATCGCGGGGAAGAGAAACCCAAAGATGGCGATGAACAGGATCCAGCGCTTGCCTACGGATTGCAGTTGCGAGTTGAAGCTGATCCGTCCATAGGCGTACATCGCCCCAATTAGCCCGCAGATCGAAGCCGACGCTCCGATGGACAGCGAATTGGACCACATCATGCTGACCACGAACCCACAGACGCCTGTGACGAGATATAGCGAGACGTAGCGCGCCGTGCCGAAGACCTCCTCGGCAATCGTGCCTAGGTTGAACAACGACATCGAGTTGAATGCGATGTGCATCAGTCCGCCGTGGAGGAAGTTGGCGGTGATCAGGCGCCACCACTCGCCGTGGAGCAGGATGGACAGCCGATACTTGCCGCCGAGCAGGAGCAGGACGTTGCCATCGATGCTGCCAAGGAAGTTCATCTCGCCGGTGAACCGCGTGGTCAGCACCCACGACACGACGAACAGTCCGGCGTTGATGAGCAGCAGGATAGTGGTCGTGAAACTCATCTGCGCACCGGCATTTCTGATCCGCTCCTCGCGGAGCAGCCGACGACCCGCCGTCATCGGAAGGTCGTTCTCGCAGTAGGGGCAGGTTTTATCGCTGCTGTCTATGAAAGCCCGACAGTGCGGGCACATGCGCGGCTTTGCCATCGTAAACATCCCATCTTGAGACGAAGCCAGCGAGATTGCAACGGGGAATTCGGATGGCATGGGCGCGACAGAGCTTCGTGGTTGCCGACAGGCGGGACCAAGTGCTGGTGACGGGCGGGATTCGGTGTCGGCAAGATCGGCTGATCTGTGCCGCGCGCGCGGTCTGCGGCGGGCGTCTGACCGTGTGCTAATCTCTCGCAACAGACATAGCCCTTTTGAACAGCTAGATTTCCGTGCGCTAGCGCAAGCGTGCCCCCGGCGGCTCAATTGGCCTGTTCGCTGAACTTGCCTGGCTGCGTCACGCGAGCTGGCTTTGAGGGTGCTACGCGACTCCACTATGGCTACCGAGTTCCTGATTGGCATTGACCTGGGCGGCACCAAGATCGCCGCAGCCGCCTTCGACATCGAAGGCAATCGGCTCGGCAGGATTGCCCGGTTGCCGACGATGGCCGACCTGAAGCCCGCCGTGACGCTGATGAACCTCAAGCGCGTCGTGAAGCAAGCCAAACTGGAAGCAGGGGTGGCTGGAGTGCCCGTAGCTGTCGGCATGGGCAGTTCCGGGCCGCTCGACCTGACGAACCAGCTACTTCAGGACGGCGATTCATTGCCGAACCTGGTGGGATTTGAGATCGGCAGGTTCTGTCGCCAAGAGTTCGGCGCTCCACTCCACCTAGAGAACGACGCGGCTTGCTTTAGTTTGGGCGAGGCGGTGCATGGTGCTGGCCGCGGCCACGAGATCGTGCTCGGAGTCACGCTCGGGACTGGATTTGGCTGCGGGATTTCGATTGGCGGCCGCATTTACTCCGGCGCGACCAACAACGCCGGGGAGGTGGCGTACTGCCCGCTGGGCGACTCGGACTTCGACACCGCCGGTTCGGGGCATGGCGTGGTGCAGCAATACCTGAGACACTCGGGTTCGGCGCCGAATGGCTCAATCACTGGGAAGCACGTAGGCGACCTAGCCGAACAAGGCGATGCCGTTGCCATCAGGGCTTGGGAGTCGTTCGGAACGGTCGTTGGAACGGCTATCGGGACGTTGTGCTGTGTGTTGGACCCGCACGTGGTAGTAGTGGGGGGCTCGGTGAGCCATCGGCTCGCCTTGTTCGAAGCGGCACTGGCTTCCGCAGCCCGCGCCATACTGCCCGAGACCTCGCGTCAACGGTTTCGTGTCGAGCCTGCACAGCTCGGCGACGCGGCCGGCGTGACCGGCGCAGCCGAGCATGCCCGCGGCGCGGGAACTGGCAAGTTTGCAGGGGCGATGGCGTGACTCGCGGACAGCCTGTCCGCCTATCAAGACGGAACCACCAAGGGTGTTCTACAATGGGCAACAGGTAGACCAATCATGGCCAAACATCGTAGTGAAGGTAATTTCGCGTGGTTCGTGGCCGGCGTCACGGTGGGGATCGCAGGCGCGATCCTGTTTGCGCCCAAGTCCGGCAAGGAGACCCGCGAGCAGCTAGCCGAGGCCGCGTCGAAGGGTCGTGAGTTCGCTTCGGAACAAAAGCGGCAGGCCTCCCAGTTCGGGCGTGAGTTGTACGACAAGGGCCGTGATCTCGTGGAGGAGATTAAACTACCCGGGGCTGCTTCGGCAGATGGCGATGAAGCCGAGCAGACGGACTCCGAGCAGGCCTGAACGGCGAGCAGCCGTCCACTTCGCGGATGATCGACGTGTAGCGGGCGCACTTATCGGCTGGCCTACAGAGCTTGACGAGCAACCGACCTTCGATTGGTCTAAACTGAGAGTTCAGTCGGGGCGTAGCGCAGCCTGGTAGCGCGCTTGCTTCGGGAGCAAGAGGTCCCGAGTTCAAATCTCGGCGCCCCGACCATTTCCGGAATTCGGGTTGCAGGCTCTCTGTTGATCGGGAGCGGTGTTGCAACCCAAAATGCGGCTTTTCCCGACAAGTAACGCCCGAAAGGTATTGACGGGAAGGCGTGCGGCTCGCTATTGTGCCGCTATGACGCGCAAACAATTCCTCGCCTCCCCGCTGCTGGCCGCCGGTGCTGCCGCCGCGGCCGCGGGTCCCGCCAAGACGCCTAGTCGGATCAACCGTGCCATCGAGCTTCTCGAAGCCGACCAGATGATCTACTACACCGGTGGACGCGGCGGCTACGAACAGGGCAAGCAGGCCGCTGGCACCAAACACGACTACATCAACTACGAGATGGAGCATGGCGCTCTCGACTTCAGCGCTCTGCGCGGGTTCATGCAGGGCCTGGTCGACGCCGGACCTACGCGGAGCGGGCACCGCACGCCCGCGGTGATTGCGACGCTGCCTGTACTCGGCATTGACGAGATGCACATGCGCGCCAACTTCTGGGTCGTCCAGCAGACATTGCTGTGCGGCGTTCACGGGATCCTGCTGTGCCACGCACGCGAGCCCGATGCCATCAAGTGGATGGTCCGCGCAGCGCGTTATCCGAACGCCGAACCCGTCGTGCCCGAACTGGGCGAGGGACTGCTCGGCAACGGCAGTCAAGGCTTTCCTTCCGAGATCTGGGGAGTCTCCAGAGAAGAGTACATCCGCAGGGCCGATCCATGGCCGCTCAATCCGCAGGGCGAGTTCTTGCTCGGGTTGAAAATCGAGGACAAGCACGCCTTGGCCAATGCCGACAAGGTGGCTGCCGTGCCTGGCATCGGCTTTGCCGAGTGGGGGCCCGGGGACATGGCGCTCTCGCTGGGCCTGCCGGACGGCCATGGGCCAAACCGGTCCCTGCACCCGCGCATGCGAGAGGCCCGCACGACCGTACTAAACGCATGCAAGAAGAACGGCTTGGCATTTCTGAACACCGTCCGCGAGCACGACGTGACCGAGATGTTTGATGAAGGAGTTCGCATCGGCGCCGGCGCGAGCGAGGCGGCCATGGCCAAGGGCCGCAAGTACAGCGGCCGCAAAATGCCGGTGTGAGACGGCTGCTGTTCACACTCGTTGTGTGGGCCGCCGCACTGGCGGCCTGTGCGGGGGACAGCTCGCATCTTGACCTGCGCCTCGGGCACGTAGCCTCACCCGGCTCGTTGACAGCGATTTCGGCGGAGGAGTTCGCTAAGCGCGCGAATCAGCGCTTGGGCGATGCGGGACAGATCACGGTATTCGGCTCTAGCCAACTGGGCGATGACGAGACGCTGCTGATCAAGCTCAAGCTCGGGACCGTCGATTTCTCGGTGCCGTCCACCATCATGTCCTCGGCCGTTGACTCATTCGGCCTGTTCGAAATGCCGTACTTAGTGCGGGATCGCGAGCACATGGGGAGGATCGAAAGGGAGCTGGTCTGGCCGCGCCTCGCTCCCGACGCTGCCGCGCGCGGCTACGAACTATTGGCCGTTTGGGAGAACGGGTTCCGGCACATCACCAATGACACCCGCCCGATCAATGGTCCCGAAGACTTGCGCGGGATCAAGTTGCGCACGCCCCGTGGTCGCTGGAGAGTCCGTCTGTTCCAGATCTTCGGCGCCAATCCGACGCCGATGTCGCTGTCTGAGACATTCATGGCCCTGCAGACTGGGGTCATCGATGGCCAGGAAAACCCGTTGAGTCAGATCCACAGCCAAAAGTTTCACGAAGTCCAGAGATTTCTCACACTCTCCTCGCACGTGTACACGCCAGCCTTCCTGTTGGCCGGTCGGGAGCGCTGGCAGTCCTTCCCCGAACCCGTGCAAGAGATCTTGTCCGATACCGCCCGGGAGGTCCAAGCCTTCGTCTACGAACAGGCCGAAGCCCTGGAGGAGAGCCTGCTGGCGGACCTGCGCGCTGCGGGAATCGCCGTCAACCACTGTGACCGGGAACGCTTCCTAGCCACTGGCGGGCCGCTATTCGAAGAGTTTGCTCGCGACGTGCCGCGGGGCGGGGATATGGTGGCAACTGCACTTGCCCTCGCTTCAGCGGAACAGTGATACTAGCCGCTTGGTGGCGAAACGTCTGCGAGTGGCCTTGAGCCGCTTCCTCGAGGTCACTGTCGTCGGTATCACCGCCGCATTGGCGCTGCTAGTCGTCGTCGGGGTTGTTAGCCGAAAGGCCGGTTTCTCCCTTGTTTGGTACGACGAGGTGGCGGCCATCCTACTGGCCCGGCTCACGTACTACGGAGCGGCATTGGCCGCGCTGCACCGAGCGCACCGCGGCCTGCCCAACTTGGTCCAGCGAGCACGCCGGTCGGCTCGGCTCTTGCTCGGCGTGCTCAGGGAAACAGCGATCAGTGGCTTCTTTGCGCTGGTCTCGTCCTTACTGCCGACACGGGGGCGCGGACTGCCTCTGCCAGATGGCGGTGGACGCGAGCGCAAGCGTGCCGCTAGCGGTTCGGGGTACTCTGGGCCTACGCGCCCCTCGCGGAGGCCGTGGTCAGGATGTTCCCCGATGTTCGCCAATCCGGCGACATTTTCGGGGAAGCTCGCACGGCCGTGACTTTCGCCGCGGTTACTGACAGGATCAACGTTCAGGAGGAGCTCTAGCGATGATCTTCGAGCCGCGCTTCAGGGTTTCCAACGCGATCATTGCCGATCTTACTCGGATCGAGCGGGCGCGTGGATTTCTCGAGGCCGCTACACTCTCCGAGGGATGGATCCGCCAGATGGGCGAACGAGCGCTCGTCATCGAGGCTCACCACACGACTCACATCGAGGGAACGAAGCTCACGATGGAGCAAAGCGAACGACTCCTCGCAGGCGAGCCGGTGCCTGGGACGGATCCGGAAGACGTCCGGGAACTCCTAAACTATCGGACTGCCTTCGAGTTTGTCTCAGCCTATCTCAACAGCGGTGGGCCGCTCACCGAAGGACTGGTTCGAGAGATCCACAAGCATCTTGTCGAGGATGTTCGGGGAGGATCTGCCGCGCCTGGAGAATACAGGCGCATACAGAACTATGTGGTGAACTCAGGTACTGGAGAGGTCGTGTACACGCCTCCTCCGGCGTACGATGTGCCGATTCTGATGGTCGAACTGATCGATTGGCTAAACCAAGAAAGCTCTGTCCATCCTGTATTGGCCAGTGGTGTCGCGCAGTTCCAACTCGTCCACATCCACCCTTTCCTCGATGGCAATGGCCGGACCTCGCGCCTACTCTCGACACTGTGTCTATACAAGGCGGGGTACGACTTCAAGCGCCTCTTCACTATCAGCGAATTCTACGACCGGGACCGAGTCAAGTTCTATCGGGCGCTGCAAGGTGTCCGCGATCAAGACATGGACCTTACCGGGTGGCTCGAGTACTTCACGACAGGGTTGGCCACCCAGTTAGACGAAGTCAAGGCACGCGGGGAGAGGGCGATCCGTAGTGACGTGTTGATACATCAGTATGGGTTGTCCGACCGGCAGGCAGTCGCGGTTGGCCATGTCATCGAGCATGGGCGCCTGACAATTCGGGACTACGAGAGCCTTTGTCCCGGAAGTAGCCGTAGGACGCTCCAGCGAGACGTGAAAATGCTGCTGGGAAAGGGCCTGTTGTACGAAGCCGGTGCCACACCGACGGACCCTACGCGGCACTACCGGCTGGCAGATGGTATCGATCGATCGGGCGCAGGGCTATGACAAGCTGTGACATCGAGCTGTGACACTCGGCTGTTCAATCTCGCACAAGGACCTGTCTGGCGGTGAGCCAAGAAGGCTTTTCAAAGAAGGTCAGCTCATCATCGACGTAATCGACATAGACAATGGTGTATCCAAATTTGATCACCTCTCAAGAGTTCCCAAAGTGCGAAGCGACAGCCTTTAGCCACGGTTACTGGTGGTGGAGTTGCCGCGCTTAGTGCCAGAACCGGTGTGGACCGTTGAGGTCATGTCCACGATGTGCTCCAGAGTTCCGTTGCGAAGCCTATGCAAGAAGGTCCGCGACGCTTCATGCAGAATGCCATTTCTGACCACCGTCCGCAGGCACGACGTGAGTGAGGTGTTCGATGAAGGAGTTCGCACCGGCGCCAGCGCGAGCGAGGAGGCCATGGGCACCGGCCGCAAGTAAAGCGGCCACAAAATGCCGGTGTGAGACGGACGCTGTTCGCACTCGCTTTAGTGTGCACCGCACTGCCTGGCCGCTATTTGAAGAGTTCCCCCGCGATGTGTCGCAGTCGGGGATATGGTGAGACGGTACTTGCCCCCGCTGCGGCGGAACAGTGATACTAGCCGCTTGGTGGCGAA